>Ga0209347_1004264_pt1 | contig 15119 bp, 21 predicted proteins | sample AutmiccommuBRH23_FD_187382 | JGI IMG/M metagenome (GOLD analysis project Ga0209347, IMG submission 187382) | Deep subsurface microbial communities from Mt. Terri, Switzerland - Autotrophic microbial communities BRH/23 (SPAdes) (version 2) | ecosystem: Environmental > Aquatic > Deep subsurface >... | reverse complement strand
GCGTTGGGAATTGGCGGACTCTTGAAGGGTGGCCAGAGCGCGCCAGTGGGATCACAGAGCACGGCAGTGAAAGTCGATGGGTTCGCGGTGGTTTGCCGGGGCTTGCCAGTGGTAACTCACTGGTACGACAGTGGCGAGGCTGTGCTGCCTGACGCTGAGTCGGTGGCTACGCACGGCTCCATAGAGGTTTCTATGGGCTTCCCCGTGGCGGCTCACTGGTGCGACAGTGGCGAGGCTGGGCTTCCCGACGTTGGGACGAGGAATATTCGAGGTTCTAGCGAGATTCCCTAGGCGCCGCGCCGGTGGCCCAATGGCTTCTTTAAAAATGGTGGGCTGTGCAGACGAGCCCCACTGATTGTGGCGTCATCGTCTGCACCAGGGCGGTCGGTTGCCGCCCCTCTGCCCTATTTCTGTGGCGGCTTTGGCGGGACCAGATTCCCCCCACCGCTTGATCTACTGGCCCTGCTGATCGCTGCGTTCTGATTCTGGTTTAGGTTGGCCATCGCTGAACGCACAGAGCTGGGCGTACTCGTGTTCCCTCCCGATCCAGCCAGACCTGTCGCACCCGTGCGCCCAGACGCTCCAGCCCGCCCTGCTGATCGGCCAATGCTGGCCAACCTACCAACCTTCATGGCGCCACCCACAACACGACCTGCCGTGCTGGCCATGCCAGTGGCTGTGGACACAGCACCGCTCATGCTGCCGGCCAGCGCAGACACGTCCACCCCGGTCAGACGAGCCACCAACCAAGTCGATAAAGCCAGCAGCATCGCGCCAATCATCCCGGTCGAGCCGCGTAACGCATCGTCCGGTGCGCTCCCCTGCCAGCCCGCCGCTGCCGCGGCCTGGGTGAAAGCCGACGCGGCCATCGCCTGCGACAGCGCAATCGTTAGGACATGCAGTGAAATCTGCGTCATGACGCAGAATAGGAGCAGTTGGCACCACTGGATGAGCACCTGGACGCCGCGCAGCGGCGCCAACAGGAGGAACAACGGGCCAAACAGAATCAACAGCACGAACAACCACGCGTTGACCACGATGTACGCCGGTAATAGTGTTTGCAGGTCGAACCAGCTAAACCAGTTTTTGATCATCTGAACGATGCTAAGGGCCCAGCCTGACAGCTCTGCGTTGCCGTCCTGCATGCCAGTCTGCTGCATGGATTGGCTGAGAAATTTCTGCCACGCCCCCGCTGCCGCGAGCGTGCCCGCCTCGGCGCTGACCGCTTGGCCACCTGGCATTTTGGCGCCGCTCGCCTTCATTGCGCGGTAGGCTTGCTCAGCACCGAGTTGCGCGATTTGGTACGCCTCCGCACAAGAGAGTGGCGTGAACGTGGTTCCAGGTTGATCACTGACCACTGCTGATCTCTGTCCGGGAATCAGACTGATCGGCAGATAGCTCGGTTTAACATCCTGCCGCCCAGCGAACACGGCCTCCCAGTGCTGCTGAGTCGGCAGGGCGTAGCGCCCGCCCATGAATGGTCCGGCTGCTTTTAGGAGCTCACGGCCTGCCTCACGGCGCTGCTGAATTTCCCGCAAATCATGGGCCTTATCGGCGCCCATCTGGATTCCGCCGCCCATTACCCACGACACGTAACCGCCGTTTGATTCGGTGTCGCCGAGGTAGCCACGGAAAAAGTCCACGATCCCGCCCGCCCCGGCGCTGATCTGCGCGAGCAGACTGATCTCATCCTCGGGTATCCCGAGGCCACCGCCGCCCATGAGCCCGATAGCGTGCAGTGCCTCAACGCGAGCGGCACTCTCCGGGCCAGCCAGCTCTGCGGGTTGCGGCGCGCAGCTGGTGTTGTAATCGCGGATCAGCTGGGCCAAATCCGACCCCTCGTAGAGCGCTGCACTGCGCCCTACAGCTCGGTCCATCGCCGCCTGGGCGGGCAGGATGCTGCCGGCCACCGTTTGACGCGGGAGCACATCGACGAGCACCGAGCGATAAATATCGTGGATGCCCATTGAGGCCTGGATTCCAATTTCCTGAATCCTGGCGACCTGAATAGTACCGCCGCCCTGCGGCAGGGTGATCGTCGTCCTGCTCAACCCGTACGCCAAAACGGGGAACATGATCAGTCCCACCGCCAGGCCTCGGAAAAATCCGACGTCGTACACGCGAAACGTGACGAAAATCCACCAGGCCCAGCAAACCAAACCGGCCGCTACGAGATTCGCATCCGTCAGAGCCTCAAACAACGGCGCGATTGAGGCTAATAGCTGAATTACGGTTTGGTCCCAAATACCAATTACCCAGCTAAATCCAGCCCAGGACTCGGGGCTCACAGGCTCACTCTCCGCCAGAGACGCGCACGCAGAGCTAGCACGACTCTCAACAGAAACAGCCCGACCCATAGGGTCAACAACAGAACGCCCACATTGGCCACCAGCTGACCAAGTGGTAGAGCGAGCAGTGAGCGTTGTAGCTCAGCCTCTGCATACTGAGCGAAAACCCTGTCGCGATATACCGTGGAGGTCGCGGTGGCGACAAGATGGGCCACGCCTAGGCCGAGCGACAACACACAGGCAATGAACACCCGCCGACAGAAACGCGGCAGTCGGGCATGCAGCCAATCTAGGCCAACGGAAATTTCCACTGCTTTCATCTGGCTCTTCTCCCTTAAAAGTTATTCCACATCCAGATTAACGAGCGTTCCGCTGTGTCACCACCGAACCCAGCGCAGTTTGCTACTGCTCATTTTGCGCTGTGCATTCGCCGGCTATGTAACGCACGCCTACGGCATGCTGATACATAGCCGGCTGTAGACGTATGTGTCGTTCACGCAATAAATATAACGCAACAGCATTGCATTGTGCCAGCACTATTTTTTCCGTAATCTGGACCGGCACGAAACCGCACTGCCCGGCAGCTTTTCACCGTGTGACTCATGGGAGAGGCAATGGCAGATGGCTCTAGCCGCGTCATCGCAGACAGAGCTCGGTTACACCCGCGTCATCGCGTGTGTGACCGCCCTAGTACCGACGATACGTCGGAGACCACCCTTAGCAAATGAAGGAGAGAAGAAGCCAACCAACTAGATCGCCAGATGTATGGCAAACCGTCTCGGACGGAATCCGAGAGGCGTGATTAGTCCCCGCCTGCTGAGAAAGCGAAGGGGGGCAAATAGGCAGCAAATGCCGCTGAACCGAGAGTTAGAGGTCAGTCGTTCTTACATCCGATAGAGAGAATCTTATGAGCGAATTTGAGCAAGGCATTGCTGAACGCCTCAAATCCGCGTCGAGGATTCGAGAAACCCGTAGGCGTTCGTTGCTGGATAGTTATAAATACGAGCTGTTGCAGCTCGATGGGGCCGGTTGCAAGGGGAGCGAGTTGCAGCGTTGGCTAGGCGAGAAAGGAGTCAAGGTCCAGCTCTCAACAGTGACCCGCTGGCTACACGGATGGAGTATCACTGAGCGGAATCTTTTCACCACTGGTGAGAATCCCGTAGGCGAATTCGACGCCCTAGCCGTTGCTGAACGCCTCAAATCCGCATCCAGGAATCGAAGAAAGCAGAGGACATTTGGCCAACGACGCTCAGTACTCGATATCTACATATTCGACCTTTTAAAACTGGATGCTGCCGGTTGCAGTTGCGGCGATTTACAGCGGTGGCTGGCCGAGAGGGGACTCAAAATTCAACGTTCGACCGTGAATCGCTGGCTACATCGGAATCGCCTAAATGGCTAAGTTTGCCAAGGCGAGTACGCAGGCAGCGTCCGTGATGAAACGGCTTCAGGGTAGCCACCTTAAATCAGTAGGCACCGTCCGCAACTACGAACAGCGCCTTACACGAATCGCCGCCTATCTCCAGGAACATCGTCTAGGTAGCCTCCGCGAGATGACCCCCATTAGCGCTCTGGACTATCTACGGCAGCGATCCGCAACTGTCGGCCAGAAAACGCTCGATATGGAACGGCAAGCGCTGCAATCGATGATGCAGCACGTCACACAGCAATTGGCGCCAGGACAACGCCTGGAGGTCATCAAAAGCACTGCCAGCCCGAGATCGAGGGGACAACCCGGCCAACCAACGCTGGGGCGCCGTCTAGCCGATCAGGCGAGGGCGTATAGCCGAGAGCACATGGCACTGATCGCTGCCCGACAAGCCCCGCACAATGCACTCGCCACGGAAATTGCCCATGCCTCAGGCCTGCGCGCTCATGAGTTGCTGTCACTGCGTAGAACCCATCACAGGGCGCCAGATGAACGTCCCGCGCACGAGATGAAATTTTACGGTATCCGCGAAACAACCATTGGCTACACCGTCCACGGCAAAGGAGGGTTAACGCGCGAGGTGCGCATCCCAATTCCATTGGCCAAGCGGCTGGAATCAACGCGCTTGGCAGAACCGCGCGTGGTCAGGGATCGAGACATCAACTATCAGCAGTTTTATGGAATTGGGGGCGGGCAACCCTGGAGCAAGAGCGTCAGCGCAGCAAGTAAGGCCGCGCTTGGCTGGTCAACCGGTGCGCACGGACTACGCCATACCTATGCCCAGGAGCGGATGGCCACCCTACAGCGACATCTTCCACGAAAGCAGGCCCTAGAGGTCGTCTCCCAGGAAATGGGCCATTTCCGCCCCGAAATCACTGAGGTATATCTGCGTTGAATATGGACATCGACCCCAGCTGGATCAGCAGCAGTCTGCTGGCAGTGATCGGAGCCCTTCTCATAGCTATCGGTGTACTAGCGCTACTGCTTATCGAGAGTAAAAGGGCGAGAGCTCGGATGGAGGCCACACTAGAGGCAAGCGTGGCCCGGCATAAAGCGCTGCTACGCGAACACCGTGACAATCTTGCAGTGATTGATGACAAACACCAGGCTCGATTGGCAGAACAGGCTAAGGACCACACCCAGGAGCTGGAAGGCATGCTCGGAATTCTAGCGATCGCTGATATAGATCGAGATGAGGCTCTAAAAGACACCGCCCAAACCACACAACGGAACAACACTCTGAAAGGCCAGCTCGACGAGATCAGAGCCCTGATGGAATCATGGGCAACCGGCCAAGACGATACGGCCAAGGCGATTCGACACCACCTGAGTCGCACCCTCAATCAGACTGCTGGCACTCAATTTAGTGTGACACTGCACCCTATGCCCGCAGGGCATTAGCCGCCTGCACGTTCATAACTGATAGCCTCGGTAGTGCTGCGGCGATACCCGCGCAGCGGCCTTACCAGACTCAGCAAAAGACCCCCTGCGGCAAACGAGGCAATAATTTAGCCTTTCGCGAGCACAGAAGCCGTGACCAGCACGCCGCCTCAGCGCGCCCATTTACTTTTTTGTTTTTGAAAACAGTGTTTCGGCGCGATTGGGGTGCAGGGGCACTGCCCTTGCCGGGTGTGGGCAGCGCCCACGATCTTGTCAGCGCAGCGCCGTAGGCGCGAACCAGCGCTGGCGTCATTTGGTGCCGTAGGCACCGCTCTACTGATTCTTTTAAACCCACTGATTAATGATCGACACCTATCTGAATCAGTACCGACACTTAATTTTCTCTATCCACAGGCATACCCACAAGGGCCAGGTAGGTAACTGCCTCCCTAGGGCTGAACGGCGTGCAAGAAGAGTAAGAAGGTGGCCGAGTACTGGATAGCGGCTCGGTTTTTAGCACTCAGCCAAGCGGTAGGCGCATCGGGTTGGCCTTGGTCAGGCTCGGAGCTTGCTGCGAAGGATTCGCTCTGCCTCGGCGTTGCATTCGCCGGCAGCCATATTGGGATATGTCTGCTTGAGCGCGAGCAGCAGCTCGTTCCTGGCCTGCTGGTACGTTTGCAGATCAATACCTCGCGGCGATCCAGATTCGGCACTGCGACGGCTGGTAGCCGACCTACCAATTACCAGTCGATTACGCGACCAGCCAGTGAGGGTGCCGCCGCCCTTGGCTGCCTTCTTCGCCAACCTCTTGGCCGCCCTATCGCGCTCATGCTTCAGTCGCTCATGGAGACCAAAGGCACTGAACAGCAGCGCATTCACCGCTTTCACTGCCGCCAGCCCGCGCCATGAGCCATCGTCCTGGAGTTGGCGGGGCTGCGAGATGGTCAGCAAGTTGGCGCGTTTGAGGTCGGCCATGGCGCGCTCTGCACGGCGCATATTCAGACCGGTGTACTGCACCAGGTAGTCGAGCGTCAGCGAGATGAAACCAGCGGACGTCGGCACGCCACAGCGCAACGACGCCAGGTCGGTAAATTCCAATATCGCGTTCAGCAACAACAAGCATGCCTCGCGGCGTTCGCTGCGCTGCTGCCGCCTCGATCCGTTGGCCGAATTCAGGGACGGGATATATCGAGGCGCTCGGTAATACTGACGGACCCGCATTTGCAGCTCTGCGAGAATTTTGGGTCGAGTTTTGTTCGTTGTCGGTTTCACCAGTTCCAGACGCGGTGCATCTGGCTGATGGCCACAGAAATTGCCGCCGCTGTTAACACGGGGAACGATCGCTCTAGCTAACGACATAGCTCACCGCAGCCACAGCGGTGAGCAGATGAAACGCCTGCATACCTACCTTCCCTTGTCCTAAAACTCGGGGGAGGCCTGGCGCGACTATGGACGGAGTGCGAACTCCCGCCTAGAATAGGTCGTCCAGGTCTCGTATTCGGCCCGCTAAAACCGTTTTTCCCGAGACCTAAGGCCGGAGCAGCGCCAACTGCCGCCGACCCTTCAAGCCCCGCACTGCGGGGCTTTGTCGTTTTAGGGGTTATGTCCCCCTATGGCGATTTTTTTGTCTGCCGCCAAGCAGACCGAAATTTTTTGGAACCCAGTGGCGTAACGGGTCCATGCAACAGTTGCGGAAGGTATCACGCAGCAAAACATATTTGCAACAAAAGAGACAAGCCATGTGTGCAAACAGTCTCACATAGCCTATATCTGCTGGGCTCTGCGATTTTTGATAAATAAAGTATTTATTCCAAATACCATATTTACGATAAATACTATATTTGCGGTTAATCGTCTTCGGAATCGCCTATAACCTCGTTTCGGGAAACGCGTTCCAGTAGCGCCTGGAGCTGATCAACTTCCATTTCCTGCAGGGCTAAGACGCCAGCCCTGATAACGTCGCTGCGGCTCACCTTGAGATTCCTGGAAGCCAGCGTGAGGCGATCAATGGACTTGTTGATTTTCTTATCAAGGGAAAAGGTCGTTGGGGTGGTGTTCCTCAACTCGGATAGTTTCTTCGGCGGCCTACCTCGACGACGGCCTGACGGCGTAACAGATGCACCCGACTTAACAGCAGCGCCCGATATGAACTCCTGAGCTGCAGCATCACCATCTTGCGCTGGCGCATCGTGCGCAGCAGGCTTGCGGACCAAATCCTTCAATCCCATTTGGCGTTGCTCCAAAGCTCGCTCGCGAGCATCTCAATTTCTTCGATTGCCCGACTATCAACCCCGCTCTCTAGAACACTGCGACCATTCTCATCTGCATCGTCATAAATATTGCGCGCAGTAGTAATCGCGTCCAGAGGCTGAACACCAAACGAAGTGCACGCTTCCTTGGCATCCAGAATGCGCTGCACCTGGCTTGGCAGCGCTGGACACTGAGTAATGACCGCCCGAACGATGAGCGCCGGGTTCACTGCCACGGCAAGCTTGGCTAGGTTTTCGACTTTGGGCAGCGTTTTCAAATCCCTCCGCTTTGGCCGGAAAGGAATCAGCATATGCGTGGCCACGGTCATGGCCGAGCGCAACGCTTCGGAATCAGCTCCACCGGCATCTACGACAATCTGGCGATACCTGTTGCGCAGGTCTATGAGCGTCTGACGAATGTTGCCGTGTGCTTGAACAACTGGGATTGATTTCAAATCATCTTGATCCGAGCGTTCGGCAGCCCAATCGGCAGTAGTACCTTGAGGGTCTGCATCGAGCAAAAGCACATCACCACCCCGCGCTTGAAGCCACACGGCTAGGTTCTGAGCCAGGCAGCTTTTGCCGCTCCCTCCTTTTTCCCCGCCCAACAGAAGAATCATATTAAGGTCATCCTTTCATCTGCTTAATGTATTTATTTAAAATAAAATAAATACAGAAAATAAGGAAGCCTCTTGAAACTAGTCGACTAGGCGAATTGACTCGATCAGCCCAGGCCCCTCATTGCGAACATTCCCTACCGCGCGATCTACGGCGTACCACTCGAATGCTTCCACCGGCAAAGCATGGTCTCGGACGATTTCCTCGGCCCGTTCTAGAGGCAGATCAGGCTCGATCCACTCTCTAGCTAAGTCAGGAGGCAGCACAACCGGTCTGCGATCTATCCTACCGATGACATTCGGGTCATCACCCAGGCCGCCCTGGCCGGGCTCGAGCGGATCTACCGTGAGGGCTATGCCTACAGCAAGGCTGAAATTCTGCTGATCGAACTCTGCCAGCGCGGCGAGTTTACCGACGATCTTTTTGCGACCACTCAGCCGGCTGCGGCTGAGCGTTTGATGGGCGTGCTAGATGAAATCAACTGCCGCTGGGGGAGGGGCACACTGCGTCCTGGACGGGTACCAGAAGCCCCCGAATGGGGCATGCAGCGTAACTTTCTAAGTCAGTCATTCACGACCAGAATTGATCAATTATGGACGGTCTCGTGCAAATAGTAATTATCTTATTTACGATAATTACTATAAATATAGTAATCTAAGCTTACTTAACTGGGCAGATCAGGATGATGGCTACTTACTACCTTTGTCGATCTCGGCTCCCACAGCGAGCTTTTGGCTAGGTCTTGTCATAGTGTTAGACCAAGCAGCGTATATACGTTATGCCGCCCCTGCGGCTCACCTGGCGTCCGGCCCTCATTGACCGACAGCCGAATCAAGGTGTGATTAAGCAGTACATCGAGTGCAGGCCGAACATGCCGGGGTTGAATACCCGTCACATCCCGAATTTTCTCATGGCCGATGGCGATGCTCAGGCTCTGATTCGGACGCCATGAAACCAGCAGCAAGTAGAACTTCAATGCCCCAAGCGTGATAGCCCCCCGGTTGGAAATTTCAGCCAGGTGCCTCCGCAACGTCTCGTAAGGCATCTTCGCCCAGTTTCGGTCATCCCCCGGAACCGCCAACTCGTACTCGTTCACATGCCCGCTGCGATCCACCAGCAACAACCCCTTATGTTCCAAGTCAGCAATGCCGGCAACCACCATGGGCCTGGACAATCCTGTGAGCGTTTCCAGATCAGAGAGGCTATTTCGGGCCTTACGGCTGTTGAAGTTGGCCAGCAAGGCAATTGCCATCAGTACCTTCAGCGCAGCAATCGACCTGCCGGCTTGGCTACCGCCCGTGAAGATGCCCAGCCCCTCCTCACGAATCCACCAGGTTGGCAAAGCACTCCAGCGCGCCATTACTCCTTCTCCTTCTGATTTTTACCCAGCGTCTTCACGCACTCGGCGACAACCAGGAGCGCGACAATGCACACAACAGCAACCAATACAGCGGGATCAGCCTTACTAAGCAGCTCAACCACAGTAGCAACGGAGTCCATAAGAAAGCCCTTTATCGAATTGAACGGCCTTAATCTGACAGAGGCAAATCTTCTAATCTAGATAGGGCGATACTGGATTTAAAGCTTATTTAAGACGTAACCCTTTGTTTTAAAATAGTTTTATATATCTTAACAATGGTCATTAGCTTCGGCAACTTGGTAAATGGAGAGGCTATTTTTGCCAAAAAATAGTTAATGAATCGAATACCGAAAAAGCATATTGGTAAATGGCATGGCAAAATCCTAGATCAAACCTGGAGCTGAGCAGCCGGCGGCCACGGCTAGGCATGCACACTGGCGACAGCGGAGTGCGCAAGAAGATAGCTACGAGAGCCCCGACAGCTGACGCAAGTGATCGGTGAGACCGCGTCAGGAATCGTTACCCGCAGGGCTGAGGCAGCTCTGCCAGCTCGATGGCGAGACGAGTAAAGCCCGCCCGAATGCCCGCCCCGCTGATCAACGACTGCAACGTATGGCGGCAAAATCTTGCATTAGCAGTGCTTATTAAATAAGATGAATTTGTCGACACAGACCGGAACCTGGAAACAGGGGTGTCGATTCGGAGGCGAAAGCCTCTCCGAGCCTTGGCTGGATAAGCGCGAAAGCGTGAAAAGACCCACCGACATGAAACTCCCAAAAAGCCCTGCATCCGCGGGGCTTTTTGCTTTCTACACGCTGTATCCCTGGCTACGCATTCCCAACACCCAACTCAAGTTATGCTGCTTGCCCTTAGGCAAGGTAGGCCGTCCCCAGTTGGCGACCTCATACGCTGAAATCACGTGCAGCTTCAGCTCGTTTTCGGTTTCCTGGGGCTTTCTGATATCGAAGAAGATCGCGTAGTCATGCAGATCCATACAGAAATAGCGTCTGTTTTTTTTATGATCAGTGATTAGCCTCACCTGGCAATCAAGCAGGCGCTTATCGATCCAGGTTCTGAGCTGAGAGCTGCATTCATAGCGCATTGCGCAGAAATATCGTCTTTCATGCCCGTTGGTTATCAGATGGCCGTTGCCCTTGTCATCCGTGAAACAGTGAAAGCCGAATGTGAAATGAATCTTTACCTGACGGCCATCGATCTCAAATAACTGAGCAAACGGGCGCAAGTGCGCCATCGAGTAAACCCGACCGCCAACCTGTATATCGTTCCATCTCATTCTACATCCTGCATTTCATGCTCTCCTGCTACGATCGGCGAGCATTCTGTCATTTTTGAATCCTGCTCACAGCTTCAATAGGCGGTGCTCAGCGCCTGGCCTGATGCGCCGATATTATGTTCATCACGAGCGAAAGCCTGCTAGAAATTCCAACCAAAAGTCGGAAATTCCGACTTGTCATAACGGAACGTGTCCAAAAAAAAAGCCCGCCAATCGGCGGGCTTTTGATTTCTGACATTTAAGCTAAACGCTTGTAAATTGCGTGATTCGACGGGCTTTTACGCAGGAAAACCAAGCCATAGGCTTCCGGTGTGCGCTTGATTTCCTTGCCCAGGCTCAGACGCTCGGAGCGCGTCAGTTGCTCCCATGTATCACGACCAATGACTTGGGGAATCTCGAACTCCATCCCTTCTGGAAGATTGACAGCGTTCGCTTTCAGCAGCTTTGCCGCACGCATCGTGGCCGTGTCGATGCTCGCCACGTGCGCTTCCAACACGGCCAAGATCGCTTCTTGGGCGCTACCCTGGGCCTGTGCCCAAGTAGTGATCGAGGGGGAAAGAGTTAGGGATACGTTCATGTTCATTTTCTCCAAAGTGGTTGCCGCGAGATGTGTTTGGAGAAATATATTCTGCAGAACGACATAATTCAATATGGTTATTGAATTATTTTTCCAAATATAATTTCAGAGTGTCGATAACAATGACTAGCCAGGGAATCCATTCGCCGACTTGCCGCTGCATCATCTGCTGTTCTTGGAAAGTGCGTGACGGCGGTGGCCCGAAGATCGCCCATGGCGTGGCCCAGCTGCATGGCTTGACTGTGGATGAGCTAAGGCCCAGTGCCGCCGCGCCGGAGAAGAACTGATCGCCGACCGTGGCTACGACTGGGCGCGCGGCTGAGCAAAATATGCAATTTGTCGCTTTATTCCTAAGTTATGCGACAAAGCAACATAGCCCTGATTTGCTGGCTCCGATCTGTCGCATAAGTCTGTCGTAGGTGCTAGGTTAACTGCGACAACTTATGCGATAGGTGCTACATGCAAAATGCAGGACAGCTCATCGGGTACGCCAGAGTTTCAACGCAAGGGCAAAATCTGGAGCAACAGCGCCTGGCTTTGGAACAAAGCGGTTGTCAGCGGATTTTTGAAGAGAAAGTCAGCGGAGCTAAAAGAGACCGTCCAGAGCTGGGCCGGCTGCTCGATCATTTGCGACCAGATGATGTGCTGACTGTGACGCGATTGGATCGCTTGGCCAGGTCAACGACAGACCTTTTGCACATCACTGAAAGGCTCAAGGAGATTGGTGCGGGGCTTCGCTCATTGGCTGAACCTTGGGCCGACACCACCTCACCAGCCGGTCGCATGGTATTGACGATTTTCGCCGGAATTGCTGACTTCGAGCGCTCGCTGATTAGTGAACGCACCAGTGCTGGTCGAGCTGCCGCGAAAGCAAAAGGTGTTCGATTCGGGCCAAAGCCTGTTTTGAGTTCTGAGCAGGTAAACCATGCGCGGCGGATGATTGAGGAAGGCCAATCTGTGGCCGAGGTTGCACGTCTTTTTGGAGTGCATCGAGCCACGCTATATCGTGCTTTGCCTCAATAGATAGAGCGGGACATTGTCACAGACCCGTCGAAAGAAAAGGCAGCTGAGCTGCATCTTGGCCGGTAGAAGCATCACTTGCCGGACTGGTGGTGCGTCACCCTACTAGGGCTTGGCATGATGCGCAGATCGATCATCGGTAGCCGATCACCAACGGGCATTCATCAGCAGCTCGATCACCACCACCACCCGCAAGCCGATCACTAACAGACCGACTACTAGCAGGACGTCATTAACATGCGAGAAGCATTTGATCAGGGAACCCTCGATGCGTTGTTTCCGCCCGGATTTAGAAAGAGAGTTTCGGCCACTCGCAAAGGCAATGACAGGCAGCTGGAGGCGCGCCTAGGCGGCTATTGACTGCACAGCGCTGGACCTCGCTGACGGCTCTGGGGCGCTTCTGTGAAGCATCTGGAATGAGAACGCTGACGGCGTGAGCTGTAACTAACAGGCAAAAAAAAACCGCCTTGAGGGGGCGGTTTTCTCGCAGGCATCGGTTGAGGGCCTATGCCTGCATCCATCACTGGATGCTTTCGGTAGAAGTCATACTAATATCAGATGATCATCATCGTCAAACACGCCTACTCATTTTTGATCACCCCTGATCACCCCAAAATACCCCTCACTAAAAGGACGGCTGGCGTTGTAATCCTCTACTCTGGGCGGTCTTTGAACAGACGCCATCAGTGCGCTATTATCGGCTCGCTCACTTCCGAGAAGCATTCGGGGGGGAGGTCAGGAGTTGCTACACACCGAATTCCTAACCCCCCCAATGCGGCCTGAGAATCGCACCGGACTACGTTTGGGGGGCCCACAACTGGCCACCTCACTGGATGCTTTCGGTAAGTCATCTGAAGGCATGCGCAAGCCGGTAAGCGTGCTGGAGGCATGGCCTCACTTTGGGAGGCCAAGGCGTATGAAGCGATTCATGCAACGTACGGCGAGCCTCGTCTGGAGTCTGCTGCGGGCTTATAACCTGTACGATTTCATTCGGGATTGCATAGAAGACGGCCTGTAAGGCGTAATCGAAGCAGGAAAGCCCGCTCTGGTTTCGACCCGAGCGGGCTTTTTTTTGTCCGTTAGTAGCTGAGCTCACCGAGACCGGCATCGCCCGAGCGTTTAGGGTGACTCGCCGAGTGGGGAAAGCTGGACGCCCGTGCCGATACGCTCGCACCGCGAGCCCATACGCATCTGGGCCAGCCTGACCGCCGTAGAGCGCTTCGCCTCCGGGATTGGGATTCGAGGATCCAGCGTCGAGCTGTAAGCCCCCAAAAGCCACCTTGAATTTTCGCGTCCGCGAAAAAAAACAGCGCCTCTCGATCCGAGAGCTGGTGGCACGGAAAAGGTCCTTCGTCTTTCGGCAGATGGTAGCGCGACCCGCTACAGGGCGCAGATACGGCGCTTTTTCGATCACCTCTTCATCATCCTCCCTACGTCGCTTGGGTTTTCTCAAAACCATGTGATTTTGAAATTAGCCCGCTACTGGCACGCCTAGACATGCCAGAACATGGGCAACGCACGGACGGCACCAACGCCAACCACCGTGGTAATAACCAGGAGAGAATGATGAAGACGTTAAAAATCGAATTGAAATGGGAGTGGAAATTGAAGGGCGGCGCTTGGGGGGTCACAGTGCTTATGGTGGCCCTCCCCAATCTAACCACCCTGTCTTCGTGGCTTGGGCTGGCCTAACCCTGCTCAGCAGCTCCAGGTGCGTGTGCACCTGGAGTTCAACGTTGCGCCGTACCCTTTCTCAGACATGCGCCTTTAATTCCGATATCAACACTTTGTCTCAGGTTCTCAAGCAGATCGACCTCTTTCACCTTCCCCCTTCGAACAGTGGTTGACTCCGCTTTCGTTAGCCAGAGATGTCCTTCCTTGCTTTGGTTAGGAATGACAGAAACCACGATATCCACTGCCGAACCTCCGAACATCCCGGACTCTTCAGCTTTGGTGAAATTGAAGCGGAGTTCATTCTCATCGGTTGGCGAGACGTTTTGTACGCTGGCGATAGGGACTCCTGCCATGGACGCTGGTGGAAATTTTGCGGCATACAACGCGTTTCCGTTGTGTACCTGCTTGGTTATCTCCAGCAGATATCGCTCTTGATCTCTGGGATTAGACGGCGTCGTGCACTCTTCGCCCTCGGCAGGAAAATACTTCCCCTCGAATTCATACTCGCTCTCAAAACAGCCTGTGAGAGACACAGACGCCGCAGCCACTAAGGCCAGTTTCCATTGTTTCACGCTGGACACTCCATGATTCCAATTTGCCATTATCTGCCTTACCCCTCCCAAATCAAACCCGCTTCGCGGGCTGCATTGAGCTCCTGGATGAACAACTGCGCGCGGAATTCATCGAGGCACAACAGCGCCGGCATCCAATAGATATGAATGATCGGGCCGTCAGAGGCCACAATCACATGGCGACCTGACGATTCCCGCCACGTCCAAACCATGGCTGGACACAACTGCGACAGCACGACGAGTTCCTGTAAACCAGCGCGCATCACGGCTTGTTATCGCCATTCCGCCGCCTTTCTTGATGCTCCAGCCATTCCGCAGCCCCCCAGCACCCTGCCCCAAATACCGCTAAAACAACAATCAGCCAGAGCGGAACCAGGTGATTGGCTCCAAACCAGAACCCCACCCAGGCGCATAAAATCATGGCCATTAATTGCCTCATCCCAACCTCCGCTAACAACACCATATGCAGGGCTAACGCTAACCTCGGTCAGGGGCGTGGCATCGAGCTACGGCAAAAAATGCTCAGTCCCCGCGTTGGGAATTGGCGGACTCTTGAAGGGTGGCCAGAGCGCGCCAGTGGGATCACAGAGCACGGCAGTGAAAGTCGATGGGTTCGCGGTGGTTTGCCGGGGCTTGCCAGTGGTAACTCACTGGTACG
>Ga0209347_1004263_pt1 | contig 15120 bp, 8 predicted proteins | sample AutmiccommuBRH23_FD_187382 | JGI IMG/M metagenome (GOLD analysis project Ga0209347, IMG submission 187382) | Deep subsurface microbial communities from Mt. Terri, Switzerland - Autotrophic microbial communities BRH/23 (SPAdes) (version 2) | ecosystem: Environmental > Aquatic > Deep subsurface >... | reverse complement strand
CCGGCATCGGTCTGGCCCTGGTCGGCCGGCTCATGGGCCACCGCGTGCGAATCGTCATGCCCGAAGGCATGAGCGAGGAGCGAAAGAAACTCATCCGGGGGCTGGGGGCGGACCTGGTTCTGGTCCCGGACGAGGAAGGTATCGGGGGAGCGGTCCGGCGGGTCGAGCAGATGGCCGCCGAGGATCCGCAAGTCTTTGTTCCACAGCAGTTTAAGAACCCTGCGAACCCGCGGGTCCACTACGAGCACACTGCCCGCGAGCTCTGGCGACAGATCAGCGGCGATATCGCCTGCTTCGTCGCCGGCGTCGGCAGCGGAGGGACCCTCCAGGGCGTCGGACGGTTCCTCAAGGAGCAGAACAAGAACGTCCGGATCGTTGCGGTCGAGCCCGAGAATCGGTCGGCACTGCTGGGTCACGAGCCCGGCCTGCACCAGATCCAGGGCATCGGAGACGGTTTCATCCCGGACGTGCTGGACGTATCCATGATCGATGAGGTCGTGGAAGTCTCCGATGAGGACGCCATCGAGACGACCCGCCGGCTCGGCCAGGATTTCGGGATGCTGGTCGGAATCAGCTCGGGGGCGAACATCTGGGCCGCCCGCCGGCTGGCCGGGAGGATCAAAGGCAACATCACGACGATCCTGCCCGACCGCGCCGAGCGGTACTTCAGCACGGCTTTGATGTAGAAATGTGCAGGGTCGCCCCAACCGCAACACAGATCCTGCCCAGTCCCCCCACCTTCATCAACAGAACCAGGATCGATGATTGACCGGCGACCCGGACGCGCATAAAAAAAGGCTGAGGTAGGAGGAAGGAGGACTTTTCGTGACCTCAGCCTTTGTGTGCAACCATTTTTTGTACGGCTCGGGCTGTCCGGTTGTTCACCGCAGCGGCCGGCGCGAAGAGGAGGAGGCCGGGGATCGGAGAGTGAGAATGTGATAGTCAGGGAACCCCGGCCTGAAGAGTCATTTGCCGCCCGCGACGAGCGATCCCAGACTGCCATCCGACAACGTTATCGGCCCGACGAATGCGTCCGTCGGCGGCACTCTCCATCGCACAATGCGGCGGCACGATTGAATCCCAATCTTCACTTTTCAAGAACTCGGTTTCACCACTGCTCTATAGTGCCGTCTCAACGCGTTTTCGTAACGGATTTCGTGGCAATTATCTCATCGATCCTCCGTTATCGATTATCAACGCTATTGACAGACCCGCCCTCCACCAGTATCTGTCCACATCTAAACGTTGGCGGCGGAATAACCGATAAGGACGGCAAAGGCCCCCGCTGGGTCCGAACAGAAACACGTCGGCCTCAGTAAGTAAGCAGCATCTGGGGGTAAAAAGACGCTTCCGGCCTGGGAAAGCGACAATTCGCTGGATTCCATAGCCGAGACGAGGTGAAGCAGCCATACGGCGATCCGCAGGATGTGATGGGTCCCGTCCCGCGAGGGGCGATGGATTACGCGCGTTATTTCAGCAAAGTGATGCAGGCAGATGGCAAAATCGAATTCTCATAAATCGCTGGTCATCGTCGAATCGCCCGCAAAGGCCAAGACGATCAACAGGTACTTGGGCCCGGATTACGAGGTCCAGGCCTCCATGGGCCACATCCGCGATCTGCCCTCGAAGGGTCTGAACGTGGACGTCGAGAACAACTTCGAGCCCACGTACGACATTATGCCGGGCAAAAAGCGCGTGGTTACCCAGTTGAAGGCCGCCGCCAAGAAGTGCGACAAGCTCTACCTGGCGACAGACTTGGACCGCGAGGGGGAGGCGATTGCCTGGCACCTCGCGGCGATCCTCGGCATCCCCGAGGAACGCACCTACCGCGTCATCTTCAACGCGATCACCAAGACTGCGATCAAGGAGGCGTTCGCCGAGCCCGGTCGCATCAATACGGACAAGGTCATGGCCCAACAGGCCCGCCGCGTGCTCGACCGCATCGTCGGTTACGAGATCAGCCCGCTGCTGTGGAAGAAGGTGACGCGCGGGCTGTCCGCCGGTCGCGTGCAGTCCGTGGCGGTCAAGATCATCGTCGAGCGGGAGCGGGAGATCCGCGCGTTCAAGCCAGAAGAGTACTGGTTGATCCCGGCGGTCTTCACGACCGACCTGGACAGCAACTACCAGCAGCAGTGGCTCGACTTCGTTACGCCCAAGAGCGCCGACGCCAAAGGTCCCACCGTCGAGCAACAGGCCAAGTGGCTGGCCGAGCACAATGCCTTCAAGGCCGAGCTGTTCAAGATCGGCGATTCCAAGTTCAGCGCCACCAACGAGCAGGAAGCCCAGAAGCTATTCGGGGAGCTTCAGAACGCGCCGTTCAAGATCGCCGACATTGAGATGAAGGAATCCGTGTCGCGGGCGTCGCCGCCGTTCATCACCTCGACGCTCCAGCAGGCGGCCGCCAATCGGCTGGGCTTCACCGCCAAGAGGACGATGTCGGTCGCCCAACAACTCTATGAAGGCATCGATTTGGGCTCGATGGGTTCGCTGGGTTTGATCACCTATATGCGAACCGACAGCACGTACATCTCCGGCGAGGCCCTCAACGAGGTCCGCGGCTACATCCAGAACCAGTTCGGGCCCAAGTACCTGCCCGAAAAACCGAACTTCTACGCGGACAAGAAATCGGCCCAGGCGGCCCACGAGGCCGTCCGTCCCACCGACGTCGATCTGACGCCGCAGGAGATCCGCCAGCACCTCAGCGACGAGCAGTTCAAACTGTACGATCTCGTCTGGCGTCGCTTCGTCGCCTGCCAGATGGAGCCGGCCCGCTGGAATGTTACGACCCTGAGCATCACGACACCGACCAGCGCCGGCGTCGCCACGTACAAATCGTCCGGCCGGACCCTGGTCTTCGACGGGTACAGCCGGGTCTGGCAAACGTCCTCCAGCGAGCAGCAGCTCCCGCCAACGCAGGTGGGCCAGGCAGTGGCCACGGTGGATATCCGGTCGGAACAGCATTTCACCAAGCCGCCGGCCCGGTACACGGAAGCTTCGCTGGTCAAGGCCCTGGAAAAAGAGGGCATCGGCCGGCCGAGCACCTACGCTCCGATCATCAGCACGGTCCAGGACCGCGGCTACGTCGAGCAGAGGGACCGCAAGTTCTTCGCCACCGATCTCGGCGAGGTCGTCACCGACAAGCTCAACGAGTACTTCCCCCGGATCATGGACATCGCCTTCACCCGGCAGATGGAAGAGCAGCTCGACCGGATCGAGGAGCAGCACCTCGACTGGGTCCACGTCCTGAAGGAATTCTACGGCCCGTTCAAGGCGAACCTCGATACGGCCACCGCGGAGATGAAGCACGCCAAAGCCGAGTCCACACCCAGCGAGTACACCTGCCCGGACTGCGGCCGCCAGCTCTTTTACAAGTTCGGCAAGAACGGCAAGTTCCTGAGTTGCTCGGGCTATCCGGAGTGCAAATTCGCCTCTCCCTGCGACAAGGAAGGCAAGATGGTGAAGGACGAGGTCAGCGAGCACAAGTGCCCGAAGTGCGGCAAGCCGATGGTCGTCAAGAGCGGCCGGTTCGGGACGTTCCTGGGGTGCAGCGATTACCCCGAGTGCAAGACAACCCTGCGCCTGGACAAGCAGGGCAATCCCCTGCCGCCCAAGCCCCCGGCCGAATCGACGGGGATCAAATGCCACAAGTGCAAGACCGGCGAACTGGTGATCCGCCAGAGCAAGCGAGGCCCCTTCCTCGGCTGCAACAAATTCCCGCGGTGCCGCACGATCGTCGGCGCCAAGGGCATCGACCGGCTCAAGGAACTCCAGGCCACAGGAGAATGGCCGCCCAAGGATCCGCAGCGCGCCCAGGAGATCCTCAACGAGATCAAGGGCGAGAAAGCCGCCAAGACCGTCAAGGCCGCCGTGGCGAAGGAATAGTCGGACACGGACCGACACGGACACTCACAGCCAGACACGGACAGCATCGTCCTTGCGGGTCCGTGTGAGTCCGTGTTTTTTTCCGGTCAGCCTTCGGCGGTGCCGGCGCTGCGCCGATACGGCGGATAGAACGCCAGGTGGATAAAGCGGGTGAAGCCTATCCGCCCCGGCTTGTTTGACAGGATCGCCTTGCGAATCCTGGCACAGTCAATCGGCTGCCCTGCTTCTTTGCCGTCACTGATCTGTGGCGTCGATGGTCGTTTCATTGGGGTCCTCACAAAGATCGCCTTCGACTTCTAATTCAAGAATCGTGGTAAACCGTTTCGAGCCGCCGGCCGAGCCGAGGATGCGGATCGCATCGCCGACCGTCGGAGCGAAACGGAAGGTAATCGCCTGATACATCCGGAAGCGGTCGAGGTCCGGGGACATCTGCACGTCCGCCGGCTCGATGTACTGGCCATCGCGGCGGATCTGAACGGTCAAGTCCTCGAAGTAGCCGCCGAGCGGCTCATCATCCCTGTAGTACGTGTTGAGTTTGCCCCACATGACGTCGCCCTCGTGGAAGGTGACTTCCTCGAATCGGACGGGCTCGGAGAAGGTCAACTCGTACCAGTCCACCTGGGGCTCGTCGACGGCGTTCGAGACGTATGTATAGTAAGGCCTGCGGCCGTTGTAGGAATTGTCCGTGACCCCGTCGAGGATGGATTGGAGATTGTTGCGATCCTTCCCGATTTCATACCGCGACACAGAGGCCGTCGGCACGACCGTGATGCCCGCGGCCAGGGCCTTGGCGACCAGGCCGGCCGGGCCATTGGGGTCGGGCCTCTCCGGTTCCGGGACGACGGTGTTGGGCTCGGGGATCAGGTAGAGCCCGTCGCTCGTGCAGGAGCCGCCGCTGCGCAGGATGTTCTCGTGTGACAGGACGAGCATGTAGATCGCGATCGTCGAAATCGTGTCGTACTGCGGCAGCGAGGCCGCCGGATCGGGAAGGCCCGGGCGGGAGAGATTCGCGTACACATTGCCGCAGACGGACGGGTCCGTCAGGTCAGCGGGCAGACCGCTGAAGCCGTGGATGATTCCCAGTAAGCCCCCGGCCGTGGCGGGGTTGCAGTCGCAGTCCCAGCCGGCCAGGACACCGATCTGCACGGTCTGCTTGAAATCGCCCTGGCCGTAGAGCAGGGCCAGGACCGTGGCGCCGGTGTTGATTGTGGACTCGACCCAATTGTAATAGCGGCCGAAGCTTTCGGAACCCTGGTATCGGTCGTAGAGCTTCCGCCGGGTGGCCCGCCAGTCGAGGGAGCCATCGTTGGCGTCTACGGTGTACCAGTCGAGCACGTCCCTGATGACAGCGGTCGTGCGGCTGCTTGCCGGGATGGCCTCCAGACCCCGGTGTACCAGCTCGACCACGTTCGGCTCGAAGAAGGCATGGGCGTACATCGCGGCGTAGAACTGGGCCGCATGGACGGCCAGGCCGTCGTTCGTGATTCGACCGAACCTGCCGGCCAGATCGACCGCGACCTGAGGCAGCCCCGGCGAAACGGCGCCAAGGATCTCGGTGCAGATTTGCGTGTCGATGGAGTACCAGTGCTGGTTATAGGTGCGGCCGCCGGTCTCGGGGGGGAGGTAGCCGTCGAGTATGAGACGCCAGGCCTGCTTATTGGCGACGTAGATCCCGTCCGCGGCCAGGTGCTCGATCCACTTTCCGGCAATTTGGACTGAATTGCAATCAAATCCATGGGAGAAGAGGGTGTGCAGAGCAACGTACTCGACATCCGTATCGTCGTCGGCGTCCCAGACCTGCTTGATCTGCCAGGGGACCGACTGGGCCGGGTTCGGCGAGGAGCCGCTATAGAGCCCTTCGGTTGCCCGACCGGCGGCGTTGCCGATCAGTTGCCCGAGCCACATTCCGCGCATCCCGTCGAACAGCTCGAAGACCGTGATCGCACGTTCGGCACGCGCGGCTGAGCCCCCAAAGCCGGCAATCAGGAATGCGGCAAACAAAAGTGAGTGCTTGCTACACAAATGAACCCCCAGGATCACCCTTCCTAACAATAATCATCTTACCTCTTTCGCCTAAGGAATCCAAGCATTTTCTCGCCGGATTTAGCGCAAGTCTCACAAAATCAGCGGGCGCACGAGTGGAAAGCGTCCTATAAATAGCGACTGGAGGATATTGGCGGACCTTATGGGGCGATGTCCGAGGTGCCGCGGTCAAGCTCATTGACCATGCGCGCCTGGATGTGTCCCGGTGCAGAGGAAGGCACGCTCAAACTCAACCCGGCCGCGTCACCCGGCGAAGGCCTGTTTGCCTATGGCTATGTACTTTGCCTTCGGGTACTTATGTGATAAAAGAGCCAATCGTAAGCCGATGAATAGGATATCGCGCCGGCGACTGCGACAGGGCGTATGGAATGCCCGTAGTTGATGCGCCGCCGGACCAGCGGATATGGCAGGGATGCTTTCGTTTCCCCCATGCACATCCGACGGGCACGGAGTGCGCCCGGATTGGGCCCTTGCCCGAACTTTGGAAATCGGGTACTGTCATCCCGTGCGATGGGTCCTGTAATCTTCTTCCGGCCAGCCTGCCGTGAGGCATCGTGTCACCGCAAGGCTGCGCCGGGGTGGACAGAATGAAAGAACTACGATTATGAAAGCACTGATCACGGGCGGAGCGGGGTTCATCGGTTCCCATTTGGCCGAACGACTGCTCAACAACGGCGACGAGGTCGTCGTCATCGACAATCTCAGCACGGGCAGGCTGGCGAACCTCGAGACCTTCCGGCATCACGCAGGGTTGCAGTTCGTCAAGGGCGACATCCGGGACGTTAGCCTGATGCAGTTGCTCGTCTCGCAGTGCGACGTGGTGTTCCACCTGGCGGCAGCCGTGGGCGTGCAGCTCATCGCCGACGACCCCGTCCACACCATCGAGACGAACATCGCCGGGACGGAGGTGGTCCTGGAATCGGCCAACAAGTTCGGGCGCAAGATCCTGCTGGCCTCCAGCAGCGAGGTCTACGGCAAGAGCGAGAAGATCCCCTTCGGCGAGGACGACGACTTCGTGCTTGGCGGCACCGCATTCTCCCGCTGGGCCTACGCGTGCAGCAAGGCCATCGACGAATTCCTGGGCCAGGCCTTTCACCAACAGTATGGCCTGGGCGTCATCAGTGCCCGCTTCTTCAACACGATCGGTCCGCGCCAGACCGGCCGGTATGGCATGGTCGTGCCCCGGTTCGTGCAGTGGGCCCTCCGGGACGAGCCCATCCAGATCTACGGCACCGGCACGCAGACCCGGTGCTTCTGCTACGTGGAGGATATGGTCGATGCGGTGATCGCCCTGATGGGCAGCGAGCAGGCGGTCGGACAGGTCTTCAACATCGGGTCCTCCGAGGAAATCAGTATGGAGGGCCTGGCCGACAGGGTGATCGAAATCACCGGTAGCAGTAGTCGCAAGGAATTCGTACCCTATGTGGTCGCCTACGGCCGGCCCATCGAGGACATGATGCGGCGGGTGCCGAGCACCGAGCGGATTCGCAACGCCGTCGGCTGGCAGCCGAAGACGAATCTCGACCAGATGCTGCGAATCATCGTGGAGCACTATCGAAAGAGTGTTTAACCGCAGAGGACGCGGAGGGACGCAGAGGGTGGAACTGAATGACGTGAGCGGTAAGAAACTCGGGTTACTTATCAACTTCAACGTCGCCCAACTGAAGAATGGCATCAAGCGAATGGTAAATGAGTTATGACTGAGAAGCCAAATACTCCGCGATCTCTGCGTCCTCTGCGGTTAGACTCCTCATCAAGTGCGCTGGCAAGGGCGGGTGATTGGGATATCCTGATCGTCACGGCGTCGAATGAGCAGCAGGCGCAGGCCTATGAGGCGCAACTGAACCTCCGCCGCGAGCTGGGCCTGCTGGGCGACATTCGCGAGGCGATCGTGGTCGCCGATCCCGGCAGCAAACGGATCGGCAGCGGGGGAAGCACACTCCACTGTCTCATGGAAGTCCTCCGGCGACGGTTGGGCGACCGGTTGACGACTTCGGAGGCGCGCGACTGGGAGCAGGTGCTCGGAGAGCTTCGCGTGCTGATCATTCACGCCGGCGGCGACTCGCGGCGGCTGCCGGCCTACGGTCCCTGCGGGAAGATCTTCATCCCCGTGCCGGGCGAGAACGACAGCGCCGTGTGCCTGAGCCTCTTCGACCGCCAGTTGCCGACGTACCTGGCCCTGCCGGCGCCGGAGCAGGGACGCGGGCAGGTGGTGATCGCCTCGGGCGACGTCCTGCTGCGATTCGACCCCACGCGAGTGAGGTTCACGAGGGAGGGGATCACCGGCCTGGCGTGCTACGCCCAGCCGGAGCAGGCGAGCCGCCACGGGGTCTTCTGTCGAGGACAGGACGACGAGGTTCGCCTGTACCTTCAGAAGCCCACCATCGCGGAACAGACGCAGATGGGCGCCGTCGACGCCTATGGCCAGTCGTGCCTCGACATCGGCGTGATGCACTTCGACGCGGCCACGGCCGTGCGGCTCCTGCAACTGTTCGGGGCCCGGCCGGATACGAGCGGAAGGCTCATCCTGACCGGCAAACGAGGCCAGGCCGTGATGGAACGCGGACTGGATTTCTACCGCGAGATCTGCTGCGCCATGGGCCGCCAGGCCAGCGCCGAGCACCATGCACGGTCCGCCCGGGAGAGCGGCTCGAAGTGGACGCCGGCCATGCTGGGCGAGTTGTTCAAGACCCTCTCGGCCGTTCCGTTCAACGTGCAACTGCTCACGCATTGCGACTTCCTGGACTTCGGCACCAGCCGGGGCATTCTCAGCAGCGGGACCCGCCTGCTCCAGGAGGATCGGGGTGTCTCGCAACTGCGGAACTTCCTCGACATCAACAATGAGATCACCCCCGGCGGCTCGGTTCAGGGCTCGGCCGGTTGGGTCGAAGGATGCCGGATTCGCGCGCCACTGACTTTGAGTGGGACTAACGTCGTGGTCGGTATTGACCTGGATGAGCCGATCTCGCTGCCAACCGGTGCATGTCTCGACGTGATCGCGGGCCGCAATCCGGCCGGTCGCGACGTGTGGTTCGTCCGCTGCTACGGCGTGGACGACACCTTCAAAGAGTCGGCGGACGCAGGCGCTGTCTTCTGCGACAGGCGTCTGCTCACGTGGCTTGCGGACGTCGGGGTCGGGCAGGAGGAGGTCTGGGACGGCGTCATCGCACCGAAGGACCGGACGATCTGGAACGCGAAGCTCTTTCCCGCGGTCCCCGAGCACAGGCGATACCGGGAATGGCTGTGGATGTTCGACCCGGGCAGCGCCTCCGAGACGCAGCGCCAGGCATGGCGGTCCGCGGATCGCTACAGCCTCGAACAGATCCTGGCGCTGGCGGATCACAAGGGCTTCTATGACCGGCGGAGCCTGATTCGAGCCGAGTTGATCCGCAGCGCTCTGCATTGGACGTTTCGGCCGGAGAGCGGCTTGTCTTCGCGCGAACTGGCTTGGCTCATGAGGACAACCCGCAACCCGGCGGCCTGGGTCGCCGAGACCCTCAAGCAGGCGTGCCGGTACTGCGGTCAGGAACAGGGGCAGGGAACCGCGGCCCTGGTCTTCCCTCGCATGATTCATACGCTGGGCTCGGCCCTGGCCGAGTTGTATCCTGCCGGCCGCGGCTCGGTGTCGAAGGAGTTTGCGGGCCTTGCGGAGACGCTCGATCCGTCTGCCCTTCGGCAACTCAAGTCGCTGGGACTCGATCCGGACAGCGGATCCCGAGTCTCCCAGTGGAGCAGCCGCATGCAGGAGCTTGCATTCGAGGGACTCGAGCAGGCGATTGTCGCCAGCGGGATCGAAGAAGGGGCCTCGCCTCGTAGCGTGCTGCGAAGCGACGAGATTGTCTGGGCGCGGGCCCCGGCCCGGCTGGACATCGGCGGCGGCTGGACGGACACTCCGCCCTACTCGCTCGAATGGGGCGGATGCGTCACGAACGCCGCGATCGATCTCAACGGCCAGCCTCCAATCCAGGCCTACGTCCGCGTGATCGACGAACCGGTGATTCGGATCGGCTCGATCGACTTGGGCGTGCGGATCGAGGTGAGCCGATTCGAGGACCTGATGGACTACCGCCAGGCGACGGGCAGCTTCGCCCTGGCGAAGGCCGCCATGGTACTGTCCGGCCTGACCCCCAGTGGCAAGAGAAACCTCAAGAAGGCCCTCGAAGCGTTCGGCGGCGGCATCGAATTGACCACGCTGGCGGCGATTCCCAAGGGCAGCGGACTGGGCACATCGAGCATCATGGGCGCGGTGATCGTGGCGGCACTGGGCCGGGCGATGGGCAGGCAGTTGTCTCATCGGGAACTGTTCCACAGCGTGCTTCGGCTGGAGCAGGCCCTGACCACCGGCGGCGGCTGGCAGGACCAGATCGGCGGCGTGGTCGAGGGCGTCAAGATGATCGTCACCGAGCCCGGCATGGTCCCCGACGCCCACATCCACTACGTGCCCGCGGACATCCTGGACCCGAAGGCCAACGGCGGCCGGACGCTGCTGTACTACACCGGCATCACCCGCCTGGCGAAGAACATCCTGCACCAGGTCGTCGGCCGGTACCTGAACCGGGATCGCGACGCCATCACGACGTTGGAGCACATCGGCTCGGTGGCCCGGGACGTCATGGACGCCTTCATCCGCAAGGACATCGAGCGGTTCGGCCGGCTCATGGACGTGGCCTGGCAGCTCAACAAGCGTCTGGACCCCAACAGCAGCAACGAAGAGATCGAGGCGCTGTTCGCCCGGGTGGCCCCGCACATCCACGGCGGCAAGCTCCTCGGCGCCGGCGGCGGCGGTTTCATGCTGATGATCTGCAAGTCGCCCGAGGACGCGGCGGCCGTGCGTCGAATGCTCGAACGCGATCCGCCGAACGAGCGCGCCCGCTTCTTCGACTTCGGCGTCAGCAATGAAGGACTGGTAGTAACGGTCTGCTGAGCAGACGCGAGCTTCTCACGAGATACTCAAACGGAGAGACCATGCGAAAGGCATTGATTACGGGGATTACAGGGCAGGACGGATCGTATCTGGCCGACTTCCTGCTGAGCAAGGGATATGAAGTCTGGGGGATCATCCGGCGAAGCTCGTCCTTCAACACCGACCGGATCGATCATCTATACAGGGACCCGCACGAGGAGCCGAAACTGCGCCTGGTCTACGGCGACCTGACGGATGGCAGCAATCTCTCGGCAATCCTCAACGACATCAAGCCGGACGAGGTGTACAACCTCGGGGCCCAGAGCCACGTGCGAGTCAGCTTCGACATGCCGATCTACACGGTGAACGCCGACGGGCTGGGCACGCTTCGGATGCTCGAAGCCGTGAGGTGCTGCCATACGCCGATACGGTATTACCAGGCCTCCAGCAGCGAGATGTACGGCAAGGTCCTGGAGACGCCGCAGACGGAGACGACGCCCTTTTACCCGCGAAGCCCGTATGCGTGCGCGAAGGTCTACGGGTACTGGCAGACCGTGAACTATCGCGAGGCCTACAACCTGTTCGCCTGCAACGGCATTCTGTTCAATCATGAGTCGCCCCGGCGAGGCGAAACGTTCGTCACGCGAAAGATCACCCGGGCCGCCACGCGGATCAAGTGCGGCCTGCAGGACGCGCTCTACCTGGGCAACCTGGACGCCAAGCGGGATTGGGGCTTCGCGGGCGATTACGTCGAGGCCATGTGGCTGATGCTCCAGCAGGACAAGCCTGACGACTATGTAATCGCCACCGGGGAGTGCCATTCCGTGCGGGAGTTTCTGGCCGAGGTCTTCGGATATCTCGATCTCGACTGGCAGGAGTACGTCCGGACAGACGCGCGGTACTTCCGGCCCAGCGAGGTGGACCTGCTCCAGGGCGACGCCGGCAAGGCCCGGCGGGCTCTCAATTGGCAGCCCAAGGTCACGTTCAAGGAGCTTGCGAGAATGATGACGGATGCCGACATGAAATCGGCCGAACGGGAGAGATTGCTCGGCGCGCACGGCATGGGCGCCGATGCCGGCAGGAGGCGTTCCGGATGAGCGATTTCTTCGAGGGCAAGCGAGTGGTGGTGACCGGAGGAGCCGGGTTCCTCGGTCGGTACGTCATCGAGCACTTGCGCCGGGCCGGCGCCAATCACATCGACGTGCCGAGGTCGGCGCAGTACGATCTCGTGAAGATGGGCGACGTCGTCCGGATGTACGAGGACATGAAGCCCGACGTCGTGGTACACCTGGCCGCGGTGGTCGGAGGGATCGGGGCCAACCGCGAACATCCGGGCAGGTTCTTCTACGAGAACCTGATGATGGGCGTGCAGCTCATCGAGCAGGGCCGGCTGCGGGGCGTTGAGAAGTTCGTCGCGATCGGCACCGTGTGCTCCTATCCCAAATTCACTCCCTCGCCATTCCGTGAGGAGGATTTGTGGAACGGATACCCGGAGGAGACCAACGCACCCTACGGCCTGGCGAAGAAGATGCTGCTCGTCCAGTCGCAGGCGTATCGCCAGGAGTACGGCTTCAACTCGATCTTCCTGCTGCCCGTGAATCTCTACGGCCCGGGCGACAACTTCGATCCGGCCAGCAGCCACGTGATCCCGGCCCTGATCAAAAAGTGCGTGGACGCTATAGAGGCCGGCGTAGACTTCATCGAGTGCTGGGGCACAGGCAAGGCCTCGCGCGAGTTCATCTACGCGGCAGACGCCGCCGAAGGAATCGTCCTGGCGACGCAGCACTACGACGGCGCCGACCCAGTCAATATCGGCACCGGCTCGGAAGTTACGATCAAGCAACTCGTGGAGATGATCGCCAGACTCACGGGATTCCGTGGAGAAATTCGCTGGGACCCCTCCAAGCCCGACGGCCAGCCGAAGCGACGCCTGGAGACCTCGAAGGCGAAGGAGTATTTCGGCTTCGAAGCCCGAACGCCCCTCGACGAAGGTCTCAAAGCGACGATCGACTGGTATCGCGCCAATCGCAAGTAACCCTGCGCTGGCGACCGACCCGTTTGGAGTTCCGCCTTCAGGCGGGTTTGGCGGTTTCCCGGCGAAGCCGACTCCTCTGCTCTATCCTGGGGATTTCAAACGCCGTTCGCCGGTGTTGTTGAAAGGGCTTCTGTTTGGCAAAGTCTTATGGGCTCGTATTGATCGCCGCGGCGATTCTGTACGGGATCAGTTGCGCGCCGGGGGCGGTGTGGCAGGACAGCGGGCTGATCCAGTACCGCGTCTGGCATGGTGACATCGAGGGCCGGCTCGGGCTGGCTCTCTCGCATCCTTCATACTACATCGTCGCCATCGCGGCCGGTCACGTCCCGCTCGGCGAATTCGGCCACCGGGTGAACCTCGTCTCGGCGCTGGCGGGGGCATTCGCCGTGGCGAATCTGTACCTGCTGATGCGGCTATGGCTTGGCCGGACGTTTCCGGCTGTGATTGCCGCCGTCACGCTCGCCCTGTCGCACACGTTCTGGTGGCACGCGAGCATCGCGGAAACGTACACCCTCTGGGCGGCGCTGTTTCTCGGCGAGTTGGTTTGCCTGCTGCAATTCACGAGGACCCGCAGGACAGCGTGCCTCTACCTCCTCGGGCTCCTCAACGGCGTGGCGGTCGCCGTTCACATGCTCGGCTCGATCCCGCTGGCCTGCTACGCGGTGTTCGTCGCGATCCTTTGGGCGAAGAGAGCCATTCGTCCCAGGCACGCGGCGATCGTCGTCTTGCTGTGGATCGTGGGGGCGCTGCCCTATGAATATCTGATCGTCAAGAACGTGCTCCACAGCGGCGACGTCCTCGGCACGCTGGCCTCAGCGGCCTTCGGCGATCGGTGGCGGGCCGATGTGCTCAACACGGGCCTCTCGTGGAAGATCGTCAGGGAGAACATTCTCCTGGTCGTTCTGAACTTCCCGACGCCGAACGTGCTGCTGTTCTTCGCGGGTTGTTATGGTCTGCGTCGGATCGGGCCGGCGGTATTTCGCAACGTGGTTCTGGCGCTGCTGATCTTGTTTCTGCTGTTCGCGTCTCGCTACACGGTGTCGGATCGCTATGCCTTCTTCATCCCATTCTACTGTGTGGTCGCGGTGATGATCGGCACAGGGACGCACGAGATCATGTCGCCAGTCCGGCACAGGGCCGTGCCTTGTCTGATCGCGGCGTTCTCCCTGTTGCCCGTCGGCGTCTATGCAGCCGCCCCCGACTTGGCGCAGAGAGCGAATCTGCGGATCGGGACGCGGCAGGACATCCCCTACCGCGACGATTACGAGTATTTCCTCCGGCCGTGGAGGACGGGATACAGGGGAGCGGAACGATTCGCCCTGGAGGCCTTGCAGGGGGTCGAAGGCAACGCCATCATCTGGGCGGACATCACGACCGTGGCGCCGCTGCTGTATGTTCAGGAGGTCAAGGGTGTTCGGCCGGATGTGTGGATCGTCTCGGGGATCGCCTCCAGCGAAGGGGCTCCACCCCTCAATGAGGGGACGATGGACACATTGCTTGCCGAGCATCCGGTCTACGTTGTCTCGCAAACGCCGGGGTACTGCCCGGCGTTCATCCTGGAGAAATACCGCCTTGTGAAGGCGGGTGCCCTGTGGCGCGTGGCCCCGGGAGCATGATCCGACAGCCTGCACGGACAAACACGGACAGACGCGGACCCGCACGGACAAGAGCGTCCGTAGGAGCCGGCGGCGGTCCGTGTTCGTCCGTGTTCAGCATACGGGAGTTCTGAGTAGCATCATATGGCCAAGACAATCACGACGCCGCGGGCGCTGGTCCGCAATACATTCTGCAATCTCCTGATGCTGATGAGCAACGCCATTGTCGCGTTCCTGCTGATTCCGTTCTTCCTCGGGCAGTTGGGCAAGCCCAGCTACGGCGTGTGGGTGCTGATCGGCTCGGTTTTTCGGTATCGCATCCTCCTGGGCATGGGGCTCAACAGCGCCGTCAATCGCAGAATCCCGATGTACCTGGCGAAGGACGACGAGGACGGCATCCGCAGGACCGTCAGCACGGCCCTGTTCTTCTTCACGATCATCGCTTTGGTGCTGGCGATTCTGACGCTTATCCTGGCCGTGAAAGTGGGCGATTGGTTCCAGATCGAGCCCGAATTGGTCCGTACGGCCAGCGGGCTGGTCCTTGTCACCGGCCTTGGGCTTGCGGCCTCGACCCCGCTGCAATTGACGACCGCCGTGTTGAGCGGATTGCAGCGGTACGACATGGTGAGCATCGTGACGCTGGTCGTCCTGGCGGTCAGAAC
>Ga0209347_1004262_pt1 | contig 15123 bp, 22 predicted proteins | sample AutmiccommuBRH23_FD_187382 | JGI IMG/M metagenome (GOLD analysis project Ga0209347, IMG submission 187382) | Deep subsurface microbial communities from Mt. Terri, Switzerland - Autotrophic microbial communities BRH/23 (SPAdes) (version 2) | ecosystem: Environmental > Aquatic > Deep subsurface >... | reverse complement strand
GACGCCTGAGATCGAACGGCAGCCAGCTTCTCATCGGCATCCCCTTTAGCTATTGCAATCAAGAGAAGCATATCACCTGAAAGATAGCAATGGCTATGTTCGTCGCTTACGTTTATTCGACCGAGCTGGAGCGCTTGGAATGACCTATAGCCTCGGCTAAGATGTTTCCTGATCCGCGTAATGTGTGGGACGAAAGAAGATTGATGGACGATCGAACAATAGCTGACGAGAGCCATGCGGGATTGGTGGATGCCGGCACGCACGTGGAGAGCTTCCGCCAGGCCCGCAGCAATCGACGAACCGAACTCCTCGAGGACTATGTGGAGTTGATCGCCGATCTGATCGATCACGATGGTGAGGCCCGCCAGGTCGACATTGCCCAGAGGCTCGGCGTCGCGCAGCCCACGGTCGCCAAGATGCTGAAACGTCTTGCGACAGAAGGATTGATTCAGCAGCGGCGCTATCGCGGAGTATTCCTGACGGAGGAGGGAAAGGAACTTGCACGCGTGAGCCGCGAGCGACATCAGGTCGTGGAATCCTTCCTTTGCGCACTCGGTATCAGCCCCGAGACCGCGCGGATCGACGCCGAAGGCATCGAACACCATGTCAGCGCCGAGACCCTCGACGCGTTCCGCGCGTACCTGAAGTGGTAGAGATCATCACGGTCGACATCCACGCCAACCGCATTAGCGGAAGTACAATCACGAGGTAGCGTCTACCTCGATGCCAACTTCGTTACCGATGATCGGCATGTCACCCGGCTGCAGCCGCGCTCATGTAGCGACGTGTCCCTGTTGGTCCTGCAATGGATGATATCGCCATTCTTGGCGGGCTATTCGCCGTCGCGTTAATCGCGGCACCGATTCCTCCCGCTCAGTCGGAAGCCGCGCTCGTGGAGCTGCTGGTAGCCGACCCGCACTTACGCGTGCTGCTCATCGCTGTGGCAAACCTCGGAAAGTGCTTGCTGCGGTAGTCAATTGGGCGCTCGGCCGCGGCGTCGAACGCTTCCATGACAGGCACTGGCTCCGGTGAACCCGACAGCTTTCGACCGTGCCACGGGTGGTACCGCAGTTGGGCCGGCGGAGCCTGCTTCTGAGCTCGGCGCCCATTGGGGGCGGCGCGCTGACAGTGACGGCCGGCATTCTTCGCGTCCCCCTGTCGAGCTTCCCGGTGCTTGCCACGATCGACAAGACGGCTCGATACATCGTGCTGGCGCTGGCGATCTTGGGTCTGATCGCGTCGTAGCGGCTCAGTGTTCCGTCTTGCACAACTCGTGATTCGCCAGCGACTGGATCACGTAACAATCCTTGACCTGGTCGCCATGGCAGCGTGTCGCGATGCGACTTAGCTCCTGCTCGAGCAGCCGAAGCTTCGCGATTTTGTCGCGGACGGCCTGCAATTGACGAACGGCGATGTTATCTGCATCGGCACATGGTAGTTCGGGATGGGCGCTCAGGTCGAGCAACTCTCGAATGGCCTCGATCGTAAAACCCAGATCGCGCGCATGCTTGATGAAAGACAAGCGATCACGATCCCGTGTTTCATACCGCCGTTGATTGCCCTCTGACCGCTCGGCGGCTGCCATCAGGCCCATCTGTTCATAATATCGGATGGTTGGAACCTTCACACCCGTCCGACGCGACAACTCTCCAATTGTAAGCATGGCTACCTCCAGTCCCTATAGATATTGGCAGAACACAGCTCATTTGCAATCGTGCCGATTTGCCGCATGCTGGCATGCTCGCCAATCATCGATTGGCCTAAATTCTGGCGAAAGCTGATTTTCTCGATGAAATTGGGGGAGAGATACGATGAATTGGGCATTCTGCAGCGTGATTTCGGGTCTGGTCGTACCCCTCTCTCTCTCAGGTGCCGCGCAGGCCTCAGACGGACCTATCGATCATATCAATCCTCCCGCGGAGCTGATCGTAGAGCACGCCGAACTCTCAAAGGCTGGTTCGGATGGTGACAAGGTGGAAGGTTATGTGACCATCTGGAATGGGACGGCCGTTCAAGCGAGCCTAGCTTCGATTGAGAGTGCGGCGTTCGGCACCATAGTGATCCTTCAAACGGATTTTCGTACAGGCGAAACCAGCGTCGCCCCTGGAGTCGTGCAGATCCCCGGACACGCTGAGCTGTCGATGCGGCGCGGCGGCATTCGCCTTGCTCTGAAGAACCCGATCACCCCGTTTGACATGTTGGATGACGCTCGCCTCACACTGTTGTTCGACGGCGGGAAAGAGCTGGAAGTAACCGCCACAATCATTCGCGATGGGGAGATCCCCACCGTCCATCGCCATGGCGAAGGCGATCAAAGCGTCAACTAGATCGGTCACATTCACAACCCGCTTTGCGGTTGCCCGACCGTATCGCGGCATTCTTTTTGGTTTTGAACTGAATAAGCTGAACCGCGGCCGCAACTGCATGGTGAATGATTGATTGCCGTATTCCGGCAATTTCTATGATATTTTGATTATAATCTAACCTGCTGATTTTTCTGCATTTTGACTTGTTCTCCCTATGCTCTGCGCATTGTGATTTAGGGGAGAATGCAGAAATGATCCGCTTTCTGATCGTCGCGGTTGCGCTGGGGGTCTCTTGCGTCGCAGCATCGGCAAACGCCCTTCATTTTAATCCCACACAACCGGCCCTCGTCCGAAATATGCAAACATTCGGCGCCACCACCATGCCGGTTGGCTACTATGAGTACTGTCGCCGCTACGCAAAACTCTGCGATCGCGATCCGGACGGAGCAAGCGTCCAACTTACAAAGCCTCGCTGGCGAGAGATCGTATCCATCAACGCAGAGGTAAACGCGGCGGTCGCACCTTTGACGGACATGCAAATCTACGGTGTCGAGGAACGCTGGGAATATCCAACGACAGTGGGCGACTGCGAGGACTACGCCCTTTTGAAACGAAAGCGCCTGAACGAAATAGGCTATCCCCTCGGAGCGCTTCTAATGACGGTCGCCCGCGACTCCAAGGGCGGCGGACACGCGGTTCTAACCGTCGTTTCCGACCTGGGAGATTTCATACTCGACAATATAGAGCAGAAGGTTCTCTTGTGGCGGGACACCGAGATCTACTATCTGAAGCGTCAGTCTCAGCGCGATCTGAATCGCTGGGTGAGCCTCGTCAATGAAGAGGATCTCATGGCGTCTTCGGGAAGAAGCCAGGCTCCCTCCACGGCCGCCGCGAGTGTCAATAGATAGACGGCTGTTCCACCATAGAGCATCTCCATTGTGTTATGCCCCAGCCCGATGCAAACGATCCAGAATATCGTGGCGAGCAAAACATAGGCCGTCAATCCGACGACCATAAAGGTTCCCAGGCGCGAAAGCATCGAGAATGGACCAAGTCTGAGTTCAGTAGCCTACCACCTTTCCATTGTTGGTGATGATAGGCCACTCAAGCTTCGGTGATTACTCCGAGGTCCGGCCTTGGGCCGGTGTTGGCGGTCCATCCTCGCTTTGGATATGGGCAAAGCTGACCACGAACACCGCGACGACGAAAGCGGCCAGCGACAAGGCGATCACTACATTCCATCGCGCCCTCTTGCGCATGAGGATTCGCGTGTCTTCAGCGCTGATCCGATCCAATGCATAGGGCATGGTTTGCCTTGAAACCCTCGAGGATGATGCAAAGTCCGCCATGTAGCTCATCCTTGCGGCGATAAGGAGACCTGATTGCTGCGGTTTTTTGCCGCTCGCGAAGAGTTTGGCGGCAACCTCATCTTAACTATGATAAGTCGAAACTGAGAAAACTTGGCTAGCGGGCTGGAAGCTGCGCAAGAGAATGCACTGGAACGAGAAGAATGCTGCAGGCGATCAGGATGGTTGGGATCGGTGTGCTCGCACTTGTGCTGAGCGCATGTGTCTCGACCGTGCTGGACGTTGACGGCAAGGCGACGCAGCCCATTCCGGCGGCGCTTGTTTCCGAGATGTCGCGAAAATCGATGTCGCCCTCCGCGCCGATCCTGATCAGAATTTTCAAGCAGGAAAGCGAGTTGGAGATCTGGAAGCGCGACCGCACTGGCCAGTTCGCCCTTCTGAAAACTTACCCGATGTGCCGCTGGTCGGGAAAGCTGGGGCCAAAGACCCGGAATGGAGACCGTCAGGCACCGGAAGGCTTCTATCATGTCAATGCCGGCATGCTGAACCCGAATTCCCAGTACTATCTGTCGTTCAACCTGGGCTACCCGAACAGGCTTGAGGCGGCACTTGGTTATTCGGGCGAAGCGCTCATGGTCCATGGCGCCTGCTCGTCGTCAGGGTGCTATGCCCTGACCGACGAGGGGGTTTCCGAAATCTATGCGGTTGCAAGGGAGGCGCTGAGAGGCGACCAGAGCGCATTCCAGGTCCAGGCGTTTCCGTTTCGGATGACGCCGCAGAACCTGGCCAAGAACCGCAACGACCCAAACTTCGCCTTCTGGGCGGACCTGAAGCGCGGCTACGATAGTTTCGAAGTTAGTCGACGGCAGCCAAAGGTGTCCTACTGTGGCCGCCGCTACGTTTTCGACGCCGAGTTTGAGGACGGCGAGCCTCGCGATCCACTCGCGGCATGCCCTCCGGCTGCGAATTCGCCAGAGATGGCGTTTGCAGAAAGGACGGAGGCCGATCTCGCGGCTGCGGAGCGCCTGCTCACAAGCGGCTCGACGGTCTCGGCCCATGCCTACAGCGACGGCGGCATGCATCCCACCTTCCGGAAACTCCTGGAGCGAGATGGGGTTAAAGCGCTGGCCAAGCGCACTTCGCAGACATCGGTACCGATAAGCCGCCCGGAGGCGGCGCTGGCCGATCCGCATTCGCCGGAGGAATGAGGCGAATGCTTAGAATCCTCCTCGCCCTCCTCATGGCCTGTGTGATCGCTCTGCATATGGTCGCGCCGGTGTCTGCCGCAGGGGGAGGGTCTGTCCAGATGATCTCGATTCTGGATGACACCGCCGATAGCGGCGGGAGTCTCGATCGGCGGGACGGAGGTGACGACTCCTCTCAGCCACCGACTCACGCCACAACGAAGTGCCACGATCAGTGCCATGGGTTCACCATCTGGCTTTCGCAGAACTTCCTGCGAAAGAGCCCGCTTCCGATCGAGAACCGCGCGAACGATTTGCCGCCGACATCCATCGCCATTGTCGTCCCACCGCCCAGACCGGTCGAATAGGCGAACGCGGCGGTAAAGGACCCGTGTACCTCGAGGCTGATACTCGAGCGAACTCAGCATCCATTCGACAGTCGTAGCTCGCCTAGCGCATTCGTTTTCATCCGAAGCGATGAACCCCGATCCAATTGCGAGCGAAGCTTTGACACAGACATCACACGAGAAAAGTCCGTCCCGGCGGCAGTTCCTGACCCTTGCTGCGGCAACGGCAGGCACATTGGTGCTACCTGCCTGTACGACCGTCGATTCAACGACTGTCCCGTCGGCTGAATCCGAACCGGCCACCGATACCTCATATCTTTCCATGTATCGGGCGATGCCTGAGGAGGATTTCCCTATACCCGCGATTGATCTGACCAAGGTCGACAAGCGCTTCTACCGCCAGCTCGTCGACGACCCCACTGGCGAACGTCCGGGCACTGTCGTCGTCGACACAAAATCCTATTTTCTTTACCTCGTCCGTCCCAACGGCAAGGCGATGCGATATGGTGTCGGTCTCGGTCGCCAGGGGTTCACCTGGTCGGGTGAGGGCGTCATCCAGTGGAAGCAGCGGTGGCCGAAATGGACGCCCCCAGCGGAGATGATCGCGCGTCAACCTGACCTCGAAAAATACAGCGCGGAAAATGGCGGACAGCCGCCAGGGCTAAGAAACCCGCTCGGCGCCAGGGCGCTCTACATTTTCCAGAATGGCGAGGACACGCTCTATCGCCTGCATGGGACACCGGAATTCTGGACCATCGGCAAGGCGGTCTCCAGCGGCTGCGTCCGCCTCATGAACCAGGACATCATAGACCTCTACGGTCGTGTCGCGACGCCGACGCCGATCATCGTGCGCAGCGGGACGGGGATGGTCGGATGACGCATGCCCGCAAATGAGCTTGCCTCTCCAGGGGCTGGAGCTTGCAGAATTCGAGCCTGAACAAGGAATCCGGAAATGAAACGTCGTAACGTCATAATCAGCCTGTCAGCCTTTGCAGGGGCCGTCACCTTTCCCGCACTGCTGGCGGCACAACCAACCCCCGACCAACTGCTTGCGCCGGGCGCCCTTCCGGAGAAGAGCTTCGGGGCCGAAGGTGCTCCCGTGACAGTAATCGAGTATGCGTCACTGACCTGCCCTCACTGCCGGACCTTTCACGTCAACGTCTGGCCGGAGTTCAAGAAGAAATACGTTGATACCGGCCAGGTTCGTTTCATCATGCGGGAATTCCCGTTCGACCCCAGGGCATCTGCCGGTTTCATGCTGGCCAGGTGCGCGGGCGACGACAAGTGGTACGCCACCATCGACTTGCTATATCGGTCCCAGGACAATTGGGCGCGAGTTTCGGACGGAACGGCCGCGCTGAAATCCCTGATGGGCATGACCGGAATGGATACGGCGCGCTTCGAAAGCTGCCTGCAGGATCAGGCGCTGCTGGAACAGGTGGCGGCGGTTGCGGAAGCCGGAAAGTCCTTCGGCGTGGATTCGACGCCGACGTTCTTCGTCAACGGCGAAATGCGAAAGGGCGCGCTCAGTCTCGAACAGTTCAGCGAGATCATCGATCCGTTGGTCGCTGAAGACAAACAATAAGGGAGGCTGCCATGGGCGCACATAACTTCAATACCAAACTCGCAGTCCGGCTGCTGGCTCTTGCGACCATAGCGTCCACGACTTTGACGCTCACACCGTTAGCCTACAGTCAGGACAGCGAGATCCTTGCCCGTGTCAACGGCAACGAGATCACGGCAGCAGACCTGGCCATCGCCGAAGAGATGTACGCGCAGCAATTGGGCCAGATGCCCGAGGATGCAAAGCGCTCAGTTCTAGTCGATGCTCTGATCGAACTGCGTATCATCTCCGATGCCGCCCGAGCAGCGGGTACCACAGACCAGGATGCATACAATCGGCAGATGGCGTTCTTCGAGGCACAGACGTTGCGTTCGGTCTTCCTAGAGCAGCGGGTCGCCTCTGCCGTGACAGACGCAGCAGTAAGAGCAGCTTATGACGAGCAGCTTGCCAAAATCCCACCCGTCAAAGAACGGAGACTCCGACATATACTGCTCCAGACCGAAAGCGAGGCTCAGGAGATCATTGTCGCGCTCAAAGCGGGCCGGCCGTTCTCGGAATTAGCTGCGGAGCGCTCCACCGACGCAGTCTCGAAACCGAACGGAGGTGACCTCGGCTTCGTTGCAGAAGGGCAGACCTTGCCGGAGGTCGATGCAGCAGTCAGTGCGCTCAGACCGGGCGAATACTCCCAGGAACCTGTCGCCAGCGCCTTTGGCTTCCATGTCGTCATGTTTGAGGAAGAACGCAACAGGCCGGCCCCACCTTTCGAGGTCATAGCGCCACAAATCCGGCAATCACTGGAGAGTACTGAGGAGCAGCGGATCATTTCGGAAATCCGCAGCAGCTCCAAAGTCGAAAAGCTTATCCCCGATGTGGCACCACCCCAAACGGGGGACGGACATGACCACTAGATGCATTACCCAGCACTGCACTCGAGAGGGCTCGACATGATCAACCGCAGGTCTTTTGGTCTGGGAATGATAGTGCTCCTGTCATCGTCCCAGATTTCCGCCGCTGCAAAAGCAAAAAAGACTTTCGTGCTGGATGCACAATTCCTGCCGCAAATCGTTAAAGTGGCTTATGACCAGCCAGCCGGGACGATCGTGGTCGCACCGCATGACCGTTTCCTCTACCTGATGGAAGGCCAAGGACTGGCGAGGCGATACGGGATCGGTGTGGGCCGGGCCGGGCTGGCCTTCTCCGGTACCGCGGAGATCGGTCGAAAGGCAAAATGGCCAACCTGGCGACCTACCGACAACATGATCCGCCGCGATCCGAAGAAGTACGCACGATACGCGGGAGGAGTGCCGGGCGGACCCGGCAATCCGCTCGGCTCGCGCGCGCTTTATCTCTATCGAGACGGCCGCGACACCCTTTACCGGATCCACGGCACCACTGAGCCCTGGACGATCGGCAAGGCCGTTTCTAACGGCTGCATCCGCATGGTGAATGAGCATGTCGAGGATCTCTACGAACGTGTGCCCGTAGGAGCGCAGGTCGTGGTGGCGAACTGATGCGACAGCCTGTTCTGGTCATCGGAGCTGGACAGGCAGGACTGGCTGCCGGTTATCACCTGCAGAAGGCCGGCGTGCCGTTTGTCATGGCCGATGCCGGGCGCCGCATTGGGGACAACTGGCGCGCTCGATACGACTCGCTGACCCTGTTCACCCTGCGCCAGTTCAGCCCGCTTCCGGGGCTCGAATTTATCGGCAATCGTGAACTCTATCGCGACCGCGACGAGTTTGCCGCTTATCTGGAGACCTATGCTGGACGCTTCAGGCTACCCGTCCGGCTCGGGAATGCCGTCGCTCGCCTGGTTCAGATCGATGGCAGCGCATTTGAAGCCTCCTTCCAGAATGGCGACACGATCCAGGCAAGAGATGTGATCGTGGCGACCGGCGGCTTTCAGGTTCCGATCGTTCCCGGCTTCGTCGGACGGTTTGGAAACTAGGTGTCGCAGCTCACCAGTGCAACCTATCGCAACCCCCAACAACTGGCGGACGGCCCTGTCGGGGACGGGGTGGGCTCACACGCCAGACGAGAAGTTCGTTCTAGAACCTCAGTACGTGCCGCAGCAAGTGGACATTCCTTGGTCCTTCGTGCCTGGCACCATCGTGGCCGATCCGGCGGCCAGGTTTCTCTATTTCGTCAAGGAACCGGGCATTGCGCGACGCTATGGCATCGGCGTTGGCAAAGCCGGCATGGCCTTCAGAGGCACTGCAGTCATTGGCCGGAAGGCGAAATGGCGGTCTTGGCGTCCGACCGACAACATGATCCGACGCAACCCGGCCAAGTATGCGCGATATGCAAACGGCATGAAAGGTGGCCCCGGTAACCCGCTCGGTTCGCGCGCCCTCTATCTCTATCAGGCCGGCCGCGACACACTGTATCGCATTCACGGCACGACTGAGCCCGAGAGCATTGGCAAGGCGGTTTCGAATGACTATATCCGTATGCTCAACGAACATGTCAAAGACCTCTACGAACGCGTTCCAGTTGGCGGAGAAGTGGTGATGCTGGATTGACAGAATGGGGCAATGGCTTGCCAATTGATGCTTTCCAGCCGATCTGTTGGCCGGATACCAGTTGAAGAAAACGGGGCTGGCCCTCCAGATCGTCGACGCCACAGAAAGCGTTGGCGACAGCAGGCGGGGAGCGTCTCTGATCCTGTTTCACTCCCCGAAAGTGCAGCGCCTCACTTGCGGCGAGTTGGCTGTCGATCTCGAGCGCTATGTCGGAGCCTTTTCTCTCCTGCTGTGGCTCAAGACGGAGGTGATCCGGCTCGCTCAGACATGTGACGGAGCGTTTGAAGCCGCGTCCGAACGCGGGGTGCTGCCAGTGAACCGGCGACGGTATACGAAATCTTGGAAACAGCCGGTTCCTAACCTGATCGGAACGATGCTCTTCCTCGCAAGTGTAAGCTCGACAATCACCTCGCGGCGTCGGTCACGTTACTGAACCGATCCGACCAGCGGCTCCTGTTCACTATCGAGGATGGTAACCCAATGTCCGGTGTGATTGGTCGCCTGTCTCTTCAAGTATATGTAGTCAGTTTCGTCCCAAGGCGTGACGTCGTCGCTCAGGTTGTCAAGAACAAAATCGCCCTGATTTGTTCTCACGGTGAGAACGGCGTGGCCTTCCCCGTCAAGTTTCCTCAAAACAGTAATTAGAAGATTCGACGGAGATATCCCCTCCTGCATCAGGACACGACGCTTGAGAAGAACATAGTCTTCGCAGTCGCCTAGCTTGTCGGGATAGGCCCAGTATTCGTCCTTACCGTAAATGTCGATATCGCTCATCGGCTTCACGGCCTGATTGACTGAAACGGTAAGTTCTTCAAGTCGCCGCAAAAGCTGCTTCGACAAATTCAACGGAGTCTGATCAGTCGATCGAATTGCGCACTCCTCTGGCAGGCGTTTGCAAAGTTCGTAGTGTCCAATCGGTTGAGAGGTAAGTGATGCCGTGAGCATCAGGCTCGGGTGGGCGGCGGCCGATCCAGGCAACAAACACGCTGAAATTGCAGCGAGCGCACGCGTCCGCCATGTCGACCCTGCAAAAAACAACTTGCCCTCGCCTTGCTGTACTCTTTCGTTAACAAAAAGCTAACAGTGAAAATCCCAAACGTCCATTGGTACTCTGCAACATTTGGGATTCGCGAAAGATATGGTTAACGGGCGTTCAGCACCGACGGGCGCAGCAGCCCATACGAGCCGATTCCATGGCAGGCCACATGCGCGGAGGAGGTGGGACCGAATGCCGCAGCCTGACCGAAAGAAAGCGTATCATTGGGGCTTGAACCTCACCCTACTAGAGAAGCGACGTTATCGATCCGTGCCAATGTCTATGGGCCGCAATGAGCCGTTATTTTCACCCTTCGAATTTCTTCCTAGGATCACTATTTGTCCTTGCGGCCTTCTCGTTCGATCAATTCACTAAAATGATCATCGCCGATATTGTCATGCAACCCCCTCGCGTGATCGTCATCAACGGGTTGCTCAATATCATCCTGAGCTACAACGAGGGTGTCAGCTTCGGTATTTTTCGGAGATCCTCAAGGGGCGCCCGGAGTTCCTTGTTATTACATCTTCAGTGATTGTAGTCGGTTTGATGGCGTGGATGGCCATCGCGGGCGATCGACTGGAAGCTGCCGGCATCGGTCTCATGGCAGGAGGAGCTTCCGGAAACATTTTCGACCGGATGCAACGCGGAAAGGTCACGGATTTTATTGATTTCCATCTAGCGGAGTGGCATTGGCCAGCCTTCAATCTAGCCGATGTAGCGATCGTCGTCGGGGCACTCATTCTTGTGAGCAGTTCATTTCTACGCCCAGGCCATCGCAGAGAAACCCGCTTCGATAACAAGTAGACGCTTATTGCTGAACCCTGCCCGCCGCGCCGCTAGTTCGGATACCACGATACTATTTTGACTATCGAGTCGCCGGCGCAACCTATGAATGTGACTGTGACGAAGCCGGGTTGCCGCCGAATCGCTATCACTTGGGCAGCGAGTTTCGGGATCAATCGATACCGCTCAAGATTTGAACCCCGCGGGCCGCGGTGTCCCGGCGGAGCATACAAGACCTGTGTGCGGGTAGGTCTTGCGGCGGCGTCATTTCGGTGATTCCGTAGCCTCCGGTGTATAACCTGGAGAGCAAGAGATGGCACGGCGTCGGATCGATCAGGAAAGTTTTCGGTTCGCTTCGCATGGGCGACACACATCGCTTGATGAGCTATCCGGGCTGATCGACTGGTTGCCTGTGCCGTGTTGAAGGACATCTACGCTGCAGCGAAAGGCGAGCCGGCCTGGCCACCGCTGGCTCTGTTCAAGGCAATGCTGCTTGCTGTGTGGTACGACCTTTCAGATGTGAAGCTGGCCGAGGCGCTGGCCGATCGATCATCGTTCCGGCGTTTCTGCGGCTTCTCGGCATCGGAATCGACGCCGGAGCGAACGGCCTTCGTCCGTTTTCGCAAGGCGCTGGTGGAACGCGGCCTGGACGAGGTTCTGTTCGACGCGATCACCGCCCAGCTCAAGACAAGGGCGATCCGGGTTAAGATGGGCACACTGGTCGATGCGACCATCATCGCCTCGGCGAGTGCAGAAGATGACGAGGCCCGTTGGGTCAAGCACAAGGGCAAAGCGGCGGTTCACGGCTTCAAGGCGCATGTCGGCGCGGATGCTGACATGGCGCTCGTGGAAGAGGTAGCCATCACGCCCGCCAACATTAATGACGGCAAGGCCGGTCCCGATGCACTGCCGGATAATCCGGGCGATGTGTTCGCCGACGGCGCATATCGGGGCAACCATTTCGGCGACGCGGTCCGCGCCAAGGGCGGTACACCGCGCATTGTGGCCACCGGCATGTGGGGCCGCGATGCGGTCGAGACACACGAACGGCTGGAGGCGTGGAACCGGCCGATCTACCGCATTCGGGGCAGGATCGAGAAGATCTTTGGAACCTGGAAGCGCAGCTACGGCTTGCGCCGGATGCGATGGCGGGGATTAGCCAAAGCCGCGTGCCAAGTTCGCTTCACCGCCATCGCCTACAACCTCAAACGCACCGTCAGCATCCTCGCAGCCGCCGCGTAGTCGACCCACCAGAATCCGGCCGAACCAACGCTATCTCCACACGATCGACATGCCTCTAAATGCGGTCGTGGAAATCGCCCCAAAAACAACAATGAAGACCTACCCGCACACAGGTCTCTAGAAAGCTTCCAGGTGAGTTGGCAGGGTAATCCGTCAGCCGATCCGGGCCAGCACCGGGAAGTTCTCAAGTAGCCAGAACGAGAAAGCCGACAACTGCCCGGTGATCATGGCGAGGCCCATCAAAATCATAATCGCCCCGGCGAAGGTTCTCAGAATTCTGCCCACCCGGCCGAAGCTACGCAGCCGGGACGCAAGCGCGTCCGTGAATAAGGCCGCAAGCAGGAAAGGTACGCCAAGACCCATCGAGTAGATCGCGAGGAGAAGTACTCCGTCAACGACTGTGGCCGAGGCTGCGCCGATCGTAAGGATCGCACCGAGGATCGGGCCAATACAGGGCGTCCAGCCAAAGGCAAACGCCAGGCCGAGAACATAGGCCGATGTCGCTCCTCCGCCGGGCAGATCGGAATGAAAACGGGCCTCCCGCATCATCCAGGGAAAACGAATGAGACCCGTGACGAACAGCCCAAACAGGATGACGATCGCTCCGCCGACGAAGTTCAGTTCATAACGGTAGCTGATCAGCACCTGCCCGAGCGCAGTCGCGCTTGCTCCGAGCACAATGAAAACGGTCGAGAAGCCGAGCACAAAACAAAGGCCCAGAATGATTGCAGGCAGTCGCACACCGACGGTGCTTAAGGACCTGTTCCCGACGGCGGACCGTCCAGCGACATATGAGACATAACCCGGTACGAGCGGCAAAACGCAGGGCGACAGGAACGAAATGATTCCGGCCGCAAAAACGGTCAGCATGCTGATGTTAGACATCTCCATCATCAGTCCGCAGTGTCCTTGGCTATCGCCGGAGTGCCCTTGCCGTCGTTCCTCGCTTTTTCGATCAACTGAGTCATTGTCGCAAGATCCGTTGCGCCGCGTAAGATTTCGTCACCGATAACGAAAGCGGGCGTTCCGTTGATCCGTAGTGCCTGGGCCAATTCGACGTTGCCGTCGATTTCCGCCTGGACAGCGGGATCTTGAATGTCCAGCTTGAGACGCTCAATGTCGAGGCCTGCCTCCTTTGCGATCGACAGCGTCAGTACTTCGTCGACGCGACCGCTTGCACTCATCATCGCTTTGTGAAACTCGCCGTAACGCCCCTGAAGAGCAGCTGCGAGCGCGGCCTTCGCCGCGAAGATTGATCCCGGTCCAAGGATTGGGAACTCCTTGTAGACGATCCTGAGTTGGGAATCAGCTGCCTCGGCCTCAGCCATGATCGGCGCAACCTGGCGGCAATAGGGGCAGTTATAGTCGAAGAACTCGACCACCGTGACGTCACCGTCTGGATTCCCTCCGACAGGACTCTCTGGATCATCGAAAACGTCATCTGCCCGCGCGTCGAGGACGGACTGAGTCTCGCTCTCGTCCGCCTGCTGGCGGCGCACCTCCAACGTTTGTAATGCTTCAACAATGACTTCTGGATTGGCGAGCAGATAGTCGCGGACACGCTGGCCGAACTCGTCGCCGGGCCCCCCAGCTACAATATCCGATTGTGCGCGAGTGCTCTGGAAGCCCGGATCGAGCACATACCATGCTACTCCTGCCCCGATGAAGAGCAGAACGGCGGCCGACCACCCGATCAGTTGACGTGATATACGTGTTGTCTCAGCCATTCGCTGCTCCAGTGCTTTTCCCATTAAACGTCATCTTGTCGGCGATCAGAAGAAATCCGACACCTTGCTCCACCAGCTCTTGCTTTCGTGTCTGTGTTCCGAAATGGCCCCGTTGGTCAGGGCATTCACGAAGGTAATGAGATTGATCGACTGGAACTTCAGGCCGTGGAAATTGGCCCTCCAGCGTCCTTCGCCATCGATCACATGGGTAACGATTCCGTGCAGCTGAAGGCCATCTTCGGTTTTGTCGAACCCATGCCCGAATGCCTCCGCGAGCTCGCGGGTGGAATTTTCCGGCTGCTCCTGCAGCTTCGTCAGGAATAGCCAGTTTGTTGGATCGAGTCCGTGTGCCGGACCGTAGCCGTTCATCACCTCTGCCGTGTCATTGACCGGATCGGTCGTCACCGTCACGAAGGTCACGAGGTCCTTCATGGGGGTCTGATTGATCATTTGCTGCACTTCCGCGATTTTCTCAGCGTGCAGGGGACAGACATCCGGGCAACTTGTGTAGAGAAAGTTGAGCACGACGACCTTACCCGCCAGGTCAGCCAGTTTAGTGGTCCGGTCATCTGCCGTCTGGAGGGTGAAGTCCGGCGCAGACTTGTCGATCATCTGGAAGTACTTCTCCCCGTCGCCAAGCATCGTCTCTACTTCGTCCAGCGAATGCGCATTCGCCACAGCCGCGAGAAGCATGAACAGCGCCGCAGCTGCTATCCAGATTCGTAATGTCAGCATGGTTGCCTCCTTGCGTAGAGCAAATCTTGACACACATTGGCGCCGAACTCCTGCCGCTTCAGCCGTCATCCTTCGGAGCTGTTTCTCGTGAGGTTCCGGGCGGACTCCAGCCGATGTAATCCATGATCGCCCTGCATCATCTGGTTGCACGTAATCAGCATCTCGTTCATCAAGCTGGTATTATATCCGGTCCATCGATCTAAGGATCGGTTGTGTTCCGTTCTTCCTCGGGTTGAGCTTGAATTGTCGCAGGCGCAGACGTCGTCTCGACGCCTTCCTGCGTCGTTGCTTTTTTGGAGCACGAAGCTCCGGTCATCTGACTCATGCAGAAGCCCAGCGCGCACATCACCACGCAAGGCAGCACTGATAA
>Ga0209347_1004261_pt1 | contig 15126 bp, 18 predicted proteins | sample AutmiccommuBRH23_FD_187382 | JGI IMG/M metagenome (GOLD analysis project Ga0209347, IMG submission 187382) | Deep subsurface microbial communities from Mt. Terri, Switzerland - Autotrophic microbial communities BRH/23 (SPAdes) (version 2) | ecosystem: Environmental > Aquatic > Deep subsurface >... | reverse complement strand
CCCCGATCAGGGCCTGACCCGCCTCCACTCTGTGATCAGTTCCGTCGGCTCAGGCCCTGATCTCGACGTCGCAAGGGGGGTCAATTTTGGACGCCGATAGGGGGTCAGTTTTGCGTGCCGATTGACACTCGGCCGCTTGCGCGGCGGCCATGGCGAGTTGTTCCTCGCTCAGCGGCTGGGTATGGGCGGCCTTGATCCGGGTGCGGATGGCGACCAGCCGGGCGAGCTCGGCGCGCGCGTAGGTGTTGAGCGCGATGGCCTCATGCAGATCTTCGGTCTCGCCGATGCGGGTAATGATGTTCTGCACCCGCAGGGCTGCCGTACGGACCGAGACGAGCGAGTAGTCGCCATAGACGCCAGCGCCATGGGCCGAGAGGCTGAAGCTGGCGTTTGCCAGTAGCACCGGGTCGATGGTGCCGAGCGCATCGATTCCGCCCACGGCGGCGAGGTAGCTGTTGTATTGCTGCGGGATCACCACGACGTAAGCTTGCGTTTCCGCGAAGGGCGGGACGCCGCCGTAGTTCTGCACAGCGCCGGGGCCCGCGTTGTACGCCGCGAGAGCGTGGATGATGTTGCCATCGAAAATGTTGAGCATCTGCGCGAGGTAGCGGGCGCCGCCGGTGACCTGCAGCCAAGGGTCGTCGTAGTAGGCCGGGTAGATCCCGAGATCGCCCGCCGTGCCGGGCATGATCTGGGTGAGGCCAAAGGCCCCGACCGGGGAGCGCGCCCCGATCTGGAAGCGGCTTTCCTGCCAGATCAGCGCCTGCAGAAGGCAGCGCCACTGCACGAGCGACAGGCCGGCACGGCCTACGCCGGGCAGGCTATGGGTGTGGCGGGCCGCGCGGATGATCAGTTCCTCGATCCCTTCCCGGGCATCGCCGAACATCCGGGCTGCGGCCGGGTTGTTGTCCTTAGGCGCATAGAGACTGGCCGCGGCGCTCTCGACGTCGCCTGCAACGCCCTGCCCCGCCTCAAGCCCTGCCACGGTGCCTGCAACATCGCTATCCCCCCGAGACATGGCATCCACAAGCCCTTCGAGCGAGGCGAGTTGCTGGCGCTCGATCTCGGCCAGCTCCTCCTCACGGGTCAGCCGGTCCTTTTGCAGCGCTAGGTCCCGGTCGGTCTGGTCGAGGATCGCCTGCCGCTCTGTGAAGAGCCGCAGGTCGAAGGTCGGCACACCTTGAGCGACGGCCGTCCCAACATAAGGGACTACCATCGCAAGGCCGACCATCGAGAGGGGAAGCCAGGTCCACATCGGCTTAGCCCCCAGCCCCCAGCATCACGAAATCGCAGGCGGTGTCGCGCCGCGTGACTGCGGCCCCCATGGTCGAGATCGTGGTCGTGGCGGTTGCCGCCTGCGCGGGCGCGTCGCGGAAGTTGAAGCAGTTGGCCGCTGCGGGGTTATGCTGCGCGCAAGCCGTGAGGGTCAGGCCGAGGCCAAGCAGCATGGCGCTGCGGGTGATGGTACGGATCATGTCACTCTCCAGAAATCAGCGCGTTCGCGGTAGTCGGGGCCGACGAGGGCCTCGCCCTTCTCCATGCCGCCAAGGATGGTCACGAGGGGGCCGAGCGCGCTCAGATCGGCGTCGATCACCACCGCGCCCCGGTCATCGCGCACGAGGGCCAGTCGCGAGGCGGAACCGACGCCGAGGAGTACGTTGAGCTCCTTCTCGCTGAGGCCCAACATCGCGTAATCGGCGGCCGAAGCACGGATGTTGGGCAGGAGCACCTGCGTAGGCACGGCTTCGACGATGGTCTTGCCGGTGCGGGTGCGCTCGAGTTGGCTGGCATACTGGGTCATCATCACGACGACCGCGTTCTGCTTGCGCGCTGTCACCAGCCAGTTCGAAAGCCGCTCCGCGAAATACGCATTGTCGAGCGCCTTCCAGGCCTCGTCGATGACGATGATCGTAGGCTTGCGGTCCTCGATCACCCGCTCGACCCGGCGGAAAAGGTAGGACAGGACCGCCATGCGTTCCCGCTCGCTTTCGGAATCGAGGATGCCGGTCAGATCGAAGCCTGCGACGTCGCCGTCGGTGCTGCCCCCGATTTGGAACGTGTCGTCCGCGTTCGCCCCGAAGATCCAGCCGTAGCGGCCCTCGGCGGTCCATTCCTGCATGCGCTCGAAGAGATCGCCCTCGTCATCGGTCGAGACGAGGAGCGAGGCAAAATCCGACCAGTTCCGCAGGCCTGCGTTCCCGGCGCTGGCGTTCTGGCGCACAACCTCCTGCAGGCGGTTGGTCTGCACTGGGGTCAGGGGCCGGTCGCGGCGCTCGAGGAGGCTTACAAGCCAGTCGGCAAGCCAGGCCTGACCGCGGGCGTCGATCTCGGTCCGCAGCGGATTGAGGCCCGTGGGCCGTCCCGCCCGCACCGTCGAATAACTGCCCCCAAGCGCACGGACGGCCATTTCCATGCCGGCGCGATAGTCGAAGACGAAGAGCCGCGCGCCTGCGCGCCGGGCCATGGTCATGAGGAAAGCCGCCAGCACGGATTTGCCGGAGCCGGGGCGCCCCAAAATCAGCGTGTGCCCGCCCGTGGGCTCACGGTCCGGCGCGCCCTGTTCGTGGAAGTTGAAGCGGAAGCCGCTGCGCTCTGGCGTCGGGAAGAGCGTGATCGGCACGCCCCAGGGCACCTCCGGCCCAGTCTTACCGAGCGGGGTTCGGTGGAAGGTGGCGAGATCGGCGAAGTTGTGGTTCGTGATTGCGGCCTTGCGGCTGCGCGCCCCGGTGTTCCCGGGATGCTGCGCCATGAAATGCGCCCGCGCCCCGAAGGCTTCCGAGATCAGGTTGATGCCGGAGGTGGCAGAAATGTTGCGGATCTCGGCGGCGACATCGTCGAGGGCGGCCTGGGATCGCGCATAGACCGCCACCGTCATGTGGTGCTCGCCAAAGATCAGGCGTTTGGATTCCAGATCGTCCTGTGCGAGCTCCAGTTCTTGAGCGAGGCTGACGGCCCCGTCATTGGCGGCCTGCATGAGGCGCAACTGCCGCTTGATCCGGCCTGCCATGATACTGGCATTGATTGGCACGAAGGAATGGGTGACCACCATGTCGACGGGCAGGTTCAGCTCGTCGAGCATCAGGCTGTCTGTCTTGGCGGGGTAGTTCTTGACCGCGAAGATCGCGCCGAGCTTGTCGCCGGCGGCGCCGTCGGAGAGCGCGATGGTCGTGCCGCGGAAGGTGACGCGGGTATTGGCCACGTCCTCGGAAATCACGCCCAAGCGCGACCTCGGGAAGAGCGGATGCTCCTCGCCCGTGTTGAGCGAGCCCAGAAAACCCAACAGCTCGCCGGTGCTAGAGGCCAGCAATCGCGGCTTCAGTTCATCGAAAGACGAGAGCAGAAACCCCACCACCTCGTCGAGCTTCCTGAGCCGCCGGGTCGTGTCGGCCGCGAGGCGTGCGCGGGAGGCCCCCAGACCGAACGGCAGGCGACTGCCGGTTTCGGGGCGCTTCAGCACGGACAGGGTCAGCGTCTTGTCGCGCAAGCCCGACCGGCCAAGATGAGCACGCCAGCGCAGGTCGACGGCGGCTGCGAACCCCTCGCCGGGTACAGGCGGCATGGACACATCGACTGCCTTCGAGACCTTGTGCAGGTAGAAGGAGAAGCCAGTCCCAACCTGAGCGATGATGCCGGCGAGAAGCCCGCCGATCCGGTCGAGATAGGCGGCTTCGCTCGTGGTGCTGTTCGCCCCCTCCAGCCGGATGCATTGCATCAGCTCGTTACCGCGCGTCCGGATCGTCCGGTCGGTCACGAGGCTGACATAGGGCAGCATCGCCGAGAGCCGCTTCTCACCTTTGGCCCATGCGGGCAGCGCGGTCAGCGGATCCGGCAAGCCCTCACCCTGATCGGCAATTCCATCACGGGGCATAGCTGTCGCCCCCATGAAGCTTCCGGTTCGTCGTGGGAGGGGTTTCCTGCAAGGTGATCACCAGGACATCGAGAAAGTTCGGATCCCGGTCCGCGGCTTTCCAGAGCGCGGGCCAGGCCAGCCCCGCGCCCACGGCCACCACCCAGCTCTGCACCCAGAGGAACAGGACCGTCGAGCCAAAGAGCCAGATCATGGCGTACATGATCGGCAAGCCCATCAGCTTGGGCGGCCTGAGAAGGCCGATGAACACGCGGGATTGGTCAGACATGAAGCGATCTCGAATTTGGGGGCTCAGGTCGTCCAGATTGCGGCGACGATGGTCGGGGCTGCGGCAATACCGGCGATCGCCACCAGCACCCAGAGCGCCTGACGGAAATCGAGGATGCCGAAGAGCCAGGAGAGGAACACGCCGATCAGTGCGAGCGTGCCGATCACGATCCCCAAGGGGCCGGTGATCGCATCGACGATGCCTTGCAGCAGCGTCTGCACCGGCGAGAGGTCGATGCTTTGCGCGAGCGCGGGTCCCGCGAGCACGATGAGGGCCATCGCGCCGAGCGCGACAGAAGATTTGGACGTCACGACAGGTCTCCTCTCAGCCGCTGGAAAACGGCTGTCACACGGGCCACATGGCCCTGGGTTTCTCGAAAGGGGGGAATGCCGCCATGGCGGGCGACCGCATGGGGACCGGCGTTATAGGCAGCAAGCGCCAGTGCGGGATCGCCGAACTGCTCAAGCATCATCAGAAGGTAACGGGCCGAGCCGTCGAGGTTCTGGACGATGTCATGGGGATCAACGCCGAGATCGCGCGCGGTGCCGGGCATGAGCTGCCCAAGACCGATGGCGCCGACCGGGCTCCGCGCAGCCGTGTTGTAAGCACTCTCAACCTCGATATTGGCGCGGTAGAAGAGCGCCCAATCGGTGACCGACAGCCCCACCTGACGCAAGGCATCATGGCTGCCGTAGCGCAGCGCCGTGGTCTCGATGGCGTGGAGGATTCGGGGGGAGGCTCGCACCGCGCGCGGCGCCCGGAGCGCGGCCGCGACCGGAGCCGCGGGGCTTTCTGGCCTGGCGAAGAGAAAGAGGCGGTCTGACTGCGCCTCATCGCCCTTCGCAAGCGAGCGCAAGGTGCTCGTATCTGCGGAGACGGAGATCAACTGGCCGTCCGGGCCAACCGAGAAAATGAAGCCGCCGGCTTCCGAAACTGCTTCTGCGGCCAGGGGCGCTGAACATACGCCTGTACCGAGGAGCAGGACGAGCGCGAGCTCAGCTGTTCTGGGCCTATTTCGGGCCGGCGCCCGGCACAGGCCGTCCCGGCGCGGCGTGACGCTCGCGTCCACCGTCTTCGAGCGGGATGCTTGCGGATTTGCATCCCATGTCGGCGAGGAAGCTGACAAGTCCGACGATGGTTCTGAATTCGCGCACCTTGAGGTAGCTGCGGCTGGTGACGAGCATCTTGTCGTCACGCCCGTCCTCGGCGACGGCGCGGACGACCCAGATCCCGTACCAGCTGTTATGGCGCTTCTCGGCCGCCTCCCTGCAGACCACCTCGATGAGGTAGCCGTCGGCGAGGAGGCTGCGCAGTCCGTCTTCGGTAACCACATTCGGGGCTTCTTCTATCATGGCCTTCCCTGGGTCCTTTCTCTGCCTGAGGTGCAGCATCAGTCCCGTGGGCTTCAACACCACGAGCGATACAAGACAACATTAGCGATAGCAAGGCAGTATTGCAGAATTGACGAGGCAGCCTTGCCCGGTAGCAAGTGATACCCGACGACATTGTCATCTTAAAGACGGAAGAGGGGTTTTGCCCTGCAGATGAGCCGTGCGCCGAGACTGATCCTGGCGACGGCAGCCGTGGTCGCAGGCACGACTGGATCGGCAGCTGACTGCGCCGCGCCGCAGCGTCCATTCCTCCCCCAGGCCCCCGGGGACAGAGAGACCTATGCCGATCTGATCCGGCAGGATTTCGAAACCTACTTCGCCGAGGTGCAGGGGTACTTTCGGTGTCTTGATGAGGAGCGAAACCGGGCTTTCGTCGAGGCTCAGGAAGTCAGCGACGACTATGCGCGATTCCTCGGCGCGGCCGAGTGAGGCGCGGATGGTGAAGACTGAAGTCCGGGACCGCAGTCGTTTCGCCTGTCGAAGCGGTTGCTGAAGGGACGCTTGGGGCCTTCGTCATCCACCCACTTCCCGGCACCCACAGAGCACGCCCATCGATAAAATCGTCTTGATATCGATAATGTAGTTTTGTATCGACGCGCTGTCTTAGAAGGAGTCGCATCATGAAACACCTGATCCGACGCGCGGCCGGTGCAGCTGCCATCGCTCTATCCGGTCTTGCAGTTACTTCAGCGCCAGCGAGGGCCTATCCGGTCGACTGCGCGATCTTGCTGTGTCTCGCCGGAGGTTGGCCATCATCCGCGCCATGCGCCCAAGCGCGCGCTGAGTTCATTCGCCGGATCACGCCTTGGCCAGTCGAACCGCCCTTGCAGATCTGGCGCTGCCCGATGGGGGCTGCGTACAATACCCCTGCCCCGCGGTCGCCAATGGAACGGCTCCACGATGCCGCTTTCCGCGACGCGCCTCCGATGAGCCTCGCCTCGGACACTCTTCTCGTCCCGGTTCAGGTCAGCGAGCAGGCCGATGTCGACATTTCCGATGATTCGTTCGACTTCGTACGCAGCATCCACGTCTACCACATCCAGTTCAGCCAGCGTCAAAATGCAAAAGGCGACTGCATCCGCACCGACTCGACCCGCCGGGGTCTTTACGGCGCCCAAGGCGATTACCGTTGGACACGCGCGAGCGTCCAGCAGGTCCCGGCGGCCTCCGCTCTTCCTGACCTTGACCCTGACCAGTGCAGAGGCGTGAGCTACCGCGCGGTCTTCGTCGACTGGCGAGATCATGCGGGCAACTACGGCTCTGAGGAGGTCCGCTACTAGGCCTCGGCTCTGCGGCCGACAGCCTGCTTCCTACAAACCTGCACCGGAACGCGTGCACCTACCCCAACGACCGAACAGCGCCAGCCGTGATGCCTGACTCCGCGCCACCGGAACACGAGGCCTCTGGCGCACCGTCCGACCCGCACTCCAGCAAGTATTTTGCTGGTCAGGACTTTGTTGTCTCACGCTCTGGCGTCGTTCTTACTGGAGACTCCGACCATGGAACCAACTACCGGCCTGATCTTGCGACGGATCACACAGACCGACCTTTCCGTTTCTGCCCACAAGCTCGCCACCCTGATCCTTGACGGGATCGCCTGGAAGGATGGCTACAATGGCCTGCCCCGCGGGACTGCGGCATTCACGCTTGCCGCACTGGCGCAGAAGATGGGCGTCTCGCGCCAGTATCTGACTGTTCTGCTGGCCGAGCTGGAGGCGTCGGATCTTCAGCTCAGACGCGAGAAGCCGAACGGCAAGTATGCCCCTTGGCTCGTCCGGTTCGCTGCCTTCAATGACGCGGACGAGCCCCACGGCGCCGTGTCAGGCGGAGGCGACACTTCACTATCCATAGGGGAATCTAACAAAACAATCTTCTCGGGGCAGATCAACATCGGTGCGACTGCCAACGTGTTCGAGACCCGTTGGGCGGAGCTGATCAGAGCGGCGAAGGCCGCCCTGCCCTGCTGGAACATCGACACCCGGGTAATCTGGGAGCGCTTCGTGGCGTTCAACCGGGCCCGCGGCAATGAGAAGGTCCCGGCCGGTTTCCTTCTGGGCTTCATGCGCCGGTGGCGGACAAAGCCCGGTGCTGTACCTCAGCCAGAGGGGGCACCGGCACCACAGCGCGCGCCGGACCCCACGCAGCGAGAGTTGCAAGATCAGATCAAGGCCGCGCCGATCGCCAACAGGCAGTTCCACGCTTCGGACCTTTGCAGCGCCATCGGACGGGGTGCGTATGACGCCCGGGTGCTTGAGGTGATCAGGCAGTTCGGTTGTGCGAGGTTCACCGCCACGCTGGCGGTCCACGGCCGAGCGGTACTGGCGGGGGAGATTGCGAGGTGAAGCTGCCAGGCTCGGCAGCCTCCGCATTTGCGCGCCAGGTGACTAGGGTCCATGGGGATCGATGCCGACGAGCACCGCCGGGCTCTTTCACTAGGCAAGAGCAGGCCGCTTCGATGGCGCCCTCGGCCGGCGCGCAGTTGGGAGAGCAGGGCGTGGCGTACTATTTTTCAAGCAGCGTTGTCCGCGTGGCCTTGGTGACAGAAAGCTCAAACGCGGTACACGGAAGGACACAATCGGGCGCCCTCGCGAGCGCAAGTGCCATACGCAGCCGATGTGGATCGGCCAAAGCGGACAGGAGTGCGCGGCCTCCGGACGGCGGCTCGTAGGGTGATGCCAGGAAAAAAGGGATGAGTTGCTCCCCGAGCCACGGCCCGACGAGATGGACCTTCTGCGGAAGCGCAGGCGCGCCAAGATCTTGCGATAGCCCTCCCCCGTGAAGGGCGAGGTCTCGATCACCTCCCGGATCGCCGCCAGCAGGTAGGCGTCGCTGGCGGCACCTTGAGGGCCGCGACGCCGGAGCGGATGCCGGTCGTACGCCGCCTCCCGGATGCGCCGGCGATGGAGGGTTGCCCGGGACAGGCCCCAGAGCCGGCAGATGGTGGTCAGCGGATCGCGGCGATGGACCGAGGGCGAGGTCATGCGGCTCATCTCCTCGGCCTCCGACCGGCCAGAGGGCGGCCGGTCTCCAGCTTGTCGATCTTGGCGTAGAGAAGTTCGTTGGCCATGGTGATCTCGCCCACCTTCGCCTTCAGGCGCGCGATCTCGTTGTCCCGCTCATCGCGCTCGCGTTCCTTCAGCGCACTCTCGGCCGCAAACAGCACCCGGTCGCGCCACTCCGACAGCCGATGCGCCGGCAGGTTCAACTCGCGGGACAGGGGCTCAAGGCTTTCCCCCCGCATCAGCCGCTGCACCGCCGCCAGCTTTCTCTTCGCCGAAAGGCGCTTGCCCGGACCGGCCCCGGCCCCTCCGTTGACAGCGAGCGCGCTGATGATCCACCAGCCGCCGGACCCCTTTGCCTCGCCGCGCGGCACGATGGCCTATGTGGAGGCCATCGCGAGAGCTTCCGGCGGGCTGCCGATGATGCTCTATCTGCGCAACGATGCGATCGGGGTGACCAACATCTTTGCCTTGTGCGAGATGCCGGGCGTCAAGGGCGTGAAATGGGCGACGCCCGATCCGCTGAAACTGGCCGCGGCCAAGGCCGCCTGCGATCCTTCGATCATCTGGGTCGGCAGTCTGGCCGAAGTCTGGCGCCCACCTTCTACGTGGTCGGCGCGCAGGGCTTCACCTCCGGCCTCATCAACATCTGGCCGGTGGTCGATGGCGATCCATGCCATGAAGGCGTTCGAGGATCTGCGCCCCGAAGAGCTGAATGGCACCAATGTCGCCGGGGTCAAGGCGGCCCTGCAGGCCATCGGTCTCGATTGCGGCGCAACCCGCACGCCGTCTGCCTGGCCGCTGACCGAAGCCCAACATGCGATGATGACCGGCTTTCTGCGCGAGAATGGCCTGATCTGAGCTGGCTCGTGAAGGTGTGGCGGGCCCGGAGTGGTGTGCCTTCAGGGCGATCGGAAAGCAGCGGGTCAGCCGACCGCAATGACCGAAAAATCCGGTGTTCCAGTCCAGATCAGTTCCCAGGAGGCACCTGGGCGAACGTTCTGGATAGCCTGAGGCTCGAAGCAGACCAGGCAGGTGCCACCCGGTGCAGGGGCCCGGACCGAAGGATAGATCAGGCCGCGGCAGCCCTCCCGCCGCAGGTGCTGTGCAAGGCTTTGCCCCTCGGGACAGCCGATGGCCGGATCAGGATGCAGTGCCGGATGACCGGGCTCATCGGTGATGTCCTGGAACTCTCCGATGAAGTCCGCCAGCAATTCGACATACCGGGCGTTGTCGTGGAAGGAGCCTGCATAGCCAAGCTCCCTCGTGCGGTGCCAGGCAACCTCGCCGACCGAGACCATGGTCTCCCATGCGCAATGCCAGGCACCGCGGTCTTCGAAGTTGAAACGGTTGCCGCCCATCCGCGTATAGGTGAAGGCGGCATTGACATGTGTGTCTCCATAAATGCGAAGATCCCGGCTTCGCCGATGCCAGGCGAGCTCGCGCGGATCGAGGTGCGGGCTTCGGCCGCGCTCGGCCAGAAGCCGCGCGCTCGTGAGCCCTTCGATCTCGGCAAGGATTTCCAGCTCGTCGTCGGTATCCACAAGGCCACGGAGGGTTGGCGGTTTGTGATAGGTGGCCGGCAAGAGTCGGACCAGACCGCGATCGGAAATCGCCGTCCGTTTCATGCACCACCACGCAAGGCATCGAGATAGGTCCGAACCGCCAGGATCTGCGGCAGCCCCCCGTCGATCGCGGTGTCCACCGGCCGGCTGCCGCCGAACAAGGGCCCGAAGTTGGGCCGCGTGAACTAGGTTCGTGCGCGTGGCTCGGAAAAATAGACCTCGAGCGACTTATAGATGCCGATCACCGCGCTCAGTCGCAGAAGCTGGTCCTTCGTCAGCTCTCCTGCGAAATCAGGCTTTCTGGCGCGCTTCCAGGTGCTCTCCGACATGTCGGCCAAGCTGGCCGCTGGACTTGATGTAAAGAACAAATGAACCAAATGGCCGGAATTGACGGCCTTCACCCCCGCCGCCCGGCCTTGCACCCCGGGTTCCAGATCCGGGCGCCGGGCTAGACCAGCGTCGCCTCCCAGATACCGCGCTGGACCAGCTCGCGGGCCACGTCCAGGGTCAGCTGCTCGACCGAACGGCATGCGCGTGTCATCACCCGCGCGGGGTTCGACACCAGATAGACCGGCCGCCGCATCCTGGGCTCGACGATCGGCGCGCGCAGCAATTCGCCGCGCCGCACATAATCCTGCGCAGCAACGGGCGCAAAGATGGTGTAGCCGGATCCGCGCGCGACCAACTCCTTGATCTGGGTCATCGCGTCCATCTCGATCACCACGTTCAGGCTGACGCCGTTCTTCTGGCAGTAGGTCTCGATGGTCTGGCGCAGGCCGTTCGATGTCAGGATCATGTCCAGCTTCTGCAGGTCGCGCAGCGCCACCGGCGCGCCGGGGGGCGTGCGCAGCGGCCAGGCATCGGGCGCCGAATAGAAGAACAGCTCCTCGTCCATCACATGGGTCGCCCGCAGATGCGTGGCATCGGAAAGATCATAGAGAAACCCGATATCCACCGTGCCATCCTGGATCCAGCCCTTGATATAGCCGCTCATTGCCTCAACCGCGCGCAGCCGCACCTCGGGCAGTTCCAGCCGCACCGTCTCGGCCAGCGGCACCGAGATCACCATGGAACAGGAGGGCGGCATCCCGAATCCGATCTTGCCACGGATCACCCCCGCCAGTTCACGCATGTCGGCCACGCAGCGGTCGAGGCTATCGCAGATACGGCGGGCATGTTCGACCAGAACATGCCCCTCTTGCGTGAGCAGCGACCCGCGCGGAGAGCGGTCGATCAGCTTGAGGCCCAGTTCTTCCTCCATTCGCTGGACGTGCTGCGAAAGCGAGGGTTGCGCCACGCCCACTGCCAGGGCCGCCGCCGAGATCGAGGGCGCGTCGGCGATGGCCAGAAAGTAGCGAAGCTGCCGGATATCCACCATCGCCTCCGATCCTTCAGTCGAATTCGATGATCTGGCGGATGGCGCTGCCATCATCCAGCCGGTCCATCGCCCGGTTGATCCCGTCCAGTTTCAGGCGGTGGGTCAGCATCTTTTCGACCGGCAGCTTGCCCTGGGCATACAGCGCGAACATGCGCGGCAGGTCGCGCTGCGGCACGCAAGAGCCGATGTAGCTGCCGCGCAGGGTGCGTTCCTCGGCCACCAGTTGCAAGGCGTTCAGGGACATGCGGGCGTCGGGATGCGGCAGGCCGGCCGTGACGGTCAGCCCGCCGCGGCAGGTGCAGCCCCAGGCTGCCTCCAGCGCCTCCACGGATCCGGCGAGTTCGATGGCGACGTCGACTCCGCCGCCGGTCAAGTCGCGCACTGCCTCTACCGTGTGGGCATCCGCCTTGATGGCGCGGGTGGCATCCATGTCCAGTGCCGTCTGCAGCTTGGCGTCGAACGGGTCTATGGCGATGATCTCGCCCGCGCCCGCGGCCACCGCGCTCAGAACCGCCGAAAGCCCGACACCGCCGAGGCCGAAGATGGCGACGCGTGACCCCGGTGCCACCTTGGCGGTGTTGAAGACCGCGCCCGCCCCCGTCAGCATGGCGCAGGAAAACAGCGCCGAGACATGCGGCGGCAGATCGGCCTGAACCTTCACCAGCGAGGGACGCGCCAGCACCGCGTGGGTGGCAAAGGCCGACACGCCGACATGGTGGTGGACCGGGGCGCCGTCCATCGACAGCCGCCGGTGGCCGGTCATCAGTTCGCCCTTGCCATGATGCGCGGCCGCGCGGGTGCACAAGGCGGGCCGGCCTTCGGCGCACATCAGGCACTTGCCGCAGCCGGGGGCAAAGATGCACACGACGTGATCGCCGGGCTGCAGGTCGTCGATGCCTTCGCCGACCTCTTCGACAGAGCCCGAGGCCTCGTGCCCCAGAACCATCGGCACCGGACGCGGCCGGGTGCCGTTGATGACCGACAGGTCGGAATGGCAGACGCCCGCGGCAGCCACCCGGATCAACACCTCGCCGGGGCCCGGGGGGGCAAGATCGACACTGCGCACGGTCAGCGCCTGCGCCTGTTCGAACCCGTGCTGGATACCGCCGCGCGTCAGCACGGCCGCCATGATGCGCATCATGTCTCCTCCCTCTGTCAACCTTCGAGTGTTCCGTTCCTCAGACTAGAGCGTCCCTCAGCCTCTGGAACGACAATCATATGCTGCGATAGCGCAATGCTATGGCTGAAATCGGTATAGCATATTGGTCGCATATCCGCGTGCAGCGTAGCCTTTTCTCATTTCAAGCTCTGGGAGGAAGCTATGAATATTTTAAAGAGTGCGGATGCGCGGGCGAAGCGGCTCGGCCTGACTGGCCTTCTGGCCTGCGGCATGACGCTGGCCATGCCGGTTGCATCGATGGCGCAAGAGGCGGAGGAAACGCCCGCCTGGGCCGAAACCCGCTGGGGGGCAGAGGACGAACTGGGCGCCGCCAACCACATGTCGGCAGAGCGCACGCGCCTTGCCGCCGGTCTGGTGACCGAAGGCAAGGTCTACAGCCTCGGGATTGTCGTCGGGCCCGACACCCCGGCCTTCCCCCCGCGCAGCCTGTCGCTGACGGTGCTGCAACCCGGCCAGAACGGGAACTCGGGTCTGGGGGAAAACGCCTTCACCTATAACGACGATATCTTCATGGGCTGGCTTGGCATCGGCCCGCAGATCGACGGGCTAGGCCACGCGGGCGAGGATCACGTCTATTACGGTGGGCGCCATTATGACGATTTCGCCCCCGTGTCGGGGCTGACCGAACTTGGGCTGGACAAGCTGCCGGGCCTGGTCGGAAGGGGGGTGCTGCTGGACATGACCCGCCACTTCGACACCGCGATGGTCGAAGAAGGCGTTCCCTATACCGAAGAGGATATCCGCGCTGCAGCCGAAGCCCAGGGCGTGGAGCTGCGCGAGGGCGATGTCGTGCTTTTCCACTCCAACTGGCTTGAACTGCTGGACGGCGAAAACGCCGATCCCGCCCGCTTTGCAGCTGCCGAACCGGGGCTTGGCGTCAGCGGTGCGGAATATCTTGCCAGCCTGGGCGTGATGGCGGTGGGGGCGGATACCTGGGGAATGGAGGTGGTTCCCGCCGAAACCGAGGGCGAGGCGTTCCGCGCGCACCAGATCCTGCAAGCCCATAACGGTATCTACATCCTTGAAAACATGGATACGCGAGACCTGGCGGCGGACGGCGTCACCGAATTCATGTTCGTGCTGGGACAGGCGCGGCTGAAGGGCGCGGTCCAGATGATGATCAACCCGATCGCAATTCGCTGATGAACACCGAGGAGAGAGCAAGATGACAAGATTTCTGCTGACGACGGCACTGTGTGCCGTACTGCCGACTGCCTTGCTGGCACAGGACAAGCCCGCCGCGCTGAAAGTGGGGATGACCACATTCCTGACGGGGCCGGCTTCGGTCTTTGGTGTCCCGGCGCGGGACGCCATGGACATGATGGTGGCGAACCTCAACGAGGCGGGCGGCATCAACGGCGTCCCCGTCGAGATGACCTATATCGACGAGGGTGCCGGGGCCGAGGCCCTGACCTCCGAGTTCCGCCGCGTGGCGGGCGAGGCCGAAGTGATGATGTCGGCCATTTCCTCGGGCAACTGTCAGACCCTCGCCCCCTTGGCCGAGGATCTTCAGGTGCCGAACCTGATGTGGGATTGCGGCACGCAGCGGATCTTCGAAGAGGCTGACTACGACTATGTCTTCCGTACCCAGGCCAATGCCACTGCCGAGATGATGGCGGCGGTGGTCTATCTGCTGCAGACGAAGCCCGACTTCCAGACCATTGCCGTCGTCAACCAGGACTATGCCTGGGGCCGGGACAGCTGGGACATCTTTTCCAATGCCCTGCGGGTGATGAAGCCCGATGTCGAGATCGTGGGCGAGTTCTTCCCGAAGTTTGGCGCCGCAGATTTCTCGACCGAAATCTCGCGCCTTCAGGCGCTGCGTCCGGATGTGATCCTGTCCACGTCCTGGGGCGGGGATCTGGATACCTTCGTGCAGCAGGCGTTCCAGCGCGGGCTGATGAACACCTCGACCTTCGTGTTGCCGCTGGGGGAAAGCTCGCTGGAGCGGCTGGGATCGAGCCTGCCCGCCGGCCACATCCTGGGCGCGCGGGGCGATCACTACTTCTTGCATCCCGAACGCCGCGACGACGAGGAGTTCAAGGCCTTCGTGGCCGAGTTCCAGGAAACCACGGGCAGCATCCCGATTTATTCCGTCTTCCACGCTGCACAGGCACTGGAGGCGATGACGACCGCCTATGAACGGGCAATCGCCGACAACAGTGTCGACTGGCCGACCGAGGACCAGCTGCTGGCGGCCTTCGACGGGCTGGAGTTCCAGGCCTTCGGGCGGCCCGTCACCCTGCGCGAAGACAATCAGGGCGTGGAGGCGCAGTTGATGGGCACCAGCGTGCAGACCGGCGACTATCCCTTCGCCACCCTTGAGAACATCACCATCTACGATGGCACGCAACTGCTGCCTCCGGTGGGCGAGGAGTCGCTGGCATGGATCGGCGGGCTGGATGCGTCCTATGTGGACAACATCCAGGCCGACACCTTCGAAAACTGATCCGACCCGGACAGGCGGGGGCCGCAAA
>Ga0209347_1004260_pt1 | contig 15129 bp, 13 predicted proteins | sample AutmiccommuBRH23_FD_187382 | JGI IMG/M metagenome (GOLD analysis project Ga0209347, IMG submission 187382) | Deep subsurface microbial communities from Mt. Terri, Switzerland - Autotrophic microbial communities BRH/23 (SPAdes) (version 2) | ecosystem: Environmental > Aquatic > Deep subsurface >... | reverse complement strand
AAGACTTTAGACCTGCCTACCAGGCACTACCAGCCGGAATGCTGAATCCTGCGATCGCCGGATCCCATTTTCAATGACTGCGCATTACATGATCATTTGCGGTTGGCACACTATCCGGTTAGCCAATCAGAGGGGACCTTTTAGTTGCCTTTTTTGTAGTCGGCGAGGAACTTCTCAAGCCCGATGTCGGTAAGCGGATGGCTGAGTAAGCCCGTGATGGCCGAAAGCGGGCCGGTCATTACATCAGCTCCGAGTTTGGCGCAGTCTATTATATGCATGGTATGGCGGATGGAAGCTGCCAGGATTTCGGTCTCAAATTCATAGTTGTCGTAAATCTGCCGGATTTCGGAAATAAGATTGAGGCCGTCTGTTGAGATGTCATCCAGCCGTCCTATAAAAGGGGAAACGTAATTGGCCCCTGCTTTTGCGGCCAGCAGGGCCTGGCCCGCAGAAAAAATCAGGGTGCAATTGGTACGGATCCCTTTATCCGAAAAATATTTCAGGGCTTTAACGCCGTCTTTAATCATGGGTACCTTAACCACAATCTGCTCATGGAGGTCGGCAAGTTCCTCCCCTTCCGCGATGATCTTATCAAACTCGGTGGCAATTACTTCGGCGGAAACGTCGCCGTCTGTAATTTTGCAGATATCCACATAATGTTTCAGTATATTGTTCTTCCCGGTGATGCCCTCTTTGGCCATAAGGGAAGGATTGGTAGTAACTCCATCCAGGACCCCAAGGGCCGCGGCTTCACGAATTTGATCAAGGTTTGCAGTGTCGATAAAAAATTTCATAGGTTTTATTTGATTAAAGTGCCAGGTTGCTGCTTACTAAAAGGCCCGGCCAGTCATGGCAAAACTACAATTTATAATGGTTCAATAATAGTTTCTCATAGAGTTTATCGGGCAAAATCCTTTTGAGGATCAGCGAGAAGCGTTGCATCGGACTTCCCACTGTATAGTGTACTTTGGGCCTGGGCGTCCTGATGATCCTGTAGATCTTTTCGGCTACCCTGGCAGGATCCTGCCCCTTGGACACATCGTTGTTCATCCGCTCCAGTGAAGCTTCATAGATATCCTTATAGGGCGAACCTTCAAGTACGGGTGCGTGATAGCGGCCAGCGGCAATATTGGTTGCAAAATCCCCGGGGGCCAGGCTGGTAACCCGGATACCGCTGCGCCTGGTTTCCATGCGGATGGATTCAGTAAGCAATTCGAGTGCCCCTTTGGAAGCGGAATAATAACCCCTGAATGGCAGCCCCATATACCCGGCGATGGAGGTAATGTTGATAACCAGGCCGGAACCCTGCTGCCTCATAACCGGCAGCACAGCGTTCATTACGGCAACCGGTCCCAGCAGGTTGATTTCCAGAATTTTCATCACCTCTTCCCTGGGAATTTCTTCTACCGGGCCGCTGATGCCAACTCCCGCATTGTTGATGAGGATATCCAGCCTGCCCTCTTTTTCCATAATGGCAGCTATGGTATTTTGAATACTTCGCGGTTCGCGCACTTCGAGCTGCAGGAGCTCGAAGCCGGAAAACCGGGGGTAACGGCCCGGATCCCTTGTAGTTCCGTACACTTTAAACCCCTTCGCCGACAAAAACAGGCCCACAGCCTTGCCTATACCCGAAGATGCCCCCGTAATTAAGACCACTTTGTTTTGCATACCCTGCAAATAAACAAATATTTAGAGCCCGTACCAACGCACAGGTTGATTATGTATATGGAGTAATGGCCGGGATATTTACAAGGCAGTTTGTAATAAGGGATGGTGCATGCCGGGAACAGTGGCGGCAAATATCTGGATATAAGGCACAAAAAAATGGCAAGCTACCTACATCGCACCGCTGCGACCACATACCCTTGCTGCGTTCCCACCCTGGGGGATTCTGCAGGAGCTGGTCGTGTAGGACTTGCCACATGCAAATATACGACCTTTTAAATTTGGGGCAATCATAATACATTCTTAATTTAGCCCGGATCGGAATCCGTTGGGATCCGGAGCCTTCTTATAAAAATTGTAAACCCATGACCCCTTTAAGATTTTTAGCCTGCAGTACCATGCTGCTTTTCTTTCTGGCCTGTGGCGGCGAGGCGGACCCTTCCCGGCTTTTTAATATACAACTCGAAAAGGATGAATTCCAGGTACACCAGCGTATCCGTGTTTCCCTGGTGAATAAAAAGGATAAGGACATAGAATCCGTACAATATTTTATCGATGGTAAGGAAATGCCCTCCGCTGACCAGACCATCACCCTGGATATTGAAAAACTGGGAATAAAAACCCTGGTGGCAAAAGTAATATATGAGGGCGAGTCTGTGGAGGTACCGAAAACCATACAGGTGCTGGCCGGGAAGGAGCCCACTGTCTTCACCTATGAAATCATCAATGAATTCCCGCATGATATAAAAGCATTTACCCAGGGGCTCGAATTTCGGGGTGATACCTTGTATGAAAGTACGGGAAAAAGGGGGGCTTCCTCGATCCGGAAAGTGGATTTTACAAGCGGAAACATCCTCCAGGAAACTAAACTGGAAGCAGATTACTTCGGGGAGGGCATTACACTTATGGGCGGTAAGCTCTACCAGCTCACATGGCAGAACGGCACCGGCTTTGTTTACAATGCCGAAAACCTTGAACGTACAGGAAGTTTTAAATACGGAGAAAGCAAGGAGGGCTGGGGCCTGTGCAATGACGGGGAGGTAATTTACAAGAGCGACGGAACGGAGAGGATATGGATCCTGGACCCTGATACCATGGCGGAATCCGGTTATATACAAACGGTCACCAACACCTCTGTCTTTAACAAGGCGAATGAGCTGGAATATGTAGACGGTAAGATTTACGCCAATGTATGGCAAAAGGAAAGCATGATGATCATCGATGCAGCAAGTGGCGCCATTGAAGGGGTCGTGAATTTTGGTGGCCTGAAAGACCGGGTAACCAAACACCAGCAACTCGATGTGCTCAACGGGGTAGCCTATCATGAAGGCCGCAAAACCTTCTTTGTTACGGGGAAATACTGGGATAAGCTATTTGAAATCCGGATTCTCCCCAGGGAATGACCCTTACGGGTTGATGTGTTGATTTGAAGGCTAAGCACAATAAACCTGAACTTGAGCTTGAACTTAAATTCCCCTTTTTTTAAATCTTGATCGAAACCCCTGAATGGACGTATTCACTAAGATTATACTGGTAACCCAGGACGACCTCGATGAATTGCAGCATGTAAACAATGTACGCTACGTACACTGGATACAGGAAATCGCAAGGGAACACTGGTTAAGCGTCGCGCCACCGGATTTGATCCGGTCCGCGGTATGGGTGGTCCGGAGGCATGAGATCGATTACAAAGCCCCTGCCCTTTTGGGGGAAACCATCCGGGTCCGGACCTTTATCGCCGACACCAAAGGGCCGCTGTCAACCAGGGTGGTGGAGATGGTCCATCAACATAACAACAAGCCTGTATTAAGCTCGAGGACCACCTGGTGCCTGCTTGATGCCGAAACCCTTCGCCCAATCCGGATATCCGATAAAATAAGCGCTTTATTTATGAAAAGCGGGAAATAATCCGTGCTGGCTGACAGGCTCCTGCCTCACCCGCAGCATCATCGTCACCTGTTGTTGGTATCCCTTGTTTATTAATGATACTTTTTTAACGAAAACGTTGTAGTTATAACGCCTTTGTAAGAATTTTCACCCAAAGTGCCTCATTTTCAACAAAATATATATAAAAACCATAATTATTCTATGGTTGGCCTATAATACTTTTTCGATTAGGTTCACTAATTTGTCCCCAGCTATTTTAGGCATGGACTATAGTTACACCATAATCGATTCGGATGCGGCTTCCAACCTGCAATTACAGCACTATCTGGAAGACTATGGGGATTTTGTGTGCGCCGGGCTGGCTACCAATAGTTCAGACGGACTGAACGCCATTCTGAAGCACCTCCCCGATATCGTATTTGTAAACCTGAATGACCGGGCTTACGAATACTTCCATATGATCAAGGAGCTGCACCAGTATATGAAGGAGATCCCGGTGGTTATAGGGCTTTCCAAGAGCAAGGATTATGCCTATGAGGCCATCAAGAATAATTTCTTTGATTACTGGCTGTTACCCTTCAACGAATTTGATATCCGCAAGACCATCCTGCGCCTTAAAAAGCAGTTGCCCAAGGAAATGTCGCATACGCTCTGCCTGAAGTCCTATAAGGATTTTCATTACCTGGATACCGATGAAATCCTGTACCTGAAGGCCGATAACAACAGCACGGATTTTGTCATGAAAGACGGGAGTACCATCAGTGCCTTCAAGACCCTTAAAACCTTCGAGAACAAGCTGCCCGAAAATTTTGTCAGGGTACATCAGTCCTACATCCTGAATATCAATTACGTTTCCCGGATTAACTACGGCAAGTCTATCTGCGCACTGAAGACGGGGAAATTGCAGTTGCCCTTTTCCAAAACCTACAAGGAAAACATAGATGGCTTAAAAAAGGTGTTATCCAAGAATACCATTACCACGCTTAATTAGGAAAATCCTCTCAAAAACCGTACACCTGCTCACAAAGGAGGGGGTTTGACTAAATCTTTGATTTATACACAATATCCTCATCCATCTGTTATTAGTTTAGGGCCAGACAACTAAAAGTTTAACCACTAAATTTTAATAGAAATGAAAAAGGTATTCAGTATTTTGGCCCTGGTAGTAGTAATGAGTGCAGGTCTTGTTTCCTGTGAAGCGGATTCAAGTGAAGCGTCTTTGTATGAAAACATTAAGGGAACGGATGGGGATGAAGTACCCCTTGATAAAAGAAGTACAGATGGTGATGAGGTCCCTCTTGATAAACGAGGTAACAACTAAATAAAATAAGCTATCTCCCAGCCTCAAACGAAAGTCTGAGGCTTTTTTTTTGTTGTAACTTTGGTTTTATGAAAGCGGTTGCCATGTTAAAATGTAGCTTCCCCAAAATTGCTTTGCTCCTACTTGTCTGCCTGGCAGCTTACAGTTGCGATCAGAAAAAAGGACCTGTATTGGAACTTGCTACACGGGATTCCCAGGCAGACAGTATTTTTTTACTTATAGAAAAAGGTCAGAATTCCAATACTCCAATTGCCAGCAGGAGGGAAATGCTGCAGGAAGCCCTGAACCGGGCAAAGCGTACCAATAACGACTCCCTTAAAACGAGATACTTTGCCCGTCTGTCGCTGGCCTATTTGCAGCTGCCAGATTCTTCCTTGTTCCGGGAAACCAACAACCAGGCGATGCGCCTCGCCCGGCATGACACTTTAACCCTTGCCGAAGTGCACTGGGACCGTGCGGAATTCCTTGCTTCGTATTCAAAACTCGATAGCGCCTTTTATCATTTTTATAAAGCCCATGAATTGTTTTCTCAGAAGGGAAATGATTTCCAGTCCGCCAGAATGCTATACAATATGGCGGTTATCCAGGGGGAGGTCAAGGATTATACCGGCAGCGAGATCAATACCATCAAAGCCATAGAATTGTTCAAACCCCTGGAAAGGAATATGCAACTCTACCTTTGTTACAATAACCTGGGCTCCATTACCAAGGAACTGGAGGAATATGACCGCGCAATTGAATATTACGAAGAAGCACTGACCTATCTTAAAAATATTGAAGAGGAAAATTATTTTGAGAAAACCCTGGCAAATAACATCGGGGTCGTATACCAGGAAATGAACCAGCATCAGCGGGCAATTTCCCATTTTGAAAAAGTTACCTCCGATCCGTCTTTAGCAAAGAATTCTCCAAGGCTCTTCGCAAGGGCCTTGAACAACCTGGCATACAGCAGGCACAAACTGGATGAAAGGGCCGACCTAACGGAAGCCTTCAAAAAAGCCATCCGGATCTTAGACAGTATAGAAGACTGGCAGGGGATTGCGAGGGCCCATTTTAACGGGGCCGAATACTATAAGGACCAGCTCGATACGGTTCATGCCCTGGCCCACGCCAACCTCGCCATGGATTACGCCCTCCGCAGCAAAAACAACAAAAGGCTGCTCGAGACCATGGAACTAATGGTTGGCCTGGACCCTGAGCATGCCGTAGACCATACCCAGGCTTACATCCGGCTCGACGACAGCCTGCAGCGCGAAGAACGGGCCATCCGCAACAAGTTTGCCCGTATCCGTTTCGAAACGGACCAGTTTATAGCCCAGAATGAACTGCTCGCCAAGCAGCGTAAATTGTGGATCGGCATAGCCGGAGGGGTCTTCCTGCTGGCCTTTTCAGTGTTCATCATAGTTATCCAGCGTATCAGGAACCAAAAACTCAGATTCCTGCAACAACAACAGGAAACAAACCAGGAAATTTTCAACCTGATGCTTGCCCAGAACCAGAAACTGGAGGAAGGCAAACAATCTGAACAAAAAAGGATTTCCGAAGAATTGCACGACGGCATCCTGGGAGAAATGAACGGGGTGCGGATGGTCCTCCTGGGCCTGAACAAAAAAATGGATGACGCGGCTGTGGCCCTGCGTGCACAGGCTATCAGCAAATTGCAGGAGATTCAGGAGGAGATCCGCACCATTTCCCATGAACTCAGTGCCGCTTCCTACCGTAAATTCCATAACTTTGTGATCTCCCTCCAGGACCTGCTTAAGAATATTGGCGATGCTGCCGGGATACATCATGAAATGACCTACGATGAAGACATCGACTGGGATGCCCTGAAGGGCGATGTTAAGATCAACCTTTACAGGATTGTCCAGGAATGCGTGCAAAATAGTATCAAACATTCCGGGGCCGATACCATTTCCCTGAACCTCCATGGCAATACGAGGAACATAGAGGTCACCATAGCCGACAATGGCAAAGGTTTTAATGCCAACATCGGCAAAAAAGGCATTGGGCATAAAAATATCAGTTCGAGGGTCAGGAAATTGAATGGTACCTGGGAAATCAACAGTGCCGCCGGCAGGGGAACCGTGGTAAAAGTGCGTATCCCCTACAGGGACAGCGGCTTCGATAGTCACCGGGAGGCTGTCAGCAAAGGGAAATTACAGGAAGTATAAGGAGGTTATGGCCATATGAAAACAGTGAGGATTTTAGCGGTAGATGATCATGAAATGACCACCATGGGATATAAATTTATCCTGGAAGACAGTGAATTCGACGGGTTCAAAGTTAAGATGGACACCGATAAATCCTTTGAAGGGGCCAGGCAGAAGATCCTGGATTCGGTGAAACTCTTTCCCTATGACATCCTCCTGCTCGATATCCAATTATCCCAGAATGCGGATGGGCCGGCAAAAACCGGGGAAGACCTCGGGATTTTGGCAAGGGAAGTCTCCCCCACCTCAAAAATTGTATTCATGTCGTCCTTTAGTGATAATTATCGCATTAACAGCGTCATGCAATCCGTAGACCCCGAAGGTTACATGGTAAAGACCGAGATAGACCAGCTTTCGCTCCAGGCCATGGTCAAAACAGTCATGACTTCACCCCCCTACTATACCCAAAAGGCGCTGGCGGCCATCCGTAAAAAAATGGCCAATGACCTGAGCCTGGATGAGAACGATAAAAAAATCCTTTACTATTTGTCTATTGGCACCAAAACCAAAGACATGACCCGGTACATCTCGCTTTCACTGCCTACCATAGAAAACCGCAAGCGGCAGCTGAAAGCCCTTTTCGGGGTTGAAAAGCAAAATGACCAGGCCCTGATTACCGAATCAAGGAACAGGGGTTTTATTTAACCGAAGACGGCTTTCTTGTAAAAATTCGACAAAATACACCCTCAATACCCTGTTTTTGCAGCTAAACCATAACAATTCTATGGTTTTTATATAATCGTGTCTACCATATTAAAACTAACTTTGAGTAAACCTATACCTAATTTTAAGGAGTACTCAATGACGGAAGGGGAAAACTTCAGGAAACATTTAAAGCTTCAACTGGATTCCAATCCATATTTAAAGGGGCTGGAAGCCTTTAGTCGCAGCCTGGAAAAGGACTATTTTGCCAAAGTAAACATTCGGACTTGCCATACCGACAAATCCGACGGTATCCATGAAGGAAGGCCCTCGGACCTTGTTGTTGAAATGGAGTGCAATTTTAGCCTTGTAGAGATCCTGTATTATCTGGAACATGGCAACTGGGGTGAAGCTGCCAATTACCTTTCCCCACATGGCACCCCGAATTCTGCTTTTAATGAAGCGCTTATAATTTTCAGGGCATCAAACTCCATTGAAGTGGATGTGGAAGAACTATCTCTTCAACTTAAAGACACTGTAATTGTAATCAAAAAGTTATATGCACAAAGTATAGGCGAACAACTAGGTCAGATCCTACAGACACTTGCCGCCCATTATGTGCATCTGACCAGGGGGCTTACCGAAACCCCCTATGAGATATACCTGCCTGTTTTCGAAGAAGAGATTCCAAGTGCCAATGCGCTTTTGGGAACCGTAAAAAAAGCTGCCAACAGCCCCATAGATTACTATGGTTACTGGGCTTTGTATTTTGACTCCGTTCCCGATGCAAGAATCTATGACCTGGAAAGCAGGACCATAATTTCAGGTGACCTACACATGCTTAACCACTAGGGCAGTCGCCCGCCTCCCGCGCCGTTAACCGGCATTAAACAAGGGTTTCCCCTTCATCATGGCATTTACCCGGCCCCTGATCCCGGCAAGTCCGGGTTCATTTTCCGGGTCGCTTAAAACGGCATCGATAAGGTCTACGATGGTGGCCATATCGTTTTCCACCAGGCCTCTAGTTGTTACCGCGGCTGTTCCAAGCCGGATCCCTGAAGTAACGAAGGGCGATTTATCATCGAAGGGCACCATATTCTTGTTTGCCGTAATATCTGCTTTTACCAATGCATTTTCCGCTTCTTTCCCGGTAAGCCCCTTATTTCGGAGATCGATCAGCATCATATGGTTGTCTGTCCCGCCCGAGATTATATGGTAATCCTTCTTTACAAAGGCCGCGGCCATGGCCGCCGCATTCTTTTTCACCTGCAACATATAGTGGAGGAACTCATCGGATAGGGCCTCCCCGAACGCAATGGCCTTGGCGGCGATGATATGCTCCAGCGGCCCGCCCTGGTTCCCGGGAAAAACCGCCATATCCAGCAAATTGGACATCATTTTCAAATTGCCGTTCTTAAGCCGATGCCCGAAAGGGTTCTCAAAATCCTGCCCCATAAGGATCAGTCCGCCCCTGGGGCCCCTCAGGGTCTTATGGGTGGTAGTCGTTACGATATGGCAATGTGGTATGGGGTCGTTCAGGATCCCTTTGGCGATTAACCCCGCCGGATGCGCGATATCTGCCAGCAGGATGGCCCCTGCCTTATCGGCAATTTCCCTGAAGGTTTTAAAATCCATATCCCTGGAATAAGCCGAGGCCCCTGCAATGATCATTTTTGGTTTTTCCTTCTTCGCAATATCCGCGATCTTATCGTAATCCAGGTAGCCGCTTTCCTTATCAACCCCATAAAATACGGGCTTATACAGGGTTCCTGAAAAGTTAACCGGGGATCCGTGTGTAAGATGCCCGCCATGCGAAAGGTCGAACCCGAGGATGGTATCGCCCGGTTTAATGCAGGCAAAATATACCGCGGAATTGGCCTGGGAACCTGAATGTGGCTGAACATTGGCATAGTCGGCCCCAAAGAGGGCCTTAGCCCTGTCTATGGCCAGCTGTTCCACCTTATCGACCACCTCACAACCGCCGTAATACCTCCTCCCGGGATAACCTTCAGCGTACTTGTTCGTCAGCACCGAACCAGCCGCTTCCATAACCTGGGGGCTGGTGAAATTTTCCGAAGCTATGAGTTCCAGGCCGTTGATCTGCCGCTCCCTTTCGGCTTCTATCAAATCAAATATCTCGTTATCGCGTTGCATCCCCATGGTTTACTGTTAAATGAGGGGGTAAAAGTACAAATTGACAATCTTTAATTGGAAGAAAATAATATATTTGATCAGGAATTTATCAAATAAGAATTAACAACCATCCTATGCCCCTGATAGCAAACGACCCTTCCCGGAAAAGCTGGATCCCTGTTTCAGCCGATTCAGATTTTCCCATCCAGAACATCCCCTTCGGGGTCTTCCTTACCAGGGATGATGTGATTACCATCGGGACAAGGATCGGAGACTACGCCATTGATCTGGGTGCCTTGCACCAATTGGGGTATTTCAACAATATCCCGCTGACCGATGACATTTTCCTGCAAGACAGCCTGAATGATTTTATATCGGATGGAAAAAAAACCTGGCGCCTGGTGAGAAACCGCATCAGTGACTTATTTGAATCAGGAAATCACGAATTACAGGCGAATGAGGAACATAAGAGTATTGTGCTCTTCCGGATGGACGAAATAGAAATGCAACTGCCGGTACAGATAGGCGATTATACAGACTTTTATTCCAGCAGGGAGCATGCCACGAACATTGGGAAAATGTTCCGCGACCCTGATAATGCCCTCCTTCCAAACTGGCTCCATCTCCCCGTTGGATATCATGGCCGGAGTTCGACCATTGTGCCCAGCGGCACCCCGATCCGGAGGCCATACGGACAAACCCTGCCGAAGGGAAGTGAAAACCCCGTCTTCGGGCCGTCGCAACTGGTGGATTTTGAACTTGAAATGGCATTTATCACAACGGATGCGAATGCCCTTGGAGAACCCATCCCCGTTAAAGAGGCTGAAGACTACATTTTTGGGATGGTGTTGTTTAACGATTGGAGTGCCAGGGACATCCAGAAATGGGAATACGTACCCCTCGGGCCCTTCCTTTCTAAAAATTTCGCATCTTCCATCTCGCCCTGGATCGTTACCCTGGATGCCCTGGAACCTTTCCGGGTTCCCGGTCCGAAACAGCAACCCGAACCCATGCCCTATCTAAGGCATTCGGGTAAAACGAGCTTCGACATTCATTTGGAGGTAGACCTCATCCCCGAAGACGGTGTCCCGACCACTATAAGCAAATCCAACTTCAAGCACCTGTATTGGTCTATGGCCCAGCAGCTTGCCCATCATACAGTAAATGGCTGCAAGGTAAACAGCGGTGATATGATGGGGAGCGGTACCATTTCGGGGCCCACCCCCGATTCATATGGTTCCATGCTCGAACTGGCCTGGCAGGGCACGCAGCCCCTTGTCCTTAAAAACGGGGCAAAGCGAACGTCTGTAGAAGATAATGATACCATTACCATGCGGGCGTACTGCCAGAAGAACGGCTTACGCATTGGATTCGGGGAAGTTTCTGGCAAGCTCCTCCCCCCACACCCTCCCGAAAAGAACAGGAAATAAAAAGCTGTATTTCGTCGAAAGTATACGATACCTTATCCTGTTTCGTTATGGATTATGACCGTTTTGGCACAGCTATTGGATTTAGCGATCAGAACCATAACCCGAAACATCATGAAAAAAGCAGTACTTATTTCTATGGCCCTTTCCTTGCTGATAGCATGCGGGGGGGTAAAAAAAACCCAGGAAGCCGTGAATACCGGCAACTATTCACATGCCATTTATTCGGCGATCAACAACCTTGCCGACAATAAAACCAAAAAGAACCATCAACCCTTTATCCTGATACTTGAAGAAGCCTTTCGCAAAAATACCGAAAGGGAATTGCAGCAAATCGCCTTCCTGGCCAAAGACGGGAACCCGGCCAATTATGAGGCAATTTACAAAGGCTATAACAGCCTGAAGGAAATACAGGAGCGTATCAGGCCATTGTTGCCCCTGCATTTTGCGGAAGAAAACAGGCAGGCAGAGTTCTCATTTAACAACTACGATGATGAGATCCTGCAGTCCAAGGACGCGCTTTCAGATTATTTGTATGACAATGCCTCCCAACTACTGGGAAATGCCATCAACAAGCAGGACTACCGCAAGGCCTATGACGATTTTGCCTACCTGGAGAATATCAATCCCGGATACTCGGATACAAGGCAAAAAATGGAAGAAGCCTACCAGCGCGGCCTTGATTATGTGAAGGTACAATTGGTAAATGAAACCCAACAGATAGTGCCGGACCGTCTGGAGGCCGAACTTTTGAATTTTAATACCTACGGCCTGGATGATTTCTGGACCCAGTACCATGCCAACCCCCTTAAGGATATCCGATACGATTATGAAATGCTGGTAGCTTTCAAGGATATCCGCATCTCGCCCGAGCAGGTGCAGGAAAAACAATTCGTAAGGGAAAAACAAATTAAAGACGGCTATACCTATCTGGAGGATGCAAACGGAAACCTGGTTAAAGACAGCCTTGGTAATGAAATCAAGGTCGACCGCCTTAAAACGGTACAGTGCAGTTTCTACCAGTTTACACAGCACAAAGCGGCGCAGGTTACGGGGCAGGTAAGCTATGTGGATCTAAAAAACAGGCAAACCCTGAATTCCTATCCCCTTTCAAGCGAATTTGTGTTCCTGCACAGCTATGCGAATTACAATGGCGATAAAAGGGCCCTAGATAATGACCTCATAGCCATGTTAAACCTGGCAGCAGTGCCCTTTCCCACCAATGAACAAATGGTTTACGACGCCGGGGAAGACCTGAAACTTCGTTTAAAAGACATAGTGGTTCGCCACAAATTCAATTAAACCCCCGAAAAACCGACTATCCCCAAGGCCCGACCGGAGTCCATGGCGGGCCGCAGGGGTTCAGTTCGGCAGGGAGTTAGCCATCTTTCCACGACGACTATTTGCACCCGGACTCAAAACGCCTCCAGCGGCCGGTGCACGAATATATAATGTTGTTGCCCCGGCATGGCGCCTGGCTATTTTTTACAGATAGTCCGAAAAATCAATTTCGGCTATGGCACCGTGGGACGCAGCCATAACTACATTCCCGTCTTTAATAATCAATAATTGGGGTGATTCATGTCGGATCCGGAACTCGCCGGCCACCGCCCTGGATAATTCGCGATGCCGGTGCAGGTCGAGAAAGAAAAAGTCAGCTTCAGGTTCCGAAGCACCCACCTTATTTTCCATTGCCCGTAAAACCATGCTGCTTACACCACAGGTGGTTGAATGCTTGTAAATAATCTGCGGCCTGTTTGCAGAGCTGAGCTTAAGTTGCTGCAGTTGTTCATTATTAGTGAGCGGTATCCAGGGGATGGCTGCCTTTGGTGCTTCCCCCTGCATATTGTCGTTTCCGAATAACTTACCGAATATTCCCATAAATCAAAGCTTTACTCTTACTTAGGTCGGTTCTGCTCCCAAACCTTACAACTGCCGAAATGTCGTTAGTTTTCCATTATCAGCCGCCATTTTGTCCTGCCGACCTGGTTGGTAGGATTGTTGACATATACCAATAGGCAGTAACAATATGTATTAAAAGCACAGAACCATGAACATAAACAATTTTACCATAAAATCACAGGAAGCCATTCAGCAGGCGCAGCAACTTGCGCAGGCAATGACGCACCAGCAGGTAGAAAACGAACATCTATTCAAGGCTATTACGGAGGTCGATGAAAATGTTATGCCCTTCCTGCTTAAGAAGCTGAATGTAAATGCCGCCATGGTGAGCCAGGTGGTGGATAAGGAGCTTCAGAGTTTGCCCAAGGTTACCGGCGGGGAGATGGCCTTTTCCAGGGAAGCCGGAAAGACGCTGAATGAAGCCAGCATTATTGCCAAGGACATGAAAGACGAATATGTCTCTGTGGAGCATTTGCTGCTGGCGATTTTTAAATCAAAAAGCAAGGTTGCACAGATACTCAAAGACCAGGGGGTAACGGAAAAAGACCTGAAGGCAGCCATTGAGGAACTCCGAAAAGGCGGTCGCGTTACTTCGCAGAGCGCGGAAGAAACCTATAATGCGCTTAACAAATATGCCCGGAACCTGAACGAGCTGGCCGACAGTGGTAAGCTCGACCCGGTAATCGGCCGGGACGAAGAGATCCGGAGGATCCTGCAGATCCTTTCCAGGCGCACCAAGAACAACCCTATACTGGTGGGCGAACCCGGAACCGGGAAAACTGCCATAGCCGAAGGGCTTGCGCACAGGATCGTGCAGGGGGATGTTCCGGAAAACCTTAAGGATAAAATGATTTTTTCCCTCGATATGGGGGCCCTCATTGCAGGAGCGAAATATAAAGGGGAATTTGAGGAAAGGTTAAAAGCGGTGATCAAGGAGGTAACATCTTCCAACGGCAATATCGTACTCTTCATTGACGAAATTCATACCCTGGTGGGCGCAGGAGGAGGACAAGGCGCCATGGACGCGGCTAATATCCTTAAGCCTGCACTTGCAAGGGGTGAATTACGCGCTATCGGGGCCACTACCCTCGATGAATACCAAAAATACTTTGAAAAAGACAAGGCCCTTGAGCGTCGCTTCCAGAAGGTTACGGTTGACGAACCTGATACCGAAAGCGCCATTTCGATTTTAAGGGGCCTTAAGGAAAAATACGAGGCTCACCATAAGGTAAGGATCAAGGATGAGGCGGTAATTGCCGCTGTGGAATTATCACAACGATATATTACCAACAGGTTCCTGCCCGATAAGGCGATTGACCTGATGGATGAGGCAGCCTCTAAATTAAGGATGGAGATCAATTCCAAACCGGAGGAACTGGATGTCCTGGACCGGAGGATCATGCAGCTGGAAATTGAGATCGAAGCCATAAAGCGGGAAGACGATCATGCTAAACTGAAGGCCCTTAATGTAGATCTTGCGAATCTTAAAGAAGACCGCAACGAGGTATTTGCAAAATGGGAAAGTGAGAAATCCGTGGTCGACAATATACAGAAGACCAAACAGGATATAGAGAACTTCAAACTGGAAGCGGAACGGGCCGAGCGCAACGGCGACTACGGCAAAGTAGCCGAACTTCGCTATGGTAAAATCAAGGAAGCCCAGGAAAAACTGGAAACCCTTCAACAGGAACTGGCCCTGCAACAACAGGCGGGGACCCTGATCAAGGAGGAGGTAACCAATGAGGATATAGCTGAAGTGGTGGCCAAATGGACCGGCATTCCGGTAGCCAAAATGCTGCAGAGCGAACGCGAAAAACTGTTGAAGCTGGAAGATGTACTGCACAAAAGAGTTGTCGGGCAGGAAGAGGCCATACAGGCGGTGTCAGATGCCATCAGACGCAGCCGTGCCGGATTACAGGACAGTAAACGGCCGATAGGC
>Ga0209347_1004258_pt1 | contig 15144 bp, 6 predicted proteins | sample AutmiccommuBRH23_FD_187382 | JGI IMG/M metagenome (GOLD analysis project Ga0209347, IMG submission 187382) | Deep subsurface microbial communities from Mt. Terri, Switzerland - Autotrophic microbial communities BRH/23 (SPAdes) (version 2) | ecosystem: Environmental > Aquatic > Deep subsurface >... | reverse complement strand
AATGAATCGTAATGGGCCAGGTGCTCAAAACGGGCTTCCGAATCCTTGAGCTGGCTGATGTCGGTCATGATCCCCGCATAGCTGGCTGGCCGGCCCTCGCTGTCGTAGACGGTACTGATGGTCAGCAATTGCGGAAACAGTTCGCCATTCTTGCGACGATTCCATATCTCGCCTTGCCAGTGTCCGGTTTCCAGAATGCTGTTCCACATCGCGCGGTAAAACGCGCGGTCCTCAAGGCCCGACTGGAGCAGACTCGGGTTGCGGCCCAGCACCTCCGCCTCGCTATATCCAGTAATGGCAGTGTAGGCCGCATTGACGCTGATGATGCTCGGCTGGAGGTCGGTGATGACAATGCCTTCCTGGGTGCTGCCGATAACAGCCGCAGCCTGACGCAGGGTGCTGTCGGCGCGTCCCCGTTCCACTGCCAGACCGGCCAGGCGGGCAAATTCTCCGATCAGGTCCAGTTCTTCCTGAATGGGGGTTCGCGGTTGGGCGTAATAGATGCCGAATGTGCCTAGCACCTGGTCGGAATTGTCCTTGAAGGGAATTGACCAGCAAGCGCGCAGGCCTGCGCGTTCGGCAACTTCGGCGTAAGGCGCCCAAAACGGATGGGTGCGGATGTCGCTGACGATTACGGGTTCGCCGGTGAAGGCGGAGGTACCGCAGGAACCCCGTCCCACACCGGGTTCAAGCCCATCCACCGCGTCATTGAAAAAGGCGGGCAGACTGGGTGCCGTCCCCGTAAACAGCCGGCCGTTATGCGGGTTACTGAGCAGAATGGATACCGCCATGTCGGGATAGAGCATTTCGAGCCGGTTGGCAATGTCCTTCAGGATCAACGGCAGAGGACGGCTCCCTGCCAGTCCGTCCAGCACCGCGACACGGGTTTCACGCAACTGCTCGGCAAAACGGGAGGCGGTAAGGTCGTGCCAGGCACCGACTATTTCGCCGGGTGTCCCGTCGTCGCCTTGGACGTATCGGCGTTCATCGCGTATCCAATGGAGCTTGCCATGGCCGTCATAGAACCGGTAATCGAGCATGACGGGGTGGGTGTCTGCGAGGCTGCGAATGCATGACTGGGCCGCGTCGAGGTCATCCGGATGCAGCCGGCTGGCCCACCAGTCTGTCTGCAAAGCCTCGGACTCCGTATACCCGAACAAGCGCTGGATGTTGCTGCTGACCCAGATGGGGGCGGGCGTGCCATCCGGCAGTTGTCGAAGTGTAAAAAGCACCACGGGACTGGTCGCCAAAACATGTTCCAGGCGTTCAGTGGTGGCGCGCAACTGTATGCGCTCGCGTGTCAATTCGGCCTGACGGCAGACTTTTTCCAGCGTTGCCGGCAATTCGTGCAGGTAGCCTTCGTGCTTGACGATGTAGTCGTCGACCCCGAGATGGATCGCCTGGGCGGAGACGGCCTCGCTGCCCTGGCCGGTGACAATGACAACCGGAATATCCAGACCGCGCCCCACCCGCAATTGACTGACGATGGCCAGGGCATCAAGTCCAGGCAAGCGATAATCCAGCAATACGATATCAAAAGCCGCGGGGGCCGTACTTGCGGTGGGCAACTGTTGCAAAACCGCCTCGGCATTGCCCACGATAGTCAATTGGATATGGGGCGCAAAGCGGGCCATATGGCGCTGCGTCAGGTCGATGTCGGCAGCATGGTGCTCGGCGTAGAGCACGCGCAGAAAAGGGGTTCGCCCCGTTTTTGATTTATGGAAGCGCTGGCAGGCATCCTGCAGTGCGCCGGGAAGACGTGCTAATGATTCCGTGCTTTTGGTCAGGTAATCATCGGCCCCGGCTTGCAGGCAAATCACCGCAGATTTCTGATCGCCCGATCCGGTCAGCATGATGACAGCGAGGGGCAGCGACTGCTGGCGTATCCAGTTCAGCAGATCGAGTCCGGAACCGTCCGGCAAGCTGAGGTCGATCAGCGCCACATCGAACCGGGCGGGTGAGCGCAGGCAGGCGCGCGCTTCGGCCAGGGTGGTTGTCAGTGTAAGGACGATATCCGGGGCCTGGCGCGCCAGGTGACGGCGGGTCAGGTCAGCATCGACTGGATTGTCTTCCACAAACAACACGCGCATACAGGGCCCTAATTGGGAGGATGATTGGTGAGACACCAGTACAGCTCGATTTGGGTGGCCACCTCCATCAGGCTGTCGAAACTGACCGGCTTGACGATATAAGAATTGGCATGGTGCTGATATGCCATCTGTACATCCCGCTCTTCGCTGGACGACGTCAGCATTACCACCGGGATATATTGGCTAACCGGATTCTCGCGTAAATGTCGCAGGACTTCCAGGCCATTCACCCGCGGCAATTTCACATCAAGAAGAATCACCAGCGGGAGAGGTTCGCCCGTTTCCCAGCGCGGAATCCAGTCCAGTGCCTCTTGACCATCGCGGGCCACGTGTACGGGGTTTGCCAGGTTGCGCCGCGCGAACGCACGCAAGGTCAGGTCCAGGTCAACCGGATTGTCTTCCACCAGCAGGATGGGGCGGGGCGGGGCCGGAATCATTGCGGCAACTCAAGATAAAAGGTGGCGCCTTCGCCGGGGGCGCTCTCGGCCCAGATGCGACCGCCCATCCGCTGCATGGCCTTGTAGGCGATAGCCAGGCCGACGCCGGTGCCCGGGTAGTCTTCGGCCCGCTGCAGGCGCTGGAAAATCTCGAAGATACGATGGTGGAACTGCATGTCGAAGCCGATTCCGTTGTCTTTGATAATCAGGGTAATCGATTTTTCTCCATTAATCCCGTTTATCGACAAAGTCGGCGTATCGCTGTGGCGCGAGAATTTGAGCGCATTGTCGATCAGATTGCGCAGCACAATGGTGAGGCCTTCGGGGTCGACATGGGCGCTCAGGTTCTGCAATGAGACGTCGACCACCATGCCTTGCGTCTGGATGGCGGATGACAGCGTATCGAGCACACCGGCCACAAGACGGGATACGTCAACGGTCTGTCCGTGCAGGTTGCGACGCTCCATTCTGGAATAGGTCAGCAGGTCTTCAATCAGCTGGTTCATTTGCGCAACCCCGTGTCGCACATTGTTCAGCAACTGGCATCCTGCCGGGTCCAGGCGTTCCTGATACTCCTCCAGCAGCAGTCGGCTATAGCCGTCGATGCCGCGCAGCGGTGCCTTGAGATCGTGGGAGACGGAATAGGTAAAGGTCTCCAGCTCCTTGTTGGCGGTTGCGAGCTCGGTCGTACGCTGCTGCACGCGCGTCTCCAGCTCGGTATTGAACTGGCGGATCTCGTCTTCCAGTTGCTTGCGCTCAGTCACGTCGCGGGATACCACCACCACCTTGTCGACGCGGCCCTTCTCGTCGCGAATCACGCCACCCTGCGATTCGATATGACGGACTGACCCATCGGCCAGGACGAAGCGATAATTGATGCGATGCCCGAGTCCGGTATGCACGGTTTCCCTGAACGTTTCGCGCACCCTGTCCCGGTCATCGGGGTGGATCTCGGCAAAGGAGTCCGTGCCTTTCAGAGCTTCGGGGTCGCCGAGCACGGCCTGATAGGAGGGGCTGTTGTAGAGGCGTCGGCCTTCCAGGTCGAGTACCGCAACCATGTCGCCGATGTTCTCGGTAATCAGACGGAAGAAGGCTTCCTGTTCCTGCAGGGCGGCTTCGGCGTGTTTGCGTACCGTGATGTCATTGATGGCCGTGAAGATGGCAGGTTCGTGATCGAATTCCACGATCGACGCCGAAACCAGTGCCCAGAAAGGACGCCCGTCCGCGGTCAGCATGCGGACTTCGAGGTCGTCGACCTTGCCCGTTTTTTGCAGGGGTTCCAGGAAGCGATGGCGTTGTGCCGCATCTTCGTAAAAGCGTTCCGCCGGCTGGCCGATGCCATGTTCGCGCGAGATGCCGTACTGGATTTCCGCGCGGTGATTACCGTACAGCAGAATGCCGTCGCGGACACGGGTGAGAACGGCGGGGAACGGCGCCAGTTCGAGCAGCAGCCGGGCATGTGCCTCGCTGTCACGCAGGTTCTGCTCGATCAGCTTGCGTTCGGTAATGTCCGTAATGACGGCGACGCGGGCGGCACGGTTTTCATACTGGAGGTCGTGGGAACGGGCCTCGATGGTGATGGCGCTGCCATCTTTTTTCAGGTGGTGCCATTCGCCCACATAGGCAAAGCCAACCAGTTTTGCAGCCAGGTCGGTGATGGGCTGTTTTTCCTCATCCGGGTAAAGATCGGTGAGCCGCAAGGCCTGCGCCTCACCGAGGCTATAGCCATAATGAAGCAGGAAGGCCTCATTAACGGCCAGCATGCGCAGGCTGCCTCGCTCGTAAACCAGCATGGGGACGGGGTTCTGTTCGAACAGGTGGCGAAAGCGGGTCTCGCTTTCATGGAGAGCGGTTTCTGCGGCCTTGCGGGCGGTAATGTCCTCGATCACCGCGACAAAATAATCGGGTGTCGCATCCGGTTTCCACACCAGTGCCACGGTCAGATGGACCCAGACAAGGGTGCCGTCTTTTCGGCGGTAGCGTTTCATCAACGAATAATGGCCGATCTCATGGGCCAGCATTTGGTGGACATGATCCAGGTCCATGTCGAGATCATCCGGGTGGGTGATGTCCTGAAACGTCAGGGTCAAGAGTTCGGATTCCGCGTAGCCGACAATTTCGCAGAGCTTCTGGTTGACGCGCAGCCAGCGTCCTTCGGGCGACACCATGGCAATGCCGACCGCGGCCTGCTCGAAGGTGGCGATGAAGCGGGCTTCGCTCTCGTGCATTGCCTGTTCGGCGAGGATGCGTTCCGTGATGTCCTCAGTGAAGATGACAATGCCGCCCACGGCGCCTTCCGGTTCATGCCAGGGCCGGACTTCCCAGCGCAGCCATTGAAAGGTGCCATCCGGATGGGCCACCCGTTCTTCCGGGGTTCGGGTCACTTCGCCGGCCAGACCCCGGCGATGGATGGCCTTCCAGTGTTCCGGGGTTTCCGGAAAGACCGCGTAGAGGGAACGGCCAAGGATGTCGCTGCGTTTCAGTCGATACGCAGACAGCCAGTGGCTGCTGACCACGAGATAGCACATTTCGTGATCGAACATGGCGAGTGCGGCAGGCGCATGCTCGATGAACAATCGCAGCAGGGCTTCGCGCTCCTGCAGGGCGGCTTCGGCGAGCTTGCGCCCGGTGATATCGCGGGAGAGGCCAAACACCCCGCGCAGCTCACCATCGATAACGAGTGGTCCCTTGGTCGTTAAGTAATGATGCGTGGAGGTGGAGGTGGCGACCGCCTCTTCATATGTCCGGGTGATCCCCTCCTGCATGACGCGCAGGTCATCGGCACGGAAGCGTGAGGCAGATTCTTCGGGAAACAACGCGTAATCGTCCGTGCCCAGAATATGTGCTACCGGCAGCCCGACCAGTGCAGCGAGCGACTGATTGGCAACGAGATAATGTCCGTTGCTGTCCTTGACGAAAATGGCATCGGTACTGCCCTCCACCAACGCATGGAGGATGGTATGGAGCCGCTTCAGTTCTTCTTCGTGTTTTTTCTGCTCGGTGACATCCTGCAATACGCCAAATACCGTGTGCGGCTTGCCTGCAGGATCGTATTCGACCCGAACCTGCACCTTGACCATGCGAATTTCGCCGTTGGCCCGCACCAGCCGGCAATAGCGCTCGGGCAGGGTGTCGCCGGGCTGGCTGCGGGAGATGCTTTGCTGGTAGGCGTCATGCCATGCACGCTCGTCGGGGTGAAGGTAGGCGATGAAACCCGCATGGCTGAAGGGTTGGCTCTGCGGTTCCAGGCCCAGAATGCGATAGATTTCATCCGACAATTGCATCCCGCCGCCGGTCATCGTGAATTGCCAATTGCCGATATGGGCCATGGCCTCGGCAGCCTGGAGCCGATTCGCGCTGGCGACAAGTTCACGCTGGCGCCGAGACAGCTCATGTTTAAGCTGGCGGTTCCACAACATGCCAATGAAATACGCGGTCAAGCCGAGGCCGATCAGGCCCAGCAGCCAGGGCAGCAAGCGTGCAACAGGGGAGGGCGGAGCGAGCGTCTGGATTTCCTGGACGGGAACGGGAATCCATTTCTGGAATGCCGCATTGCTTTGTGCGGCGGGCATGGTGCGCAGCGCCTGGCTGAGAATGCGCGCCAACTGTGGCCAGTCTTTGCGCACGCCGAAGCGCTGGCCATTGACTTCCATGTCGAATCCGGCATTCACCTTGAGATTGGCCATGCCATTGCGCGAGGCAAGGTGGGTGCTTACGCCGAGGACGCCGATATAGGCGTCCGTCGCGCCCGAAGCCACCGCACTCAGTCCGTCAAGGGGGGTGGCGACGTAGTGGGGCCGCAGATTGGGATAGCGCGCCAGAACCTGCTGGCTTGACGAATAGTCTTTCACCAGAACCAGACTCAGCCGGGCCAGATCCTGCCGGGAGCGGATGGGTGGGGTGGCATTACGGGTCATGATGACCAACGGCGTGGGCAGATAGAGGGACGTGAATTCGAGAAAGGATTCGCGTTCGGGAAGATGAACCACCGTGGCCACCGCATCGATGCGGCGTTCCCGTACCGCTGCCATGAGTTGCGGCCAGTCCCGGTCGGCAATGATTTCGAAACGCACATTCAGCGCGGGTCCGAGGTAAGCCAGAAACTCATTGACCACCCCCTGCAATTTCCCTTGTTCCTCAATAAAAGAGTAAGGGGGGTAGTTGGCATCGACGCCCAGGCGAATGACCGGATGCGCGGCCAGCCACGCACGGTCGGATGCGGACAGCGGCAAAGAAGGCGGGGCTGCCTGCTCGGCCCGGGCCGGGCAGAGGTAAAAAAGCCCCGCCAGCATGCTGAGGGCAAGGAGGATGCGCGCACTGCCGAAGCGGAAACGCCCGCCGGCTCGAAACAAATATTCCATGGACAGGGTCGTGGCAGGGCTTGTCTCTTTGATTAAGTGTGTTGATGTCACGCTTAAGCCTTTTACTCCGGGTTCGCGCTTGCGACAACTGGCAGGGATGTTGCCCAATGCATTTTCTGGCATGTGGCGCTATCGGCCTCACATGCCTGGGGGCAGTCAGTGCCTGAATCCGTCGGCCGGCGAGACCCTGGAGCGAGACTTCTGCCGGCATGCGCAGCGAGGGAAAAGGCAGGGCGCGTACAGGCTGGCACGGCGTCGCCCGCGAGGGCGTTTCATCTGCGTAAAACGCAAACCGTATGGCTCAATGCGCTGCAGACAGTGGTTCAGTGCGATTTGTCAGTGGGTGGAGGCAGTGGTCCGGGGGCGTCAGGTCGATACGCCTCTACCCGATTTCGTCCCAGCTGCTTGGCGACATATAACGCGGTGTCGGCGCACTTCAACAAGGTTTGCAAGCTCATTTCAGGCTGGCTTTGTACTACCCCGAAGCTGGCGCTCACTACATCGTGCACGGTGGGCACGCGCATTTTGAGGCTGTCTGAGCGAAGCCGCTCGGCGGTTTGAATGGCTTCGTCTATCCCGGTCATCGGCATGACGAGGATGAATTCCTCTCCTCCGGTCCGCGCCACCAGGTCGATGGTGCGCATGTTGGCACGCAGTAAATGGGCAAAATGCTGGAGCACGGTATCGCCCCCTTCGTGGCCATACCGGTCATTAATACGCTTGAAGTAATCGAGGTCGGCTGCGATTACGGAAAAAACCTCGTCCGAGCGGTGTTTGCGTTCGCATTCGTTGAGCAGGAACTCGTCGAGATGGCGACGATTGGAGAGACCGGTAAGCGGGTCGGTAAGCGTCAATTCGCGTAAATGGGATTCGCTCGCACGCAGGAGTCGCTCCTTGCGCGTAAGTTCTCGCTGCGTCTCGATGAGTTCTTCATTGATCTGGAGCATCTGGGTGGTGATGGCTTCCATTTCAGCCACATCATATTCCGCCACCATGATCAGATGGGTTCCGTCGCGATGAACTGTGCCAATCAGCGACCGGCAGCCGCGCTGGATATCGCCCACATTCAGTACGCCATGATGGAGCGGCTGGCCGGGCGGGGACAAGGTTGACACCAGCCGGTTAAAACTAGGCAACACGAAAAAATCCGCCACATTGGGGGTGGCATTATCCTGCGGACGGTACAGACGCCGGAAGCCATTGTTGCAACTGAGCAAATTGCCGTTTTCATCCACTACGGCCACCACCACAGCATACAGATGCTGAAAAGGCGCGAGTGATCCGAGACCCGTTTTCGTCATGTCAGCTTATGCCGCCACCTGTTCCATGGCATGCAACGCATCGGCGGCCCAGCCATCGGCCTTCAACGACCGCCACACCCGGTCGCCCACCAGGGTGACCTGGCCCCCGACCATAATGGACGGGCACCGATTGCCCAGTTCTGCCTTGAGGCGTCCCATGGTGTCGCGGGCCATCGTCAGATGGCCTGGCAAAGATAAGGACAGACACAGCAAATCAGCAGGATGGGTGTCCACATGGCGTATCAAGTCTTGCAGCGGTACATCCGCACCCAGATAGCCCACACCCCAACCGGTGGTTTCAAAGGCGTCAGCCAGCATCCTCAATCCCAGATTGTGATGATTGCCCTCGACTGCAGCAAACAGGGCGGTCCGCCCGCCTGGCGGTGCGAACTCCGCCTGCATGTAAGCACGCGCCAGTACGTTTTGCGTGACCGCCGTGGCGAGATGCTCCTGCGCCACCGTGATCTGGTTCGCCTGCCAGCGCCGTCCCAAGTCATACATGGCGGGCTGTATCAGGCGGACCGATGCCTCGACGAGGGTATGCCCCGCTTGCATCGCTTCGCCCATTAGCTCCTGGGCTGCCTGCTGGTTGCCAGTGAGTGCGACTTCACCATAGCGTAGGGCCGAAGGCAGGGAAGGCACTCTTGCATGCAGGTAAGGCGAGGGGAGGCCGTCGAGGACGATCGCATCACACCCGGCTTTCAGCACGGCGGCTGCGCGCAGTGCGTCAGGCTCAGGGAGACGGGCCGAAAGAAATGCGTTTAACAATGAAAACGATTCGGTTAAATGGGTAACCGGTACGCCGCGCGTCGTTAAAATCTCTTTGAGCCAGCAGGCGTAATCCGTGAACAAACCGGCTTCTTCTGCGGCAAGCGCACCTTCCAGGTAGTCCAGGTGGTAATGGATATCACCTCGGCAGGCTGTGCGTCCGCGTTGACCGAAGCGTTGCATGAGAGCCGGATGATTGGCATACAGGGTGCCCACGACGGCCTCGACAGCGTCGTCACGCAGCGTATGGAGTGGTGTCATGGGCTGAAAACGTGACGCTTCATTGGGCGAACACCTCTAGTCGGATGAGCTTGGTTTGGTTTGGCTCGAGTTTCAGGCCCTTGGGTATTCCGGTATGGGCGGCATGGTAGAGATGGCTGCGATGCCAGCTATCAAAGCTTGCTTCGTCCTGCCACCAGGTAAATAACCAGAACTCCTTGCGGGTATCGGAGGGGGTGGCGACTTCCATGCGAATGAATCCCGGAACGGCATCGACAAGATGCGGCCTGGATAAAAAAGCGTCGCGAACAGCGGTATCCAGTGTATTGGCGACAGTAAAACGGCTGATAGCTAAAAACACGTAATCCAATCCCGAAAACAAGGCTCACTCAAGCCCGTGTGCGCTTGCGCGTATGTTAATGGATGCGCCGGCCGGCCGTTTGTCTAGGGCTATGAGTCCATCCAAGACTGCGGTGAGCCAGTTTAAAGACAGTATTGCCATTGGGTAAATACGGGCAAACCCCAATGGGCGTAAAGATTTGTTGTGTTGATTCAACGGTGTGGGCGGTATGCGGGGTGATACCGGCCGGCACAGTCCGTGCAGACCTGGCCGCCACCCCCTGCTTTTCCCATTGTGCTATGTTTGCCGATCCCGGGCCAGCCCTTAAAATGGCCTGACTCCTACAGTTGCGATTTCCCTTGTCTACACGGTCAACCCTGTTTTTATGGTTATCTGCGCTTTGCGCGACGCCGGCGCTCGCCTTGACCGTCGAGGTGACGGCGCCCGAAGAGATCCGGCAACTCCTCATTCAGCATCTTGAAACAGCGCGCGCAGCCCGCATGGACGAACGGATGGATGCGGAGGAGATGGCGCGCCTGCAGCGGCAGAGCGACGTCACGGCCCGCAACCTGCTGGCCACCGAAGGCTATTTTTCACCGCAGGTGGACAGCGCGGTGGAATGGATCAATAACGACTGGCACGTCGACTACCAGATTGTTCCTGGGGTACGCACCGAAGTGCGCAATGTGAAGCTGGACTTCGCGGGTGCGTTGAGCGCAGACGACGACAAAACCCGATTGCGTGCGCGCATCCTGCGCAGCATACCGCTCAAACCGGGCATGCCTTTTCGCCAGGCGGACTGGGACCTCGCCAAGCTGGTGGTATTGCGCCCTTTGCTGGTGGATACCTATCCCACGGCGCGGATAGCCGACAGCGAAGCACGGATTGATCCCGCCATCCATGCGGCCGATTTGAGTCTGGTGGTCGACAGCGGTCCGGCCTTCTACTACGGCGCGTCAAGGGTGCGTGGCACACGGCGTTATCCCGAGTCGACCGTTCGCAATCTCAGTCCGCTCCAACCGGGAAAGCCCTACCGGCAGCAGGATTTGCTGGACTACCAGGCCGCGCTGGAATCAAGTCCCTATTTTGCCCAGGCGACCGTCAGTATCGATCCCGATCCCGTCCAGGCTGCTGCCATGCCCATCGAGGTTGAAGTGGTCGAGCGCCCCGAAAAGCGCTTCAGCGTGGGCGCCGGTATCAGCACCGATACGGGTGCGCGGGTACAGGCATCGTGGTTACACCGGGACATTCTGGATCGCGGGATGCGGCTCAAGCTGGATGCGAGACTGGAAACCACACGCCAGACGGCGGCGACGGAACTGGCGTGGCCGCGCAATGCCGATGGCTATGAAAACAGCCTCGGACTTCAGTTCAAGCAGGAAGATATCGAAGGCCAGGAAACCCGCGCCACTGTGCTGGCCGCCAAGCGCAGCCGAACGCGCGGTAAGATCGAAACGACGCTATCGCTGCAATTCCAGACGGAAGAACAGCGCATCGCCAATACCCTCAGCGCGAGCAATCAGGCGCTGACCGCCAACTATGCCTGGACCCAGCGCAATGTCGTCGGCCGCGGATTTTATCCGCGGCGCGGCTATGTTCTCAGCCTGCAGGGCGGCGGCGCGGCAGAGGCCTTGCTGTCCGATACCACATTCATCCGCCTGTATGGCCGCCATACTCAGTATCTGCCCGTCGGCGATAAAGGCCGGCTGATCCTGCGCGGGGAGCTGGGCAGCGTGCTGGCCGATACCCGCGAAGGGATTCCAACCGATTTCCTGTTCCGTGCCGGTGGCGACAATTCGGTGCGAGGCTATGCCTACCAGAGCCTCGGTCCCACCCTCAATGGTGCCGTCACTTCGGTACGTCATCTTGCGACCGGCACCGTCGAATACAACCATTTTTTTGAGCGCAACTGGGGAATGGCGGTGTTCGTCGATGTGGGCAATGCCGCCGATAGCCTGTCGAACTTGTCGCCCGTATTCGGTTATGGCGTCGGGGCGCGTTACAGCTCCCCGGTGGGGCCAATCAATCTTGACCTGGCCTATGGCGAAGCGACCGGCAAACTGCGGTTGCATTTCTCGCTCGGAGTGTCGTTTTGAAACGACTTGCCTGGGGAGCCGGGCTGGTGCTGGCCGGGGGGGGGCTGCTGATTGCCGCAGCGTTGTGGCTGACAACGACTGCGACAGGATTTCTCTGGCTGGCAAAACAGGCGACGCCACTGACGTCCGGCCGGCTCATGCTGGAAGGGGTGGAAGGCCATCTGGGCGCTTCCGTCAGGATACACACCCTGACCTTCAAAACGGACACGCAACGCATCGTGCTGCATCAGGTCCGGCTGGATTGGCAGCCGCGCTCCCTCTGGCATCGCCTGGTTGAAATCGACCTCATTGCAGCCCGGCATGTGCAAATCGAGCGCCTCAAACCGGACCCCGCGCCACCGGTCTACCCGGCTACCTTGCGCTTGCCGCTGGATATCCGTGTGGCTGCATGGGATGTGGCCCAACTCGATGTGATCGACAGCGGACAGACCCTCAACTTCAACAACCTGCATGGAAAAATCGATGGCCGCGGCAGCCGGTTTGATCTCATCGTTGCCGGCGGCACCCCTTGGGCTGCAATCAATGGACGCTTCGGGATTGCGAAGGATGCGCCATTTCAGTTGAAGGGGACGCTCAATGCGACCCGGGCCACGCCTGTGCCGGTACAGGGCCGGCTCGATCTGGGCGGCGAACTGGCCGCGATTGATTTCAGGCTCGATGCGCAGGCCGAAGGCATGCGGGCGATGGCCACCGGTAAACTCGCACCCTATGAGCCGGTTCGCCTGCCGCGTCTGCTGTTGTCAGGCCAGGGCATCGACCCAAGCCGGTTTGCAGAGGGTGCGCCGCATGCGGACCTGGCTTTTTCCGGCGTGTTTGAAGGCCGACAGGGAGAACGGCTGCTGGGGACCTTCAGCCTCGCCAATCGCCTGGCTGGTCGCCTTGACCAGGATCGCCTGCCGCTTGCCAGCCTGAGCGGTGCGGTCGTGGGCGACAGCGCCCGCGCCGATTTCAGCGCGCTGGAAATCGATCTGGGTGCCGCGGGACGATTTGCCGGTGATGGCTTGTGGCGCGAGGGGCAGTTAACCGTCAGTCTCGCCAGTCCGCGTTTGAACCTGGCTGGGGTGCATCGCGATCTTCACCCGACCCGGCTTAAGACGGCACTCCGGTTGACGGGCAATGCCGGGCAACAGACCCTGACTGCCGACGTCGCTGAAAGCTGGGGACAGGGCAGTTTCACCCTGAGCCTGGCGGATGCCGTGTTGCGTTTGCAGAAGGCGGCCTTCAGCGGACAAGCCGGCAGATTGACCGCCAGCGGCAGTTTGACGCTCGACGCCAGCCGCGCGTTTACAGCCAGGTTCGATGCCGCGCAGATCAACCCGGCGCGTTTTGGCGCGTATCCGCGCGCAAAACTCAACGCGCGCGGTGAGGCGAGCGGCAGCCTGCTGCCCGCGCTGAGCCTGCGGGCGCAGTTCGTTCTGCCACCGGGCGAACTCGAAGGCCGGCCGGTGAAGGGCAAAGGGCAACTGCGTTACGCCAGCGGCCGCTTGTCCGGCACCGACATTGATCTTGACCTGGCGGGTAATCGGGCATTACTCAAAGGCGCCTTCGGCGGGGCGGGGGACCGACTGGTATGGGACATCAATGCGCCGGCATTGGCGCGACTGAATCTGGGTTTGGCCGGCCGGCTGACAAGTAGCGGCACCGTAAGCGGTGAACTCAAACAGCCGCACATCGATGCCCGGGTGAATGCCCGTGGCTTGCGTCTGCCCGGTGATATTGCGGCCGATTCGCTTGACCTCAATCTCACCCTGCAAACGGCATTGACTGGCGTGTTCAACGGCCAGATGGAAGCCCGTGGCATCCAGGTCGCGGGCCAGCGCATCCGCACCGCGCGCGCCGCTATTCAGGGTCGCCGCGATGCCCACACCTTGTCGCTCGATGCCCGCCTGGCGGATTGGCATGGCGTGGCCTCACTGACAGGCGGTCTGGATGGCAACGGCGTCTGGCGCGGCACACTGAATCAGGCCGAGGTGGCGGGACCGTGGCCGATGAAGTTGAGTGCGCCTGCCGGCTTGGTGCTGAGCCGTGACCAGCAGACAGTCAATGCGCTGTCATTCACCATTGCAGGCGGCACGGTCAGCGGCCTGCAGTTCAGTCGTCAGGGGACACAGATGCGTACGCAGGGGGCGATGAACAATCTGCCACTTGCGCCTGTGCTGGGCCTGCTCGAGGCCAAGCTCCCCCTGACCACGGATTTGCGCATTAAAGGCGATTGGAATCTGCGCCTGGGCGACACCCTTGAAGGCCAGTTGAATGTGGCCCGCCAGAGCGGGGATGTGCGTCTGGTCGATCCGGCCGTGAATCTGGGGCTGACCACACTCGATCTCGGGATACGGGCGGAGGCCAGTCGCGTCTCCGCGCGTCTCGACGTGGATACCCGTGAGGCGGGGAATTTGCGCGCGGAAGGCCGCGCAAAGCTTGAACGCGTGGGTGCGGCCTGGACGCTGCCACGCAGTGAACCGCTGGCGTGGACGGCGGCGCTCAACGTACCGGATCTGCGTCTGCTCAAGCCACTCATTCCCGTGGGTATCCGGCTGGATGCGCGACTGGCCGCTCAACTCAAGGGCGGCGGCAGCCTGGCAGCGCCGCGCATCGACGGCCAGATCGATGCCAGCCGGATCCGCTTCACGATGCCGGAAGAAGGCGTCTCGATCACGGATGGCAGCCTGAAGCTGCTGATGGCCGATGATCGGGTGCGGGTGGAACAGGGGGAACTCAAAGGCTTGAACGGGCGCATCGTGGTGAGCGGCGAGGCACAGCTGAAAAATCCCCGCGCCGGGTTGACGCTACGGTTTGAAAAATTCACGGCAACCAGTCGCAGTGACCGTCTGGTCACGGTTTCCGGTACCACGCGACTGAAGCTGGACCCGAAGCGGCTGGAATTGACAGGCGAGCTTACAGTGGATCGTGCCCGACTCGAAATGCCGGCGGCCAGCAAACCGGTCCTGTCGTCCGATGTGGTGGTGGTGGGCCGGCCGCCGAACGAAAAATCGGCGAGCCCACGCCTGCCCCTCGCACTCGATCTCACCCTGAAGCTGGGCGACGATTTTCTGTTTAAGGGCGCCGGGCTCGATGCCCGTCTCGGGGGGCAGCTGCGCGTGTTCACGGTCAATCAGGTCATGCGCGGCGAAGGGGTGGTCAGGGTCGAGGAAGGGCGGTATGCCGCCTATGCGCAGACGCTCACGATCGAACGGGGTGTATTGCGCTTCATTGGTCCGATCGACAATCCCGGGCTGGATGTGCTGGCCGTGCGCAAAACCGGCAGCGTCAAGGCCGGTGTGCAGGTCGGGGGCACGGTGCAGCGGCCGGTGGTCAAGCTGTATTCCGATCCCGCCATGCCCGATACGGAAAAGCTTGCCTGGCTGGTGCTGGGTCATGGACTTGAAAATAGCGGCCAGCAGGAATTCGTATTGATGCAGGTGGCCGCCGCTGCGCTCTTGAGCCAGGCCGAGTCTGTCAATTTCCAGTCGAAGCTGGCGGACACGCTCGGGATAGACAGCTTCGATGTGCGCGCCGGCGAAGGCGAGAGTGT
>Ga0209347_1004256_pt1 | contig 15150 bp, 13 predicted proteins | sample AutmiccommuBRH23_FD_187382 | JGI IMG/M metagenome (GOLD analysis project Ga0209347, IMG submission 187382) | Deep subsurface microbial communities from Mt. Terri, Switzerland - Autotrophic microbial communities BRH/23 (SPAdes) (version 2) | ecosystem: Environmental > Aquatic > Deep subsurface >... | reverse complement strand
GCTGGGGGTCATCCTCGTCTCCGACGAGGGCTCGGATACCTCCGAGCGCTACGGGGTCTGGGCCGAGAAGAACATGTACGGCAAGACCTATATGGGCATCGAGCGCACGACCCTGCTGATCGACGGCGCCGGCACCATCGCCCGCATCTGGCGCAAGGTGAAGGTCCCGGGCCATGCCGCCGAGGTGCTGGACGCGGCCCGCGCGTTGTGAGGATGGGGCGGTGAGCGCGGTAACGCTGACGCAGATGGCGGTGGAGGTCCTCTCCACCGACGAGGGCCGCGCCAAGACCGCGCTCAGCCATGCCCATGCCGCGCGCTGGTTCGCCGCCCGCGCGGCAGGCGCCCCGATCCCGGTCGGCACCGCCACCCCTCCGCGGCGCCCGGCGCGGCCGGAGAAGCCCGACCTGCTGCCGCCCCGCGACGTGCCCCGCCGCCGCACCGGCAGCCTCGATGGCCGCATCGCCCTCCTCCACGCCGTCGCGCATATCGAGCTGAACGCGGTGGACCTGCACTGGGACATCATCGCCCGCTTTGGCGATCACCCGATGCCGATGGGCTTCTACGATGACTGGGTGAAGGCGGCGGCTGAGGAATCGAAACACTTCAACCTGCTCTGCGACCGGCTCGAGGCGATGGGCAGCTTCTACGGCGCCCTGCCCGCCCACGCCGGAATGTGGCAGGCAGCCGAAGACACCGCCGAGGACCTGCAGGGCCGCCTCGCCGTGGTGCCGATGGTGCTGGAAGCGCGGGGCCTCGACGTGACGCCGGGCATGATCGACATCTTCACCAAGGCCGGCGAGGCGGAAACCGTCGCCGCGCTGCAAGTGATCTACGGCGAAGAGGTCGGCCATGTCGCCTATGGCTCCAAATGGTTCAACTGGCTCTGCGGGCGCGACGGGAGCGATCCCAAGGAGGTGTTCCACAGCCTTGTGCGCCGCTACTTCCACGGCACCCTCAAGCCGCCCTTCAACGCGGAAAAGCGCGCCGAAGCCGGACTGCCGCCAGACTTCTACTGGCCCTTGACCGAAGACGCGGACTGACCTGCCAAAGCGCCCGTCCCCACTTCGTTCTGGTTAAAATATCCTCGCGGGGCTCCCCGGGGGGCAACAGCCCCCAGCTTCCTTGGAAACCGCGCAGACCGCCTCCAGCAGCACCCCCGCACCCGGCCTGACCACTTAGTCATACCTTTCGGCGGCATTCCGCCCAAAACCGGCAGGAAGCTGCGACAATCCCGCCACGCCCGCGCAAAAAGATTGCCCTGCCGCACCGCCGGTTGCTAAGCCCCGTCTCGGATGAGGGCAATTAAGGACCAGGGCGCGTGCCGAAACGGATACTGCACCGAGTCAACACGGCGCTTGGGCGTCACCTGCCGGAACAACGCCTGTTCCTGCGCTCCGATACCGAAACAAGGTTCATCCGGCTGCGGCCGCTGACCCAGGCGCTGGTCCTGTCCTCGGGCGGGCTGGTGCTTGCCTGGACGATCATCGCCACCGCGATCCTGCTCATGGATTCGATCGGCTCGGGCAGTGCCCGCGATCAGGCGGCCCGCAAGCAGTCGGTCTATGAAACGCGGCTCGACACCATTGCCCGCGAACGCGACGCCCGCGCCGAGGAGGCCCTCGCCGCGCAGGAACGTTTCGCCGTCGCGCTGCAACAGGTCTCGACCATGCAATCGGCGCTGCTGGCCTCGGAAGAGCGGCGGCGCGAGCTGGAAACCGGCATCGACGTGATCCAGTCCACCCTGCGCCGCACCATGGGCGAGCGCGACACCGCCCGCACAGAGGCCAAGGTGGCAAGTGCCGCGCTGGCCGGCGAGGTCGAGGCGACCGGCCTTGCCCGCACCGGCGATCTGGTGGCGACGCTCGACATCCTCTCCGATACCCTGGGCGAGACCGCGGCCGAACGCGACGCCAAGATCGCCGAGGCCGAGGCCAGCCGCGCCGAGACCGAAACCATCGCCTATGAAAAGCGGCTGATGGAAGAGCGCAACGACGAGATCTTCGACGCCCTCGAGGATGCGATCACCATCTCGATGGATCCGCTTGACAAGGTGTTCAAATCAGCCGGGCTCAACCCCGATGATCTGATCAGCCAGGTGCAGAGCGGCTATTCGGGCCAGGGCGGTCCGTGGACGCCCATCGCCATGTCGGCCAAGAACGACCCCACCGCCAGCGTCGAGGAGGCGCGCGCCGCCCGGCTGCTGGAAGGCTTCGACCGGCTCAACGTCTATCGCATCGCCGCCGAGCGTGTGCCGCTGGCGATGCCGCTGCAGTCGGCCTTCCGCTTCACCTCGCCCTTCGGCACCCGCTGGGGCCGGCTCCACGCCGGGATCGACCTCGCTGGCGCCTATGGCTCGCCGATCTATGCCACCGCCGACGGGGTGGTCAGCCATGCCGGCTGGATGTCGGGCTATGGCCGGCTCGTGACCATCAAGCACCAGTTCGGGATCGAAACCCGCTATGGCCATATGGCCCAAATCCGCGTGAATGTCGGGGATAGGGTCTCGCGCGGGGACCGGATCGGTGATATGGGCAATTCCGGACGCTCCACCGGCACCCATCTTCACTACGAGGTGCGCACCGGGGGCTCACCAGTCAATCCCATGACGTTCATCAAGGCGGGAAGAGATGTTTTCTAAAAGCAGGATCAACGAACCCGGTCCCAAGACTGCCGGGACCGAGACCGACAAGCCCAAGGCACCGGAAACCGCGTTGGCCCGCCCTTCGTCGGACTACACCCCTCCCAGCACGCCCAAGATCAAGCCGGCCGCTTCTGTGCTGTCGTCGGACCTTCTGATCACCGGCAATATCAAGACCAGCGGCGACATCCAGATCGAAGGCACGGTCGAGGGCGATATCCGCGCCCATCTGCTGACGGTCGGCGAAAGCGCCACCATCCGCGGCGAGATCGTTGCCGATGACATCGTCGTCAACGGCCGCGTCGTCGGCCGGGTGCGCGGTCTGAAAGTTCGGCTGACCTCCTCGGCACGGGTCGAGGGCGACATCATCCACAAGACCATCGCCATCGAAAGCGGCGCGCATTTCGAAGGTTCGGTGCAGCGGCAGGACGATCCGCTCGCCAATGGCGTGACCCCGAAACTGGCCCCGCCGGTTCCGCAGGAATAATCGGGCAGGCCTTCGGGCCTTGGCCGCATAGATCAAGGGCGGTGCCAATGGCGCCGCCCTTTGCCGTTCAACGCCCTGGGAGGCTCCCACCATGTTGAAGCTCGACCACCTCACCGTGATCGCCCCGACCTTGGCCGAAGGCGTTGCACATGTCCGGGACTGTCTCGGGCTCGACGTGCCGTTCGGCAGCCGGCACGACTACATGGGCACCTGCAATCACCGGCTGCAACTTGGCGGGTCAGTCTATCTGGAGATCGTCGCCCTCGACCCCAACGGCACGGCACCGGGCCGCGCCCGCTGGTTCGGCCTGGATGACCAGGCGCAGGTGCGGACCGACTGGGAGGGGGGCCGCCGCCTGCGCGGCTGGGTCGCCAATGCCGAGGCGCTCGAAGCCGTCGCCGCCGCGCAAGGAGCAATCTTCGGCGAGGTCGTCGCGCTGCCGCCGGAGAACCCAAGCTTCGCCTTCACCATCCCCCGCGACGGCTCGCTGCCGCTGGATGGCGCCGCCCCCTCGATCATCGACCATCGCGGCGATGCCAGCTACATCGCCACGATCCCCGATCTGGGCGCGCGGCTGACCTCCTTCACGCTGGAGCATCCGGACCCGGCGGAGATCGAAGCGCTGTACCGCAGTCTGGCAATCGACCGCCCGCCGGTGATCGTGCAGGGCCCGAAGCTGCGATACCAGGCGATGATCGAAACGCCGTCGGGGATGCGGGAGCTGACCTGATCCCTACGGCGAACCAATGGCTCGGCTCCCGTGTTTCTTTGCCCGGAATCAAGGCGCTTTAGCGCCGCCGGGCAGCGCCCGCCTCCCGGCCCGGCCACGGGCCGGGCGTTCTTCGCGGAAATCTTCCACTGGAAGATTTCGGTTCGCTCATCACCCCCCTCGGGCGGGCGCTGCCGTCTGTCTGTGCCTCACTCCCCCAGCAACCGCCGATACATATGCCATGTCGCGTGCCCCAGCACCGGCAGCACCACGAAGAGGCCAAGGAACATCGGCACCATCGCCGCGAACAGCAGCGCCGCGATCACCGCGCCCCAGACCGCCATCACGCCCGCATTCGCAGCCACCGCCTGCACGCTGCGGATCATCGCCGAGACGAAATCCACCTCGCGGTCCAGCAGCATCGGCAGCCCACCCGCCGTCACCGAGAACAGCACCGTCGCAAACCCCGCGCCGACCGCGCTGCCCACCGCCAGCATGATCAGGCCATTGCCCGTCCACAGCACCTCGAAGGACGAGGACACATTGGTCATCGCCGACAGGCCCATGAACAGCGCGAAGATCGTATGCGCCACGAACACCCAGAACATGAACATCAGCAGGATCAGCATCGCCATCGACGGCACCTGCCGCTGGCGCTGCGCGAAGACCACCCCCAGCACGCCGGGCCAGTCCAGCGCCTGCCCCGCCTCCAGCCGCCGGCTCACCTCATAGAGCCCGGTAGCGGCAAAGGGCGCCAGCAGCGGGAAGCCGACAAAGACCGGGATCAGCCACCACTCCGCCCCCGCCGCGGTGTAGACCTGCCACATCACCACGCCGCCAAGCACATAGACCGCCGAGAAGAACAGCCCGAACAGCGGCGCGCGGGTGAAGTCGCGCCAGCCCGCCGCCAGCACCGCGCCGATATCGGCCAGCCGCACCTCCTGCACCTCTGGCAGGGGCGATGCCCCTGCCGCCTGAACCATATCGCCTTGCGCCATCACTCCGCCCTCCCCTGCCTTTGCGCAACGCTACGCGCGACCCCCGATTCCGCGCAAGCGCAGCGCCGACCGATTCCCCGCAGGCGCTGCGCGCGCGCCGTGGACAAGCCCCGCGCAACGGCATAGCGATACCGGCATGACCCGCGCGCGCTTCCTTGACCGGACCACCCCGCCCCATATCGCCACCCTGGTCCTGCTCTCGGGCCTCGGCGCGCTGAACATGAACATGTTCCTGCCCTCGCTGCCCGGCATGGCCCGCGATTTCGGGGTCGAATACAGCGTGATGCAGCTGTCGGTCTCGGCCTATCTGGCGGTGTCGGCGGTGGTGCAGCTGCTGGTCGGCCCGCTGTCGGACCGCTATGGCCGCCGCCCGGTGACCCTTGCCGCGCTGACGATCTTCGTGCTGGCGACGCTCGGCACGCTGCTGGCACCCACGGCGGGAGTGTTCCTTGGCTTCCGCATGATGCAGGCCTCGGTCGTCACCGGTCTCGTGCTCAGCCGAGCCGTGGTGAGGGACATGGTGCCGGGGCCGCAGGCTGCCTCGATGATCGGCTATGTCACCATGGGCATGTCGCTGGCGCCGATGCTGGGCCCGATTGCCGGGGGCGCGCTGGATGAGGTGTTTGGCTGGCGCGCCACCTTCATCACCCTTGGCGCCTGCGGGTTGCTGGTGCTGGCGCTGATCTGGGCTGACCTCGGCGAAACCGGGCAGCGCGGCACCGGCAGCTTTGCCGATCAGGCGCGCCACTATCCCGAACTGCTGACCTCGCGCCGCTTCTGGGGCTACGCGCTGGCGGCGACTACCTCCTCGGGCGCCTTCTTCGCCTATATCGGCGGCGCGCCCTTTGTCGGGGCCGAGGTGTTCGGCCTCAACCCCGCAGCCGTCGGCTATTACTTCGCCGCGCCGGCCATCGGCTACGCGCTGGGGAACTTCCTGTCGGGCCGCTACTCGGTGCGGCTGGGGATAGAGCGGATGGTGCTGGCCGGCGCCATCGTCTCGACCCTGCCCCTGGCGGCGGCGCTGGTGCTGGATCTGGCGGGGACGAGCCATCCGCTGACCTTCTTCCCCTTCGTCGGCCTCATGGCGCTTGGCAACGGTCTGCTGCTGCCCAACGCCAATGCCGGGATGATGTCGGTCCGGCCAGAGCTTGCGGGCACCGCCTCGGGCCTTGGCGGCACCATGACCATCGGCGGCGGCGCGGCCCTGGCGGCGCTGGCCGGCGCACTTCTGAGCGTGGAGAGCGGGGCGAGCCCGCTGCTGATGCTGATGCTGGTTTCGTCGGCGGCGTCGATCCCCTCGATCCTCTGGGTCATGCGCCGCCGCAAGTCGCTGGGGATCTGACCCGCGCTGTCTTGCCGCTGCCCGGCAGGCTTGCCGGAAGGGATTTGCAAAGGCTATGACTCGCTTCGCAAACTCCTGGGGGGACACGGGATGGCGACGCAGAAACTCTACGCGGGGCTCAAGCTCCGCGAGACGCGCGGACGGCTGGGCCTGACGCAGAAGATCTTTGCGGAACGCCTGGGCGTGTCGCTGCCCTACCTCAACCAGATGGAGAACAACCACCGCCCGGTCTCGGCCGGTGTGGTGCTGGCGCTGGCGGGCGAGTTCGGGCTCGACGTGACCGAGCTGTCGACCGGCGATGCCGAACGTCTGGTCAGCGACATGCGCGAGGCGCTGGCCGATCCGGTCTTCGCCGATGCCGCGCCGCCGCTGGCCGATCTTCGGCTGGCCGCCTCCAACGCCCCGGCGCTGGCACGGGCGTTTCTGGAGCTGCACCGGGCTTACCGGCAGACGCATGAACGGCTGGCTTCGCTGGACGATGCCCTGGGGCGCGACGATGCGGCGACGCTCACCAGCCCTTGGGAAGAGGTGCGCGACTTCTTTCACTATTGCGACAATTACCTCGATGCTGTGGACCGCGCCGCCGAACGGTTTTCCTGCCCGGATGGCAAGCGCTTGGACCCGATAGTTCACGCGGCCGAGCTGCTGCGCAGCCGGGGCATAGAGTTGCAGTTTTGCGATGTTGACGCGCTGCGCTCGCAGGCCGGGCACCGGCTGCTGATCTCCACCCGCGCTGCCACCGCCACGCAGCGCTTCCAGGTGCTGCACCAGGTCGCGCTGACCACGCAGAACGAGCTGCTGGAGGCGACGCTGGACCTTGGCCGCTTCCAGTCCGAAACCTCGCGCGCCATCGCCAAGATCGGCCTCGCCAACTATTTCGCCGGCGCCGCCCTGCTGCCCTACCGCGCGTTCCTCGAGGCGGCGCAGGAAGCCCGGCATGATCTGGAGCGGTTGGCCGACCAGTTCGGCGCCTCGATCGAGCAGGTGGCGCATCGACTTTCCACCCTGCAACGTCCCGGCGCCAAGGGCATTCCCTTCTACTTCGTCCGCGTCGATCAGGCCGGCACCATCACCAAGCGCCACTCGGCCACCCGTTTGCAATTTGCACGCTTCGGCGGCGCCTGCCCGCTGTGGAACGTGCATCAGGCCTTCGAGACGCCCGGCCGCTTCCTGCGCCAGCTGGCCGAAACGCCCGACGGGGTGCGCTATCTCAGCCTCGCGCGCGATGTGTCCAAGCCGGGCGGGTCGTTCCACGCCCCGATCCGCCGCTATGCCATCGGGCTGGGGTGTGAGGTCAGCCATGCCGCGCAGGTGGTCTATGCCGACGATCTGGACCCGTCGAACCCGCGCGCCTATCAGCCCATCGGCATTTCCTGCCGGATCTGTGAGCGCAAGGACTGCCACCAAAGGTCGGTCCCGCCGCTGGAGCGCCGGTTGCGCGTCGACCCCGACCGGCGCGGGCTGCTGCCCTATGAGATTGCCTGACCGGCGGACCTGAACGCAGAAGGGCCCCGGTTTGAACCGGGGCCCCCTTCTTGGCAGCGAGGATCAGGCCTTCGCCAGCATCCGCGCCAGATCATCCTTCAGCGCCGCGCGCTTCTTGCGCATCTCGACCTCGGCCAGCTGTTCCACCGGCTCGACATTGGTTTCGGCACGGTGAACGTCGCGGTTGATCTCGTGATATTCCTCGAGGATCCGCGCGAAATGCGCGTCGGCGGCCTTCAGGGCGTGGATCTTCTCGGCTTCGCCCGGAAAATCCTCATAGATATCATGGGGGGTGTTCGACATCGGTTTCTCCCTTTTTCCTGTCTGTCCCGAATAGGTTAGCGGGGGGAGCCGGGTGCAACATTGACACGCATCAAGTTGGGCACCCTATCCCCCCGCCCGGCGCCATCCCGCTGCCCGCGCCTCGGCTTCGGTGCAGAACCAGCGCTCGCCCGCGCCGGTGTCGATGCGGGTGTCGGCCCAGCTTCGGCTGCCCGGCATATGGTAGATGCGGCCGCGCGACGAGATATTGCCCTTGATCTTGCAGTCCCCCGGAGCCGCCTGAGGCACCGCCCGGCCCGCGGCGCGCACCGCATCGGGCCGCTCCGCCTCGCCGTCCCAGAGGCCTATCCCAGCCACCGCCGCGCGCTTTTCGGCGTCGACATAGTCCAGCGAATACTGCCGGTAGGCAAACGCCGCCCCGCGCGCGACCATTGCAGCCGCCACATCGCCCCCCGCTCCCGTGCAGGTGGCGACCAGCCTGCCATAGCGGTCCTGTTCGCGCCCCTTGCAGCGCAAGCCGCCGCGGGCCAGCTCCGCCAGCACATCGCGAGACCACTCCCCGCAGGCCCAGGCCCGGCCGTCGCGGGTGCAGTTTTGCGACATCTCCGGCGCGTCGATGCCATAGAGCCGAACCGTGACGCCTGCCACCTCCACCGTATCGCCATCGACGATCCGCGCCGACCCGGAAATGGTCTGCGCAACGACCGGTCCACCAAGCAGCACTGCCAGCACGATCGGACCAAAGAGTGAACGAATGGTTAACATGCCCCCTTCTGCCAGCCCGGTCCCGGCAGGGCAAGCGCAGACGGATAGCGTGGTGAACGCCTCAGAAGACCCGCTTGCGCCGCCCCCCGGCATCGGGGATGGTCAGGCCGCCGCGCCCGGATGCGCCGCCCCCAAAGGCACCAGATGATCCTGCTCCAGAATGGCCCCGGCGGCCGCCCTGCCCTGTTCGACGCGCCCCGCGCCCTGATCCGCGCGAACAGCGCGGCCGAGGTCGCGCCGGCGCTGCAGGAGGCCGAGGCGGTGCTGGCCTCGGGGCAGTGGGTTGCCGGGATGCTGGCCTATGAGGCAGGCCTTGCGCTGGAACCGACGCTGGCGAGGCTGCAGCGCAAAGCCGGTCCGCTGGTCCATCTCGGCGTCTATGACGCGCCCCGCGAGGCCACGGGCACGCTCGCCCGCGCCGAGGCCGAGGCGGCGGATGCCCGCCTCACCTCCCCCATCCCCGCCCTCCCCCGCGCCGCCCATGCCGAGGCCATCGGCCGTGCGCTGGAGCTGATCCGGGCAGGCGATTGCTATCAGGTCAACCTGACCTTCCCGCTGACCGCCGAGGCGCAGGGCACCCCCCTCGGCCTCTACGCCGCGCTGTCGCGGGTGCAGCCGGTCGGGCATGGCGGCGTGGTGGCGCTGCCGAACGCGCCCGCCTTGGTATCCCTCTCGCCGGAATCGTTCTTCTCCACCGATGCCGCGGGACAGATCACCGTACGGCCGATGAAGGGCACAAGGCCCCGCCACCCTGACCCCGCGCAGGATGCGGCCCTTGCCGATGGGCTGCGCGCGGCGGTAAAGGACCGGGCCGAGAACCTGATGATCGTCGATCTGATGCGCAATGACCTGTCGCGGATCTGCCGGGTCGGCTCGGTCCGGGTGCCGCATCTCTTTGCGGTGGAGAGCTTCGCCACCCTGCACCAGATGGTCTCCGAGGTGCGGGGCCAGCTTCTCCCCGGCATGGGCCTTGCCGGCATCCTGCGCGCGATCTTTCCCTGCGGGTCGATCACCGGCGCGCCGAAGATTCGGGCGATGCAGATCCTGCACGATCTGGAGCCGCAGCCCCGAGGCGCCTATTGCGGGGCAATTGGCTGGGCGGGGCCGGATGGCGCCTCGGCGTTCAACGTGGCGATCCGGACGCTGACGTTGCAGCCCGGCGGCGCCGTCACGCTGAATGTGGGCGGCGGGGTGGTCGCGGATTCGACCGCAGACGGCGAATGGGAGGAGGCACTGTGGAAAGCCCGTTTTGCGCGAGTGACCTGACGCCGGACCTGCGCCTGATCGAGACGCTAGGATGGGACGGGCAGCGCCTTGTGCGGTTGGAGCGGCATCTTGCCCGCCTCGCCCGCAGCGCCACGCAGCTGGGATTTGCGCATGACCCGGACGCCATCACCGAAGCGCTCGGCGCCATCACCGGCCCCGCCCGGCTGCGGGTGCGGCTCACGCTGGCGCAGGACGGGGCGGTCGAGGTCACCCACGCTAAGCTCGCCGCGAACCCTGCGCTCTGGCGGGTGGCGTTGGCGGAAACGCGGCTTGATGCCACAGACCCCTGGCTCGGCATAAAGACCACGCGCCGCCAGCTCTATGACCGCGACCGCGCAGCCCTCCCCGCCGGGAGCGACGAATTCATCTACGCCAACCAGCAGGGCGAACTTTGCGAGGGCACCATCACCACCCTCTTCTTCGACCTCGGCACTGGCCTCTGCACCCCGCCGCTGCGCTGTGGCCTCCTGCCCGGCTGCCTGCGCGCCGAGATGCTTGATACGGGTGCCGCTCGGGAAGCGATCCTCAAGCTCTCCGACCTCCCCCGCGCCCGGCTGTGGATGGGCAACTCGCTGCGCGGGCTGATCCCGGCCGCGCTGGTCTAACGCTGCGCCACCTGCCAGGCCGGGCTTTGCCACGGCACTGCATTCGACGGCGCCAGCATCCCCTTGCCAAGGATGTGATCCGCCGCCTTCTCGCCGGTCATGATCGACGGCGCGTTGAGGTTGCCATTGGTAATGCTGGGGAAGATCGAGCTGTCGGCGACCCGCAGCCCTTCCACCCCGATCACCCGGCATTCGGGATCGACCACCGCCATCTTGTCGCTTGCCGCCCCAATCCGCGCCGTGCCGCAGGGATGATAAGCGCTTTCGGCATGTTCGCGGATGAAGCCGTCGATCTCCTCGTCCGTTTCCACCGCCGCGCCCGGCTGGATCTCGTGCTTCACATAGGGCGCAAAGGCCGCCTGCGCGAAGATCTCGCGGGTCAGGCGCACGCAGCGGCGGAACTCTTCCCAATCCTCGGGCTGGCTCATGTAGTTGAAGCGGATCACCGGCGCCTCGCGCGGATCGGCCGACCGCAGGGTGACCGACCCGCGCGAGCGCGAGCGCATCGGACCGACATGCACCTGAAAGCCATGCCCCTCGGCCGCGACCTTGCCGTCATAGCGCACTGCAATGGGCAGGAAGTGGTACTGGATGTCGGGATACTCCACCCCCGGCGCGGACCGGATGAAGGCGCAGCTTTCGAACTGGTTCGACGCGCCAAGCCCGCGCCCGGTGAACAGCCACTGCGCGCCAATGCCGGCCTTGCCGAGCAGGTTCCAGTATTTGTAAAGCGTGACAGGCAGTTTCGAGGCGAACTGCATGTAGACCTCCAGATGGTCCTGCAGGTTCGCGCCCACGCCCGGCCGGTCGGCGATCACGTCGATGCCATGCTCTGCCAGATGCGCCGCGGGGCCGATGCCCGACAGCATGAGCAGCTTGGGCGTGTTGATGGACGAGGCCGACAGGATCACCTCGGCCTTCGCGGCGATGACCTCGGTCCTGCCGCCGCGTTCGACCTCGACCCCCACCGCGCGGCCATCCCTGATCACCACCCGCAGCGCCAGCGCGCGGATCAGCGTGCAATTGCCGGTCTTCAGCGCCGGGCGCAGGTAGGCGTTCGCGGCAGACCAGCGCCGGCCCTTCCAGATCGTCGCCTCCATCGGGCCGAAGCCCTCCTGCTTCTCGCCGTTGTAGTCATGGGTCAGCTCGTAGCCCGCCTGCTTGCCGGCCTCGATGAAGGCGGAAAACAGCGGGTTCGACCGGGGGCCGCGGGTGATGTGCAGCGGGCCGCTGTCGCCGCGCCAGGTCGGATCGCCGCCATCCTTGCCGCCGTGCCAGGTCTCCATCCGCTTGAAATAGGGCAGGACGTCGGCATAGCCCCAGCCCTGCGCGCCCATCTCGGCCCAGGTGTCGAAATCGCGGGCATTGCCGCGGACATAGACCATGCCGTTGATCGAGGAGGACCCGCCCACCACCTTTCCGCGGGGGGTGGCCAGGCTGCGGTTGCCGAGGTGCGGCTCGGGCTCGGTGCGCAGGCCCCAGTCATAGAGGCCCATGTTCATGGGATAGCTCAGCGCCGCCGGCATCTGGATGAAGGGGCCCGCGTCCGACCCGCCATGCTCGATCACCAGCACCTTGTGGCCCGCGCCGGCCAGCCGGTAGGCCACGGCCGAGCCGGCCGAGCCTGCGCCCACGATCACATAATCCGCTTCCATCCTGGTCGTCCCTCATGTCCGACGGGCGCGGCCCGACCGGCAAAAAATCATCGTTCCTGACCGGCGGCGCCGGGAAATTGGGGCCGTCAGTACGGCGCGTCCACCGGCCCCATGCCGACATAGACCGACTTCACTTGCGTATAATGCTCGATGGCCGCGCGGGAATTCTCGCGCCCGACGCCCGATTGCTTGACCCCGCCAAAGGGGGCCTCGACCGGGGTCAGGTTGTAGGCGTTGATCCAGCAGGTGCCGGCCTCCAGCCCCGCCGCCATCCGGTGGCCGCGGGCGATGTCACGGGTGAAGACGCCGGCGGCGAGGCCGAATTCGGTGGCATTGGCGCGGGCGAGCACTTCGTCCTCATCGGCAAAGTCCAGCACCGCCATCACCGGCCCGAAGATCTCCTCGCGGGCAATCGACATGCGGTCGGTCACATCCGCGAACACCGTCGGCTGGATGTAGAACCCTGAGTTCAGCAGCACCCGCGCCCCGCCCGTCACCAGCCGCGCGCCCTCGGCCTGCCCGGCGGCGATGTGGCCCGCGACCTTCTCCAACTGCGCGGCGCTGACCAGCGGGCCCATCTGCGTCCCCTCCTCGCGCGGGTCTCCCATCACGATCGCCTCGGTCCGCGCCTTCAGCCGGTCCAGGAACCGCTCCTTGATCCCGCCCTGCACAAAGACGCGGGTGCCGTTGGAGCAGACCTGCCCGGCCGAGTAGAAGTTGCCCAGCATCGCCGCGCCGACCGCGTCGTCCAGATCTGCATCGTCGAAGACGATCAGCGGCGACTTGCCGCCAAGTTCCATCGTCACATGGCGCATCCCCTCGGCAGCGGCAGCGTAAACGCGGCGGCCCGTGGGCACCGACCCGGTCAGCGACACCTTGGCGACGCGGGGATCGGTGATCAGCCCCGCCCCCACCGCGCCGCGGCCCTGCACCACGTTGAAGAGGCCCGCAGGCAGCCCCGCGTCGATATAGATCTCGGCCAGTTTCAGGGTACAGAGCGGCGTGGTTTCCGACGGCTTGAACACCATCGCATTGCCGAAGGCGAGCGCCGGGGCCGACTTCCAGCAGGCAATCTGGGTGGGGTAGTTCCACGCGCCGATGCCGACGCAGACGCCAAGCGGCTCGCGGATCGTGTAGACGAAATCGCGCCCCAGAGGGATGGTCTCGCCGGTCACCGTGGGGGCGAGCCCGGCGAAATACTCCAACGCATCGGCGCCAGAGCTGGCATCGGCCACCAGCGTCTCCTGGATCGGCTTGCCGGTGTCGAGCGTCTCCAGCGCCGACAGCTCGGCATTGCGCTCGCGGATCAGCGCGGCGGCCCGGTGCAGGATGCGGGCGCGCTCCACCGGCTTGCGGGCGGCCCAGTCCTTCTGCGCGCGGGTGGCCGAGGCCAAGGCCGCCTCGATGATGGCCGGTGTCGCCTCATGCAGCCGCGCGATCACCTCGCCGGTGCCGGGAAAGATCACGTCGATGGTCGCACCGGCGCTGTCCTCGACATAGGCGCCGTCGATGAAATGGCTGGCCGTTGGTTGGGCGATCAGGGTCATGGGTTCTCCGGCAAGTTCGTGGGGCGATCACTCGCCAATGTGTTGTTCGCGGCGATCACTCGCCGCGAGGAAAGCGCTTGCTCTCTTCAAGGATGTTGAGGTCCATATGATTACGCATGTACTGCTCGGACGCCTTCTTCAGCGGCTGATAATCCCAGGGGTAATAGCCCCCCTGCCGCAGCGCCTCGTACACTACCCAGCGGCGGGCCTGGCTGGCGCGGACATCGGCGTCGAAGCGCTCCAGATCCCAGCGGGTCGCGGCCTCGAATTTCAGCTCGGCCAAGGTGGCGGCATGGGCGGGGTCGTCGGCGAGGTTACGCAGCTCGTGCGGATCCGCCTCAAGGTCGAACAGCTGGTCGGGGTCCAGCTTGCACAGGTTCAGCTTCCAGCGGCCCTTGCGCAGCGACACCAGCGGCGCGTTGCTGGCCTCGGCGGCATATTCCATTGCCACGGCTTCGGCGCGCGGGGTGCCGGCGGCGAGCGGCAGCAGGCTCTGCCCGTCGGTCCACGGCATCACCTCCTCCATTGAGATCCCCGCCAGCTCGCACAGCGTCGGCGTCACATCGAGGGTGGAGACGGGATCGGTCACCAGCCCCGGTTCCAGCCCCGGCGCGGCCAGCATCAAGGGCACGCGCGAGGAGCCGTCATAGAAGGTCATCTTGAACCACAACCCGCGCTCGCCCAGCATGTCGCCGTGGTCTGACACGAAGACCACGATGGCCTCTTGCCGCGTATCCTCCAGCGCCTGCAGGATCTCGCCGATCTTGTCGTCGCAATAGGAGATGTTGGCGAAATAGGCGCGGCGCGAGCGTTGGACCATATCATCCGAAATGTCGTATTTGTGCCAGTCCGAGGCGTCGAAGATGCGCTTGGAATGCGGATCCTGTTCGGAATAGGGAATCAGCCCCACCTCCGGCATCAGGTGCTCGCAGCCCTCGTAGAGGTCCCAGTATTTCCTGCGCGCAACATAGGGATCGTGCGGATGGGTGAAGCTGACCGTCATCATCCAGGGCCGTGCATCGAGGCCGCGCGACAGGTCGTAGATCTTCGCCTTGGCCTGATGGGCAACGTCGTCATCGTATTCCAGCTGGTTGGTGATCTCGGCGACCCCGGCCCCGGTGACCGAGCCCATGTTGTGATACCACCAGTCGATTCGCTCCCCGGGCTTGCGGTAATCCGGCGTCCAGCCGAAATCGGCGGGGTAGATGTCGGTTGTCAGCCGCTCCTCGAAGCCGTGCAACTGGTCGGGGCCGACGAAATGCATCTTGCCAGACAGCGTGGTCAAATACCCCGCGCGGCGCAGGTGGTGGGCATAGGTCGGGATGTCGGACCGGAATTCGGCCGCATTGTCATAGACCCCGGTGCGCGAGG
>Ga0209347_1004254_pt1 | contig 15151 bp, 11 predicted proteins | sample AutmiccommuBRH23_FD_187382 | JGI IMG/M metagenome (GOLD analysis project Ga0209347, IMG submission 187382) | Deep subsurface microbial communities from Mt. Terri, Switzerland - Autotrophic microbial communities BRH/23 (SPAdes) (version 2) | ecosystem: Environmental > Aquatic > Deep subsurface >... | reverse complement strand
CTCAGCTCGCGATCGAGCTGGTGAGCCGTCCGAGGGCGTCGTCCCAGCGGGCCTTGTCGCTCTGGCCGTCCTCGGCGATCCCGCGTCCCTCGTGGAAGAGGTCGAGGCGGGTGCCGTCACCCTCGCGCCGCAGCTGGAGGTCGACGATGCTGAGCGGGCCGTCCTCGTTGGGGTGCCACGAGACGCGGATCTGTTCCAGAGGGTGGTAGCTGCGCAGGACGCCACACGGGCCTTCCGCGCTGTGCCAGGGCTCGCCCTTCGTCGCGAGGCGGGCGCCGGTGCCGAGCAGCGCCTCCGTGCCCCGCGGGCTGATCAGGTGCTCCCACACGCTTTCGAGCGGGGCCGCAACGGTGGTGCTCGCGTGCACACCAGCCGGCGACCCCTCGAGTTCTGCGTCCTCAGGGATCAACTGCGTCTCACTGGTCATGGGTACCTCCGGTCCGCGGCGGGTCCGGCCCCGGATGGGCTGGACCCACCACTCACAGTCGACCAAGGATCCGGCCGGAGGACAAGAGCCAGTTTGAGTGACGTATGCCGCTGGGCCGGCTTCCCGCACGCCGACATCCCCGGGTGCCCCGTCAGCCCTGGTAGCCGGCGCGCCGGAGGGCGTCTGCGACGGCGCTGGTCGGTGGCGGGTCCTCCCGCGAGCCGCGGCCACCCGATGAGGGTGTACCGGCCCGACCACGCCGGCCATCCCGGCCATCGCGGCCATCGCGGCCATCCCGGCCATCCCGGCCATCGCGGCCAGGGCGCCGTCCCGCACCCGGACGCGCCCCCCCGTCATCCGGTGTCGCAGTCGACGCCCGGCCACGCGGAGCCACCTCGTCGTCGAGGCGCAGGCTCAGGGAGATCCGCTTCCGGACGAGGTCCACGTCGAGAACCTTGCAGGTGACGACGTCGCCCGGCTTGACGACCTCTCTGGGGTCGGAGATGAAGCGGTGGGAGAGCGCGGAGACGTGGGCGAGGCCGTCCTGGTGGACGCCGACGTCGATGAACGCGCCGAACGCGGCGACGTTGGTGACGACGCCCTCGAGCGTCATACCCGGCCTGAGGTCCTTCAGCTCCTCGACGCCATCCTTGAAGCTGGCGGTGCGGAAGGCGGGCCGCGGGTCGCGGCCCGGCTTGTCCAGCTCGGCGAGGATGTCGGTGACGGTGGGGAGTCCGAACCGGTCGTCGACGAAGGCCTCCGGGCGGAGCCGGTGCAGCACAGCCGTGTTGCCGATGAGCTGACGCAGCTCGAAGCCGGTCTCGGTGAGGATGCGCCGGACCACGGGGTAGGCCTCGGGGTGGACCGCCGAGGAGTCCAACGGGTCGTCACCGTCGGGGATGCGGAGGAAGCCGGCGGCCTGCTCGAAGGCCTTGGCGCCGAGGCGCGGGACGGCCTTGAGCGCCGACCTCGTCCGGAACGGGCCGTTGGTGTCCCGGTGCGCGACGATGCCGTCCGCGAGCCCGGCGGTGATGCCGGAGACGCGTCGAAGGAGCGGAGCCGAGGCGGTGTTGACGTCGACTCCCACGGCGTTGACGCAGTCCTCGACCACGGCGTCGAGGGACCGGGACAGGGACGTCTGTGAGAGGTCGTGCTGGTACTGCCCGACACCGATCGCCTTCGGCTCGATCTTGACGAGCTCGGCGAGCGGGTCCTGGAGCCGCCGCGCGATCGACACTGCTCCGCGGAGGGACACGTCGAGCCCCGGCAGCTCCTCCGAGGCGTAGGCGGAGGCGGAGTAGACCGAGGCGCCCGCCTCCGACACGACGGCAGGGGTGACCTCGAGGTCCGGGTGCCGCTTGACGAGATCCTGGGCCAGGCGGTCGGTCTCTCGCGACGCCGTGCCGTTGCCGATGGCGATGAGGTCGACGTGGTGGTCTCTGCAGAGGCGGGCGAGGGTGGCGATCGACCGGTCCCACTGGTTCTGGGGCACGTGCGGGTGGATGACGTCGGTGGCGACGACCTTGCCCGTCGCGTCGACCACGGCGACCTTGACGCCGGTGCGGAAGCCTGGGTCGAGACCCATGGTGGCGCGGGTGCCGGCGGGAGCGGCGAGGAGCAGGTCGCGCAGGTTCGCGGCGAAGACGCGGACCGCCTCCTCCTCGGCCGACCTGCGCAGCCGCATTCGCAGGTCGATCCCGAGGTGGACGAGCAGCTTGGTGCGCCAGGCCCACCGCACGGTGTCGCCGAGCCAGGCGTCGGCCGGACGGCCCCGGTCCGAGATCCCGAAGCGGGCCGCGATGGCCCGCTCGTACTCCGTCGGCCCGGTCTCCGGCCCGTCCGCAGGCGGGAGGGGGTCGACGGTCAGGCTCAGGACCTCCTCCTTCTCGCCCCTGAGCATGGCGAGGATGCGGTGGGACGGCATCTTCGGGAACGGCTCGGAGAAGTCGAAGTAGTCGGAGAACTTCGCACCCTCGGCCTCCTTCCCCGCGCGGACCTTGGCGGTGAGGTGCCCGCGCGACCACATCCGCTCGCGCAGGACGCCGACGAGGTCCGCGTCCTCGGCGAAGCGTTCGACGAGGATGGCCCGGGCCCCCTCGAGGGCGGAGGCGGCGTCGGCCACCCCCTTCGACGCGTCGACGAAGGCGGCCGCCGCGGCCACCGGTGAGACCGTCGGGTCGCCGAGCAGCCCGTCGGCGAGCGGCTCGAGGCCGGCCTCCTTGGCGGTCTGGGCCCGGGTGCGCCGTTTCGGCTTGTACGGGAGGTAGATGTCCTCGAGCCGTGCCTTCGTCTCGGCGGCCAGCAGCTGGGTGCGGAGCTCGTCGGTGAGCTTGCCCTGCTCGTCGATGGAGGCGAGCACCGTCCGGCGTCGCTCCTCGAGGTCGCGCAGGTAGCCGAGGCGCTCCTCGAGTGACCGCAGCTGGGCGTCGTCGAGGCCCTCGGTCACCTCCTTGCGGTAGCGCGCGACGAAGGGGACGGTCGCGCCCCCGTCGAGGAGCCCGACGGCGGCCTGGACCTGGCCTCGGCGGACGCCGAGCTCCTCGGCGATCCGCTGCTCGATCGACGACCCCGCGCCACCCGTGCTCACTCCCACACCTGCTCCTCAGTTCTCGCCCGTGTCCCGCGCTCCACCGCGTGGACCCCGCATTCTGCCGGTCGCCACCGACATGGGTTCCCCCGACCCCCGCCGGGAGCTGTCCGGCATGGTCCGGCGTGGTCTCGCGTGGTCTGCAGTACCCGGTGCCGGTGTCGGTGGCTGGTGAAAGCCTCCAGCCGTGGTCCGACCGAGGGCCCGAGCGGGTATGCCACGGGGGGAAGCCGTGCGGGGAGAGGGCAGATGGAGATTCGCAGTGATGACAGGCGCGCGCTCGAGCAGGCGTGGTCGACCTACGAGCAGTGGCTCGCAGAGCGGATCGCGCACCTGGCGCCGGGTGCCGTGCTGGCCATCGGGCTCCGGCGCCCGAGTCGGGAGGACGGACTCGTGCCGTCGGTCGACCTCTACGTCGAGGCGGACGGGTCCCTGCTCGCCTCCGCCACGGGAAACAGCGTCCTCGGTGCTCGGTACCGTGTCGCCGACCTGGAGCAGCAGGCACTGGCGCAGGCGTGGTCGGCGGCGGTGCGGAACGGGCGAGGCGTCGTGCTGTGGGAGCTGCGCCGGGCTCGTGGCGACGCCGCCGAGGTCGCCGCACAGGTGAGCCGGTTCCTGTCCCGGGCCTACCGGGTGCCCCATCCGGTCCTCCTCGCCACGCAGGTGGACGGCGCGCTGGCCGCTGCGACCGACTGGCGTCAGGTCCACGGCGGGCCGGCGCCCGTCGACCAGTGCGGGTGGGCCGGCTCACCGACTCCGCGGGCCGGCAGGGATGGGGAAGGCAGGAGCGGCCTCGGCGCTGCGGTGCTGCTCGAACCAGTGCACGGCACGGAGCACGCCCACGTCGTCGAGCCGTCGCCCCGACACCTGCAGGCCGACGGCCCGCCCGTCGATCAGGAAGCCGCAGTTGACGGACGCGGCGGGCTGGCCGGACAGGTTGTAGGGCGCGGTGAACCCGATGTGGGCCATTCCCTCGTCGGAGTCTCCCCAGGGCATCGGCCACTCGGCGGGGAAGGCCGCCACCGGGGCCACCGGTGACAGGACGAGGTCGAAGGGCTCGGTGGCGCGGGCCGTCACCTCCTGGAGGCGCATGATGGCCGTGTAGTCGCGCATCAGCTCGCCGGCCGACACGTCTCGCGCCGCCTCGACCCACCGTCGGATGAAGGGCAGCACGCGGGACCTGCCCGAGGGGTCGAGGGCCTCGAGGTCGACGAGTGAGCGCACCCGCCAGAACTCGTCGAGTCGACGCAGCAGCTCAGCGGTGAGGAAGGGCGCCACCGGCTCGACGCGGGCTCCTGCCGCTTCGAACACGCCGCCGGCCGCCTCCACGGCCGCCCGGACGTCCGAGGCGACGGGCAGCCCGCAGCCGGCGTCCACGTGGAGTCCGACCCGTAGGCCCGCCACGTCGTACGTCCCCCCGGCCGTGAGGTCGTCGAGCTCGAGCTGTTCCGGCGGGAGGGCCGTCCAGTCCCTCCGGTCGGGCCGGCTGATCACCGCGAGGAGCAGCGCGGCGTCGCTCGCAGTGCGCGTCATGGGACCCGCGACCCGCCCGAGGTAGGGGGCGTCGAGTGGCACCCGGCCGGCGCTGGGCTTGAGCGTGGTGAGGCCGAGCCAGGTCCCGGGGAGGCGGATGGAGCCGCCGATGTCGGTGCCGACGTGGAGCGGCCCGTAGCCTCCCGCGGCGGCGGCGCCCGCGCCCGAGCTGGACCCTCCCGTCGTCAGGCGCGGGTCCCATGGGCTGCGCGTGATGCCGTGCAGGCTGGAGACCCCGGAGGAGAGCATGCCCCAGTCGGGCATGACCGTGGAGCCGAGGATGACCCCGCCCGACTCCTCGATCCGCTCGACGACGGGGCAGCTGCGCTCGGGGACCACCGGCACCACCCCGGCGTTGCCGGCGGGCATCGGCACCCCGGCCCGAGCGAGGTTCTCCTTGACCGTGACGGGGACCCCGTCGATCGGACCCAGCGGGGCACCCGCGCGCCAGCGAGCGGCGCTCAGCTCAGCGGCATACAGCGCCGCGTCGAGGTCGTACCGCCAGAAGGCGTTGAGCTCGGGCTCCCGCTCCGCGACCACGTCGGCGACGTCTCTGACGACGTCCACGGGGGAGAGCGAGAGCGAGGCGTATGCCGCTGAGAGCGCTTGCGCCGTCAGGCTCGCCGGGCGCCCGGCCGGGTCCTGCTCCACTCGCGGTCACCTCCCTTCCGGGCTCGGTGTCGTGTCCTCCCTTGACATCCGGACCATTGCCGGAAACGGTAGCCGTCAACGCCGAAAAGTCCACTGGCCAGACCAGCGGGACACCGTTGACGGGATGGAGCCACGATGACGCCGAGCCGGGTCGCCGCCAGCGGGAGCGTCCTGCTCCTCGCCCTCACCGCAGCCTGCTCCGCCGGGTCGGGGACCTCGGACGGCACCGCGACCACCGGTGCCGGTGGGAAGGTCGGCACGTCGCTGACCGTCGGTCTCGTCGCCGAGCCGGTCAGCCTCGACTTCACGACCAAGGACGGCGCGGCCATCCCGCAGGCGTTGCTCGACAACGTCTACGAGACGCTCGTCAAGGTCGACCAGTCCGGTGAGCTCCAGCCGGCGCTCGCGTCCGCGTGGCGCGTCTCCGAGGACCAGAAGACCTACACCTTCGACCTCGTCCAGGGCGCGAAATTCACCAACGGGCGGCCCTTCACGGCCAAGGACGCCGCGTTCTCCATCAACCGCGTCAAGAGCGACTGGACCGTCTCGCTGAAGTCGGCCATGGACGTCGTCGCCGCGGCGAAGGCCGTGAGCGACACCCAGCTCGAGGTGACGCTGGCCAAGCCGAGCAACAACTGGCTCTACAAGATGTCGACCCGCGTGGGCGCGATGATGACCGAGCAGGGAGTCGCGGACCTCGCAGCCAAACCAGTGGGCACGGGTCCCTACGTCTTCACGGAGTGGCGTCGCGGCGACTCCATCTCGTTCGCCGCGAACCCGGACTACTGGGGGACCAAGCCGTTCTTCCAGGACGTCACCCTCAAGTACTTCAAGGACCCGTCCGCGCTGAACAACGCCTTGCTCACCGGCACGATCGACGTCATCGGCACGGTGCAGGCCCCCGAGTCGCTCCAGCAGTTCGAGGGCAACGACCGGTTCGAGATCACCGAGGGCACGACGAACGGCGAGGTGCTCCTGTCGTTCAACAACGGCAAGGCGCCGATGAACGACCTCAAGGTGCGGCAGGCGGTGCGCCACGCGATCGACCACCGCGCCCTGCTCGACACGTGCTGGGCCGGCCGCGGCACGCTCATCGGCAGCATGGTGCCGCCGACCGACCCCTGGTACGAGGACCTCACCGGCCTGTACCCCTACGACCTCGCGAAGGCCAAGGCGCTCGTCGCGGAGACCGGGGTCGCGTCCACCGCCCTGCGGCTGCGGCTGCCGTCCTTGCCCTACGCGACGTCGTGCGGCCAGGTCGTCAAGAGCCAGCTCGAGCAGGCCGGCTTCACGGTCGACCTCGACCAGCTCGAGTTCCCCGCCGTGTGGCTGAGCACCGTCTTCACGGACGCCGACTACGACATGTCGATCGTCGCGCACGTCGAGCCCCGCGACCTCGCCGCGGTCTTCGGCAACCCGGACTACTACACGCGCTACGACAACAAGCAGCTCCAGGCCGACCTCGCCGCGGCCGACGCGGGGACGGTAGACCAGCAGGTGGACCTGATGAAGAAGGCCGCCCGCGAGCTGTCCGAGGACGCCGCCGGTGACTTCCTCTTCCTCCTGCCCAACCTCATGGTCGCCGAGAAGGGCATCACCGGCCTGCCGAAGAACGCCATCACGGAGTCGTTCCGCCTCGCCGACCTCAGCCGCGGCTGAGCAGGGACGTCGGACGGGACCATGCTGCTGCACCTCGTCCGCAGGACCGCCGTCCTCCTGGCGAGCCTGGCGGTGAGCTCCGCCCTCGTCTTCGGTTTCATGGTTCTCCTGCCCGGAGATCCGGCTCGGGTCGCCCTGGGGGTCAACGCCTCGGAGGAGGCGGTGGGGCGGTTGCGGACCGAGTTCGGGCTCGACCGCCCGATCGTGGAGCAGTACGTCTCCTGGGTGTCGGGCCTGCTCCGTCTCGATCTGGGGCGGAGCTACGTCTCCCAGGTCGAGATCGCGCCGCAGATCCTCGACCGTCTGCAGGTCACGTTGTGGCTGGTCGGCTGCGCGATGGTCCTCGCCGTGGTGGTCGCCGTGCCGGTCGGGACACTGATGGCGCTGCACCACCGGCGGGTGAGCGGCCTCGTCCTCTCCGCCGTGGCACAGGTCGGGGTCGCAGTGCCGGCGTTCCTCGCCGGCATCCTGCTGATCACCGTCTTCGCGGTTCGGCTCGGCTGGCTGCCGGCCAACGGGTGGACCCCGCCGAACGAGGACCCGGTCCAGTTCCTGCGCCAGCTCGTCCTGCCGGGCCTCTCGCTCGGCCTGGTCCAAGGTGCCGTCCTCACCCGCTACGTCCGCAGCTCCGTTCTCGACGTCCAGCGGGAGGACTACATCCGCACCGCCCGGGCCAAGGGACTGGGCCCGTTCCGGGCCTTGTGGCGCCATGGTTTCCGCAACGCGGCGATCCCGGTCGTCACGGTCCTCGCCCTGCAGCTCTCCACCCTGCTCATCGGCGCCGTCGTCGTCGAGCGGGTCTTCGTCATCCCGGGCCTGGGCAGCCTGCTCCTCGACCAGGTGTCGAACCGGGACCTCGTGTTCGTGCAGGACATCGTCATGCTGCTCGTCCTCGCGGTGCTGCTCGTGAACTTCGTCGTGGACGTCCTCTACGTGGTCATCGACCCGCGGTTGCGGGTGGGTCGGCCATGACGGCGCCACTCCCGGAGGCTCTCGACCCGCGCGAGGCCGCCATCGCCGGTCAGCCGCCCGTTCGCCGGCGCCCGGGCCCGAGTCTCGTGGTCGGCGCGGCCATCGTCGGCCTCGTGGTCGTCCTCGCGCTCGTGTCGTTCGTGTGGACGCCGCACGACCCGACCCTGGTCAACGCGGGAGCGCGGCTGCGCGACGTCGGCGATCCCGAGTACTGGCTCGGCAGCGACAAGTTCGGTCGCGACGTCCTCAGCCAGATCCTCGTGGGGGCCCGGACGACTCTCTTCGTCGGGGTCGTCGCCGTTGGCGTGGCCGGCCTCCTCGGCGTTCCCCTCGGGGTCGTGGCCGCGATGGCGCCGCGCTGGCTCGGCGAGCCGCTGATGCGGGGGATGGATCTGCTCCTCGCCTTCCCGGCCCTCCTGCTCGCGATCATGTTCAGCGCCGTCTACGGCGGCAGCACGCTCGTCGCCATGGTGGCCATCGGGATCGCCACGGTGCCGAGCTTCGCGCGCCTCGTGCGCAGCGGTGCCCTCCAGGTGCTCAGCAGCGAGTACGTCCTCGCCGCGCGGGCCGCCGGGCGGAGTGCCTGGGGCATCGGGCTGAAGCACGTCCTGCCCAACGTCAGCAGCCTGGTCATCGTCCAGGCGTCGGTCGCCTTCGCCATCGCGGTCCTCGCCGAGGCGGCGCTGTCCTTCCTCGGCTACGGCACGCCGCCACCGACCCCGAGCTGGGGCCGGATGCTCCAGGAGAGCCAGGAGCTGCTCTTCTCGGCGCCGCGCCTGGCGTTCGTCCCGGGCTCGGCGATCGCCCTGGCCGTCCTCGGCTTCAACCTGCTCGGTGACGGGTTGCGCGATCGCTACGACCCGCGTCTGGAGGACCGCCGATGAGCGCTGGCCCCGTCCTCGACGTGCGAGGCCTCTCGGTGAGGATCGGACGACACGGCCTCCTGCACGACCTGACCTTCTCCATCCGGAGTGGTGAGCGGGTGGGGCTGATCGGCGAGTCGGGCTCCGGGAAGTCCCTGACGAGCCTGGCGCTGCTCGGCCTGCTGCCCGAAGGGGCGCGCGTCACGGGGTCGGTGCGCCTCGCCGGGGTGGCCCACGACGTCGTCGGAGCCGGCGAGCGCGCCATGGCAAAGGTGCGGGGCAACGACGTGTCGATGGTCTTCCAGGAGCCGATGACCGCCCTCAACCCGACGATGCGCGTCGGAGCGCAGGTGGCCGAGACGATCCTGATCCACGGTGGTCGGGGTCGGCGACCCGAAGCCGGGCGAGGCGCGGTCCGCGAGCGGGTGGTCACCCTCCTCGACCAGGTCGGGCTCCCGACGCCGGCGGAGCTCGCCCGGGCCTACCCGCACCAGCTCTCGGGCGGCCAGCGCCAGCGCGTCGTCGTGGCCATCGCCCTGGCGAACGACCCGGAGCTGCTCGTCTGTGACGAGCCGACGACCGCCCTCGACGTGACGGTGCAGGCCAAGGTGCTCGACCTCATCGTCCGGGGCGTCGAGGCCCGCCGGGCGGCGCTGCTCCTCGTCACCCACGACCTGCCCGTCGTCGCCACGGCCTGCGAGCGCGTCCTCGTCATGTACGGCGGCCGGATCGTCGAGGCCGGCGCGGTGGCGGAGGTCTTCACCCGCCCCCGCCACCGCTACACCGAGGGACTGCTCGGGGCGTCGGACCTCGAGAGTGCGCCCCGTGGGAAGCCGCTCTCGACGATCCCCGGCTCGGTCCCGCCCGCTGGTGCCTTCCCGGAGGGCTGCGTCTTCCGCACCCGCTGCGCGCACGCCACGACCGAGTGCGCGGTCCAGCCGCCGTGGAGCAGTGCCGACCCCGGCCACGGCCACGCGTGTGTGCACCCGGCGGGAGTCGCGCCATGAGTGCGTCGATCGTCGTGCGGGACGTCGTGCGTCACTACCGGCGTCCGCGGACGTCCTTGCTGCGCAAGAGTCCTCCGGTCGAGGCGGTCAAAGGAGTCAGCTTCGAGGTCGGTCGGGGCGAGCGGTTCGGCATCGTCGGGGAGTCCGGGTCCGGCAAGTCGACGCTGCTGCGTCTCATCGCGGCTCTCGACCGCCCGACGAGCGGGGAGATCCTCATCGAGGGCATGGACGTCACCGGTCGCCGCGAGCGCGACCTGCGGTTCGTCCGGTCGCAGCTGCAGGTCGTCTTCCAGGACCCGATGGGGTCGCTCGACCCACGGATGCGCGTCCGCGATATCGTCGCCGAGCCGCTCGTCGCCCAGGGGGACGAGACCGGGGGCGACCGGGACGCCCGGGAAGCCCGGGTCCTCGAGCTCCTCCAGGCGGTGGGACTTTCTGGCCAGGCCGCAGATCGGTTCCCGCACCAGTTCTCCGGCGGTCAGCGGCAGCGGATCTCCATCGCCCGGGCCCTCGCGCCGCGGCCCACGATCCTGCTGGCGGACGAGCCGGTGAGCGCCCTCGACGTGTCGGTGCGCGCGCAGGTGCTCAACCTCATCACCGAGCTGGTCGACCAGCTCGGTCTGACCCTCGTCCTCGTCTCGCATGACCTGTCCGTGGTGCGCCACACGTGTGACCGTGTCGCCGTGATGTGCGCCGGTGAGATCGTCGAGATCGGCCGGACCGAGCAGGTCTACGCTGCGCCGCAGCATCCCTATACCACTCAGCTGCTGCGCGCGGCGCCGAGCATGCGACGGGCGCTGCGCGGCGGGGGCACGGCGGAGCTCGTCGGAGGTGGCTCATGACCGGACTGCACGTCCTCACCCATCCGTCCGGACTGCCCATCGGGGAGGAGTGGGTGCCCGGCGCGTCGACCGCGCCGGTGCGGTTCCCGTTCACCGGGGAGCTCGTCGCGGAGGCACCGGTGGGTTCCAGCGTGCTCGCCACCCGAGCGGTCTCGTATGCCGCTGGGCTCCGTGAGCGGGCCGCCTCCCTCCCGTCCCACGTCCGCCGTCGCGCCCTTGCTGCCGCGGCCGATGCGGTGGCGGCGCAGCGAGCGGAGCTCGAGCAGCTCCTCGTCCTCGAGACGGGCAAGCCGCTGGTGGACTGCCGCGTCGAGGTCGAGCGCACGCTGCTCACCCTGACGACGGCGGCGGAGGAGGTCGCCCGGCTGCACGGTGAGACGGTCCCGCTCGACCTGCTGCCGAGCGGCGAGGGCCTGATCGGCTTCTGGGTCCGTCGGCCCATCGGCGTCGTCGTGGGGATCGCCGGCTACAACTACCCGCTCCTGCTCGCCTCGCACAAGGTGGCGCCGGCCCTCGCGGCCGGGTGTCCCGTGGTCCTCAAGCCGGCTCCGCAGACGCCGCTGACGACGCTCTGGCTCGTGCACCTCCTGCGCGAGGCGCTGGCCGCGGCGGGTGCTCCCCGGGGGGTGGTGCAGCTCGTCACCGGCGGGGTGGACGTGGGCGTGGCGCTGACGACCGACCGCCGCGTGGGGGCCGTCTCGTTCACCGGTTCCGCCGCCGTCGGCCACCAGATCGCCAGGGACGCGGCGCCGACCAAGGTGCTTCTCGAGCTCGGCTCGAACTCCGCCCTCGTCGTCGCCGAGGACGCGGACATCGAGGCCGCGGCGGATGCCGTGGTGCGGGGCGGCTACTACGCCTCCGGCCAGGCCTGCATCTCGGTGCAGCGCGTCGTCGTGGTCGAGCGGGCGCGCGACGCCTTCCTCGCCGCCCTGGGGCGGCGCCTCGCCGAGATCGTCGTGGGGGACCCCCGGTCTCCCGAGACCCGGGTCTCGGCGCTGATCGACGACCCGACGACGGCGCGGGTCCGTGGCTGGGTGGAGTCAGCCGTCTCGGCCGGCGCGACCCTGGTCCAGGGCGGTGAGGTGCGCGACGGGGTGCTGCAGCCGACCGTGCTGCTCGACGTCCCGGTGCGCGAGCCGGCGTGGGCCGAGGAGGTGTTCGGGCCCGTCGTCGCGGTGCGGTCGGTGCCGTCGGTGGACGATGCTCTCGACCTCGTCAACGAGTCGCGCTACGGGCTGCACGCGAGCGTCTACACCACGTCTCTCGAGACCGCCTTCCGGGCCATCGAGCGACTCGAGACCGGCGGCGTCGTCGTCAACGAGGTCCCGGGCTTCCGGTCCGACGTCATGCCCTACGGAGGGGTCAAGGACTCGGGAGCCGGCCGGGAGGGCCCGCGCTTCGCCATCGAGGAGCTGACGGTGACCCGAATGGCGATCATCCGGGCGAGCACGCGGACCCGGCCATGAGCATGCCGCCGTCGTCCGAGGTCCCGCCGGGCACGGACTACAGCCGCCTCTTCCGGCTCGACGGGAGACGGGCGGTCGTCGTCGGCGCGGGCAGCGGGATCGGACGGGAGAGCGCCCTCGCGCTGGCGGCGCACGGGGCGCACGTCGTCTGCGCCGACCGCGATCTGGAGGCCGCCGAGGCGACGGCCCGGCTCGGTCCCGACCTCTCGGCCTATCGCCTGGACGTCCTCGACGGTGACGCCGTCCGCCGTGCGTCGGCCGAGCTCGGCGTCGTGGACGTCCTCGTGCACTCCGCAGCAACGAACGTCCGCAAGCACCTCCTCGACTACTCGGACGACGACTTCGACCGGGTGGTCGACCTCAACCTGAGGGCCTCGTTCCGGCTGCTCCGGGCCTTCGGGTCGGGCATGGCCGCTCGCGGGCGGGGCAGCATCATCGCCTTCAGCTCCATCCGGGCGGTCACCGTCGAGCCCGGCCAGGGTGTCTACGCCGCGACGAAGGCCGGGCTCGTCCAGCTCCTGCGCGCCGCGGCGGCGGAGCTCGGGCCGCGTGGAGTGCGCGTCAACGCGATCGCCCCCGGGGTGGTGGCGACCCCGCTCACGGCCCAGATCCGGGCCGTACCGGAATGGGCGGAGGCCTACGCGGCCAAGAGCGCCCTCGGTCGGTGGTCCCGCCCGGACGAGCTCGCCGGCGCGGTCGTCTACCTCGCGTCGGACGCGTCGTCGTTCGTCACCGGCACCCAGCTGTTCGTCGACGGCGGCTGGACCGCCATCGACGGTCGGTACACCCCCCCGACGTGAGCTCCACCCGCGGTCACTCGAGCCGGTCGTGGGGGTGGCCGTGTCTCTGGTGACGCGCGAGGTGAAGGGCAGGCGACGCTGACCTGCTCGCCGCCGACCCAGACCCCACCGAGATCGCCAGGAGTCGTGAGCGTCAGGGCCCGGCCCAGGGCGTCCTCAGCCGAGGCCGCGTGCCGCAGCCCGACGTCCAGTGGCTCGCCGCGTCGCGGCCGGACCCAGACCGCGTCGAACTGCTTGCCGACGCCGAGGTCTCCGACCTCGCCGCCCAGCCCCAGGGCCTGGGCACCGGAACGGGTCGCGAGATGGAGCAGGTCCGGGGCGGTCAGGGGCAGCCCCTCGGTGCCGAGGAGGCGTTGGGTGAGGTACGCGTGCAAGCACTCCTTGAACAGGGAGAAGCCCGTGCCTGCGCCGACGTCCGACCCGAGAGCCACGCGGACACCGTGCTCGACATGGCGCCGGAGCGGGAAGAGGCCGCTGCCGAGGGCGGCGTTGCTCGAGGGGCAGTGGGCCACGGCCGCGCCCCGGGCGGACAGGAGCGTCAGCTCCGGAGTGGTGGTGTGGACGTTGTGCGCCAGTACGGTGCGCGGGCCGACGAGGCCGTGCCGGTCATAGGTGTCGACGTAGTTGTCGGCTGTCCTGAAGAGCGCGGCGACCGCGGCAACCTCGGCGTTGCTCTCGTTGACATGGGACGTGAACAGGGCCCCGTCGACGTCGGTGAGCACCGACGAGCACGCGGCGAGCAGGGGGTCGCTGGCCGAGTAGGAGAAACGCGGGGTGACGGCGTACCGGGCCAGTCCGGTGCGGTGCCAGCGGCGGGCGAGGTGGAGGGACTCCTCGTAGTACCGGTCCGGGGTGGTCAGCAGCGCCCGGGGGAGGGCACGGTCACTGGCCACCAGCCCGGCTGCGACGCGCACGCCTGCCGTCGCAGCCGCCTCGAAGAAGGCGTCCACCGCGCCCGCGAAGTGCGAACCGAAGACGAGGGCCGTCGTCGTTCCTGAAGAGACGAGCCCGTGGACGAACTCGGCGGCGACCACACGGGCGTAGTCGACCGACTCGAGTCGGGCCTCCTCGGGCAGGGCGCACTCCTCGAGCCACTGGAGGAGCGGCATGCCGAGTGCCCCGAGCACCCGGACCTGTGGGTAGTGGACATGGGCGTCGACCAGCCCCGGAAGCACCAGTCCCTCGCGGAGGTCCACCACCTCGTGGTGCCCACCCGGGGGGAGAGCCGCCACGATGTCCGCGAAGGCGCCGCGCGCCGTCACCCGGCCGCCCTCGACGAGCAGAGCGGCATCTGGCTGCGCGCGAAGCCGAACCGCGCCGATGACTTCGTCGCCGGGAGTGTCGAGGACGGTTCCTCGGAAGATGGTCACTGCGGCTCTCCCGCCGTGCGACGCGATCGCGCGGCCGCGGCGTCCTCCTCGAAGGTGCGCAGGAGCCCCGCGGCGACGCCGATGGCCACGGTGGCCGGGTCCTTGCCGCGGAGCTCGGGCACGCCGATGGGGGAACGGATGCGGGCGACCGTGCGGGGGGAGTGGCCCTCCCGGGCGAGCATCGTCTCGAAGCGGCGCCACTTCGACGCGGACCCGATGAGGCCGATCGACCCGAGGTGGCCGCACCGGAGCGCGGCGTCGCAGACTGCTGCGTCCTCGGCGTGGTCGTGGGTCATGACGAGCACATGGGTGCCGCGGGGGACCTCGCCCAGGACGAGCTCTGGCACGGGCGCGGGGTGGAGCCGGACGCACGCCACCGCGTCGTCGAGCGGCCGGAGCCGGCCCGGCTCGAGGAGGCCGGGGCGCGAGTCGACGAGATGGAGCTCGAGGTCGTGACGTGCGAGGATCCGGGCCAGCTCGAGCCCGACGTTGCCCATCCCGAAGATCACCACTGACGGCACGACGACGAGCGGCTCCAGCAGGACCGTGACCTCGCCGCCGCAGCACTGCACACCGTGCTCGCTGGGGGCCTTGTCGCTCAGCGAGACCGCCAGGGTCTCCGGGGAGCGGCTTCCCGCGCCGATCAGCGCGCGCGCCCGGGCGACGGCAGTGGCCTCGAGGTTGCCCCCGCCGATGGTGTCCCAGACGTCGTCCTCGGCCACGACCATCTTGGCGCCCGCCTCGCGAGGAGCGTGGCCCCGCACTGCGCTCACCGTGACGAGCACGCCGGGGCGGCGGGTCGCTCGTAGGTGCTCGACGGCCCGGAGCCAGTTCATGTCCGCACCCGGCCCGTTCCGGCCGGAACTGCCGGGGGAGCCGGCGAGCCGTCGTCGGGAGGGAGCCCAGCGGCATCCGGCACAGGGGACGCCGGGAGGACCCCGCACGCCCCACTTCGGGCGAGCTCGACGGCCCAG
>Ga0209347_1004253_pt1 | contig 15161 bp, 16 predicted proteins | sample AutmiccommuBRH23_FD_187382 | JGI IMG/M metagenome (GOLD analysis project Ga0209347, IMG submission 187382) | Deep subsurface microbial communities from Mt. Terri, Switzerland - Autotrophic microbial communities BRH/23 (SPAdes) (version 2) | ecosystem: Environmental > Aquatic > Deep subsurface >... | reverse complement strand
ATCTCAGAATTGAAGGCACGCGCCACGGAGGCCGAAGGCACGAGCCTGAAATTCTGAGATCCTTCGCTGACGCTCAGGATGACGGTCACTCACTCCGGAATCCGCGTTCCTCCCTGTCACACCCACCCCCACTTCCTCGTCTACGATCCGTGGAATCCCTTCTCTGAGACCGCCCGGGACCTTCTGTAGGCGGGGCTGCATCCCCTCGGCGTGTCAGCGATATCCGTCACGAAGCGGCAACAACCGGGTTGCGACGTCTTGTCACTGACCGCCAGTTCTGCTTCACTGACCGCCCGTTCAGCGCCCTGAACTCGAGACCCCAACATGCTCCCATTCAAGTCGAAAGAAGAAGTCGTTCAGGAGTACCGGATCAAGTCGATCCAGGAAGCGACCATGCGCGTGATCGCGCGCAAAGGGACCGCGTCCGCCACGATGCAGGAGATCGCCGAGGAGGCGGGCGTTGCGAAGGGGACGATCTACCTCTACTTCCGCGATCGCGATGAGCTCGTCGAGAAGACGTTCGAGAGCGCGATGCTGCAGTTGATGGAGATCATCGGCGCCGCTCTCGAACGCGATCTGCCGATCGAAGAGAAGCTCCGCGCGGTCCTGATGGCGAAATTCGAGTTCTTTTCGAAGAACCGCGAATTCCTGAGGCTCTACCTGTCGCTCCGGATGCCGGAAGGTCCGCCTGAGCGGCAGCGGCGGCAGACGACCAACTGCCAGTCGCAGTATCGCGGGGCGCTCGACAGATTCACACGGATTCTCAGCGAGGCGATGGAGCGGGACGAGATCCGCACGGCCGATCCGCGGCGCCTCGCGCTGTTCATCGTCGAAGGAAGCAACGCAGTCGTCCTCGAGCGGCTCAACAGCGACGCCCCACCGGCGGAGGAAGCCGATGTCGCGCTGCTGGTGAGCATGGTCATGGATGGCATTCGGAAACGGAGTTGAAGTTGAAAAGAATCGCAACCGCAGCACTCCTTGCGCTCTGCGCGACGAGCCTGGTCGCGCAGACGCGGCTGACGTTCGACGACGCACTGCGCCGTGCGCTCGAGGTCAACACGACCATCGAGCATTCGCGGGAGGGGATCGACGTCGCTGACGCGAACCGCCGGTTTCTTCTCTCGGCTGTCCTGCCGCGCATCACGGCAACCGCGGATCTGACGCGCAACACGATCGAACAGACGTTTGGCGAAGGCCCCGACGCGATCGCGATCCTGCCGCAGAACGACTGGGCCGCGCGTGTGACGCTCTCGCAGCCGGTGTATGCCGGCCGTCGCGAGCTGCGCGCCTATTCGCAGGCGAAGATCGGCGTCGAGAGCGCCCGTGAGGGTGCGCTCGCCACCGAGAACGCGATCCTGCTGCGTGTCGCGTCGAGCTACCTCGCCGTCGTCAACGCAGACCGGCGCGTCGAGGTCGAGCAGCGCAACATCGAGCTCGCCGAGCGCCGCCGCGAACAGGCCACGGCGTTCTTCGAGGCGGGCGAGGTGACCCGCGTCGACGTGCTCCGCGCGGAGACTGCGATGAAGGCTGCGCAGCGCCTCCTCGCCGCAGCGGAACAGCAGCGCGAACACGCGGTCGCACAGCTGCGCGAGGACCTCGCGCTGGACGGACCGATCGAGGTCGTCGCTCCGCAGCAGGACTTGCCGCCGCTTCCTTCCGCGAGCGAGCTGATCGCGCGAGCGACCACGTCGCGTCCCGACGTCGAGATCGCGGAGAACGCGCTCCGCATCGCCGACCTCGAAGTCAGCAAACAGCGCGGGTTCTGGCTGCCGACCGTGACCTTCGACGCCGGCTACATCACACAGAAAACGCCGTTCCCTGCGCCCGACTACGGCTACACCGCACTGCACTTCACCGTCCCGATCTTCCAGTCGGGTGAAGTGAACGCGCGTGTCGCCGGAGCGAAGAGCCGCGAGAAGCAGGCCGAGCTCGATCTCGAGACGACGAAGCTGATGGCGCGCGAAGACGTGCGGCGTGCTCTTGCCGATCTCGAGACCGCACACCGCGGCATGCAGCTCGCGAACGAGCAGCTCGCTGCCGCGCAGGCCGAGTACGAACAGGCGTTCGATCTCTACCGTGCCCAGGAATCGACGTCGCTCGATCTCGCCTCATCCGAAGCCTCGCTGGCCGACGCGCGCCGCGCGGTCGCCGAGGAAACGCTCAACCACGACCTTGCCGAGCTGCGCGTCTGGTACGCGGCCGGCGCGATGAAAGACGCCGTTGGCGTGACGGGTCCCGAGCCCGAAGCCGTTGCGGACGCGACGTCCGCTCAGGAGTAATTGCATGAAGATCCGTTCCCTCATTGTCCTTACGACCGCTGCGCTTGCGGTGTTCGGCCTCGCCGGATGCTCGAGCGAGGAAGCGTCTGCCACGGCCACGGCAACGACGACGCAGGCAGCGCCGCCGCTCCCCGCCGACGTGCAGGATCTCGCCACAGCCTCGGCAACCGAGACGACGGCGACCGAAACGACGACGACAGCCGGCAACGGTTCGTTCTCGGCGACGGGCGAGTTCATCTCGTCCGTTCGCTCCGAACTCTCGCCGAAGATGCCAGGCCGCGTCGGCCGGATCCTGGCGGACGAAGGGTCGCGCGTCCGTCGCGGACAGCCGCTGCTTCAGCTCGAGACGGAGTACGTGTCGCTCAATCTCCGCTCGGCCGAAGCCGAAGTCGCGCGTGCGAAAGCCGCGCGTGACGAGGCAGCGCGTGATCTCGAACGCAAGAAAGGGTTGATCGCGAAGAATTCGATTCCGCAGTCGACCTTCGATCGTTCGCAGGCGATGTTCGATCAGGCGAACGCTGCGCTCGCGGGAGCAACCGCACAGGCGTCGCTCCTTCGCCAGCAACTTGCCGACTCCACGCTGCGCTCGCCGGTCGACGGCATCATCGCGGAGAAACGCACCGACGTCGGCGCACGCCTCGGCGATGGCGGCATCGCGTTCGTCGTCGTCCAGGTCTCGCCGCTCAAGCTTCGTTTCGAAGTGCCGGAGCGCTACCTCGGCCGCATCAATCCGGGCGATCCGGTGACCGCGCGCGTCGATCCGTATCCGACCGAAACCTTCACGGGCGTCGTAAAAACCGTCGGTGGCGTCATCAATCCCCGGACCCGGACGATGTTCGCCGAGGCTGAATTCGCGAACCGCGACGGACGTCTCCGTCCCGGTCTCTTCGCACGCGTCGAGGTGAAGCTCGACTGATCGAGGCTGCGGTTCTCGCGAGAGCGCTGCAGCCGGGAGAAGAGAACTGATCCATGCAGAAACTTGCTGAAATTTGCGTACGCCGACCCGTTCTCGCGACGGTGATCGTGCTGGTCCTCGTCGTCTTCGGTGCGTTCTCGTACCAGAAGCTCGGCGTCGACCGCTTTCCCAACGTCGAGTTCCCGTTCGTCATCGTGACGACGGTGCTTCCCGGCGCGGCTCCCGAAGAGATCGAGACCGAGATCACCGACAAGATCGAGGAGGCGGTCAATACGATCGCCGGCATCGACGAGCTGACGTCGATGTCGTCCGAGAACGTCTCGGTCGTCATGATCGCGTTCGATCTCGAGAAGGATCGCGACGTCGCGACGCAGGAAGTCCGCGACAAGGTTTCGATGATCGTCGGCGATCTGCCGAGCGACGCCGAGCCGCCGATCGTGCAGAACTTCGATCCCGGCTCGATTCCGGTCGTCACCATCGCCGTGTCGGGCCCCGGCTCGCAGCGCGACATCTCGGAGTACGTCGACAAGAACCTCCGTCGCCGACTCGAGACCGTCAGCGGCGTCGGCCAGGTTCTGGTGATCGGCGCGCGGCCGCGTCAGATCAACGTCGTGGTCGACAACGCGCGGCTCGCCGCGCAGGGGATGACTGCGGCGCATGTCGTTGCGGCGCTCCAGTCCCAGAACATTCAGATCCCGGGCGGCAAGGTCGAGCAGGGGCAGCGCGACGTCACGCTGCGCACCTACGGCCGCGTCAGTTCACCCGAGGAGTTCGGCAACATTCCGCTGGCCAACGTGAACGGGACGCCGGTGCGCGTCCGCGACGTCGCCCGGATCGAAGACAGCATGTCCGAGGTGGAGTCTGCCGCTACGGTCGGCGGACGGTCTGCCGTGGTCGTGCAGATCCGCAAACAGTCGGGCACGAACGCGATCGAGGTGGTCGATGGCGTCAAGGAACGCGTCGAAGAGATCCGTCCGTCGGTTCCGGCTGGATACAAACTCGACCTCATTCGTGATCAGTCGGAGTTCGTCCTTGCGGCAGTCGGCGCGGTGAAAGAGCACCTGATTCTCGGGTCGATCTTCGCAGCGCTCATCGTCTGGCTGTTTCTCTCGAGCCCGCGCGCGTGGCACGTCCTGGCGATGGTCGGCGCGACGCTGCTTTTCTACAACCTGCTGTGGGGTCACTCGATCCCGCTGCCGCGGTCGATCGCGGTCCCGCTGGCGGTCGTCATCGCAATAGGGATGTTCGTCTACTTCGCGCGGAAGTCGCGGCCGACGCTCATCGCGGCCGTCGCGATTCCGAGCTCGCTGATCGCGACCTTCGCGGCGATGGCGTACATGGGCTTCACGCTCAACGTCATCACGCTGCTCGCGCTCACGCTGGCCGTCGGTATCGTCATCGACGACGCGGTCGTCGTGCTCGAGAACATCTTCCGCTGGATGGAAGAGAAGAAGATGTCGCCGGCACAGGCGGCGGTCGAGGGGACGAAAGAAGTCGGCCTCGCCGTCATGGCGACATCGCTCTCGCTGATCGTCGTCTTCCTGCCCGTCGCGTTCATGGCCGGCATCGTCGGCCGCTTCATGTACTCGTTCGGCGTGACGATGGCGTTCGCGATCGCGGTGTCGCTGCTCGTCTCGTTCACGCTCACGCCGATGATGGCTGCGCGGTACCTGAAGCCGGAAGATCTGAACCACGAAGCGGGGACGCGCCAGGGGCTCTACTCGGTCGTCGAGGGCGCGTACCTCAAGATGCTCGACTGGTCGATGGCTCACCGCTGGGCGATCGTCGGGCTGATGGTCGCCGTCTTCTTCGCGACGATTCCGCTGTTCATGATCGTCGACAAGACGTTCCTTCCGTACGACGACGAAGGGCAGTTCGCGATCACCGTGCGCGCTCCGGAAGGATCGAGCGTCGACACGACGATGCGCATCCTCGAATCGATTGCGACTCGTGTGCGCAAGATCGACGGCGTGTCGAACACGGTCGTCACCATCGGTGACGATCCGCAGAAGACCCTCAACCTCGGCACGGTCTACGTGAAGCTGGGGCCTGCCGCGCTGCGTGAGAATCAGTACGCGCTGATGGATCGCGTGCGCACCGAGGTGATGCCGCAGTACCAGAAGCTCAACCTGCGTACGCAGGTCGCGCCGGTCAACGAGTTCGGCGGCGGCGCCGACGCCGAAGTCATGTTCTGGATCGGCGGGCCGGACCTCAACCAGCTCGAGAAGTACGCCACGCAGTTGACGGAAGCCATCAAGGATCCGTCGCTCGGGACGGCCGACGTCGACACGAACTTCATCGTCGGCAAGCCGGAGCTCGCGGTGCGGATCGATCGCGACAAGGCGGCGGATCTGAGCGTGCGCGTGCAGGATCTCGCGGCAACTCTGAATGTTCTCGTTGGTGGTCAGCAGGCGACGAGCTACTACGAGGGCGGTGAAGAGTACGAAGTGCACGTCCGCTCGGACGAGGCGAACCGTCGCGACATCGCCGGCATCGAGCAGATCGAGGTGCCGTCGGTCGCCGGGACGAACGTGCGACTCGCCGACCTGGTCGAGCTGCAGGAAGGTACCGGCCCCTCGGTCATCAACCGCTACAACCGGCGCCGCATGGTCATGGTTCTCGCGAACATGCAGCCGGGCTACTCGTCGCAGACGGTCATGGATCTGCTCGATCAGAAGGCGAAAGAGCTGAACATGCCGAAGGGCTTCTCGTACGGCTTCACCGGCCGCGCGAAGGAGCAGCAGGAGATGGGCATGAACTTCATGCTCGCCTTCATCCTGTCGATCGTCTTCATGTACCTGATTCTCGCGGCGCAGTTCGAGAGCTGGGTCCACCCGATCACGATTCTGCTGTCGCTGCCGATGACGGTGCCGTTCGCGCTGCTGTCGCTGGTGATGCTCAACGAAGCGCTGAACATCTTCTCGTCACTCGGCGTCGTCGTGCTCTTCGGCATCGTCAAGAAGAACTCGATTCTGCAGGTCGACCACACGAATCAGTTGCGTGAGCGCGGACTGCCGCGCGCGGAAGCGATTCGCGAGGCGAACCGCGACCGGCTCCGCCCGATCCTCATGACGACGCTCGCGTTCGTCGCCGGCATGATTCCGCTCGTCGTTTCGAGCGGTGCGGGTGCCGCGACCAACCGTGCGATCGGCGCGACGATCATTGGCGGACAGACGCTCGTCCTGCTGCTGACGCTGCTCGCGACGCCGGTTCTCTATTCGCTGTTCGACGACGTCCAGGAATGGTTCAAGCGCCGCCGTGCGGCACGCGTCGAGGACGACGAGACCATGGGCGAGCCGGCCGCGGTGTAGTGGTCTTTCTCGCGGCTTCTTGGAGGGCCGGCGCAAGCCGGCCCTTTTTTTGGGGGAACGATAGGACCTATGGGACTGATAGGACCTATGGGACCTGGAGGAGAGGCCGTCCTTCGGCCAGTCTCGCTGCCTCGACCCGATTCTCGGCGTTCTCCCTATTAGTCGTATAGGTCCTATTCACTCTCGTTCGGCATCCTGAATGCACAGTCCGGCACCGGAGGCTGTCGATGCGATCGATGATGCTGGTTGCGGGGCTCGGGGTGCTGATGCTGGCGGCGGGGTGTGTGGTGGCGACTGTGCCTGCGGGGGAGCCGGCGCCGAGCGTCGCTGTCGCGATCCCTGGGTCGAGTCCGTCGGCCGACGTTCATGACGAACTGAAGCGGCTCGAGCGGTTGAAGTGGGTTGCCTCGACGCCACGAGACGAGTTTCTCGCCCTCTTCGCCGACGACTTCGTGTCGGTCGAGTACGGCAGCAACGTGCACGGGGGTGTGCATCGGCGCACGCGCGCGGACGTTTTTTCCGGTCCGCCCACTCCCGCGTCGCATTACGAACTGTCCGACTGGCACTTCGTGAAAGCGACACCTGATGCCGTCGTCGTCTCCTATCGCGTCACCGGAGTGTCCTTCCCCTGGCAGGCGTACGCGACATCGGTGTGGGTCCGTCGCGACGGTCGCTGGCAGACGGTCTTCTACCAGACCTCGACTGCGGAAGACCCGGCTGCAAAGTAACGGCGAAACCGAGTTCGATGGATGGTTGGGCGGGTCCTATGGGTCCCATAAGTCCTATTAGTCCTATAGGTCCTGTCCACCGACTTCCCCTTGCTACAATCCGCCGCGCTTGCCCTGGACCCGTCAGAAACGTTTCGCCGCAATGCTCGGCGTCTTCGGGATCGCCATCGAGCTGGTGGCCATCTATCTGCTCGCATCGAAGCAGATTTCCACGACCTTCGGGGCGCCGCTCGCGATCGCCGGGATGTTCATCGCGTTCGTGCCGATGTTCGTCATGGCGCGGAACCGGCGGCGTTGAACGAATCGGGACGCAAAGCTGGAATTCGGTTGGGAGAAACCGGGTTGGCCCGTTCATCAGTGATTTGCCAGCTTGCAGAGATGATGAACATGTTCCGAATCTCCAAGGGCAGCACAGAAAGGAGATTCACATGAGAACAACCGGCACTGTCAAGTGGTTCAATGACGCGAAGGGCTTCGGTTTCATCACGAGCGAGACTGGTGACGATCTTTTCGTCCACTTCTCGGCCATCCAGGGCGGCGGATTCCGCTCCCTCCAGGAAGGCTCTGCGGTCGAGTTCGACGTGGTCCAGGGTCCGAAGGGACTCCAGGCCTCGAACGTCGTCGCGATCTAAATCAACCAACGCTGTTGCGGGAAGGGCAGGAGCGATCCTGCCCTTTCTCTTTTTCGGCGTGCAATCGGCCGCGCGGCATGAGAGGCTGTGGCCGACGCTGATCAACGGAGGAGATGCATGGCAAAACCCCAGGTTTCGTTCGCGAAAAGGCAGCGCGAGCAGGCGAAGCGTGAAAAGCAGATGGCGAAAGCGGCCCGCAAGGCCGAGCGCAAGACCGAAGACAGACCCGATGGTTTCGACGACATGATCGAAGGCGAAGTCGTCGCCGAGACTCCCCTGGAACTGGAAGACAACAAGGGCTGACGCCCGTTTTCCCACCGGCCGCGGCCGCCGGCCCTCACGGCTCCGGCGTGCCCGCGCCGCGCGAGCGTCCATAGTCACTGAAGTAAGGACGCCTTCCGCAGCGAAGCCCGGTATTCTCGCCTTCATGAAGCGGACGTCGAAACAGAAGCCGAAGAAGTCTGCACCGCGCCAGCGGCTCTGCGCGAAGGGGCTGCACCGGATGACAGCCGACAACACGTACGAGCATCCGTCGAAGGGCCCCGAGTGTCGCGAGTGCAAGCGAACCTACATGCGTGAGTACATGCGCGAGCTCCGCGCAGCTGCGCGCCGCTGAGGCCACCTGCTGCGGTTGCGCCCGGTGCCGTGCGGTGGTTCAATCGCGCGGTCATGAACCAGCCGTGGCTTCAGCATTACGACTCTGACGTTCCCGCGCGCATCGGACAGTACCCCGACAAGACGCTCGTCGATTTCGTCGCCGAGCATGGGGAGCGGCGACCCGATGCCGTTGCGGTCACCTTCAAAGGGACGTCCTACACCTTCCGCCAGCTCGACGAGTGGAGCGACGCGCTCGCGCAATCGCTCAAGAAAGCCGGCGTCCAGCGCGGCGACCGTGTCGCGCTCGTCCTGCCGAACTGTCCGCAGTTTCTGATCTCCGAGCTCGCGATCTGGAAGATTGGCGGGATCGTCGCGCCGCAGAATCCGATCTACACCGCGCGCGAGATGCAGGAATCGCTCGCCACGACCGAGCCGAAGGTCGTCATCACCCTCACGCCCTTCTATACGACCGTGAAGGAATCACACCGCGGGCTCGTCATCGCGACGAACATCAAGGAGTACCTCCCGGGCGTGCTGCGCGTGCTCTTCACGCTCGTCAAAGAGAAGAAGGAAGGGCACCGCATCGAGCTGCAGCACGGCGACGTCTGGTTCGCCGACATGCTCTCGCGCGGCGCGTCGATGGGGAAGCCGGGAACCATCGCGCGGCCGGACGATCCCGCCGTCATTCTCATGAGCGGCGGCACCACCGGCACGCCGAAGGGCGTCCTCAGCCGTCACCGCGATCTGATCGCCGCGGGCCGCCAGCTCGCATCGTGGCTGCACCACGCGCTGCAGGGACCGGGTGCCTCGATCATGCTCCCGCTGCCGCTGTTCCACACCTATGGGTTTGCCGGCGCGCAGAGCATCACGATCACCGAGGGGATTCCTCTGATGCTGATCCCCAACCCGCGCGACGTGGGCGACGTCGTGAAGTCGATCGACCGCGACCGCCCGGCACTCTTCTGCGGCGTGCCGACGCTGTTCAATGCTCTGCTCAATAATCCGCGCGTCATGTCGGGCAAGGCCAATTTCCGCTCGGTCAAGGCGTGCTTTTCCGGCGCCGCACCGTTGATGGCCGAGACCAAGAAGCGTTTCGAAGCGATCACTGGCGGCCAGATCGTCGAAGGGTACTCGCTGACCGAGGCGACGATGGCCGTGTGCGCGAACCCGCTGCGCGGCACGAACAAGATCGGCTCGATCGGGATGCCGTTGCCGGACGTGATCGTCAAGGTCGTCGACTCCGACGACTCGTCGCGAGTGATGGGCACCGGTGAAGTCGGCGAGATTCTGATTCAGGCGCCGCAGCTGATGCAGGGCTACTGGAACAATCCGACCGAAACCGCCGAAACCGTCGTCGACGGCTGGCTGCACACCGGCGACCTCGGCTATCTCGACGAGGACGGCTACATCTTCATCGTCGATCGCAAGAAGGACCTGATCAAGACCAGCGGCTTCCAGGTCTGGCCTCGGGAAATCGAAGAGGTGCTCAGCGCGCATCCCTCGGTTGCCGAGGCCGGCGCTGCCGGGATGCCGGACGAGTACAAGGGCGAGGTCGTCGTCGCGTGGGTCGTGCCGCGGCCCGGCCAGCACGTCGATCCCGAGGCGCTGCGTACCTGGTGCCGCCAGAAACTCGCGCCGTTCAAAGTTCCGGCGCGGATCGAGATCCGGAGCGAACTGCCGAAGACGATGGTCGGCAAAGTGCTGCGCCGGAAACTGGTGGCCGAGGAGAAGGCTAAGGTTGGAATTGAAAATTGAGAATTGAAAATTGAAAAAGGGCGCGAGAGAGATTGAGGATTGAGGATTGGGGATTGAGGATTGAGGATTGAGGATTGAGGATTGAGGATTGAGGATTGATCCTCTCCTCGAGGAACCGAGGAACCGAGGAACCGAGGAACCGAGGAACCGAGGAACCGAGGAACCGAGGAACCGAGGAACAACAAAAAAGGCGGGCTGTCATGCCCGCCTTTTTGATGCATCAAGCGACTTCGATTACGCGTTCGCCGGCTTGCTCTTCGCGAGAGCGGCCTTCGCGCTGTCGACGATGGCGGTGAAGCCAGCGGCGTCGCGGACGGCGATGTCGGCCAGGATCTTCCGGTCGAGGCTGTTCCCCGAGGCCTTCAGTCCGGCGATGAGCTGCGAGTACGACATCCCGTTCTGGCGGGCGGCGGCGTTGATGCGGGCGATCCAGAGCTTGCGGAACTCACCCTTGCGGTCCTTGCGGCCGGTGAAGGCGGAGTTGAGCGCCTTGTCGACGGCCTGCTGCGCGATCCTGTGACCGCGCGACCTCATCCCGTAGAAGCCTTTGGCAAGCTTCAGGATTTTTGCGCGGCGGTTCTTTCTCTTTGGACCTCTTTTGACTCTCGGCATGGATCTCCTCGTTCCTTTCTGTTTCGAGCGGCCGGGTCAGGAGTGGTGGTACCCGGTCGCGCTCCGTTGAGCAGGCGCGCTGTTGTGGCGGCCTACAGGTACGGCAGCATCTTCTTCACGGTCTTCGCGTTCGCAGGCGAAACCTCGACCTCGCCAGCCAGCCTGGACTTACGGCCCGGCGACTTCTTGGTCAGGATGTGCGAATGGAAGGCGTGATTGCGCTGCAGTTTGCCGCTTCCGCTCTTCTTGAAGCGCTTGGCGGCACCACGGTGCGTTTTCATCTTAGGCATGACAGTCCCCTTAAGCCTGGCTGGTAACCAGAGCCGTACGAGATAGATTCCCTGCTTGGGTGAGGCTGCGGACGGGTGACCCCGCTCGCGGGCTACTTGTTCGGTGCGATCACCACGGACATGCGGTTGCCCTGCAGGTCCGGATGCGGGTTTTCGGAGGCGCCGTGCTCTTTGACCTCGACGAGCAGACGGTCGAGGACCTTCCGGCCGATCTCGAGGTGCGTCATTTCGCGGCCGCGGAACCGGACGATGCACTTGACCTTGTCCCCATGCTCGAGGAAGCGGATCACGTTGTTCTTCTTGAACTCGAAGTCGTGCTCGTCGATCCGGGGGCGGAACTGCACCTCTTTGACGACGATGATCTTCTGCTTCTTCTTGGCTTCGCTTTCCTTCTTCTTCTTTTCGAAGAGGAACTTGCCGTAGTCCATGATCTTGCACACCGGCGGGTTCGCCGTGGCGGAGATCTCGACCAGATCGAGGTCCTTTTCGCGGGCCATTTCCTGTGCCTGCGCGATCGGAACGATCCCGACCTGCTGTCCCTCGCTGTCGATGAGGCGAACCTCGGGCGTGCGGATCAGGTCATTGATGCGGTTTTCCGGCTCTACGGGGCGGCGGTCGAATCGTGGGTTACGGCGTGGCGGGAAAATACGAAGTTCCTCCTAGGTTTTCGGGTCGGCTAATGTACGGACATCGGTCCGCACTTGTCAAACGCTCAGATTTCGGCTGAACGGGTTTCCATCAACTGCTTTGCCAGCGCGACGAGCTCGTCGACGGGCATGCTTCCCTGGTCCCCGCCGGTCCGCTTGCGCAGGCTGACGGTCCCGGTCGTCGCTTCCTTTTCCCCGACGACCAGCATCCAGGGGGTCTTCTGGAGCTGCGCGAGGCGGATCTTCGCCCCGAGCTTCTCGTTGCTCTTGTCGACTTCGACCCGTACCCCCGCCTCACGCAACTTCCGGCCCACTTCGTCGGCATAGTCGACGAATTTCTCCGACAGAGGGAGTACCGCGGCCTGAACCGGAGAGAGCCAGAACGGAAACGCGCCGGCGTAGTGCTCGATCAGAATCGCGATGAAACGCTCGAACGAGCCGTAAATCGCGCGATGCAGGACGGCGGGACGATGCTCGCTGTTGTCCTCGCCAATGTAGTTGAGATCGAACCGCTCCGGAGCGTTGTAGTCGAGCTGCATGGTTCCCAGCTGCCACTTGCGGCCGATGCTGTCGGACACGTCGAAGTCGATCTTCGGGCCGTAGAACGCCCCCTCGCCTTCCTTGATTTCGAACGGGCGGCCGAGGCTCTCGAGAGCGCTGAGGAGGAGGCTCTCGGCGCGATCCCACAGCTCGTCGGTCCCGATGCGCTGCGGCGGGCGGGTCGAGAACTTGGCGGTGTACTCGAGGCCGAAGGTCGAGTAGACGCGGTCGAGCAGCGCGACGAAGCGCCGCACCTCGTCCGGCACCTGATCTTCGACGCAGTAGATGTGCGCGTCGTCCTGCGCAAACTGGCGGACGCGGGTCAGCCCGCCGAGGGTGCCCGAGGCTTCGTTGCGGTGCAGGACGTCCTGGGAGTGAAGGCGCAGCGGCAGATCGCGGTAGCTGTGCTTCTTGAAGCCGAAGTAGAGATGGTGCGAGGGACAGTTCATCGGCTTGAGCGAGAAGTCGTGCTCCTCGGTCTCGCTGTCGAGCACGAGAAACATGTTCTCTTTGTACTTGCCCCAGTGTCCGCTGATCTCCCACAGCCCCTTGTTGTAGAGCAGAGGGGTCTTGATCTCGACGTAGCCGTTGTCGAGCGCCAGCTCGCGCATGAACTGCGAGAGGGTCTGATAGACCGTGGTTCCCTTCGGAGTCCAGAACGCGGCGCCGGGTGAGAAGGGGTGGAAGTGGAAGAGGTCGAGCTCCTTGCCGAGCTTCCGGTGGTCGCGCGCTTTCGCCTCTTCGGTGCGCTTGAGGTACTCCTCGAGCTCCTTCTGATCGGGCCAGGCGGTTCCGTAGATCCGCTGGAGCATGGCGTTGCGGCTGTCGCCGCGCCAGTACGCGCCGGCGACGGTGGTCAGCTTGAAGGCGCCGAGGCGGCCGGTCGAGGGGACGTGCGGGCCGCGGCAGAGATCGAACCACTCACCCTGACGGTAGACCGACAGCGCTTCGTCACCCGGGATAGCCTGGATGAGCTCGACCTTGTAGTGCTCACCGAGTTTCTCGAACGTGGCGATCGCTTCGTCGCGGGTCCACTCTTCGCGGCGGACCGGGACGTCGCGCTGGACGATCTCCTGCATCTTTTCTTCGATGCGGCGGAGGTCATCCTCGGTGAACGGACGCTCGGTGGCGAAGTCGTAATAGAAGCCGTTCTCGATGACCGGGCCGATGGTGACCTGAGTGCCGGGGAAGAGCTCCTGGACCGCGTGGGCCATGAGGTGTGCGGTCGAGTGGCGGATCGTGTCGATCCCGTCGTCGCTCTTCGGGGTGATGATCTCGACCTTCGCGCCGTCGGGCACGGGGGTGTAGAGGTCGACGACTTTGCCGTCGATTTTGCCGGCAAGCGCATCTTTCGCGAGGCGCCGGCCGATGGCCGCGGCGACGTCGGCGAGGGTCGCGTTCTCGGGTACTTCTTTGATGGATCCGTCGGGAAGCTGCACGTTCATGGGAACCTCACACACAAACAAAAAGACAGGGCAGGGAGCCCTGTCTTCCAGATCTGGTTGTCGGGGGAGTCAACAAACGATCAGCGACAGGACTGAGGGCGCGTGGTGCCCGTCGTTCGCGTCTGCCGGATGGTCGTTCGTTTCATAGGGCCATCGAGTATAGCACCGGGCCCGATTCGGCTCTATTCTGTGAGGCATCCCACACTGCAGCATCGTGCCGCCCTACATTCTTCGCAGCATCGCGGAGCATGGCGATGAGGAGGATCGTGTGCGCGCGCTGGCGGCGCTCGAGATCTCGCTCGAGCCGCGGCGCCGCCGGCAGGAGCCGGTGCTGGTCGCCGGCGCGATCCTCGTCCCGCGAAGGGTGAAACGCCGCACGATCTACGACGCGAACGGCGGACGCGATCTGCCGGGACGAACGCTCCGGATCGAGGGGAGCCGTCGGGTGCGCGACGACGCGGCGAATGAGGCGTACGAGTTCACCGGCGTGACGTACGACTACTTTCGCAGGATGCACGAGCGCCGCTCGCTCGATGACCGGGGGATGCGGCTCGAGTCGACCGTCCACTTCGGCGACCGGTTCAACAACGCGCACTGGGACGGTCGCCAGATGATCTTCGGCGACGGCGACGGGAAGTACTTCAACCGCTTTACTGCGTGCGTCGACGTCGTCGCGCACGAGCTCACGCATGGCGTCATTCAGTACGCGGCCGGGATCGGTGCGAGCGGGGAGTGCGGCGCGCTCGCCGAACATTTCGCGGACGTGTTCGGGATCCTGACGAAACAGCAGCGCCTCCGTCAGACCGCCGCGAAGTCGGACTGGCTCATCGGCGCGGAGTTGCTCACCGATCGTGTGAGAGGTGACGGAATCCGATCGATGAAGCAGCCGGGCGCGGCGTACGACGATCCGGTCTTCGGGCGCGATCCGCAGCCCGCGCACATGCGCGACTTCGTTCGGACCCGGGAGGACGACCGCGGCGTGCACATCAACTCCGGTATTCCGAATCACGCGTTCTGGCGAGTGGCGACTCTGCTCGGCGGACGCGCCTGGGAAACGGCGGGACGGATCTGGTATCGGGCGCTCACTCGAGCGATGGGCCCGCGGTCCGGATTTCAGGAGTGCGCCGATGCGACGTGGACCGCCGCCGTAGAGCTGTTCGGCCGCCGCAGCGAGCCGGAGCGGGCCGTCGCCACCGGCTGGCGGCACGTCGGGATCGAGATCGCCGAATCGGCGATCGACGCGGCTCCGAAGCCGCGCCGATCGCGCCGTCGCGAGACGTTCGAGCCACCGGGAGCCGGCGGCTCGGCGTTTGTCGCCAGCTGATCGGCGATGTTCTCCTCGTCGACTCGAAGACCCGTCGACTCGTCGACTGCGTCAGTACTCTTCGACTTCGTCGTCCTCGGCCACC
>Ga0209347_1004252_pt1 | contig 15166 bp, 18 predicted proteins | sample AutmiccommuBRH23_FD_187382 | JGI IMG/M metagenome (GOLD analysis project Ga0209347, IMG submission 187382) | Deep subsurface microbial communities from Mt. Terri, Switzerland - Autotrophic microbial communities BRH/23 (SPAdes) (version 2) | ecosystem: Environmental > Aquatic > Deep subsurface >... | reverse complement strand
GAGAACCGTCCCCTTGGTTACTTTTTATTTATATATTAAAGCAGCCAATAACCTCATAATTTTCGGGAATTCCATGGGTATCTCCAGAGACCTTATCCGTATGAATATCCCAACTTCCTTTTATTCCTTCCTCATGGGCTGCCTTCTCAAAATACAGCATAACAATTCCAGCATCAAGACGTACATTCATCTTATCTTCCTTTTTAACAGCTAAAAGTACAGTATTCTCATTGATTACGAATCTCCAAGGCTGTTTGTTTCCCCAGGAAGGTGCGAATTTCGTATGGTGAAAAATATTTGCAAGCCCCCTTGTTTCTAATAATTCAAATGTACTTGTATTTCCCCATTTTTCCATATAAATTATTTCTTCTATTCCATGCCGACTGCTTTTCTGAGAAATATCAGTTTTAAAAATCCCCTTGTACTGGTATCCTATGGCTGCAAAGGCTGTTACCCGGCTGTCATTCTCAATGTTTAATATCTGCTTTAATGCCTCTTCATCTTCAATACTCAACCAGCAGCTGGCCACTCCCATTTCCCATGCTTTTAACCGCATGATCTCCATGATATATCCACTGTTCTCCATAAATCCCGGGAATTCTTTTGTGGTGATTACAAGATAGTGAGGTGCTTCAATTATTCTTCCGTAATATCCTGCCTTACCTGAAAGCTTATCTGTCAATTCACTGCCATTATCCACAAACAAAATGGAACTATTTCTTCCACCTGCTAGACCTTGCGTATTTTTCCCTGTTTCAATTATATCTTCAATTATTTTCCTTTCCACAGTTTCTTTCTTGAAGTCTCGAACAGTGTGGATTTCTTCAATAATTTTTGAAAGTTTCATAAGAATACCTCCTTTTAAACTTTGTATATCCTTTATATATCCATTTTGTAATGTTATAACCATTTTTAATTTTATAATTATACACAAAAAAGCAAGGGCTTCACGCCCTCACTCCATTTTTAGAAAATAGATTTATCCCTATGCTGTACCATATCAATGGCTCCTAAGACCACATGGGCCAAGCCGAATCCTACGATTCCTGCTGCAATCATCGGTGCCATATCCCTTCTTTTCATCATGGCTCCCGTGGCAGTAACGGCAGTTCCAAGCACAGTTGGTATTAAACCTTCTCTTATATCCACAAAAATTCCTCCTTTATTTTTTGGAGTTCATTATTATATTTCTATTATTCTTCTCCTTTTATCCCTGTCAAAAGCTTTCAGCAATGGTAAAGAAAAACAAAAAAAAGCAGTCAACAAAAGTATATGCTGACTGAGTTATTTCTAAATTTTTAATAATTTTCCGGTGTTTTCTCCACCTTTACCTTAATAGCCAGTTTTTCACCATTTCTCATTACCTGAAGCTCTAACGTATCCCCCGGTCTATATTGATAAAGCTGTCGGATCAGCTGACTCATGGAAGTAATTTCTTTATCGTTCACTGCCGTAATCACGTCTCCGCTTCTTAAATCTGCCTTGTCGGCAGGAGAATCTTTTGTGATTTCCGCCACATATATGCCTTTGTCAACTGATAAATCCGTTCCCGTAGAGCGCTTGAACACATCAACATCGATACCCTTTATGCCCATATATATCTTGCTGAACTCTCCCTTTTCAATAAACTGATCTACAATGGGCTTAGCAATGTTAATGGGAATGGAGAAACCTAAACCTTCTCCCGACTGTATTTTAGCTGTATTGATACCTATTACCTCTCCCTTGGAATTTAGGAGGGGGCCTCCGCTGTTGCCTGGATTTATTGAGGCATCTGTCTGAATTAGTCCTTCAATGCTTTCATTGGCACTGATTTCAATGCTTCGATTCAATCCGCTTATTATCCCCGATGTCACTGTTCTTTCAAACTGAAGTCCCAGAGGATTTCCAATGGCAATTGCCACTTCCCCTACTTCCAGATTGTCTGAATCCCCCAGATCCGCCGCCATAACATTGACGCCATCCACCTTGATTACAGCCAAATCCAGGGTGGGATCGTTCCAGAGTATTTTTGCTGTCTTGTTTGTACCATCCTCAAACAATACATTAACTGCCTCAACGCTGCCGTTGTTAACCACGTGGGAATTGGTAAGTATATAGCCTCTGCTGTCCACAACAACTCCAGTTCCCACACCCTGAGATTTAGTAGTACCGAAGAAGAAATCCTTCTGAATGCTTTGTGTGGTTATACCCACAACGGAGGGCATAGCTTTCTTGGCCACTGCCGATATAAGGAATTCTGTGTTGGAGGGCTCCACGTTGATTACCTGCTTCACATCCTTACCAAAATAATTTTGTGGATAAGGTATCAGATTTCCAAAGATATACACAGGGAATACATAGCTGGAAATCACTCCACCCATCAAGGCAGAAATCAAAGCTGTAGCTATGAGAACAGCATTCCATTTTCTTTTCTTTTTTGGTCGTGGTGTCCGAGGATCTTCCAAGAAAATGCTGTCTTCAGCAGGGACATGTGGTGTGTCTTCAATTATTTCCACTTCATTTATTTCGGTTTTGTTAGGATCATTATATTCCATTATAAAAACCTCCTTTTTTTCCTGTTGATAACTATATTATAAAAGGAGGTTATGAACAATTTATGAACAAATTGTGAATAAAAAATTTTAAAAAAGTTGTATGTTGAATTTTAGTTTGGGTCAGTCTTTTGGGTCTTTTTAACATTTCTCTTTCAACTTTTTTTCTTCATCCCAAATTGACAGGGAAAAAATAAAAGCTGTTCCCTTATCCTTTTCGCTTTCTACCTTTATTTCTTCTCCGTGCCGGTCGATAATTTTTTTCACAACATGAAGCCCCAGTCCGGTTCCCTCTTTGTTCCGATCTCTGGATTTGTCTGCTTTATAGAATTTATCCCAGATTGCTTTCTGCTCTTCTTCAGAGATGCCTATTCCATTATCCTGAATTCTGATCCACACCTTGTCATCCACAAGTTTTGTTTCCAGTTCCAACAAACCGGTTTGTCCCATGAACTTCATGGCGTTGTCCAATAGATTGATCAGCACCTGCTCCACTGCATCCCGATCGGCCCATACAAAAATTTTTCCTTCCGGCAGCAGAAGATTGACCCGTACAGCCCTCTTTTCTATCTCTTCCTCATATTTTATCAGCGCACGCCGTATCAGTTCATTGATATCGAAGCTCTGGGGGTAGATGGGATAGTTATTCGATTCCATTCTCTGCAAGTCCAACAGATTGGTAATCAGTTTGTTAAGTCTCACGGTTTCCTTGAGAATAATTGATAAATACTTTTCTTGCTCTTCTTTAGCAACGGTACCGTCAACGATGCCCTGCACAAATCCCCTTATCAGGGTCAGAGGTGACCTCAATTCATGGGCTACGGCAGAAATAAAGCTTCTTCGGTTTTCTTCAATCGTTTCCAATCGTTCGGCCATATAATTAAAGGTTTTCGTTACGCTTCCGATCTCATCCTCTGTATAAACCTCGACCCGTTGGCTGAAATCCCCCTCCGCCAGCCGTTCTGCCGCTATGCCCATGGCTCTGAGGGGTGAAGAGAGTTTCTTACAAACAATATAGAGGATGAAAATAGAAATTATAAGGGAAACCCCCATGGCCTTCCAGATTATGCCGTGGACTTCAGATATGGCATTTGTCACCTCGTAGAGGGGTGAATGCATGATGATGGCATTATCCACCCGACCATTGACAAAAATGGGCATTCCCACCGTAATCATGGGTGTTTTGCCGCCTTCTTCATAAATTCCCTTTTTCACAATGACTTGGCCTTTTAATACATCCAGCAATTCCTTCGTGGTTATTTGTTTTCCTATCCACTCCTTTTCATTGCTGGATACTCCATAAATAACACCTCTCTTATCCAATACCCATATTCTTGTATTCATGAAACGTTCCAGGGATTGGAGCTCCAGGTTCATTCTATCCCGGGTAATGTATCCGTTTAAATAGTCAATGACCAATTCATTTATTTTCCTGCCTTCCTCCAGGAGGAGCTGTTCATGTCTATTAAAATAATAGTTTCCCAACAGCTGAGAAAACAGAAGGACCAGTATAAGGAAGGTTACCGCAGTGATGACCAGGTAAGTGGTGATCAGTTTTTTGAAAACTGTATTAAGCATGTTCATCCACCTCAAATTTATAACCCACGCCCCAGACGGTTTTAATCCTGTATTGAGAGGATAAGCCTTCCAATTTTTCCCTCAGCCTCTTTATGTGTACGTCAATGGTTCGATTATCCCCTTCGAAATCATATCCCCATACCTGTTCGATCAGCTGCTCCCGGGTAAATACCCTGTTCTTATTTTGAACAAGAAAATATAAAAGCTCCATTTCCTTAGGGGGCAGCTCAAAAAATTCGTCCCCTATTTTAATCAAATAATGATCCATATCGATCAAAAGGTCGGGCAGTACTATTTGCCTCACTGCCGGCATCTGGGGCATTGCCCTCCGAAGTACGGCATCCACCCTGGCCACCAGCTCCCTTGGTTCAAAAGGCTTAACAATATAGTCATCAGCCCCCATTTTCAAACCCAAAACCTTATCAAAAGTATCTCCCTTTGCCGTCAGCATAATAATGGGCACATCACTTATTCTTTTGATCTCCCGGCATACATCCCAACCGTCCAGCTTAGGCAGCATGATGTCCAGAATTACCAGATGGGGTGTTTCCATTTTGAAAACCTCCACTCCCTTCATTCCATCATGGGCACAAAGGACATGGTAGCCCTCCTTCTTCAAATACATGTCCACCAGCTGGCAGATGTGAACATCGTCCTCAATAATCAGTATTTTTCTTTCTCCCACACAAACCTCTCCTTTAAGAAACTAAAAAACCTGCTGCCCTTTCGCCCTACCGGACAGACAGGGTTGACTGCCAAACGGGAGGGCGCAGAGACCCTCCCTACGGAATAAAAATTCTCAATATAAAAATAGGCTTACCTTAATTGTATTATAAGAATGAATGAATAAAAAATCAATGGAATTTAATTAGTCCTTAGATATATACCAATATGTGATCCCTACTAAAAAGGTTCCTCCCACAATATTTCCTGCTGTGACAACGGCTAGATTATAGATAGTTCCTCCTATAGATACAAGGGTAGGATCATGGGGTATAAAAAGGGCCATCCCAAGTAAAGACATATTGGCTATGCTGTGTTCAAAACCGGCTCCCACAAATCCATACAGACACCACCAGATTAGTACCAGCTTAGCCGTATCTCCCTTGGCTCTGGAAGCGGACCATATGGCAAGGCAAACCAGCATGTTACATAAAATTCCCCTCAAAAACAGCTGCACTGCAGGGGCATTCATTTTGGAAGCAGCTACCGTCAATATAAACTCTGATTGTGGAGGATGGCTGAGCAGCCCCGATTGTACTGTTAAAAAGGCCAGCAGAAAAGACCCCATAAGATTTCCCATATAGCTTAATATCCAGATTATTACTGTATCCTGCAGTGTTACCTTGTTCAGCAGGTTTCCTATTGCCATGACCATGCTGTTTCCTGTAAACAGCTCTGATCCGGCGAATATTACCAATGAAAGGGCTATGCCAAAGCTCACACCCATAATGGTCTTTGCAGCAGGAGAATCGGCAGCAGCAAAGGGTGCGCCTACGGAAAAAGACAGCATAATTCCAAAACCCACATACATTCCGGCCATGGCTGAAGAAATTAAATATTTTATTACGCTTCTCTTAAGGAAATTTGCCTTATTTACTGCACTTTCGCCCATTATCCGGATCGTATCCATGTACATTATGATCATCCTTTCTGTATAAAAAGCGACTGTATCGACGGTTGTCGATTGAAAAAAAGAATAGGAGATAGATTTTTTATCTATCTCCTATCCTTCCTCTTCTTCAAGAATATATTCATCCAACAGCTTCATAACATCATCCATAAAATCGTCTTCATTATCCCAGTCCAATTGAAATCTCCACTCCTCGGGATTTGAAGATGTAATAATCGTTCCATTGGTAATTCCCTGTATTTTTTCAGCTTGGACCACCAGCATTCTTTGGTGATTTTCCCTTGGATAAAATCTTTCAAATACTAAACTCCCAAAGCCTTTCCCTTCTTTTAGTTCATGAAATGTGTGATGGATCAAGTCACCGTCGATTTCTCCCATCAAAAGCTCCAAGATCTCCTTTGGTGCCATGGATAAAGAAACTATTCTGATACCCATAGTCTGCCTGCCCCCTCCATTTCTTTACTTTATCTATATTCACATGGATAAAAATAATTGCAAGATATTTTCAGTGATTTGGTATAATAGTATCAGATTAGCTGAAGGGGTGAATATCATGATCATTAACATATATACCGATGGGGCATGTTCCGGCAATCAAAATGATAAAAATACAGGAGGATGGGGAGCTGTCCTGGAGTACGGAGAACACCAAAAAGAACTGTACGGAGGAGAGATCAATACCACCAATAACAGAATGGAAATGACAGCTCTGCTTGAAGCCTTAAAAGCCTTAACAAAAGATAATCTTTCTCTGCAATGTTTTTCCGACAGTTCCTATTTAATGGAGTGCTTTACGAAGCAGTGGTATATTAAATGGCAGAAAAACGGTTGGATTACTTCCAATAAAACTCCCGTTGAAAATAAAGATTTGTGGGAAGCACTGCTGCAGCAGATAGCCAGGCAGAAGGAAATACGTTTTTTTCGGGTAAAGGGACACCTAAACCCTAATAATAGCAGCGAACTTGAAAAATGGTATAAAAAATTCCTCCAATGGAATGGAAATCTTTTTTCCAAGGAGGATTTTCTTTACTTCACTAAAATGAATATAAAGGCAGATGACCTGGCCAACAAAGGGATTGATGCAATTAGAGGGACCAAATAAGGCCCCTCTATTCTAATCTAGTGTAATGCTTATCCAGAACTGAATTTGTAATTTCATGGAGCCTGCTGTAGTCAGCCCCACCGAAGGACAGAGCCAGAATAAATCCTACATCCTCTCCATGTCCCCCTTGATCATATACATCGTAGGCACTGCCCACATTGGACAGATGGTATCTTGTTTCTATTCTGTCCTTGATTTCATCTATAGCGGCGTCGATGAAGTATTCCGCCTGTTCTATCAGAACAGAATCATATATTTCCTCATCGTCCAGTATATATCCTTCTTCCTCCAGATCCTTTTCCACTTCTTTTTCCAACAGGGAACTGTCGAGTTTAACCTGATAGCCTAAAATGTCTTCTTCATGGATACCATGGCTAATATCTATGACATCCTCAAAATAATTATTATTTTGAATAATGTCCTGAATTTCACGGCTGTTTAAAACAACAGTTCCTTGGTCTACATGTGCTCTTATTTGTTTCATTCCTTATTACCTCCTCAATGTTGTCTAATTTTATGATGGTCAGGAGATAGAGGAATTATACTTTTATTTTATTAAGATACTGATATCCACGTTATAATTGGGCCTCAAAAATTCGTCATTTTCATCTAGTTCAATCTCTATGGGAATAATGGTCTCTCCGTTTTTTTGTATGGCTTGATTGGCAATGCGGATAATCTTTCCCCTGTATTCCCTTCCTTTATCGGCCACGGGGATTATTACTGCCTCTGCTCCAATTTTCACATCTTTAATAAATTCTTCCGGAATGTCTGCTTCAACCGCCAAGCTGTCCAAGCTCATCAGACTTAGAAGTTTTCTTTCTATACTAACTCCGTCTCCGGCTGCGAACCCGATATCATAAACAATACCCCGTACCATATCCGAGATCACTTGATTGTCTCTGAGATAACTGTAATTCAGCTTGGCTTTCATGGCATCCAATTCGTTTTCCTGCATACTTATTTTTTCTCCTTGAATTTTCAGTTCATCCAATCCTTCCTTCTTAGTTCGGGATTTTAGTTCCAAAGCAATCCGGGCATCATCCACAGCCTTGGTCTTAGCCTTCATATCGGCTTCTGAAGCTTCCAATTCAGTTTTAGAGATGGCTCCTTCCTTAAACAATGTTTCTTGAGCTAAAAAATCCTGCCGTGCCCGTAAATAGGTTTCTTCGGCATGGTTCAAATCATTTAGCAGCAGCTTAATGGCAGGATCCTCCCTGTCATCTTCAAAAATATTATTTTTAATTTTTTCCCGCTGTAATTTTAAAATATTTAATTCATGCTCTTTAACTTTAATCTCCGTATTGAAGTCCTGGATATTCAATATGGCCAGGGTTTCTCCCAGGGCAACCTGCTGACCCTCCTTCACCGGGATGGCTTCCACAAAGGCGGAAAAATCTATGGTTATATTCTTTACTTCCTTAGCCTTAACTAACCCGAAGGCTTCCACCGTATGATTTTCTTCTACAGCTGTTGATATTATATCTTCTTTAGGCTCTTCTTTTTTACAGGCCGTTGTTAATGCCAGCACCAGCATGAGGCTGATCAACCCGATTATTCTTACTCTATTCTTCATTTCGACCACACCTTTCCATCTCTAACATGTACGATACTTTGACCATAGTCTGAAGCTTCTTTTGAATGAGTAACCTGCACAATGGTTTTTCCCTTTTCCATATTTATTTTCTGCAGCAGCTCCATAACCTCCATCCCGGTTTTACTGTCCAGATTACCGATGGGTTCATCGGCCAGGATAATATCAGGCTCGTTGATCAGGGCCCTGGCAATAGCCACTCTTTGCTGCTGTCCTCCTGATAATTCCCTGGGAGTATGCCTTCTCCGATCGGCAAGGCCAACGACCTCCAGTATCTCATCCAGTCTTTCCTTATGCTCCTTCATGCCTTTTCCGTCCAGCAGAATAGGCAGCATGGTATTCTCTTCCACAGAAAGGTTAGGTATTAAATTATAAAACTGAAACACAAATCCTACCTGTCTTCTGCGCATAATGCTCTGTTCCAAATCCTTCATGGATGAGAGCTCTTTTCCGTTTATTTTTATACTTCCTGACGTGGGTTTATCCAATCCCCCCATTAGATACAACAGGGTGCTCTTACCGGACCCGGAAGGACCCATTATAGAAACGAAATTCCCTCTTTCAATATTCAAGTCTATATTCTTTAATACTTCCACTTCTATTTCACCCATTTTATAGGTTTTACACAGGTCAGTGATTTCAATGATGGCATCCATATTTTCACCTCTATTCATATTTAATGGATTCAACGATATTCATCTTAGATGACCGCATGGCAGGACTTATGGAGGCTACCACCTTAATGATGATTCCTGCCAGGACAGAATACATAAACAGCTTCCATGAATAATGCATGGGAATGGGTGTATCCATGGCTTTTAAGATACTTGGCATGATGGAGATTTGAAAGAGTCCGGTCAAAATCCCAACAGTTCCTCCGATCAATCCTCCCGTGAAGGCCTCAATAAAAATCATTTTTATTGTTTGCTTTTTACTCATTCCTATGGAACGGAAAACTGCCAATGAGCGTTTTCTTTCTATAAAGCTGATTACCAGATTATTCATTACTCCAAATATACCGATTACCAAAGTCAAAAGGGAAAAGCCATTTAATATGGTAAATAGCTGGCTATTGGATTTCTGTTCATTGTCCTCCATTTGTGCCACAGTTTCAACCCATGGCCAATTGCGGGCAAATTTCTTTTTAAGTGCGTTTTTTACTTCCTCGGGTTCTTTATTGGTTTTTACGTATATGTTATCATAGTAGACTTGGCCGGTGTCGGTTTTCAAATAGCGATCAGATATCAAAGCATAGTTTCCGTTCCAACGGAGGGAATGAAAAATGCCAATAACCCTGTAGCTTCTTTCTCCCTTCCCCATTTTCAAGGGCAGTACATCTCCCACCTGTACCCCGAATTTATCCTTTAGGGTTTGTGTCAGCAGAATATTTCTTCCCTGATCCAGTTCATACAGATTCTCCTCTATGAGATCCACATTCCAGTAGTCCAGGTATTTATTTTTATCGACTCCGTGGAGCAGATTTATCTTATGCCTGGTATCGGCAATCTCTATATTTTGCGTTCCAACGATGCCATACATGTCCTCAACGCCGTCGATAGTCCGAATCAATTGATCCGTACTCCTGCTGCCCTGGGGCACCCACATCCATATTTGGAAATCCGCCTCCTTATAAAAGCTGGTTAATTCCGTTACAACACTGTAGCTTATGGTATTCACCATCAGAAGGCTGGAGATACCCACAGAAAGCAGGGAAATATTGTTGAGGATACTCCTATTATCCCTCAAATTCTTGGCAGCCAATATTCCTTCATTCCCGAAAATATATAGATACAGCCTTTCAAAAAACCTTATGAATCCGTTGGTAATGTATGGTACCAGAAAGGTAACTGCAGTACCTGATAAGATCAAACACAGGCTTCCAATAATCAATCCCAGAGACCGTGGAGCTAGCCGCGGTCCGAATAAGGCAATCAATAGGAAGCATATTCCCACCCTGAATCTCCAAGGCTTTTTATTGTCCCTTGCTTCAAATTTCCCCAAAACAATGTCCTTTACAGGAATCTTTGAAATCTTAATAATCGGAAGTATGGAGCTAATAAATGATAGGATTAAAGCCAATAGAAAAGCTCCAAGCAGCTGCCCGGCTGTGAACTGAATAGAGGTTTTCATTCTGACTCCTGTCCAGGGGTTTTCTGACATTATATATGTCATGATATACAAAATCCCAAGTCCCAGGCCACAGCCCAACAGACCTCCTAGAATTCCATACATAATACTTTCAAAAATGAGTACCATATCTGTCATCTTCCTGGTGGCACCTATGCTTCGAAATGTACCTATGATGGGTAATCTCTCCATGGTAATCACCTTAAAGGAGGTATAGATGATCAGTATACTCATAAACAGCACCATGGTTGTCATCATTAAGAATGGTGTGGTAATTCGGCTGACATACTGCTGCATCTCCTCCATCGATATGGGCTCCCGTACCTCATAACGCCTATGGGATTGAGATAGGGCATCTATGGTTTGCTGCAGGGCAGCAGGATCCTTCAGCTTCATATAAAGAATCGATACCTTACCCCTGGCATTGTAAATAGAATTAAGGGTGTTCAAAGGCACAATGGCCATTACGTTTCTACCGTCCTCCTGGAAGGGTCCCATCGATTCAGCCAGAGCAGCGATTTGAAATTTTCTCGTTACACCGTTTATTTCCAAATCAATCCTATCTCCGGATTCTAATCCGTATTTATTGGCCATCACCCTGCTGATAATGATCTTCCTTCCGGTAAAGGATTCATCATCCAGCAGTTGGCTCAATACAACAGGATTCATCATTTGCAAATCCTTTAATAAAAAGCCCTTAAGGCTAATTTGTACAGTTTCATTCCTTTCGGGTTTATATAGGGCACTGCTATCCACAGCACCTACGGCATATGTCAACTGGTCATGAAATCCCTCCGTTATGGCAGTCCTAAAGAAGGAAGAGGAGGCATTTTCTCCGGCAGCCATGATAATATCTGAATTTCCGTAATATTTTTTCATGCGGTTTACGTACATGCTTTCCATAGTATTGGATATGGCCATGGAGGCAAGAAACAATGCCGAAGAAAGGATTATGGAAAAGAGTATTAAAAAAGTTCGAAATTTTTTCTCCCTCATGTTTTTAAGAACAAAGGTAATTATAATCTTCACAACTTCACCACCCGGAGCAATATTTATATCTAATTATAACCTATTTTTATTCTTTTTGACTTATTCATCGTATACGAAACCCTAATCTCTTTGTCTGGAATACAAAAAAAAATTAAATAAAAAAAGCTATTCCACGTATATTGGGACAGCTCTTTTATTCACTCGGGTCTGGATAGTTTTTCCAATTTGAAAATCTGATGATATTTATAAAATATCCAAAATAAGAGCCAATCGGCTCCATAGGAGTAGATATATGTCCATTTGTGATGGTGCATATGTCCGGTTGCGATGTGTATCCATTCAATGGTAATAGCCAAGCCCGTCCAGATAAACCAGTACAGCAGCATATTCCAAAATTTTCTTTTTTTAGGCAGCCATTGAATAAACAGATAAGTAATCACAATATAAATAGTCAAATCATCCCCTAACTCTAGAATAACATTAGGAATTGAGGGATCATGGTAATCCCATAGACGATAATAACATACAATAGTATCGGTCATTGAACCAAGAAATCCGGCAAAAAAACCCACAGGAAGCAGTTCTCTCCATCGGGTCTTATCGGCAAAAATCAACCAAATCAGCAATTCTATAATAAAACTAATAATAAAGAACATAATAGAAGCCTCCGATTGTACAATATTCACCTTACAATATATGGAATTGCACTATTATATTCTTTACCTGTTTTTGCAGAATCTATTCATTAGTACACTATCAATTCTAAACTTTGTGCTATTAGTTGAGGAAAGTATTTAAATTTACATCCTTGCCTTATATAGAACTTCTGCCTCCCTTTCTATATAATCGTTTCTTTTAGACATTAGTTTCTGCAAATATTCATTCATCTTGGCATCCTCCAGCTCCATGATTCCCATCATGTTGTCAAAGTTGTCCAACATTTCCAGTCCCGCTTCCAAATAGGCTCTGGCAATGTCGATCTGACACCAGTTATATAGTGAGTCATCATCCTCTTCATATTCATTGATGATTTTCTGGTAAATATCAATGGCCTGCATATAGTCCTTCAATCCTGCATATCCCACCACATCTCCCAGATGCTTTAAAGCCCAATAATAAATTTTCTTATCTTCCTCCGCATCGTCTAAAATTGCCTTATAATGCTCTATAGCCTCTGAAATTCTTCTATCACTTACCAGCTGTTCCCCTTCTCGGAATCTTTCTTCCCAGTTCATTGTTATTCCTCCTCTTTCTATAGTTTGAAGTTAATTAGCTCATAGCTCACAGCAGATTATAACAAAATAAAATTAATATATGTATACTTGGAATTTCACTATGTTTTTGTTTTTCCTATGAGCTATCAACTGTTTTTATTTTATTCTATTTTCTCTACTTAATTCCTTCTCATATAGGTATAATAACCCCCCTTATCTTAATGCTGACCTATATCTGTCCTAGGAAAGCAGTTTGATGTTTTTTTCTGAGAATTCATTCTTTTATCCTAACAAAACTGATTCTAACGATGGATTGTACGAATGAAAGGTTCTCTTTATAATTTAAAATAAGAATCAAGTGCAACAAATAATACCAATGAATCTCGATAATGGCAAAACTGATGAAAATCAGTGACGCAAAGCTACAGGGGCTAAGGTGTATTTTACACTATGCCAGCCAGTTACCGAAAGAGGATAGGGATTAGTGAGATACTCACCCTGCCTTTCGGTAAAAGGCAGGGTTAATATATTTTAAGGAGGTGAATTTTTATTGAAGCTGGTCAATCTGGATAATGATTGTATCATTGCCGAACACATTCATGTGGCAGATAGATTCTTAAATCGATTGAAGGGACTTATGTTTACCGATAGCTTACCTTCAGATTGTGGGCTTCATCTTCGACCCTGTCGAGGTATTCACACCTTTTTTATGCAGTTTAACATTGACGTGTTACACTTGGATTCCCGTTATCAGGTAGTAGGAATAGAAGAAAATCTGCAGCCTGGGCAAAGGGGGAAAATATTCCCACAGACAGAAGAGATAGTAGAATTATCAGCAGGTAGAGTCAAAGAAACCGGAACAAAAATTGGACATAGGGTGAAGTTTCAAATGGAAACGAACCTATAAGTTTAAACACAAAATTTATACAAATGAAAAGGAGTGTTAAGAATGTTAAATAAAATGAGAGGTTTAATTTCAGAAGAGCATGGTCAAGGTATGACAGAATACGGATTGGTATTGGGCGTAATCGCCGTGGCTGTGGTAGGACTATTAGTTACTATGAGGGGCTCCATTGAAAGCTTGTTCACCAAGGCAAGTGCTAAATTGGTAACCGCAGATACCAATATGGATTAATACTTGCTGCTAAATTTATACAAGAGCTCTACATTCGGTTGTAGGGCTCTTTTCCACATCATGAGTGAGAGAAGGGGTTGCTGCAATGTGGTTTAATATACTATTAATGACTATTCTGGCCATCTGTGTGGCCACTGACTTAAAAAGTCGTAAAATCTACAATAAAATCATATTTCCCGGCCTGGGTATAGCTTTTATATCTCATCTTTTATTAGGAGGCCTACAAAATCTCTTTGCTTCTCTGACAGGCTTTTTAATAGGATTTGGAATTCTATTAATACCTTATTTTATGGGGGGTATGGGTGCCGGTGATGTAAAGCTGCTGGCCTTGATCGGAGCATTAAAAGGCAGCTCCTTCGTATTATATACCGGCATCTACATGGCCATCACGGGAGGAATTATAGCACTGATACTGCTTTTAAAGGGAAAAAAGCTGTGGTTTTTCATTAAGTCCATACCCTACATACTCTGTGGAGCCAGGTACGGAGTTAAGATATCCTTGTCCGAAGAAGAAAGTTTGCTAACCTGCACCTATCCTTACGGTGCTGCCATAGCAGCGGGAGCTGTTCTTACCTTTCTGTTGGATGGGACGGTGATTCTATGGTAAAGGATCAACGGGGACAAGCTCTTATGGAATTTGCCCTAATTCTGCCTATTTTAATATTATTAGTGGTAGGTATCATTGATTTTGGGAGGATATCGTATATTTACATGAATCTACACCTAACTACCCAGGAAACTGTTCGCTTGGGAGGTCTGGGTAAGGAAGATACCGAGATTGTACAATTTGCCCGCAGTCATTTTACTGCCGGTGACTCAAGCTCCCTGGAGGTACAGATCTCACCAGTACAGCTTCAACGAAAATCAGGAGACTATATCACGGTTACCTTAAAATATCCCGTTCAGTATGTCACGCCATTTTTATCAAATATACTGCCTTCGCCATTCATGGTCAGTACGGATTCTACGGTACGGGTAGAGTAGTAGGAGGTTTAAATGAAAAAAAGGTGGAAAATAAATATACTGAAAGAACAAAGAGGCAGTGCTTTATTGATTGTTTCTATTACAATTATAGTTCTACTAAGTATAGCGGCTCTAGTTATTGATTTAGGGAGTTTATTTGTGAGTAAAACTCATCTTAAAAAAACTGCTAATGCAGCTGTATTGTCAGCGGCTCAGGAACTGGTTAATAGTGAAACCGCTGTTCAATCCATATTGAATAGTGTTCTGCAAGCCCATAATGAAGTAGAGAGCTTGGT
>Ga0209347_1004250_pt1 | contig 15167 bp, 19 predicted proteins | sample AutmiccommuBRH23_FD_187382 | JGI IMG/M metagenome (GOLD analysis project Ga0209347, IMG submission 187382) | Deep subsurface microbial communities from Mt. Terri, Switzerland - Autotrophic microbial communities BRH/23 (SPAdes) (version 2) | ecosystem: Environmental > Aquatic > Deep subsurface >... | reverse complement strand
CGCCTGTTGGATGGCCGACAGCTTCCACTCCTGCGGCCCGGCGCCCGCCGGTCGGCGGAACGTCCAGGCCTCGGTGGTCTCTGTCTGCCCCTCCCAGCCGGGCGCCGGCTTGCCGGTGGCGCGATCGACCATCTCGTCGTGGAGCGCGAAGCGCATGGCGACGGTGGCGTATTCGTCCACCCCTTCGCGCCATGCTTCCGACAGGTCGCCCTGCAGCAACTTCACGTCGGAGACGCGGTTCAACACGCCCTTGCGGCGGTTCTCCTCCAATTCGTCGTCGAAATAGGAGGCCATTTCCGGCGTCGACATGCCGCGCAGCGCGCCGATGTCCTCGCGGCTATAGGCGCCCTGCGTTTCGGCGAGCAGACGCTCGAAGGCGTTGAAGTCCTCCGGCGCGATCTTGATTGGCGTCGCCATCGCAGCTTGCGGCGACGCGCCGGAGCCGAAGCCCGCCGCGCCGAACGGCGCCCGTCCCGTAAAGGGCGAAGTGAAGCCCGAGCTCGGATGCCGACCCGCCCCCGCCATGGCGGTATTGCGGCGCGTCCACCAATTGAAGGCCATGCGGGCCAGGAAGACGAGCAGCGCGATCTGTAGCAGCAGGCCGATGATCGACATGAAGCCGCCCATGCCACCGAGAAGGCCATGACCCGTCAGCAGGCCGAAGAGGCCCGCGCCGAGCAGGCCGCCCGCGAGTCCGCCAAGCAGGCCGCGGCCGAAGCCCCCGCCAAACGCGCCGCCAGGTTGCGCCATCCGGCCGGCCATGCCGGGCGAAGGCCGCGGCGCGACGCTGCGTTCGAAGGGCGACGCCCCCGGCATGGTGCGGGTGGAAGGCGGCGCAGACCAAGACCGAGCGCCGCGGCTGCCAAAGCTGCCGCCGCGTCCCATCCGCGCTTCGGCGATGGCGGGCGCGAAGGCGAGCAGCGCCGCAAGCGCCAGTGAAATCAGAGAGCCGCGCTTAAGGGCGAAGAGACGCGCCATTGTCTTTTGTCCTCAATTTTCGGGGAGCGACGCTCCCCTCGCCGCGCTTATATAGGAACGCCGGGATGCGCGCGCAAAGGCTTGGCCGTGGAAATCGGTGGCGAGGCGGAAGCGTTCGACTTGCACAAGCGTCCACTTCGGCTATTCTGGTCAGTGTGACCAGATTTTCGAAAAAGATGCATCGAGAGGCTTCCCCAGGCCGGTGGGTGCTGCAGGACGCCAAGGCGCGGTTCAGCGAGCTGGTGCGGCGTGTCCGCAGCGAAGGGCCACAGCATGTGACTGTTCACGGACGCGACGCCGTGGTCGTCGTCTCGGCGGAGGAATTTCGTCGGCTCGAGGGAGAGCGCACGGGGGACGCGCTGATAGCCGCCATGCAGGCCTCGCCCGCGCGCGACATCGACATTGAGCCGAAACGAGAAGCGATGCCCGTGCGCGAGATCGAGTTGTGAGCGGATGGTTGCTCGACACCAATGTGCTCTCAGAACTGCGTCGCCCGAGGCCCAATGCAAAAGTCGTCGCATTCGTAGCGTCGCAGCCGCTCGATCGGCTCTATGTCAGCGTGGTCACTTTTGCGGAAATCCGCTTTGGAATTGAGCTTGTTCCTGATCCCGCGCGCCGGGGGGAATTGCGGGACTGGCTCACGCTCAAAGTGCGGCCGCTGTTTACACAAAGGACGCTGCCGGTTAGCGAGGACGTCATGTTGAAATGGCGCCTGCTCGTCGAAGAAGGGCGCAAGACTCGATATACTTTCTCCCAACCGGATCTCATCATCGCCGCCACAGCGCTTCTCCACGGCTTGACGGTCGTGACGCGAGACACTGGAGATTTCGAGAAAGCGCGCGCTCCGGTTATCAATCCCTGGGCGTGATGGGCGGCGGCTTTGCCTCGGCGATGTGCTTGACGCCGCCGCAAAGGCGGGGCGGAGATGAATCGGACGGTGGTTTTAGTGGAACGTCGTCAATGGGTCATCGAGTTCTCTTGCGCTTTTGAGTGCGTCCTCCAAGAGCCTCTAGCTCAGCCAACATTTCCAACGGCAGTCCAAGTTCGGTCCCCCCATCTTGGGCATCCTCGGCAATCGACCTTAGCATGGCAGCGTGCAAATGCCCGCCATAAGCCGGTATTCCATCAATAAGCGCGAGAAAATCTTTGCGTCGCTCTTCTCCTGCGAAGGCGCGCTTTGCATCCTTTCCCGCGTGCCACACAATCAAATCCGCAACCTGAACGGCAGGAGACGCTTCTTTCGTAACGAAGGATAGCCCGTCAAAACGACATGCTTTCTTTATCTCATCTGCCCCCATCATTTCCTTGATTCGGTGGGCCGCATTAGCCTGACCATTCGCTCCAGACTCAAAATAGTAGTGCGCAGAGGTCGTGTCTGGATTTGCTTCGCACCACATGCTTGCGGCCTGAACTGCGCTAATTGAGCACCACTCATATCGACCGCCGAGATATCGTAGTGGGCCGATTTCCGCGTCAAAAACGCTGACTTCAACGGTGACATAGAGAAAGGCGGAAATCGTGTCGCGTATAATTGCTATCGCCTCCCTGGCCGCCTTATCTCTTTCAGTGGCCGTCAAATTTGCATAAGCGCGATTACCATTCGCAAATCGGTCATGTGAAAATACGGCAGATCCCATCTCTCGAGCATCGAGCGCCAAGCGTTTGATTGTTTGATCACGCTTTCTTTTGAAAAAACGCCTCCTGCGACCGCGAAGACACTTCTCACGCCCTCGGTTGTGGTCTCATCAAAATAAAATTCAGCTGATGACATCGCGTATCACTCTAAGGTGTTAGTCATGATCGTGCGCGCTTCTCCAGATACTCGCGCAGCGCGGCGTTGATGCGCGACTGCCACCCTTCACCCGCCGCGCGGAACGCTTCCACGATATCGGGGTCAAGCCGGATCGTCGTCGAAACCTTGCGGCGCTTTGCTGGTGGCCGCCCTCGCCGAAGAGGAGCGGCGGCGAATTTCTTGCGCCACTCTTCAGTTGACAAATCCGGAGCGTCATCGCCCAAATCTGGGGGCGTAGATGGCTTGCTCGCGGTCATTGGCTTTCCTCATGGAGATGATGCGTCGCGCGCCGCCGCGCTTTGTCCAAACGAGGACCACCATTCGGCCGTCGAGAAAACCGACCGAGATGAACCGCTTTTCGCCATAGTCATGGCGGTCGTCCTCGACGGTCAACGTCGCGTCAGCGAAGACCTCGCCGGCGCGCGCCATATCAAGTCCTCTGTGCTCGATCGTTGCGCGGCGTTTTGCGGGATCGAATTCGATCGGCATTGGGCTTTTTTGTTACTACAGTAACGCTCTTGTAGCAATCGTTACGTGATGAACGAGACCTGCTAATTGAACCCAGGATCTCACGAAAAGGCGTCCACAGGCTTCAATGCGTCAATATCTCGACCTTCTGGGTAAAATCCTGCACGAAGGCGTGCGCAAGGACGATCGCACCGGCGTCGGCACGCTATCGCTTTTCGGCCATCAGATGCGTTTCGACCTGTCGCAAGGCTTTCCGCTGGTGACGACCAAGCGCGTGCATCTCAAATCGGTGATTCACGAATTGCTGTGGTTTTTGCAGGGCGACACCAACGTCAAATATCTGCGCGACAATGGCGTCACCATCTGGGACGAATGGGCGAACGAAGACGGCGACCTTGGTCCGATCTACGGCATGCAATGGCGGCGCTGGCCCGACGGCGACAGGGATATCGACCAGCTCGCCCATGTCGTCGAGGAGATCAGACGCAATCCCTTCTCGCGCCGGCTGATCGTCTCGGCATGGAACCCGGCGCAAGTCGACGAGATGGCCCTGCCGCCCTGCCATTGCCTGTTCCAGTTTCATGTCGCGGAGGTCGGCGGCGTGAAGCGCCTCTCCTGCCAGCTCTATCAGCGCTCGGCCGACGTCTTCCTCGGCGTGCCGTTCAATATCGCGAGCTACGTGCTGCTCACCCATATGGTTGCACAGGTCACGGGCTGCGTTCCGGGCGATTTCGTGCACAGCTTCGGCGACGTGCATCTCTATCTCAACCATGTCGAGCAGGCGCGCCTGCAGCTCTCGCGCGAGCCAAAGCCCCTGCCCCGCCTGCAGCTCAACGAGGCCGTGACGTCGCTTTTCGACTTCCGATACGAAGACGTGAGCGTCGAGAACTACGACTCCTGGCCGGCGATCGCCGCGCCGATCGCGGTGTAGGCGGCGATGGAGCCCAAAATCGTCGCGGTCGTCGCGCGCGGACGCAATGGCGTGATCGGCGTCGCCAACGGCCTTCCCTGGCGGCTGTCGAGCGATCTCAAGCGCTATAAAGCGCGCACCTGGGGCAAGCCCATGATCATGGGACGGCGCACCTTCGACTCGATCGGGCGGCCGCTGCCGGGGCGGGAAACCGTGGTGCTTACCCGCGATCCGCACTTTAGGGCCGAGGGCGCGCATATCGCCGCGACCCCCCCGGAGGCCTTGGCGACGGCGCGACGGCTGGCCGCGCTGCTTGGCGTCGACGAGATCATCATCGCTGGCGGCGAGGACATCTATCGCGTCTTTCTCGATCTCACCGACGTGATCGAACTCACGGAGGTCGCCCTGGACATCGCCGGCGACGCGCATTTTCCGGCGCTCGATCCCCTCGACTGGCGCGAAATCGCGCGCGACGCGCCGCCCCGCGGCCTGAAGGACGAGGCGGACTTCGCTTTCGTCACGCTTGAGCGGCGCCGGTCGTGACGCGCCTGAAATCAGTTGCGGCGCAATCCGGCTATCGATATAAACCGGCGCGAAGCGGCTTTTGGCCATTTCAATCGGAGTGTAGCGCAGCCTGGTAGCGCACCTCGTTCGGGACGAGGGGGTCGGAGGTTCGAATCCTCTCACTCCGACCAGTTTTCTCAATCGCTTATGAAGCCTGAACGCTTCGGCGGCCAAAGCAATGGCCTCCGAGCCTACGATTGCCTATGCTGCAGTGGCGAACTGTGGAGAGCCGCCGATGCTCGACGGGGTTATTCTGCTGTGGTTCCTGCTCACGGCGCTGTCCGTCGCCTTTGTTGCGATCGATATTCGAACGACGCCGGAATCGACGGTGATGAAATGGGGCTTCGTGCTGGTGACGCTGTTCACTGGGCCGTTCGGCGCGTTTCTCTATGTGCTGGGGTGCCGCGAACCGCTACCCGGCCTGCACGAAGCCTATGTCGCGACGCCATGGCGACAGGCGCTCGGCTCCACCATGCATTGCGTCGCCGGCGACGGCGTCGGCATTCTCGTCGGCGCGGTCGTCGCGGCGCTATTGAGCCTGCCGCCGCTCGCGGATTTCCTGCTGGAATATGTGCTGGGATTCATGTTCGGCTGGAGCATTTTCCAGGCTCTGTTCATGCGCGACATGGCCGGTGGGTCTTACAGGAAGGCGCTTGCGACGACCTTCATTCCCGAGCTCACATCGATGAACTGCCTGATGGCCGGGATGGCGATCGTTTCGATGATCGGCAAAGCGCATGTCGCCGGCAGCGACCATCCGTCCTCGCCGGCGTTCTGGTTTATCATGAGCATGGCGCTGCTCGTCGGCCTCTGCGCCGCCTATCCGATGAATTACTGGCTGGTCTCCAACAAACTCAAGCACGGCATGACGACGGTGCGGCCCAAAGAGGCGACGCCGGCCATGGCGGAGGCGTCCACCATGACAGCGATGCCTGGCATGCCCAGTATGGCGGAGACGCTACATGAGGCGGCGATGCCTGGCATGGCGGAGACGCCCCGCATGGCGCCGCGTGAGATGGCGCAGTCGGAACACGAGCATATGGACATGCGGCCAAAAGTCTCCACCCGAACCATCGCCCTCGTGGTCGGGCTGTCTTTCATGATCCTGGCGACCGGCGTCGCCATTGGCATGAGCTTTTCCAATATTCCGACGAATGGATAGATTTTAACAGTTAAATTAATATGTTAGGCCGACCGCACGTCGAAGGCCGAGGGTGCGCCTTGCCGTCCGTCCGGCTTCCAGCGCCCTTGCAGCGCCGCTGCTCTCGCGCCCAGCGGCGTGAGCGCTAAGATACGAGGCGCGCCGCAATGCGCCGCACCAGATTGCCGCCGGGCGACGTGACGCAAAGGAGGTCCCACAAGACCAGTCTATGGCGCTCCGCCCTCCCCTCTCCAGACACCGCTCTCCCCATCAAATCACGCGGTAGGAACAATCCATTCGTCAAATTCGTTGCTGGTCGTCGGGTCCTGAAAGAGGAGTTACACGATGACGACGAACGCGCAGTCTGTATTGAAGAGCCTGGCCGAGCTGAGTCGCAATGGGCAAAAGGGGTTCGCCAACGCCGCGGCGGCGGTCAAGGATGAGAAATTGCGCGGCGTTTTCGAAGGGGCATCCGAACGTTGCGCCCTCGGCGCCCAGGAACTGGAGGAAGCGATTGTCAATTTAGGCGGCGACCCGACGCGCGAAGGAACGACGCCTGGGGCGATCCACCGTGCATGGACAAATTTAAAGGCCACGATCACAGGGGGTGATAACAAAGCCGTGTTGGAAGAATGCGAGCGCGGCGAAGATGTCGCCAAAGCGGCCTATCAAAGCGCCCTGGAAGAGGATCTGCCAATATACGCTCGCGATATTATCGACCGGCAATACAAAGGAGTTCTTGAAAATCACGATTTAATCAAGCGGCTACGCGACGCCGCCTGACTCGAGGGCGCCTTCAAAACAAGGTCGGCTCAGGGCTCCCGGGCGACGTCCCTGCCGCTTTTGCGGCCTGCGCTGCAAGAAGGGAACGTCTCGCCGCGCCTGCGAGGCGGGGCGCACGCCGACGCCCCCCGCTCGCGCCCCATCAAGCCGCACGCCCTTTGTTGTTTGACGAATGCGGGTCCTAATGCTTAGCGAAACGCTCGATGGCGTCGATAAACGCCTCTGGAGAAGCCGCGATGCGCCGCACGATGTGCATCGGCAATTTGACGAGCATTCGAACGGTCGCGAGGGTCGCGACGAATTTCGACGGGGAAGCAGGATGCTGCATGCATGTCTCCAGTTGCTTGGCGTTGCGCCGAGCCGCGAGGGGAGGCAGGGGGCGCGGCGCCAAGCTCACAGCGATTGGACGAACATCATCTTTATCCGCCGAACGTTTCAACCGCGTTGCCGCATTGTTGCCCGTCGATTTCGGGCTTAAGTCAATTCTGAGCGCCGCCGTTCAATTCGGCGCAGAGAACCTCTCCCCTTAATCGCTCGGCGACGATCTCGACCGCAGCAGCGACCGCCGGCGACATTGGCGCGCCCATTTCGAAGCTCCCGCCTTCAATCGCGTAAACGACGCAGCGCGACGGCAATGCGCCCAGGGCGCGGGCGAGCTCCAGAGCTTCGGCGAGGCCGAAGCCATGCGTGGATGCGCCGAATCCCGCTGGCGGAAGTGGATCGGTGCTGACGTCGACGCGGCGGATGTCGCCAGGCTCCGCCCCGGAGACGCAGGCGTCGACAATGTAGGCGGCGTCCGCGCCGTCGAGCCGCGCCAATACGCGCGTCGCCTCGCCCTCCTCCTCGATAATTTCGACGTGGGCCGGCGACGCTCCCAGCACACGGGCGACTGCGCGTCCCGCCGCATCGTCGCCGCGATGCGGATTGCCGACGCAGAGCACGACGACGCGCCGGTTCTCGCGCGCTCTATCCACCACGGTCGATGTCGAGCCGCAGAAAATGCGTCGCGCAGGAAATGCAGGGGTCGTGATTGCGAATGGTCTGTTCGCAGCGGTGACGCAAAACGTCGTCGGGCAGGTCGAGCCAGGCGGTCGCGAAGGTCCTCAAATCCTCTTCGATGCTCGGCTGGTTCTGCGACGTCGGCGGCACGATGCGGGCGTCGGCGATCTTGCCATCGGCATTGAGGCTGTAGCGATGATACAGCATGCCGCGCGGCGCCTCGGTCGCCGCATAGCCGGTTCCCGCGCGCGGCTCGATGTCCACGAACGGCCGTTCAGGCTCCTCATAAGCGTCGATGATCCGCAGCGCCTCGTCGCAGGCGTAGAGAACTTCGACGGCGCGAACGATGATGCTGCGGAAGGGATTGGCGCAGGCCGCGCCAAGGCCTGCCTCGTGCGCCGCCTCGCGCGCCAGGGGCGAGAGCGACGCAGCGTTCAGCGCATAACGCGCCAGGGGCCCCGTGAGATAAGCCCCGCGCGCCTTGAGATGGGCGTGCAGCGCGGTCGAATGTTCGACATGGCTCTCTTCGAAATGTTCGTCATATTCCGCCGCGGCGATATCGAGCCCGCAGCTGGAGACGATACGGCCGTGGGTGAAGGGATATTCGCCCTCGCCGCGCAAGGCGACGAATTCATAGTCGCGCTCGACATCAGGAAATTCGAAGCCAGCCGTCCAGCGCACGGTCGCCAATGCCGCCTCCCGCGCGCGTTTCAACTCTTCGGCGAGCGGCTGAAGCTCGCGCCGACGCGGCGTGCGATAAAAGCCGCCGACGCGGACATTGATCGGATGAATCTCGCGACCGCCGAGAAGCGCGATGATCGCATTGCCGGCCTTTTTCAGATCGAGCCCGCGACGCACGATGTCGGCATGGTCGCGCGCCATCTCGATCGCACCTTCATAGCCGAGAAAATCCGGCGCATGCAGCATGTAGACATGCAGCGTGTGGCTCTCGATCCACTCGCCGCAATAGAGGAGCCGCCGCAAGTCGCGCAGCGCGCCGTCGACGACGACGCCGAGCGCGTCCTCCATCGCGCGCACAGCGCTCATCTGATAGGCGACCGGACAGATGCCGCAAATGCGCGCGGTGATATCCGGGACCTCGGCATACATGCGGTCGCGCAGGAAGGCTTCGAAGAAGCGCGGCGGCTCGAAAATATTGAGCTCCGCCGATTGCACGACGCCGTTGCGCGCCACAACCTTGAGCGCGCCCTCGCCCTCCACCCGGGCGAGCTGATCGACCTTAATCGTCTTAACGATCATGACGTTCGCTTTCCTCTCGGAACGCGTCGGCGTTAGCATTGAACGTCCGGTAGACGCGCTTCAGCGCATCCTCACCCATGCCGAGCTTGCCCAGCCATGCCGACAGCGACGGCGCGTTGGGCGTCTCCATCGGGCCGTAGCAGCCGTAGCAGCCGCGATTATAGGAGGGACAGAGCGCGCCGCAGCCCGCATGGGTGACAGGTCCGAGGCACGGCGCGCCATGTCCAACCATGACGCAAAGATTGCCGGCGAGCTTGCACTCGACGCAGACGCTATGCGGCGGCGTTTGCGGCTTCCTTCCCGCGAGGAAGGCCGAAATCATTTCGACGAGCTGCCGTGTGCTGATCGGGCAGCCGCGCAGTTCGAAGTCGACCTTCACGTGATCGGCGATCGCGGTCGAGGTCGCCAGCGTTTGAATATAGTCCGGCCGCGCATAGACGTTCGCCGCATATTCGCGCACGTCGGCGAAATTGCGCAACGCCTGAATGCCGCCTGCGGTGGCGCACGCCCCAATCGTGATTAGGAACCGCGACTGTTTACGGACCTCCTGGATACGCGCCGCATCATGCGCCGTCGTCACCGAACCTTCGACGAGAGAGAGGTCGTATGGACCTTCGACCGACGCGCGCGTGGCTTCAAGAAAATGCGCGATCTCGACGGCGCCGGCGATCTCCAGCAATTCGTCCTCGCAATCGAGGAGGCTGAGCTGACAGCCGTCGCAAGAGGCGAATTTCCAGACCGCGAGTTTTGGTCGCCTGCGTTCCATCACAGCTCCCGATAGGCAAGGAGATCGCGCACGCGATCATACCGATGGACCGGCCCGTCCTTGCAGATGAACAGCGGTCCGAACTGGCAATGGCCACAGTGGCCGATGGCGCATTTCATGTTGCGCTCCATCGACACGAAGATCCGCGAATCGGCGACGCCCGCGTCTTCGAGCGCGAGCGCCGTCGCGCGGATCATCACTTCCGGCCCGCAGATCATCGCCACCGTGTCCGCCGGATCGTAGCGGAGCTTGGACAGCAAGGGCGTCACATAGCCGACGTCACCGGTCCACTGGGATCCGGCGGCGCGCTCCACCGCCACTCGCAACTGAAAGTCGGGCGTGCGCCGCCATTCTTCGAGTTCGCCGCCAAAGATGAGATCGTCCGGCGTGCGCGCGCCATAGAGAACGCCGACGCGGCCGTAAGCGGCGCGATGCCGCAGCAGCCAGTAGATGACCGGCCGAAGCGGCGCGAGGCCGATGCCGCCGCCGATCAGCAGGACGTCGGATCCCTTGGCCTCCTCGACCGGCCAGCCGACGCCGAAAGGACCGCGCAAGCCCACTTGGTCGCCAGCCTTCAATCTGCCGAGCGCCGCGCTCACCAGCCCGACGGCGCGGATCGTATGCGTCAGCCGCTCGGGCGCGTCCGAATCCCCGCTGATGCTGATCGGTATTTCGCCGACGCCGAAGGCGTAGAGCATGTTGAACTGTCCCGGCATGAACGGCGTGGCGCGTTCAGGGACGAGATCGAAGGTGAACACCTCCGCCGACTCGCGAACGAAACGCGTCACCGGCGTCATGCTCGGCGCCATCGGATAGGATCGCGGCGCGGAGGCCTCAGGCGTTTGCGGCATCATACATCCCAAGCGCCTGCATGCGCGCGGCCTGCAACCGTTTGACGAGCGGCGGAATGAACCGCTTCATCATTTCATAGCCGACGCGCGGATCCGCCTCGCATTTGCCGCGCAGACACTTCCCGTCGAACGCGATGGCGCGCGTCAGTTCCGTTGCGCGCGCGTCGAACGACGAACGATAGGGCGGAATGAGCCAGTCGGCGCCGAGTATTTCCCCGCTCTTGACGGTCAGAAAGGTGAAAGCGCCGCGCCCCGGCACAAAAGTCTCCAGGGCGACGGCGCCGTGCCGCACGAGATAGAAGAAATCCGCCGCGGCGCCCTCGCGAAAAATATAATCTCCCGGTTGCAGGACGACGTTCTTGGCGCATCCGGCGACCAGCGCCAGCGTCTCTTCGTCGAGCCCCTCGGCGAAGGGATGATGACGGAGCAGATCGGCAATGTCCTTCATCGCGAGTCCTCGGCCAAGGCGTCACAGCCGCGGATGGCGCGCACCTCTTCGGTGATGTCGATGCCCACTGGGCACCAGGTGATGCAGCGCCCGCACCCCACGCAACCCGATGAGCCGAACTGGTCGATCCAGGTCGCCAGCTTGTGAGTCATCCATTGCCGGTAGCGCGATTTTGCGCTGGCGCGCACGCTGCCGCCGTGAATATAGGAAAAATCCATGGTGAAGCAGGAATCCCAGCGGCGCCAGCGTTCGGCGTGCCGCCCGGTCAGATCGGAGGCGTCCTCCACCGACGTGCAGAAACAGGTCGGACAGACCAAGGTGCAATTGGCGCATGTCAAACAGCGCGTGGCCACCTCGTCCCAGCGCGGATGTTCGAGATTGTTGGTCAGCAACTCGTTAAGATCATCCGAACGCATGTCCCGCCCCATCGAGGCTGCTGTGCGTTCGATTACGGCTTCGCCCGCCTCGATCTCGCGGCTCGAAGCCGGCCGGTGCGGAATCTGCGCCAGGAGCGCGCGCCCTTCTTCGCTGCCGGTCTCGACGAGAAACATATGCTCGGTCCCGTCGATAAGCTCGGTCAGGGCGAGGTCGAAGCCCTGCGCGACGCGCGGACCCGCGTTCATCGAAACGCAGAAGCACGAGCCTCCGGCCTTGCCGCAGTTGACGGCGACGATGAGCGCGCCCGCGCGCAAGGCCTGATAGTGCGGGTCGACATACTTATCGCCGACAAGCACCCTGTCTTGAATCTCGATCGCGCGAAGTTCGCAGGCGCGAACGCCAATGAACGCCAGACGTTCGGACGGCGGCGATTCCGGCGTGACGCTTACGCTTTCGCCATCGCGTTGGGCCGACCAAAGACGCACGCGCGGCGCATGTAGATAGTTTTTCCACGATTGCGGGCCAACGGAATATCCAAACAGCGCCTCGTCGTCGCGACGGGCCAATCGGTAGCGGCCGCTGTCCTGCTCATCGGTCCAGCCGCGCGGCAGATCGTCGACGGAGTCGATGTCGTCATAAAGGATCGCCTGATTTTGCATCGTCGGTCCCACCGCGCGATAGCCGCGCGTCCGGATCGCCTGCAGCAAGTCCTGCAGGCCCTGGATCGTTATGGTCACCGCTTCGTCAGCTTTGGCCATCGGCGCTCCTACCGCTTCGCGCGTTTCCGACGGCGCCGATGTGTTTTCGGCGCATTGTTCAGCTCTTGCCAGCGCTCTTGTGGCGCGGCGATGACAAGCTGTCGAGGGCGCCGCTCGCGCTCCGTCCGCGCTGGCGGGGGCCCGACGCTTCTGAAACCATAGGGCTGCGCGCGCTGGAAGCGAGTGAAGCGCGGCCAATTGGCGCTTCACCGGTTGCTCGCTCACCGCGCAGCAACTATTCTGGCCTTCTATTTCGGCCAACAGGCGCTTAGGACAAGGCGGGAATAGCCGCCGCAGTGTCGTTGGCGCCAGAACCAGCGAGGATCGCTCATGTCCAACGGCTCCGACCCGGCCGAACCCAAAACGCCCGATGTTCCGCCACACCACGACAGCTGGGCGACGACGCTCGAGCATGGCATTGAAGAGATAAGGACCCAGCCGGCTGAAGTTCTCTTCCTCGACGTCCTCAAGATCGACCTGCCCTACATCATCATGCTCTCGATGGCGGTGCTGGGCATCGGCCTTGTCACCTTCACAGGCGGCCCCTCCGATTATTATTGGGAATTCCTTACGCCTGTTTATTGCGCAATCTGCATCTTCGTGGGCTGGCGGCACACGGACACGAGACAGGAGCGCCTCCGCCTGATCTGGACCCAGATCCTGCACTGGGCGGCGGTGCTCGCGGCGATGGCCCTCATTTACACCGACGCCATGCTTAAAGTGGTCAATCCGAACGCCGCAGGACTGATGCTGATGGTCATCCTCGCACTATCGACCTTCGTGGCGGGCGTTCACGCCGGAGCTTGGCAGATTTGCATTGTCGGCGTGCTTCTGGCTGTTTGCGCGCCCGTGCTGGCCACGATTCAAACGTCGTCGCCATTCATCATCGTCACAACGCTTGGCCTGGTTTTTATCGGCGCAAGCTTGTATTTGACGTTCCACGCGCATCGCCGGAAAGTCGGCGATGCGGAAGCGGAGGCCTGATCAAAAAAAATGCGCGCCGAGCGATCTTGGCGCGCATTTCCCTGTCAGCTCGCCACCGGCTGCGCCGCGAGCGCGGCGCGGATCGCGTCTTCCTTGGACTTGTCAAAGGACGTCCGCAGCACCACGCCGCCGACCCCCTTTAGCCCTTCGAGAACCTTATCGGTCGTCATCTTGCGCACGAGAAGGAACAAGGCCGCGCCCCCGGGCGGGACCGCGGCCGCCACGTCCTTCATGAATTTGTCATCGATGCCGAAATCCGTCATCGCGCCTGAAACCGCCCCGGCGCCGGCGCCGATCGCCGCGCCCGCCAGCGGCATCATAAAGATCAATCCGATCAGAGCGCCCCAGAAGGCGCCGGAGACTCCGCCAAGCGCTGTGGTGTTGAACAGCTGATTGAGCTTCACAGCGCCATCCGCATTCTTGACCGCGACGACCGCGTCGCCAAGCTCGATCAGATATTCCTTCTGCATGGTGAAAAGCTTCTTCCGAACTTCTTCGGCCTTTTCTTCCGACGGAAATGCAATCACGAGAAGATCATTCATTGGCGTCTCCTATTGCGCGCGCCAATCTCGGCGCGCCGCCATAGACGATCTAGTCAGTGAATAAAGCAAGACAATGGGCCCCAGTGGTGATCGCCCGAGCATGAAACGCAGCGTCACCGGCGGACGCCGCCCTCATCGCCCGGCGGCGAGGGCGGCGGGCCAGCCGCGCGCTGAAATCAGCTTACGCGCCGCCGGCGCTCGGGCGCTGCCGCAGCGGACGCGCTGCGGCAGCGACGCGGCGCAGCATAGAGGAAGCAGAGCGGCGACAGCGCCGCAGCGCACAGCAATGTTGCGATAACCATAGCACCTCTCCCGAATTTTTATTTTTGTGGGCCGCCCGCCGCGAAGCGGGCGGCCCTCGGTCTCGTTTACTCGGTCAGGAGGGCGACGCCTTCCTTGCCGATCAGGCGCTGAATGTTGATCAGCAGCTGAAGCACGACGCCGAACACGCCGAGCGCCATCCAGCCAAAGAACACGAAGCCCCAATGCAGCGGCGCGACGAACAGTTCTTCCATGAACCAGAACGTGTGGCCCCACTCATTCAGGCCGACGTTCGGGATGATCATGAACGGGCCAATCGCCACGATCAGATACGCAAGCGAGTAGCCCTTCGCGAAATACGGAAGACGCGTCTTCGCATAGAAGAAGCCGCCAACCGCGATCACCGAATAAATCGGGTAGCTCATGTAAAACTCGATGATGTGCGACGGCGTGAAGTCCGTGTCGCGAATCACCGTCATGTGCCAGGTGCCGTCCTGCTCCGTGAAGAACGACGCGCCCCAGTAAATGGCGACGCCATAAATCACCAGCCACTGCACCTCGACAACCAGACGGCGCATCTCTTCGCGCGCCGTCAGCGTCGAGAAGTCGCGCGTGCGCGTCTTCCAAAGAAAGCCCGCAAGGCCAAGACCAGAGATCAGCTCAAGCGGAATCTCCGTCCAAAGGATCGACATCCAATACGTCTGGAACTCCGGCGCAAACGAGTCCAGGCCGGCGCGCCAGCCAAAAATCTGCTCGTAAATCCGAACGACCAGATAAAACCCGTTCAGAACCGCAAGGCCAATCCACATGCCCTTCAGGTCAACTACTGCTTCCGTGCCAGCAGCGGCCCGGGCCGCTGTGTCAGTCGTCGAGCTCATACCATTCTCCTCCGATGTGCTCCCAGGGAATTGCGCGTGACCGGTATCGCTCCGCCTCCCACAACGGAGCCGCTTCGTCCTCGTTTCTTAAAAAAAGCGAAAGCGCGTCTTCTCTTCGAAACACGCAAACCCGCCCTTGTCTTGCCGCAGCCTTCCCGAAAATCCCGAAAACTCCCCCGCCCTCAGACGGAGCAAATCCCCAAAATCCCCAGAACCCGGCTGCTTGTTGTTATCGGACGAAAACCGACGTCGCCGCCTAAGCCAAAATCCAAACCCATCCCCCTTCAGAGACAGATCGCAGACCCAGCTCAGCGTGCCGCAACATTCCAATAACCCCCAATAATCACAATACCCATTGGTGCTAGGAAAAACAATCTATCGAATAGCCAATGCAACCCTAGTGGAT
>Ga0209347_1004249_pt1 | contig 15171 bp, 16 predicted proteins | sample AutmiccommuBRH23_FD_187382 | JGI IMG/M metagenome (GOLD analysis project Ga0209347, IMG submission 187382) | Deep subsurface microbial communities from Mt. Terri, Switzerland - Autotrophic microbial communities BRH/23 (SPAdes) (version 2) | ecosystem: Environmental > Aquatic > Deep subsurface >... | reverse complement strand
ACGGCCTTCATCGCACCGGGTTCACCCTGGGAAAACGGCTACTGCGAGAGCTTCAACGCACGGTTCCGAGACGAACTTTTGAATGGTGAGGTCTTCTACAGCCTGCGTGAGGCCCAGATCCTCATCGAGAAATGGCGTCGCCACTACAATACGGTCAGGCCGCACAGCGCATTCGGATACCGTCCACCAGCGCCCGAAGCCGTCGTCCCGATAGTCCAGCGGCCGACCATGCATTAACATTCAAACTGGACCACTCGATGGGGGCAGACCACCCGGCACCTCGATGTAGCAGCAGCAAAAGATGATGGAGAATCTGACCCGCGCCGTCGCCTCAGATGTGCCCGTTCTGGTCATTATTCCATCCGGCACGACACCCCCCGACGGGTTGATGCCGCTGTTCACCTACCGCATGTGTCTGACCGCTTTTTCACCTGACTATGCCACCTGCCTGATCCAGCTACGCTGCTCTGGGCGCAAACCCGGTTGGAAAAGCATGCTTGGGCGTTTGCCCAGCCCTGGACAACTGCGTGGCATGTCGCCCTTGTCCCTCGCCACCGCGTTTCGGCTGTCGCATGCGGAGGGCGTCATTGCCGAACTTGGTCGCATCACCAAACCATCAGGGCGCCAGTTCTCGTTGTCCGACCTGAAGGGCTATGGCGAGGTCCAGAACACCGCAAATCGGTTGGTTGCCGATCTGGTAGCCTTCTCTGCAGGCAAGATCAATTGGGACGACGTACCGCGTAACCATTTGTTAAGCGGTCCTCCCGGTGTCGGCAAAATCTGCATCGCCCGTGCCGTCGCCGTCAGCGCCAATCTTCCGCTGATCATTGGTGATGCGGGCGAATGGCAGGCATCCGGCCATCTGGGCGACATGCTGGCCGCGATGCAGCGCAGCTTTGCCGAGGCCGCCAGTAAGGCTCCTTGCCTGTTTGTGATCGATGAGATTGACCAGTCCGGCAGCAGACGCGGCGGATCAGACAAAAGCGCAACCTATTGGAATGTTGTGATTTGCAGCCTGCTCCAGAAACTTGACGGGTTCGGGGCGACACCCGGCGTAGTCATCATCGGATGCTGCAACACCCCCGAGATGCTGGATCCCGCCCTGCGCAGACCGGGGCGCTTTGATTGCGTCCTCGAGGTGCCCTATCCCGACAGCGAGGCGCTGGCGGCCATCCTCGCATGGCATGCGCCCGAACTCTCTGACCCCGATCAGTCGGCATAGCCCAGCATAGCATCAACCCGCAGAAGCGCGGCCCCCAGACCAATATCACCCGGCAGGTGTCAAATCAGTCGGCCGCGGACATTGACGATAATGACACTAGAACAGGCCCGGACGGTCCGGGGCGCGAATCATTTTCGCCAGATGAGTTGGAATTTTATCGTAGGCAGCCGGATCTGTAGCCCCAGTGTAGCCCCGGATTGATCATCGGGGGACCAGACAACAGCGGTCTAATATGTTTTTGTTTTAATTTCATGAGGAAAGCTTGGTAGCGGAGGAGGGACTCGAACCCCCGACACGCGGATTATGATTCCGCTGCTCTAACCAACTGAGCTACTCCGCCGAAGCGTGACGGGCTTTACGAAAGCACGGTTGGCCCGTCAAGGGCGAAACCGCATCTGCTGCGGTGAATCAGAAAAAACCGGCGCGAACCTGTCATCCCCGAACGCCGCTGCTTGACCATCAGGGGAGTGGCCCGGACGCACCTTTCTGGCGGACATGGCGGTTTCGTGATTGCTGAAATTTTCATCTTCGCGCCCTCTTTTCAGGCAAATCAGCCGGATACGCGATGGAAATGCAGGGCAGCGGATGTTTCCCGTCCATCTCCCCCGCCATGATCACGTGGCGCTGCCCGGCTCTGGGGCTTTCTTCAAGGCGCGCGATGGGTCAACGCAGCCGGGGGAGGCGATCATTCTGGATGCAGCGCAGGTCTTGCCGCTCGACGGTCCGACCCGGGCCCAGCGCGCCATCGGCACGTTGCTGTTGCACAGCAAGGCGCAGGTCAGCAGCGGCGCTCCGGTTCTTGACGACCTGCGCCATGCCGGATGCCTGAAGGCGCTGTTTCCACGAGGCCCGGCGGATCGACTGAGTGCAGTCATCGTCAACACGTCAGGTGGGATCACGGGCGGCGACGACCTGCGAATCGAGGGGCACGTGGGTGTGGACAGCCGTCTGAGCCTGACATCGCAGGCGGCTGAACGGATTTACCGCGCCAGCGGGATTGAGCCCGCGCGCGTCACCACAAAGATCATTGTGGCCGCAGGGGGCCGACTGGATTGGCTGCCGCAGGAAACGATCCTCTTCGACGCCGCCCGGCTGGATCGGCGTTTGCGTGTCGATCTGGCCGCGGATGCGCGCTGCCTTCTGGTCGAGACACTGGTTTTCGGTCGAAAGGCCATGGGCGAGCGCGTGCGCGCATTGCACCTCTCCGACCGGATCGAGGTCTGGCGAGACGGCGCGCCGCTTTTCATCGACAGGATGCGCCTTGCAGGAGATGCGGCTGATCTATTGGCACGCCGTGCCACTGGTGCCGGTGCCGTGGCGATGGCCAGCGTGCTTTTCGCAACCCCTGAGGACAGCCCCGAGGCCGCCGCACATCTGGACCGCCTGCGCCAGGATTTGCCCGCCGGGGCTGGCGCATCGCTGATCCGTCCGGGCCTCCTGTTTCTGCGCCTGACGGCATCAGACAGTTTCAACCTGCGCCGCAGGCTGCTGCCCCTCTTGGCACAGCTGAATGACGGCCCCCTGCCCCGCACATGGATGATCTGAGATGAACCTGACCCCCCGCGAAAAAGACAAGCTGCTGATCGCGATGGCCGCCGAGGTGGCGCGCAAACGTCTGGCGCGCGGCGTCAAGCTGAACCATCCCGAGGCGATTGCCCTGATCACCGACACGGTGGTCGAAGGGGCGCGCGATGGGCGGTCCGTGGCCGACATGATGCAAGCAGGCGCACAGGTGATCACCCGCGCCGATTGCATGGAGGGCGTGCCCGAGATGATCCACGAGGTTCAGGTCGAGGCGACCTTCCCTGATGGCACCAAGCTGGTGACCGTCCACAATCCGATCCGCTGATTTTCGCAAGGAGCCCAACTGATGAAACGAATGATCCTGATAGCCGCCACCCTCTGGGCCACGCCACTTCTGGCGCATGACGGGATGCATCTGCATCCTCATGCCGATCACCCGGCGTGGTCGCTGATCGTGCTGGCATCGGCTGTGGTGGGTGCTGCGGCCTATCTGGCATGGCGGCGCAAATGATCCCCGGCGAGCTGTTTCCCGCATCCAGTGATCTGACCCTGAACGCCGGGCGCGAGGCCATTACGCTGATGGTCGCCAATACCGGCGACCGCCCGGTACAGGTGGGCAGTCATTACCATTTCGCCGAAACGAATCCGGCGCTGGACTTTGACCGCGTGGCTGCGCGCGGGATGCGGCTGGACATCGCCGCCGGCACCGCCGTGCGGTTCGAACCCGGTCAGCGGCGCGAGGTGCAATTGATCCCCTATGCCGGGGACCGGATCGTGCAGGGCTTCAATCAGGCGGTGATGGGGCCGCTCTAGGCCCTGCCGCGCATATCATTCGTCAAAGGATCGTTCCGATGCCCGTCAAGATTTCCCGCCCCGACTATGCCGCGATGTATGGCCCGACCACGGGCGACAGGGTGCGGCTGGCCGATACCGATCTGATCATCGAGGTGGAGCGCGACCTGACGATCTATGGCGAAGAGGTCAAGTTCGGCGGCGGCAAGGTGATCCGCGACGGGATGGGGCAGTCTCAGATGACGCGCGCAGGCGGGGCGGTGGATACGGTCATCACCAATGCGCTGATCGTGGACTGGACCGGGATTTATAAGGCGGATGTCGGCCTGCGGGACGGGCGTATCCATGCCATCGGCAAGGCAGGCAACCCTGATACGCAACCGGGTGTCACGATCGTCGTGGGACCGGGAACCGAGGTGATCGCGGGCGAGGGGCGCATCCTGACGGCGGGCGGGTTTGACAGCCATATCCATTACATCTGCCCGCAGCAGATGGAGGATGCGCTGCATTCCGGCGTGACCACGATGCTGGGTGGCGGCACTGGTCCCGCGCATGGCACGCTGGCCACGACAGTTACGCCCGGGCCGTGGCACATGGCGCGAATGTTGCAGGCGGCGGATGCCTTTCCGATGAATCTTGCCTTCGCGGGCAAGGGCAATGCCTCGCGTCCCGCAGCGCTGGAGGAGCAGATACTGGCGGGTGCCTGTGCGCTGAAACTGCACGAGGATTGGGGCACTACGCCTGCGGCCATAGATTGCTGCCTGTCCGTCGCGGATGCCATGGATGTGCAGGTGATGATCCACACCGATACGCTGAATGAAAGCGGTTTTGTGGAACATACCGTGGCGGCGCTGAAGGGGCGCACGATCCACGCATTTCACACCGAAGGCGCGGGGGGCGGTCATGCTCCCGACATCATCAAGATCTGCGGGCTGCCGCATGTCCTGCCCTCATCCACCAATCCGACACGGCCCTTCACCGTCAATACGGTTGACGAGCATCTGGACATGCTGATGGTCTGTCATCACCTCGACAAGTCTATCCCCGAAGACGTGGCCTTTGCCGAAAGCCGTATCCGGCGCGAGACGATTGCCGCCGAAGATATCCTGCATGACATGGGGGCGTTCTCGATCATCGCGAGCGACAGTCAGGCGATGGGGCGTGTGGGCGAGGTGCTGATCCGCACATGGCAGACCGCCGACAAGATGCGCAAGCAGCGCGGACGCCTGCCCGAGGAGACGGGCGAGAACGACAATTTCCGCGTGCGCCGCTATATCGCCAAATACACGATCAACCCGGCCATCGCGCATGGGATCTCGGCGCATATCGGCAGTATCGAGCTAGGCAAGCGCGCCGATCTGGTGCTGTGGAACCCGGCCTTCTTTGGTGTGAAACCCGAGATGGTCCTGATGGCGGGCAGCATCGTGCTTGCCCAGATGGGCGACCCCAATGCCTCGATCCCCACGCCGCAGCCGGTCTATTCCCGGCCGATGTTCGGGGCGTATGGCCGCGCGCTGGAGCATACGGCGGTGACCTTCGTGTCCGAGGCGGCGCAGGCGGACGGGATACGCGGCAAGCTGGGTCTGGCGAAACAGACCTTGGCGGTGACCAACACGCGCCGGATCGGCAAGGCGGATCTGAAGCTGAACACGGCAACGCCGCATATCGAGGTGAACCCCGAAACCTATGAGGTGCGCGCGGATGGCGAATTGCTGACCTGCGAGCCTGCAACCGTGCTGCCGATGGCGCAGCGCTATTTCCTGTATTGATCCCGAAAGGCCGATCCGATGTCCCTGCCTCATGCCCATCATCTGACCCGTGCGGCCGATATCCCTGCTGCTGATGATCACTGCTTGCTGACCTACGACGCGCGGTTTCTCCGGCGCAAACGGCTTGAGACGGTGACGGGTGTGCCCTTTCTGATCGATCTGGCGCAGACCGTCTCGGTGGATCAAGGCGATGGGTTCATCCTGTCGGATGGCCGTGTGATCGCGGTGCAGGCCGCCGCCGAGGCGCTGCTGGAAGTGCGCGGGGCCGATCTGGTGCGGCTGGCCTGGCATATCGGCAACCGCCACACTCCCTGCCAGATCGAGGGGGATCGCCTGCTGATCCAGCGGGATAAGGTCATGCGCGACATGCTGGCCCTGCTGGGGGCCGAGGTGGTTGAGGTAACGGAACCCTTTACCCCCGAAGGTGGCGCATACGGACTTGGCCGCACCCATGGGCATCATCATGGCGATGCACAGGGGAACCCGGTGGTGAAGCATGCGCATGATCACGGGCACGCGCATGAACATGAGCATGAGCATCACCACCATCAGAGGCATGAGCACTGAGATGACCCCGACACCGCACCTCGTCACTTTGATGCAATGGCTCTCTCCGTCCTATCCGGTGGGTGGGTTCAGCTATTCGCATGGGCTGGAATGGGCCGTGGCGGCCGGGGACGTGACGGAAGCGGCAGGGTTTCAGGCCTGGCTGGCGGATGTGCTGGAATATGGCACCGGGCGCAACGATGCGATCCTTCTGGCCGCAGCGTACCGCGCAGAGGATGCGGCCACCCTTGCCCATGTGGACGCCGTAGCCCGCGCGCTTGCCCCCTCGTCCGAGCGTTTGCTGGAGACGACAGCACAGGGCGCGGCCTTCGTGCGCACGACCGCTGAGATCTGGGACATGGACCTGCCGGCCCTATGCTATCCCGTGGCGGTGGGGCGCGCGGCGGCACTGATCGGGGTGGGGCTGGAACAGGTCCTGCCGCTTTACCTGCACGGCTTCGCATCGAACCTGACCGGGGCGGCGATGCGGCTGGTGCCTTTGGGCCAGACCGAGGGACAGCGCGTTCTGGCGGCGATGACGCCGCTGTGCGATCTGCTGGCGCAAGAGGCACTGGCAGGTGCGGGGCTGGATGATCTGGGCGGCTGCACGGTGATGGCCGATATCGCCGCGATGAAACATGAAACCCAATATACAAGGCTGTTCAGATCATGACATCACCCCATGGCCCCTTGCGGATCGGCATCGGTGGACCTGTTGGCGCGGGCAAGACTACGCTGACCGCTGCCCTATGCCGTGCCTTGCGCGACGATTATTCCGTGGGGGCGATCACGAATGACATCTACACCCAAGAGGATGCCGAGGCGCTGATGCGGATGCAGGTTCTGCCGCTGGACCGGATCATCGGGGTCGAAACCGGCGGCTGCCCGCATACGGCGATCCGCGAGGACGCCTCGATCAACCTGGCTGCCGTGGCCGAGATGCGCCAGCGCCACCCCGAGGTCGAGGTGGTGCTGATCGAAAGCGGCGGGGACAATTTGTCGGCGACCTTCAGCCCGGAACTGGCGGATCTGACGATCTATGTGATCGACGTGGCGGCGGGCGAGGAAATCCCGCGCAAAGGCGGGCCTGCGATCACACGTTCGGACATTCTGGTGATCAACAAGACCGATCTGGCCCCGCATGTGGGGGCGTCGCTGGAGGTCATGCAGCGCGATGCGACGCGGATGCGCAGCGAGCGGCCTTTCGTCTTTGCCGCCCTGCGCAAGGGCGAGGGGCTGGAGGATGTGATCGGCCTGATCAAGACGATCGGGGGGCTTTGATCCAGAACCCGATCGCCGGTAGAGAGGTCGGAGCCTCCGGCGGGGATATTTTCGGCAAGTAGAAACTGCCCGTCAGGCGCCTTTTGGGGCCTCGAGCAGGATGACGGAGCAGGCGGCCTCGTCAAAGCCGATGACACCGCCGCCGTTTTCGGCCAAGGCGATACGGGCGCGTTTGGCTTGCCGCGCGCCGGCCTCTTGGCGCAGTTGCAGGGTCAGTTCATGGATCATCGACAAGCCGGTGGCACCGACCGGATGACCCTTCGAGACCAGCCCACCCGACAGGTTGATGGGCAGGCGCCCCCCCAATGCCGTCGCCCCGGATTCGATCAGGTCGCCGCCTTTTCCGTCATCGCAGAAGCCCAGCATTTCGGCCTGGAATATCTCGCAGAAGGATGTGGCGTCATGCACCTCGGCCAGATCCACGTCTGCGGGGGTCAGGCCGGAGGCGGCATAGGCCTTCTGCGCGGCGACGCGGGACAGGCCCGGCTCGTCCGGCGCGCGATACTTGCCGCCCGTCAGCACAGAGGCGCGCACCTTGACCGCGCGGGCCTGCACATCGGCAGGCTGGGCACGCAGGAAATCCCCGGAACACAGGATCGCCGCCGCGGCGCCATCGCCGATGGGCGCGCACATGGAGCGGGTCAGCGGATAGGAGATCGGGCGATCCGCCAAAACGTCCTCCACAGGCACCTCGAAACGATACTGCGCCTTGGGGTTCAGCGATCCGTGGTGATGGTTCTTTGATGCGGCGATCGCGATCTGGCGCTGTGTTGTGCCGTATTTGCGCATGTGCCACGCGGCCTGCATGGCATAGGTGTCCATGAAGACCGTGCCACCACCGGCCTTGGCATCGAAAGGCTTGCCCGCCTCGGACCCGCGTGCGGCGTAATAGGTGTGCCATTCCTCGGGGTCGAGCTGGTCGATGCCGCCGTCGAAGATTTCCTGCGTGCGGGCGGCGTCGCCGGGAAAGAATGTCTTTTCCACACCGATGGCCAGCGACACCTCGGCCTGGCCGGACAGGATATCCTTCCACGCCCCATGAAAAGCCATGGAGGCGGTCGCGCAGCCGCCTTCCACATTGATCATGCCGACGCGTTCGGGAAACAGCCCCTCGCGCACCAAAGGCGTGAAGCAGACCTGCCCCCTGATATTGCGCTGCCCGAAGGTGCCCATGCCGCAATTGCCGAACCAGCCCATCTCGATATCCGCGCCGGTCTCCAGCCCTGCATCGGCGAGCGCCTCAAGATAGGCCTCACGCGTCAGGTCCTTGAAGCCGGTCTCGGGCCGCTTGCCGAAGGCGGTGCAAGAAGTGCCGATGACATAGACGTCGCGCATGGGTGATCCTTCCGGTCGATCTCAGACAGCGTGCCAAACAATCATTTGATTTATGTCATGGAAAAATGTCCGCATCAAGATGGCGTTCGCGTGATTCACTTGCACAGAAGGCTTGAGCAAACAGTTGTTTGGCGATACCAAACCAACAAGGACCAGTGCTGCACCACCGAGGAATGATGCAGTCATTGCCGCCGAAAGATCAACCAACGATCAGGGAGGACGTTGAAATGAAAGCAGTTTTCAAGACCATTGTCGTGACAGGCGCCATGTCGGGCCTGCTGGCGGGATTCGCGGGCGGGGCCATGGCACAGGACTATCCGTCGCTGTCGCTGCGGATGGCGCATCCGCTGCCCGAGACATGGCCCGCCGCTGAATGGGATGGTTGGTGGGCCGAGGAAGTGGAGCGGCGGTCAGGGGGAAAGATCCAGATCGAGGTGTTCTGGGCCGGGCAGATCGGCGGGCTGACCGAGATCAAGTCGCTCGTGTCAACCGGCGCGGTCGATATGGGCGTCTTTGCTCAGGCGGTTCACGCCGAGGAATTGCCGCTCACCGCAGTTTCCGCAGGCTTGCTGAACCGCGTGTCCGCCACGCCAGCCGTGGCTGACGAACTGGCGCGCGAGATGTATGCGACAGCGCCAATCAGCGAAGAACTGGCCGCGCAGAACCTGCATGTCCTGAAATGGACCGTGCCGTCGACCTATACCCTGCAGTGCAACAAGCCGGTGAACAGCACGGCCGATCTTGCCGGTCTGCGCGTGCGCGCGGTGGGCGGCGCCTATGTGCCGATCTGGATGGAAACCTTCGGGATGGTGCCGACGCGGGTGCAGGCTACTGAAGTACGCGAAGGGCTGACCCGCGGCACGCTGGATTGCAACTTCGGGCCGATCGAATGGGCGACATTCTCGGGGTTTGAAACGGCCGCCCCGTATTGGTCGGACATCAACACTGGCAGTTTCACCACGTTCCAGCTCTATGTGTCTAAAACCGCATGGGACGGCTTTCCGCAGGAGGTGCGCGATCTGATGACAGAGGTCGCGGCAGAGGCGATGGCCAAGGATCAGGCTGCGCTGGAAGGGGTGGCTGCCAAGGCCGTCGAGGCCTACAAGGCCGCTGGCGGGCAGATCGTGAACCTGTCCGATATGGACGCGCTGGTGGCAAAATCGCCAGACATGATCAGCGTCTGGGAAGAGCGGATGACCGCTGCCGGCATGGGTGACAAGATCGCACCGCTTGTGGGTCCGATGCGGGAAGCGCAGACGTCTTTCCAGAACTGATCTGCAGAGTCGACAGGCGGGCGGCAGGTTCCTGACTTGCCGCCCGCTTGCAACCAGATGCAGGGGAGCTGTCCATGCTGTTTGAACGGATCGCAAGCGGGATTGCCGCCATCGCCTTGGCCATGGTGATGCTGGTGGGCGTGATAGATATCGTGGCGGGAGAGTTTCTGGGCGTATTTCTGGCCTTCAAGGTTGACATGTCCGGCACCTTGACGGCTGCGGCCATTTTCCTTGCCTGGCCACTGGTCCAATCACGCAACGAACACATCAATGTAGACCTGTTCAGCGGGATATTCCCGCGCTGGAGGGTTATTCCACGTGAGATTGTTGCAAAACTGGCAGGGTTCATCGTCTTTGCCCTGATCGCCCGAGGCACCTGGGTTCTGGCGTTGGACAGTCTTGCCATACGCGAGAAATCGGCCGCAACGCTGGGTTATCCGATCTGGCCCGCAAAGCTGGCCTGCGCGGTGGGGGCCAGCCTGGTGTTGCTGGTCATCACGCTGCAACTGGTCCGGCTGATCCGGGATGCGATATCCGGGAAGGAGCCTGTGTAATGGGCGGTCTTGAGACAGGTCTGATCGCCTTCGCGGCGCTTCTTGCGTTGCTGGCTATGGGTGTCCCTGTGGCTTTTGCTCTGGGATTGGTGGCCGCAGCGGGCATGTATCTGACCGTAGGCGTCACGTTCCTTTACACGACATTCCAGACCACGCCCTATACGCTGACCAGCGATTACACTTTTGTCGTTGTGCCCATGTTCGTGCTGATGGGTGGGATCGCCGGGCGCGCGGGCATCATCGCGGATTTGTACACGGCCGCGCATTACATGCTGGACCGGATCAAGGGCAGTCTGCTGATGGCGACGATCATCGCGCAGGCGGGCTTTGCGGCTGCTTCCGGATCGACCGTCGTCGCATCCAGTGTGTTCACCCGCATGGCCCTGCCCGAGATGCTGAAATTCGGCTACAATGGCGGGATTGCGGGCGGTTGCATCGCGGCGGCGGGCACGCTGGCGGGGTTGATCCCGCCCTCCATCGCGATGGTGCTTTACGCGATGCTGACGACGCAGCCGGTGGGCGAATTGCTGATCGCGGGCATTATCCCCGGCGGTCTGACAGCCGTGGCCTATATGGTCGGCGTGCGTGTCATGCTGATTTTCCGGCCAGAATGGGCACCACCGTCAAAACTGACGATCACATGGGGGATGCGGGGCCGCGCCCTGGCGAAGGTCTGGAGTGTGCTTTTGCTGATGACGCTTGTCATGGGCGGTATCTACGCAGGCTATTATCCGCCTTCGGCAGCTGGGGCAGTCGGCGCCGCAGGCGCTTTGGTGATCGCGCTCTCGATGCGGCGGATCGGCGGGCGCGAGGTCTGGGAGGCGCTGCTGGAAGCGGCCCGCATCTCGGCCATGATCTTTGCCATTGTCATTGCGGGGTTGATCTTCAGCCGCTTTCTTCTGATCAGCGGTTTCATCGGCGAGGTGCGCGCCTTCGTCATCGCCAGCGAACTGGGTGTCACCGGCTTTCTGATCGCCACCATCGCCATCTTCCTGATCCTTGGGATGTTCATCGACTCTGTCTCGCTTCTAGTGATCGCGGTGCCATTCCTCTACCCGATCTCGCAAGCGCTGGGGATCGACCCGATCTGGTTCGCCGTGATCATCATCAAGTTGATCGAGATCGCCGCCATCACGCCGCCCGTGGGGCTTAACCTCTATGCCGTGCTGGCAGCGGCCAACGGCGCGCTGAAACCGGGTGAGTTGTTTCGGGGGATCACCCCCTTCATCTTGATCGAATTCGTGGTGCTGGGCCTGCTGATCGCCTTTCCGGCGCTGATCACATGGCTGCCCAAGACAATGTAAGAAGGACAAGGACATGACCGAAGTGCTGGATCAGCCATTCGTGAACATCAGCGACATGCTGGCGCAACACGGGCGCTTCAAGGCGCGGCGTCTGGCTGTGGTCTGTGGCGAGGTGCGCCGGACCTGGGGCGACTTCGACGCAGGCATCAGCCGGGTGGCGCATGCCCTGATCGCCGACGGATTGCAGCGCGGGGACCGGGTGGCGGTGCTGATGGACAACTCGGTGGACATGCTGGAGGTCGTCTTTGGCGTGATCCGCGCGGGCGGCTGTGCCGTGCCGCTGTCTGGCCTGCTGACGGGCGGGCAGATGGCCGGGCTGATCACCGACAGCCGCGCCACCCGCGCCTTCGCCAGCAGCGGGTTCCGCGAGCGGTTGGAGGGTGTGCGCAGCGGATTGGAGCAAGTCACGCTTTGGGTCGGTTTCGGTTTTGACGGTGCGGGATGGACGACGCTTGCCGATTTCACCGCAGGCCAACCCACCGCCCTGCCCGGCATACGCCACCGTCCTGGGGATGATCTGAACATCATCTATTCCTCGGGCACCACGGGCCTGCCCAAGGGGATCGTGCAGACCCATGCCGCGCGGTTGCATTTCGCCTTTTCCAACGCGATCGAGCTGGGCATCACCTCGGATGCGCGCACGCTGACCACGACCTCGCTCTATTCCAACGGGACATGGATCGTGATGCTGCCCACGCTTTTTGCGGGGGGCACGCTGCATGTCATGCCATCCTTCGATCCGGCGGGGTTTCTGGACACGGTCAAGCGCGAGCGGATCACCCATAGCTTCATGGTGCCCGCGCAGTTCATCATGATCCTGGATCATCCCGCGATGGCGGGGGCGGATACGTCGTCGCTGCAAAAGGTGCTGTGCGCGGGATCACCCTTGCGGCGGGATGTGAAGAAGAAGGTCCTGGAACGCCTGACACCAGGGTTATGCGAGCTTTACGGGTTTTCCGAAGGCTTCGCCGCGATCCTGAAGCCGGGCGAGACGGATGACAAATTCGCCACCGTGGGCACGCCCGTCATGGGTTTTGACATGCGCGTGATCGACGAGGAGGGGCGCGAATGCCCGCCCGGTCAGCCGGGCGAGATCGTGGGTTACGGCGCGGGCATGCTGCGCGAATATAACGGCCAGCCGGAACTGACCGAGGCGCTGATCTGGCGCGACGCACATGGGCGCACCTTCATCCGGTCCGGCGATGTGGGCATGCTGGACGAGGACGGCTATCTGACGATCATCGACCGCAAGAAGGACATGATCATCTCGGGCGGCTTCAACGTCTTTCCCACCGATGTCGAGGCTGTCGTGGGCCAGCACCCGAATGTGGCCGATGTCTGCGTGATCGGCGTGCCCCATGACAAATGGGGCGAGACTTGTCTGGCCCTTGTGATCCCGCGCGGCGATGCCGACCCGGCCGCGATCAAGGATTGGGCGAATGAGCGGCTGGCGAAATACCAGCGGCTTCACGCGGTGGAGCTGCGGCAGGATTTTCCCCGCAACGCGTTGGGCAAGGTGCTCAAGCGCCTGCTCCGCGACCCCTATTGGAGCGAGGCGAAGATATGAAGAGTGCAGGAATGGCCGCCGTCGTAACCGGCGCAGGCTCGGGTCTGGGCGAGGCTGTGGCGCGGCGTCTGGCAGCCGATGGCGCGCGGGTTGCGGTGATGGACCGCGACGCAGCAGCCGCGCAGCGTGTGGCCAGTGATATAGGCGGAATCGCCATTGCCTGCTACGTGACCGATGCGGCCGGGATGGAAGCGGGCTTTGCACAGGCCCGGGCCGCTCATGGCTCTGCGCGCATCTGTGTGGCCTGCGCGGGCGTCGGCCCGTCGCGCAAGATCCTGTCACGGGACGGGGATCCCATGCCGCTGGAGGCTTTTGACAGCGTGCTGTCCGTGAACCTGAGCGGGACTTTCAATACCTTGCGCCTTGCCTCCGCCGAGATGGCAAAGGCAGACGCGCTGGAAGGGGGCGAGCGTGGCGTGATCGTCACGACAGCCTCGGTCGCGGGGTATGAAGGGCAGGTCGGTCAAGCCGCCTATGCCGCCTCGAAAGCAGGAGTGATGGGCCTGACTTTGCCAGCCTCGCGCGAACTGGCGCGTCATGGGATCCGGGTCGCCTGCATAGCACCGGGGGTTTTCGGCACACCGATGTTCTATACCGTAGAGCCAGAATGGCGAAAATCCATCACCGACGGCGTGCCCTTCCCCAAGCGCGAGGGCCAGCCTGCGGAATTCGCCGATATGGTGGCGTTCATCATCGGCAACCAGATGGTGAACGGAACGACCTTCCGCCTTGACGGAGCGGTCAGGCTGGCCTGAGGAATTACGCCTCGCGCGGCATCGTGGTGTCGAGCGAGGTGCGCCCTGCCTGCCGCTTGCGCCATGCGGCCAGCGCGGGGCGCGCGCCCAGCCAATCCTTGTCGGGGAAACGGAAAGCGGCGTAATCCAGCGCCGTGGCCGTCGCGATGGCGGCCATATCCGGGCTGTCGGCCAGATCGCGGGGCGGTGCCTTCTCAAGCCGATCGAAAGCCGCATTGATCGTGCGAAACCGTTTCTGGCCGATCGCATTCGTATCGAAATCCGGGGCCGATTTGCGCGTGATGATGATCGCCGCCATCACGTCAATCGCCCCCAGCGCCGCCCCCGCCTGACGGAGCATCAGCGCCAGATCATTCTGCGGGAACAGCGGCGGTTCCGGTGCCACATGGTCCAGCCAATGCAGAACCATCGCGCTTTCCGAGAGTCCCGTGCCATCATCCGTGATCAGCGAAGGCACCCGCTCATGCGCATTGCTGCCAACAAAACCGGGATCGCCACCCCAAGGGTCGATCACACGGACCTCGACCCTGTCGGCCATTCCCTTTTCGATCACTGCGATACGCGCCAGCCTTGCGAAAGGCGAAGTCAGATTGGTGAAGAGAATCATCGAAACACTCCGTCAGTTGCCCAGCATCCACGTGGGTAGTCCCGTCGCGAGAACCGGGAAGACCGCGACCAGCATCAAGGCCACAAGCTGCAAGCCGATATAGGGCACCGCCCCCCGCCAGATCTGTGTCGTCTTCACGCTGGCAGGGGCTGCGGCGCGCAAATAGAACAAGGCGAAACCGAAAGGTGGCGTCAGAAAGGACGTTTGCAGGTTCATCGCGATCATCACACCCAGCCAGACGGGGTCAGCCCCCATCATGATCAGCACAGGGCACAGGATGGGTACAAGGATGAAGATGATCTCAAGGAAATCCAGAAAGAACCCCAGTAGGAACATCAACAGCATCGTGAAGATCATCGCGCCCATCAGCCCGCCGGGCAGCCCCTCCAGCAGGTGCTTGATGGTTTCCTCGCCGCCCAGTCCGCGGAACACCAGAGTGAAGAGTGTGGCCCCGATCAAAACGGTGAAGATCATCGCAGTGATCCGCGCCGTGCGGAAGGTGACGTCCATCAGCGCGCCATCGCGGAATGTCACCCAAAGGGCAGTCGCAACCGAGATACAGATCAGCAAGAGCAAAGCGGCAGCGGCACGGATCGCCCAAAGTTCGGCCGGGGCCGTATCGGTGCGGCCTACACGCAGGT
>Ga0209347_1004248_pt1 | contig 15175 bp, 9 predicted proteins | sample AutmiccommuBRH23_FD_187382 | JGI IMG/M metagenome (GOLD analysis project Ga0209347, IMG submission 187382) | Deep subsurface microbial communities from Mt. Terri, Switzerland - Autotrophic microbial communities BRH/23 (SPAdes) (version 2) | ecosystem: Environmental > Aquatic > Deep subsurface >... | reverse complement strand
TAGAAGGACTTGATTTTGAAAAAGTTATTGTCCCTTCCCTCGGGGGACAAGAGATTTCAAAAGAGATGACTGAAGGATCTACTTTATCATACAAGTATCCCTTTTGGTGGAATTCTCAATTCGTACTCGGAATGTTTAAGAGATCGGGATTAATTCTCAGAAGCGAAGATAGCAGTACATCACTAAAGTTATTGAGAGTTTCTAAAGAGGAAGAAAAATTTTCTTTGGTTTTTGGATTTGAAGCAAAAGCACCGTTAAAGAAAAAAGAATTCCAAGCAGAATGGTTTTTGGATTCATTCGGTAAAGATTGGAAAGAGGGAGCCGATATTCATCGCTTTTGGATGGAGAAAACATTTAATTTAGTCCCCTATAAAAAACATACGCATTTTCCTAAATGGGGATCGGAAATAAATTTTGTATTGGAGCTTTGGGGTGCAAGAAGAGATAAGGAAATGCCTCAACATAGCTTCGCTCAGATGAGAGATCGCATCGATGAATTTGCGAAACTCCATAATCCCAAAAATACTTTATTATATATTCCGGGATTTGCAGAGCATGGAATCGATTCAAATGCTCCGAGTTATAATCCATCTAAGCAGTGCGGAGGAGAAGGTGAATTTGCTCTTCTTGTAAAGCATGCGCATAAGCTTGGTTACAAAGTAATGATTCACACAAACGTACTTGCAATGACATTCACACATCCTATGTATGAAAAATTTAAGAAGTATCAAGTGATCGATGTATTCGATCGCAAGCAAGGTTGGGCAATGGATATGGATGGCGATTGGTTAACCGAACCTTACTTTGCATATATGAATCCCGGATTCAAAGAATGGGGAAATTATATGTCGAAAGTATTGGGTGAGCTAATTGAGAAATATAAATTAGACGGAGTATTTTTAGATCAAACCCTTCTTGCATTTAATATCTCCAAAGGACCGGATTTTATTGAAGGAATGGTTAATCATATTCAAAAACTTCAAAGCAGTTATCCAAAAGTTTTATTTGCCGGAGAAGGATTGCATGAACTAAACGTAAGAGCACTTCCGATGGCGCAGATTCACGGAATAGACAGCATCGCAGAAGTACATGGAATGGAAGGACAGATAAATTGGCGCAAGGCACATCCAATTTCATCTTATCTATTCGGAAAATATACTCGCTATACGGCGCACCTATTAACGAAGCATCCTTCACACCCGATGTTCGCTCTTCAAGAGAAAAGCTATGCAAAATTAAATGTTATACCGGCTCTCTGCTTATATAATAATAATCAATCACTCAATATGCCAGATGTAAAAAAAATGATTCAAAGAGGAAAAAAATTAAAGGGTTAACATGAAGATAATTAATACGGCGGTAATCGGTTCGGGTTTTATGGGTGCGGCTCATATAGAGGCACTTAGAAGAATCGGCGGAGTAAATATTAAAGCAATTGTTTCCGATGATCTTCCCGCGGCTAAATCTATTGCAGAAAAATATTCTATACCCGATGTGTATTCCGATTACAAAAAAGTTCTTGAAGATAAAGAGATCGAAGCAATTCATAATTGCACTCCGAATTATCTTCATTTCGAAATTAATAAAGCAGCCGCCGAAGCAGGCAAACATATTATATCCGAAAAACCATTGACGACTAATTCGGAGGATTCCAAAGTTCTTGTTGATTTGGTAAAGAAGAATAAACTCGTTAATGCGATTAATTTCAATTATCGTTTTTATCCATTGATTCAGCATGCTAAGAGAATTATAGAAAAAGGAGAGCTAGGAGATATTTATCTTACTCATGGTCATTATCTCCAAGATTGGCTTTTTTATAATACTGATTATAATTGGCGTTTAGAGCCCGAAATTAGCGGTGCTTCACGCGCAGTAGCAGATATCGGCTCTCATTGGTGCGATATGATTCAATTTCTTACAGGGATGAAAATAAAAAAAGTATTCGCAGATATTTTTACGATTCATAATACACGACTTAAACCTAAGCAGGCAGTTGAAACATTTAAGGGAAAAGAGATTGATGCCTCATCAAATGCCGATGAAGTTAAAATTAATACGGAAGACGGCGGCAATATAATTTTCCAATTTGAGAATGGGAGAAGGGGTGTATTCACCGTTTCGCAAGTAAGCGCAGGAAGAAAAAATAATTTTGAGTTTGGAATTGATGGAAGCAAAAAAGCAATTAAATGGAATCAGGAAGAACCGAATCAATTATGGATTGGATATAGAGAGAAACCGAACGAAATATTAATAAAAGATCCTTCGCTTTTAGAGCCTGCGGCAAGAGGATTTGCTCATTATCCGGGCGGTCATCCCGAAGGTTATCCCGATGGACCGAAAAATCTTTTTATGCAAGTATATGAACTAATCCGCTCGGGTAAAGACCCGCAGAGCGAGAAAAAAGTTTTTGCCGATTTTGAAGACGGACTTTATGAAAATAAAATTATTGAAGCAATTATAAAAAGCAGCGCCGAAGAACGCTGGATAGAAATTAATTAAGCAGGAGAAAGAAAATGAAATTAGGATTTTTAACGGCATGCCTTCCAAATGTCGGATTAGAGGAATTGGTAAAATTCGCATCGGTAAAAGGATTCGATACTTTAGAGCTTGCGGCTTGGCCTTTGGCTTCCGACCGTGATTATCAAGCTCGTCAGATAGATGCGGCAAATTTTACTAAAGATGATGCAGAAAAAGTAAATGAATTATTCTCATCTAATAAACTTGAAATCTCCGCAATGGCTTTTTATGAGAATAACCTTCATCCGGACTTAAAACAGAGAAAGGCATTCATAAGCCACTTGAAAAAAGTAATAGATACGGCATCGCTTCTCGGTGTGAAATTAGTAGGTACTTTTGTAGGAGCGAGACCTGATAAATCACCGACCGAAAATATGAAAGAGATCGGAGTTGTATTCCGTGAATTAACAAAATATGCCGGCGATAAAAATGTTTCTTTGATGATAGAAAACTGTCCGATGGATCATTGGGTGAAATTTGGTCTTCCGGGTAATTATGCTTATTCGCCTGAATTGTGGAGAGCTTTATTCAATGAAGTACCGGCAGAAAATTTCGGACTTAATCTCGATCCATCCCATCTTTATTGGCTTGGAATCGATCATGTGAAATTAATAAAAGAATTTATTCCTAAAATATTCCATACTCATGCAAAAGATACCGAGATGCTAATCGAAGGAAAAAATAATTATGGTGTATTCGGAAGACAGATTGATCCCATACCGTGGAAATCGGGCTGGTGGCAATATCGCATGCCGGGACTTGGAGAAATCGATTGGAGAAAATTTATATCTGAACTAAAAGCTAACGGTTACGAAGGTGTATTATCCATTGAACATGAAGACCCGATGTATGAAGGTGAAGAAGAAAAAATTAAAGAGGGGCTGGAACTAGGTTATAAACATTTATCACAATTTATTTGAATCTCGAAGACAGAGGAATTAGATGAAAGAAAAATTATTAGAAGACTATTTCCAATACGGAAGTCAATATTATAGAGCACCATCGCCGCATAGCGAGGATTGGGAAAGAGACCTTAAAAAAATGTCCGAACTTGGATTTAATACTATAAAGTATTGGGTGCAATGGAGATGGAATAATCCTTCGGAAGGTGAATACTACTTTGAAGATATAGACAAGTTAATGGAGCTTTCGGTTAAGTATAACTTAAAAGTTATGCTAAATACAATATTTGATGTTGCTCCTGCTTGGATATATAAAAAATATCCCGATGCTTCAATGATAACCTTATCGGGAAGAGCTATCGGTCCGCAGACTCAGCCACATAGACAAATAGGCGGTCTCGGTTATTGTTTTAATCATGATGGATTGATGGATCATTTTTATGAATTTCTGAAAGAGACTATAAAAAGATATAAAGATCATCCAGCTCTTGAGATATGGAATGTGGGAAGCGAACCGGAACTAACGAGCAGTATGGCGGAGATGCGTGCTTATGCAGATGATGCAGAGAAGATGGGCGATATGCTTTGCTACTGCGATAACTGTCAAAAGAAATTCAAATCGTGGGTTGTAAATAAATATGGCTCACTCGAAAAATTAAATTTCGTGTGGAATAGAAATTATAAAACGATTGAAGAAATTGAGATTCCGAAAACAAGAAATACCTTTAATGACGTTATCGATTGGAGAATGTTCTTTGTTTATACATTAGGTGAAAACGTAAAGAAAAGATTTGAGACTGCTAAAGCAATTGATGAAGGAAAACACCCCTTGATGTGCCATCATGTATTCATTCAAGGTTTCCCTGTTACTTCAACTGCAAGTGATCCATGGAACGTGGGACGATTCGGTGATCTCCATGGCTTTACGCAAATGGATGATGTAGGAATGATCGATATCCTCCGTTCATGCGCAAAAGGAAAGCCGGTTGTCTCAGCCGAAATGTTGATGCTCCCGGGTTATACGCTTGATATGCCTGAAAACATTGATGAAAATGATATTAAGAAATTTGTATTTAGCGGTATTGCGGGAAATCTAAAAGGATTTGTTTTCTGGCAGTATCGTCCCGAAATTCTCGGCAGAGAAACACCTACATGGGGATTAAGTTTTCTTGACGGAGAAATGACTTCTTGGCTTGATAGCTATTCTCAAATCGGAAGAACAATAAATAAAAATTATAAATACTATAATCATGCAGCACCAAAAAAAGCTGAAGTGGCAATTATATATAATCCCGAAAATCAAGTATTTGCTTGGGCTTCTACGGGTAATGAAAAATCAGCAACCGATTCGCTCCTCGGCTGGCATCGCTCTTTATATAATAATAATCATGTTATCGATTTTATTCATCCGGTTGAATTCAGCGAGGAATGCCTAAATAATTATAAGGTGATTGTATATCCGTTCCCTTACGTATTAAATAAAAAGATGGCAGACTTACTAAAAGTATGGGTGAAACAAGGCGGTGTATTAATAGGGGAAAGTTATTTCGGCGGCTGGAATATTGATAGAGGACATCATGAAAAAGTTCTTCCCGGTTTCGGTTTCGATGAAGTATTCCAAGCTAAGCAGGATGTAGTTTATCCTGCTAAAAATGAAAATTATGCAATGATAATTCCTAATAAAAATATTTTCAAAATCGATACACCGGTCAAAGGTTCATTTTTAAAAGAGACTTTCAAATTAAATGGTGCTAAAGAATTAGCCTCGTTCGATACAGGCGGTATTGCCGCTACTTATTCCGAATATGGCAAAGGAAAAGCGATTCTCGTAGGCTCTTATATCGGTATGAATTTCCTAAGAAAAAATTTCAAGGAGAATGCTGATTTTATTTCGGCTATTGTTGATTATGCTGTTAAGTTGGATAAACCTCTTATTAAGAACAATTCTCAAGTGAGAGTGGATCATCTAAAAGCTGGCGAGAAAGATTTAGTATTCGTACGTAATCTTACATTAGAAAATGTGGAAGATGAAATCATATTAAGCGGTATCGAAGATAAGATATTGATTGAACAATTCGGTAAAGAATCTAATTCTGTTGTCAATGGCAAAATAAAAATTATGCTATCGGCTAAGGAGGTAAAGATTTATATTGGTTAGGCAGTTAATAAAAACCCAATTTGATAATGCTACAATAAAACGGAATTACCGAATCAATATAGCCGATGGAGCAATGTTTTCATTTGCTATGGCTCTTGTCTCACAGCAAACGGTAATTCCTGTTTTTATTAAATCGATTGGAGGAAGCAGTATCGCAATTGGAATGATACCGGTTATATGGACGATCGGATTTAATTTTCCGCAGATACTTATTGCTAATTATGCGAGCAATCAACATTACAAAAAACCGCTTCTTTTAATCACAGGAATATTTCAGCGTCTTTTTTGGTTTGTTTTAGCAATTGCAAGTTTTTATCTGGTCGATGCAATCCCGGTTGGTTTTTCTGTTACTATTGTATTTATCCTTTTGGCATTAGCTGCGATTGGAGGCGGACTTAATTTCCCCGGTTGGTTCGATCTTATTTCAAAAATTACTCCTACAAATCTTCGGGGTCGATTATTTGCATGGCGTGTTGCGATAGGTGCTCTGCTCGGATTTGCGGGAGGTTATACCGTTAAATATGTGTTGGATAAGATGCTCTTCCCTTATAATTATTCAATGCTATTTATAATAGCATTTTTTGTAACGATGATCTCTTATTCGCTTCTGTTTTTTCTAAAAGAAGATACTCCAAATAAGCCCGCAAATAAATTGGGATATAAAGAATATCTAAAACTTATTCCTGTTATAATTAAAAAGAATAAGAACTTTAGGAATTTTCTTATTGCCGATGTAACGATGATAATGGCATTTACTTCGTTCGCTTTCTTTACGGTCGATGCGATTAATAAATTCTCTCTGCCTGATTCAATAGCAGGAGAATTTACTATGATAATGATGGTAAGTATGGTTTTCGGAAGTTTAATCTTCGGACATCTTGCCGATCTATACGGACATAAAAATAATTTATTGTATATGAGTTTGTTTACGATTGCGGCTTGTTTTATTGCTTTGATTGCCGTGAATGTTTATTTCTATTATTTGGTCTTTGTATTTGCAGCATTAGCTACGGCAATGATACAGGTCTCGCGAATTACTCTTGTAGCCGAAATGTGTAATGACGAAGAAAGAGCTATCTACGCAGCTATTACTAATATCGTAACCGTACCATTTATTTTAACCGGGATACTTGCGGGTTGGTTAGCTTATCATTTTGAGTATAATTCTGTTTTTATCATCTGTATGTTTATTGGCGCATTTGCTGCATACTGGTATAAATATAAAGTCATAGAACCAAGGAATATTAAAGAATTACCATTACTATAAACTAAAAAATGAATAGAATGAAAAGAAGAGATTTTTTTAAGACGAGCGGACTTATCGGTCTGAGTACGGCATTGCCAACTTCGATTATCGGAGCTCCTGAAGTATTCACAAAATCGAGAGCGATTAAGCAGAGTGCAGGAGGCGGTGAATTAATATTTGAACCCGTTATGGTTCAAAAAGGACGCGGGCCTAATCTCTATCCACTTGCATGGACTACCGATAAAGATTGGGATACTTTTTATTCCGATATTGAAATTAAAGACAATATCATAAAAGTAATAGATACAAAGGATGAAAAAAAGTTTGGAATTAACGTTAGGTGGAATGTAGAGGGTTTTGGATACACAAATATAACTGCTGATAATGGTGGAAATTTCTATGAGGTGCCTCCCTTTGGAAAGTCCAAAACCCTTCTGCTTAACTATGAATTTGCCCTTAGCAGAGTTGCCCGTAATAAAAAAAGATTCTCGAAATTTTTAAGCGATGGCTGGCTTCCCTCGAAAGAATTAAGAACATATTTCTCTTTATCCGAAGAACTTCTTGAGGATTCGGAAAAAAAGAGAAACGATAAAGAAAAGTGCGCTGAATTATCTCAAAAGTCTTTGATGTATGCGATGTGGGCGGGCGAAATTTTGGAATTGGAGAAAGCTAATTTTGATATAGCTAAGATGGGAACTCGTGAAGGATTTTTCTTCGGATGCGATGCAAGAAGTTTTTATCAAATGTATCAAGATACGTTTCTTGATCGATTCTCCGAAGTATTCAATTTTGCGAATATTACATTCGTAGCCAAAGGTGATGGAATGATGAGTGATTATCAATCCTCACAGGGAGTAATAAATCCCGAATCGAGAGAGTTATTAATTAAAAAATTAGCCGAACGGAATATTAAGTCTCAGGAAAGACTTCTCTTCTGGTTTCATGATTGCTGCATCCCCGATTGGCTAAGAAATATGAAGTATGATGAATTATTAAAATATGCAGAGAAACTTACAACCGATACAATGAAGCGATTCGGAGATAGTCTCTATGCTATGGAAGTGGTTAATGAAATTCACGATTGGGCAAATGAATTGCTTTTAACTCCGGAACAGATTACTGAGTTAACACGGTTGATAAACGATACAGCAAAATCAATATCTCCGAATGTGAAGAGGACTGTAAATAATTGCTGCCCATTTGCGGAGTATGTTCAGATGAAAAGCTATTCGGGTAAAAAGGCAACGATGAAGCAACGCTCACCATATAAATTTTCTAAAGATTTAATCGAGGCAGGAATAGATTTCGATATTCTCGAACAGCAGATGTATTACCCATATAGAGACCTGCAGGATTCGATTATAATAATGGAGAACTTAGCGAGTCTCGGAAAGCCGATGCAAATCTCGGAAATTGGAGTAAGCGGCGGTCCGACAAATGAAACTATTAAAACAGGTAAAGCCGAGATGCCTAATGAACCACCATTATGGCATCGATACTGGGATGAACAAACACAGGCAGATTGGTTGGAAGATACTTATACTCTTTATTACAGCAAACCGTTTATCAAAGCAATTAATTGGTTCGATCTTATTGACCCGGGTTCCTTTATGCAAAACGGAGGAATATTAAGAACGGTGAAAGGAGAAAAGAAGGAAGCGTTTCATCGACTTCAGAAACTACAAAATAGACTAGGACATAAAATAGGATAAGATTATGAAGGGAGAATTAATTTTCAAAGCAATATTCGTTCAAAGAGGTTCAGGACCTTACCTATTAGATTGGGCTTATGCGAGTGATGAGAATTGGGATTCATTTTATTCCGATATTTCTTCTAAAGACGGTAGTGTGAAAATATCTAATACTTACGGTAAAGAAAAATTCGGAATAAATGTAAGATGGAATGTAGAGGAGTTTGGTTATATCTTTATCACTGCCGATAACGGCGGAGAACTTTATTCTCTGCCCGAAGAAGGGAAAACTTCTACTCTTAATCTCAATTACGAACTTGCAAAAAGCAGAATATCAAGAAACAGAAATAGAAACTCATCTCATAAGAAAGAAGGGTGGATAGCATCGAATGAACTAACTGCATTATATCACCTTTCCGAAGAACTATTTGAGGATGCTACTAAATTTAAGAATGATGAATTAAAATGCGGCGACTATTCGCAGAGAGCGCTCCTTTATGCAATGCGAGCAAGCGAAATGATAGAATTAGAGAAAGCTCAATATGATATTTATCGCAACGGCAAACGAAATGATTTTTTCATAGGATGCGATGCAAGAAGTTATTTTCAGATAGACTCCGATCTCTTCTTAGAAGAATTTCCGAAACTTTTTAATTACGCTACTATTACACATTATCTTACAAGCAGTTCGTATCCCGATTTTGAACCGACCGAAGGGGATTTAAGGTTTGCTCAAAGAGAACAACTAATAGGTGAATTACGAAAAAGGAATATTACGGTCGAAGGAAGACCGCTATTTTATTTTTATAAAACTACAACTCCCGATTGGCTGCGAACAAAAAAATATAGTGACTTATTAAAATATGTAGAGAAGCACACGAAAGAAGTTGTAGGTCATTATGGCGATCAGCTCTATGCGTGGGAAGTAATAAACGAAGCACACGATTGGGCTAATGAATTAAAATTGAATCCTGAACAGATCGTAGAAGTAACTAAATTAGCTTGTGATGTAGCTAAGGCAACAAACCCGAAAGTGCATCGATTGATTAATAACTGCTGTCCTTATGCAGAATATGTTCAGATGAAAAAATGGGGCGACCTCGATGCCGAATATAGGCAACGTACTCCATATCAATTTATGAAGGACTTAGTGGATGCTGATGTTGATTTTACTATTATGGGTCAGCAGATGTATTTCCCATATAGAGATTTAGCAGATATAATTATTTATTTAGAACGATTGCAAGATTTCGGCAAGCCCGTTCAAATAACGGAGTTCGGTGCTTCATCGGGTCCAAGCGAAGCATCAATTAAAAATGGTTCACTTGAAATTTCACTTGAGCCGTATATATGGCATCGTCCATGGGACGAAGAATTACAAGCCGAATGGTATGAAGGTATTTATACTCTTGCTTTTAGTAAACCATGGATTGAAGCGGTGAATCTTTATGATTTTGTTGATCCCTATGGCTGGATTAAAAACGGGGGAATACTTAAAAACACTAAGGGTGATAAAAAATTAGCTTTCCAAAGAATTCTTGAACTGAAAAATAAGTGGGGAATATAAATCATGGATAGAAGAAAATTTTTGATCAAAAGTGCAATTGCTGGAGTGGGAATTACGGCTCTTACGAATAATATTATCAGTGCTCCTACAATTTTTACCGAAAGCCGTACGAGAATTAATACCGAAAAAGGAAAACTATTATTCAAACCGTATATTGTTCAGAATGGCAAAGGTCCGCATCTCGGTAGGATAAAATCATTTAAGAACATCGGTCCCGAAGATTGGGATTTCCCAAGTTGGGCTTTTGCAAGCGATACCGAATGGGATGCCTTTTATTCAAATATATTTGTCGATGATAATGGAGTTTCAATTTCCGATGCAGCGGGAAAAGATAAGTTTGGAATTAATGTCCGCTGGAATGTGGAAGGGTTTGGATATATCTATATGACCGCAGATAATGGAGGCGAGTATTATTCATTGCCTCAAGGCGGTAAAGAATTAAAATATAATCTTAATTATGAATTAGCAAAGTCGCGCATAGTAGCTAATAATAATCGTGTTAAGAAATTCGCAAATAGCGGATACGTCCCGAATAGTGAAGTGAAAGCATTCCTCGATTTAAGCGATGAGTTTTTGGATAATGCCAATCGAGCAGATAGCGATGAGTTGAAAAAAGCACAGAATGCACAGAAGGGACTTTATTACGCAATGCATGCAGGCGAGATGCTCGAACTAGATAAAGCATGGTTTGATATTGCAAGAACTAAATATCGAGAAGATTTTTTCTTGGGTTGCGATACCGAAGATTGGAAAGAGATGGATCATAATCTTTTTATGGACCTCTTTTCCGAAACATTTAATTATGCTACCATTACTTATTATCTAAATGGATTCCAACCTACCGAAGGTCAATATAATTGGAATCGAACGGATGAAAAATTTAAGGAACTCCGCAAGCGCGGAATAAAAGTGGAAGGACGACCTCTATTCTGGGCAGATGAATGCTGTTGCCCTAAATGGCTTACATCTAAATCATATCCCGAAATATTAAAGTATGCCGAAAAGTTTACTAAAGATATGGTAAGCCATTACGGTGATGAGATGTATGCATGGGAAATAATTAATGAAGCACATGATTTTGATAATATACTAAAACTTAAACCTGATCAGATGGTAGAAGTCGCCAAGCTTATTGCAGAGACTGCAAAATCCGTAAATCCGAAAGTACATCGCTTAATAAATAATTGCTGCATTCAAGCGGATTATATTCAGATAATTGATTGGGGTAGATTCGATTCAAAATTCTCTCTCGTTACTCCGCATCAATTTATAAAAATGTGTTATGAAGCGGGAGTTGATTTTACTCTGACGGGGCAACAGCTTTATTATCAGTATTCAAACCGCGATCTAGCCGATATCATCAGAATGATGGAGAGATTAGAGAAATTTGGAAAGCCCGTTCAGGTAACGGAAATTGGAACAACTTCGGGATGCAACTGCCATAATAAAAAAGATGGTTGGGAAGATACTTCGATGCCCGATGTCCCTTATACATGGCATCGTCATTGGGATGAAGACCTTCAAGCAGAATGGATGGAAAAAATTTATACACTCCATTACAGTAAACCTTGGGTTGAAGCAATTAATTGGTACGATCAAGTCGATGGATATTCTTTTATTAAAAATGGTGGAATACTTTCATCAACAGACGGAACTAAAAAAGAAGTATATAATAAATTCACTGAATTAAGAAAAAAATGGAAAGAAGCAGCAAAAGGATAAATCAGATGAACCAAATAATTTTTAAGCCATACTTTGTACAAAAAGGTCCCGGACCGCATCTTCATAATTTTGTTCTTACTCAAGACGAACATGGCGATGTATTCTATTCCAATATCGTTATCGATCGTGAAGGAATAAAAATAGATGACGAAGGGAAGAGATTTTCGATTACTGTTAGATGGAATGTGGAAGGATTTGGATATCTATTTATTCCGGCTGATAACGAAGGTTCGCTTTATGAATCTTCCGCAAATGGAGTAATAGAATTTAACCTTAATTATGAATTGGCAAAGACAAGAATTTATAGAATTAAGCAGAGGATGGATACATTCAAAAATGATGGATTTATTTCATCTTTTGAATTCCAAAAGAATTTTGAAATCGCTTGCGATTATTTAGATAAAGCTAATAACAACAGCGGTGAATTATGTGCCGTCTATTCTCAAAGCTCGCTCAAATATTCTATGAATGCTGCAGAGATGCTTGAGATGGAAAAAGCACGTTTTGATATAGCAAAGAATGGTGTAAGGAAAGATTATCTATTCGGATGCGATACACGCGGATATTTTAAGATGAATGAAGACCTCTTCTTTGAGCGATTCACGGAGCTTTTTAATTTCGCTACTATCACTCATTATCTTATTGGTGATATAATTAATTTTGAAGAGAACGAAGGAACAAAGCAATTTGCCGAAAGAGAAAAACTTCTCGATGAATTAATTAAAAGAGATGTTACCGTGCTGGGGAGACCATTACTTTGGCTTCATAAATGGGTAACTCCGAATTGGCTCAAAATGAAATCGTTCGATCAGCTTAAGCTTTATCTCGAAAAACATATCAATCAAGTGATCGGTTATTACGGAGATAAAATAAAAGTATGGGAAGTTGTCAACGAGATGCACGATTGGGCAAATGAATTGCAGCTTAATAATGATCAAGTTGTTGAGATTACCAAATTTGCTTGCGATGTGGCAAGGGCGGCAAATCCGAAAATAAAATTATTAGTGAATAACTGTTGTCCCTTTGCCGAGTATGTTCAACTCCGTAAATGGGGAGTGAGCGATGCAAAGTTTCCGCAGAGAACTCCTTATCGTTTTACAAAAGATATTGTTAAAGCCGGTGCGGATTTCGATTTGATCGGAGCGCAGGTATATTTTGTTCATCGTACTTTACCCGAGACAATCGGATTCTTAGAAAGATACGGCTCATTAGGTAAAAAGATGCACCTTGCCGAAATTGGTTCGCCTTCAAAAGGGATAACACTTGAATTCCACGAAGATGATCTCGATTGGTCAACACAATATTACGAATGGCATCGCCATTGGGATGAAGAGCTTCAAGCCGATTGGTTGGAAAATACTTTCACAATCGGTTATTCAAAACCATTTATTGAAGCAACTAACTGGTATGATTTTGCGGATCCTTTTGGATTCTTGAAATTCGGAGGAATTATTCGCTCTATTAACGGCGAAAAAAAATCGGCTTGCGATCGATTGGTTAAATTAAGAAAATCATTTGGTAACTATTAACCGGGAAAACATAATGGATTCAATAAATAGAAGAAATTTTTTATTCAGAGGAAGTTTAGCAGCTGCGGCTTTAAGTCTTACTCCTTCAATCGGAAGAGCCTCTAATATATTGGCACAGACTACGGGGGATTTAATCTTCAAACCGTTTCCGCATCCTTGGATGAAGCAAATGAGTTTTGCTTATCTGACTGATGAACTTGAGGATCCGTTTAAGTCAAATATAAAAATCTCACAAGATGGTATTGTAGTCCCTGCCGAATTAAAAGAGAGTCGTTTTTCGGTTAATACACAATGGTTTGTCGAGGGATTCGGAAATGTTTCTTTAGCCGCAGATAACGGGGGAGAGCTATTTTCGATAAAAGATTTTAATAAAGGGACTCAATTTAATTTTAATTACGAACTTGCAAAATCGAGAACAGCACGTAATAACAGGGTAATGAAGCAGTATCAAAAAATGGGAACCGTTTTTTCTCCCGAAGTAAATCACTTAAATGCACTTTCATTAGAACTATTTGAATCAGCGGGTAAGAGAGGAAAGGACGAAGAGACCGTAGCCAATTTATCCGATAAGGCATTGCTTTATGCTTTGCATGCCGGCGAGAAGATTGAACTTGAACATGCCGAATGGAATATAATGATGAATAAACGTCTCGATAAAGTTTATTTCGGTTGTGAAAGCAGGCAATATATTTGGGCTAAATCGGAAGATTTCGTAAAACGATTTTCTGAACTGATGACCTTCGCCACATCAACGCATTATATATGGGATTCATGGTATGAACTTTTTGAACCGACCGAAGGAAGATATAATTGGGGAATAAAAGATAATATTGTTGAATGGTTAACTGAGAATAATATTCCTATTCAAGGTCGTCCTCTATTTTGGTTTCATCCTACCGTTACACCCGAATGGCTTAAGAACAAAAATTTTGATGAATTAAAAAAATATGTAGAAAATCATACGTATAATTTGCTTAATCATTATGGCGATAAAATATTGCAATGGGAAGTTGTGAATGAATATCATGATTGGGCTAATATTCATAATCATAGCGAAGCGCAGATATTAGAGATTACAAAATTAGCATGCGATAGAACGAAAGAGATAAACCCTAAGGTAGTTAGGATAATCAATAACTGTTGCCCATGGGCTGAATATGCGGCAATGGGAAGAATGTCGAGAATGGATGCTACTCGTCCGCTCCGTTCGCCAAGAAAATATATGGCGGATATGATTGAAGGTGGAGTAGATTTTGATGTCTTAGGTATTCAAATCTATTTCCCTCAGCGCGATCTTTCCGATATTGTTCGATTATTGGAACGATTGGAGAAATTTAATAAACCGATATATATTACCGAAATTGGTGCAACGGCAGGTGGTATCAGTCCAAATACTAATCAACCCTTCAAAGATTATAATGCTCCTTATGAGTGGCATCGTCAATGGGATGAGGATTTACAGGCAGACTGGTTAGAGCAGGTTTATACTCTTTATTACGCTCGCAATACAATTAAAGCAATAAATTGGTACGACTTTTCAGATTTTAGACCATTCATTACGAATGGTGGTTTAGTAAAAGAAGATAGCTCACCAAAGAAATCATACTACCGTATGAAAGAGCTTCTTCAGAAATGGGGACAGGCAAAAACATGAAGTTAATAAAACTAGTAACAATTCTTTTTCTCTTTAGTAACGTAGCAAATGCTTTTGAAATAAAGTTCGATAAAATATATGGCAATCAAGTATGGCACTATAAACAGTTAATTACCGGTACTGTTTCTTCTAATCAATTCACGACGTCATCGGTTATAGTAAATGGAACGTCTTATAATCTAGAAATTA
>Ga0209347_1004247_pt1 | contig 15187 bp, 16 predicted proteins | sample AutmiccommuBRH23_FD_187382 | JGI IMG/M metagenome (GOLD analysis project Ga0209347, IMG submission 187382) | Deep subsurface microbial communities from Mt. Terri, Switzerland - Autotrophic microbial communities BRH/23 (SPAdes) (version 2) | ecosystem: Environmental > Aquatic > Deep subsurface >... | reverse complement strand
CGGCCGAAGCCGAGGAACGCTATTACGCCATGCTGAATGACCCAGCCATGGCCGCGTGACTCAAACGAAACGGCCTCCGGAAAACCCGGCGCGGTTCAATCATCGGTATTGGCACGGCGTGACTAGGAGCTCGCCAAGACAAATTGGAACTGATCCGTCAGATTGGCGTTTGGGGATAAGGCACGAAATCCGACTGGAGCGCTTCATGGTGAGCGCAGTTCGTTAAGCAACGTTGTCTGCAAAGGAATTGTCATGACTTCATTTGGTAGAGTTGCACGACGACTGCTCGCTATGGCCTCCCTCGCGACATTATGGCTTGTGACTGCAGCGAATGCACAAACGGGTGGACAAGTTCAGTCACCGGCACAAGGTCAGGGTCGCGGCATGATGGGGGGAGACTGGGGATGGGGCATGGGACACGGAAGTTATGGAATGGGCGGTGCCGGAGGTATCGGCATCCTAGTGCTTGCGCTGGTCATTATCGCCGTGGCCGTTTTGGCATTTCGCCGCCGCACCCCATGAGACACGCTATCTCTGCGTGCTCTTTATTGGACCGAGTAATATCGGTTCTGAGTTCTATAGCAAAACCCTGAGCTAGCTCTCGTCGCCACGACCGCAATGCCCGCGAGAATGCGGTTAGCTTTGCGGTCAAGGCGATCGTAAGGGGCGCGCGATCTCAAACGTTGGATAATTAGGTGGCCAGGACCGTTCCCGTTTCAATTACGTATTACTCAGACGTGCTCTGTATATGGGCATATGCAACCCAAATTCGCCTTGAGGAGATTGCCCGAAATTTCGGTGCGGATGTGCAAATTGAACATAGGTTCTGCTCTGTCTTTGGAAATTCCGCAGACAAGATCGCAACGGGTTGGGCTGATAAAGGACTTTACGACGGATTCAATCGACATCTGCAAGGGGTCGGCAAGCACTTCAACCACATCGACATTCACCCAGAAATATGGCTTTCAACCAAGCCGGCGAGTTCCGACAGTGCACATTTGTTTGTCAAAGCTGTCCAGATTGCGGAGCTGAAGTCTAAAGGTCGGGGAAACTCCGGTGTTGCCGGCCCGCTTTCAGCTCAATTGATCTGGCAGTTGCGCTGCGCGTTCTTTCGTGAATGTCGCGACATCTCACAGCACAATGTCCAATATGCCATTGCTGAACGAGTTGGCATTCCACTTGGCCCTGTGGAAGCTGAGATCGACAGTGGTGCCGCGTTTGCTTCTCTGGCCGCAGACTATCAACAGCGAGATTCCCTCAAGATCGAGGGTAGTCCAACCTTTGTGCTCAACCAGGGCCGTCAGAAGCTATACGGCAATCTTGGATATCGCGTGATCGAAGCGAACATTCGGGAGCTCTTGCGGGAACCCAGTCTAGGCGAAATGAGCTGGTGCTGAGCAGCCGCTAGTTGCGAAAAGCAACCACGACCCGTCACATCCCCTCCACTCGCACCCAACAGGAACTCGAACTTCTGACCTCTGCCTGAGGAGGACTGCGCGACTTCATATTGTCCGTTGATGCTCCTGTGCACTTAAGCTATGACAGCCAAATCGCAGGGGCCAGTAGGTCCCGCGTCCGGAACCATGCTGCGGTTCCCGGCCAGCACCCGTAGCTCAGCTGGATAGAGCGCTGCCCTCCGAAGGCAGAGGTCACAGGTTCGAATCCTGTCGGGTGCGCCATTTCAGAACAGAACTATGAGCGCCGAACGCCGCCGTTTCTTCGCTAGAGGCGGCGACCAGCGTTCGCAGCAATTCCGACTTCGATCCCATGATGCGAACCCCGTCGTCGGCAACCTCGACACGCTGCGCCAGCGCGCGCAAGTGGTCGCGGCGGTAGCCGCCACCTTCGGGCCGTATGCGTTCGCGGGCCTTCCGGGCGAACCCCTTGAGCATATCGGGGGTGACGCCCTGATTGCCTGAACTGTCGAGCGCGAGCTGCATGCGCTCCGCGTCGGCGGCGGCTTGATCCCGCAATGCCTAAAGGCTCGTCATACGCTCCTTCGCCATCGCGTCGTCCTTGTCCACCATGCCGGCTTCGATCGCGTCAAAGAGACGGCCGAGTCGTTGGTCGGCTTCCGTGATTCGCCTGTTAAGCTCGGCAAGATGCTCTCGGTGGCGCTCGGTGCGTTCCTGTCGGCGGTCAATGACGCTGGCGAGGACGGTTTCCAGCGGCTTCGGTAGGAGCAGGCGATCTCCGATATAATAGGCGACTGTATGGTCCAGCTTGTCCATCGGGATCGTGCGGCCCTTGCAGCCGGTCTTGCCCTGCCGCGCCTTGGTCGAGCAGGTGTAATAGCGGTATGTCGCTCCTGTGCTGCCTTGGCCGGTGCGGAGCGTCATCGCGCCCCCGCATTTGGCGCAGAAGCCGATGCCGGTCAGCAGCGTGGGGCCGCTGGAGACATGCGCGGGCGTCACCATCGGATTGCGGGACTTCAAACGCGCTTGTACCGCATCGAATATCTCGCGCTCGATCAGGGGCGGCACCGCCATGATGGCGACTTCGCTCTCCTGCTTCTTCTCCCGGTCCTTGCGCGAGCGCGTGTTGAACCTATGCTTGCCGATATAGGTCGTGCGGGTCAGGATGGCGTGGATTTGCGCCAGTCCCCAACGTCCGCCGTCGCGGGTGAAGAAACGGCGCTTGTTGAGATAGGTGGCGATGGCCTTGACGCCCATTGCGCCGCGCGTGCCGTCGCCTTCAAGGAACAGACGATAGATCATTCGCACGGTGTCAGCGTGCAGCGGGTCGACCTCCAGTTTCTTCTTGATCTTCGATCCCCGCTATTCGGCCGCCACGATGCGATAGCCGATAGGCGGCCGTGCGCCGTTCCAGAAGCCTTGCCGACAGAAAAGCCGGGATGCGCGATGCCTACTCCCAACCTCGACGACTTGGGGATCGCGTTTCGCCGCCCATACGGCCGCGAAATGGCCGATGGCCCAGATGGCGATGCCGACCAGCCAAAGACGCTGGCCGAGGCCCACGGCCCCGGCCAGCGTCCCGTTCATGATGGCAATGCTTCTCGGTGCGCCGCCGAGCAGCATATGTTCGGTCAGCGCCCGATGGACCGGGATCGTGAAGCCCGGCGCCGCGTCGAGCTGTTCAAAGCCGCCCGCCATCAAACGAGCGCCCCACCGCCGAACGAGAAGAAAGACAGGAAGAAGCTTGACGCCAAGAACGCGATGGACAGGCCGAACACGATCTGGATCAGGCGACGGAAGTCGCCGCTGGTATCGCCAAACGCGAGGGTCAGGCCGGTCACGATAACGATAATGACGGCGATGATCTTGGCGACCGGCCCCTCGCCCGCCACCAAGATATTGGCGCGGGCTGCGACGGCTTCGCGCAGCGTTTCCGCCTGATCGGCGGTCATGATGCCGGCGGCCACATAATCGTCGAGGCTGAACACCGCGACGGCGGGCTTGCGGATGGCGAAGGTCGGAGCGGCGACCACGGGCGGCAGCAGGCCCTCGAATCTTTCGCGCGACTCCGGCAGCTCGGCCGAGACGCGGGGCTTGCGGGCATGGACCTCTGCGCCGACGTGATGCGCCACCAGCCTCACGATGCGTTCGCCATCGGCGGCGGACAGGCGTTCGCCCGTGTCGGACAGCCCTTCAGACAGGCGGTCGATCCACAGCCGCCCGTCCGGGTTCAGCATCACCTCGACCACGGCCAGGTCTTCGAGCAGATGGGCAATGGCGGGGCCGAGCGCGGTGCGTAACATGCGTGCGCCGCGCGCAATGGCTTCTGGTTTTTGGTGGTTGGTAGTCATGTCGGCCCCGTTTCTTCATGGGGCGCGACAGGCGATCCCCGGATCGGGGTCGATTAAGAGAGACCGAAATGCGGCCGGTTCAACAAGTATCTAGCTGTATGCGGTGATCGGCGGTGAACGGCGGTAAATAGGATGGGTAGTCGGCGGCGTTGGATTCCTGTTCCGGTCCCCGACACCTTTTATCAGGAAGAAATCTGCTGCGATTCCTTCTTCCATTTGCGCAGCCGCCCGCGCGCATTGTCGTAGGGTGAGGACGTGTTGAACTAGATCATCCGCCCCTTCGTCCATTTCTCATACCATGGACGGCCATACAGCTCGTCGTCGCTGCGTGCCTCGATCAGCGTGACGATACGGTGCTTGGCCGCTTCCAGTTGCTCGACAAGCTGCTGATACGGAACCGCTTCATAGTCACGGTAGAATTTCTGCGCGAGCAGGCCCAATTCGTTCCACTTGAAGCCAGCCTCGGGAAAGTCGATGGGTTGGCCGATCTCATCCCGGTCCAGCCATTTCAGCACCAACTCATTCCAGCCGACAAGATAAGCGACCAGATCAGATACGCTCATTATCGTGCCCTTGGCGTGCCCCTCAAGGCCCTTGTCTCGGACCACGTTGTCTGGAACATCAGCAAGCTCCCTGCGCAGCTTATCGAAGTTGCCATTGATCGCTTTTAGCAATTCGTCCTTGTTCTGCGGAACGGCCATCTAGACACCACGAATAGAATACAGAGCTGGTCAAGCAGAAGGGTCTGATGCCGGGTCTGCTTCCACGGTTGCATCTATATCCCGCGACAGCTCTTTGAGGAACCTGTCACCGGTCGCCAGACGCCGGCCGAGATTCTGCAAGAAGGCCTCGAACCGCTCTGCTCCTTTCGCCCTGGCAGCGGATTGTGCGGCTCCTGTAAGCGGCGGCGTGATGGTCATCCAGAAATGGATGAACTGCGCGACCGTCTCGCCGAGGACGGCGAGATCTAGGTCGAGGGTGTCGATCTGGCGGCCGAGCTTGTCCAGGCGGCGCGACATGGCGGCTTCAAGCTGGTCGTCGGCATCGCCGGACAGATAGGACATGATGGCCGCCTCCACGATGGCGGATTTCGAGACATTGCGGCAGTTGCAAGCAAGGTGCCCTCTTTCATTGTGACGCTGCGCAAGGCCCGGAAGCTGTGAACATGACCAATATGGCTGCTCACTATGATCTGATGGCGCTTTCGGCCCACAAGATGCGAGGTCCAATGGGAATTGGTGCATTGTACATCGCGCGGGCTGCACAGCCTCAGATTGCACCCATTCTCTTCGGTGGTGATCGCAGGAAGACGGATGCTCTCGACCAGTTCACCTGCGAGTGGAGAGGCGCTCACCATGATTTTGTCGATCCGACTGTGCAGGAAAAGCTGATTAACCTGCGCGCCAGCGCGAACGAGTTAGCAGAGGCGATCGCCATCAATACCCACCCTGTCGACACGAACCTATCGTGGTCAACACCTCATCCGGGATCGAACGCGCTGAATGCAGACGAACGCGCGTTGGAGGCGGGAAAGCTCTTAAATGCCGCGGCAACGGCCTATGTCGCTGCCGTAGACGACTTTGAACAGGTCGCAAAGGTGAAAATCCCGATCGCCTCTCCGGGCTAGGGATACCTCCAGTGCTTTTTCTTCGATTGAGTTCCCAACGCCAAGGTGATCTCCACCAGCGTTGGCCGGCTGCCGAAATGTCTGGCTCTGAAGCCCTTGGGAATTCTCGCCGATGGACGGAACGACCAAAATGGACCGGGGACGGCCCTCAGCCCCAAGAGCGGTAGCTATCACTGCACCGGCGCTCGAAAGCGGTCATTTTGCTTACGGCCCCACATACGTCGTTAATGTCTCCGGACTCGGCGGCCATACGTGACTTGGGGGGACGCAACATCGACAGGCGCAATTTCTGAGTGGAAGGTAGGACCGCCTCCCAGTCAGCACGTACAGACCGATTTCTCCCGTTATTTCAGTGTGCTCTGCCGGCCTTACGACCTTCAGTTTAGAGGGCTATAGCGTAAACGTCGTTATCATCTATGCCCGGTGCGGTGCGCCATAAAATCAAGCGCTTACGACTAGTCATCCCCGCCCGTATGGAGCCTGTATGAAAAAGGGGGAAGTTTCCTCCGATTGGCGATGATCGGTTGCGCCGCGCCGAGTGGTTTGATCCTCACTGCCCCAATCGGCGGCGAGACGATGCCACTTCGTCCCCTCGGCATAATCCTGCGGGACGCCTGGGACGCCGAAGTGGTAGATTTAGCTGAGCATTCGCTGTGCGAAAGCATCACTTTGATCCGAAGGGGCGCGCAGCAACTTCACCGCCCCGGCGTAGTCCTCGCGTTCAAAGGCTGCTTGGCCATCCTCGAATGGCCCATCAATCGCGGCACCCGGCAGCATGACAGCACCGGAAAACCTGGCGAGAAGACGCTTCAGCATCGCAACGCTCCAACTCAATCCTTTTGCTTATGGCTTATCGAGCGTCGTTCGAACTCGCACGCGGGCACCGTCAGAAATTTCGACTTGTGAGCCTGGAGGTCTTTTTGCCGTCTATTTTCAGACAGCGCCCGCGCGCGTATTGGTCCCGAAACTTGCGCTGATCTTCTACTGTTTCAACGGCGGACCCGGACCTGGGGTTTCGTCTCTACGGCTAAAGCTTCCATTCCCGGGCCAGTCGCTGTGCTTCGACGATTTGGTCCCGGACCATCTTGCTAGCGGCTAGATCCCGGTTTTCAGCTCCCTTCGCGTCGCCCTGGGCAGCCGCGAGGTTTAAGGAGTGACCGTCTAGTTCGGCTGGGCGACCTGCATCGGTTTGCCTGCTTCGCCAATCTGAAACACGATTGCCTTGAGGCCTTCCGTCGAACTCGCGTTGCGGCCAATCATCGGCTTGTTGGGCGTCTCGTAACCAGCTTCGCCGGCGGACAGTCGAATAGGGTCTTCGCCATCCACATCAAGTTCGAGGGTCCCTTCCAAGACATAGATGAAGACGTGCCCCGGGTGCAGATGTCTTTCTGTTTGATAGCCAGGATCAGCTTCGATCCGAACCATGTTCGCTTCCATGCCAGCATCAATTGGCTGTTTCAGCAGCATCGTCATTCGTTCGTCACCTAAAGCGACGTTCGTGAAGAACACGGAACTGGAGATCAAAGCCATGGCGGTTGCCATGCTAGTCAGTCGACTACGCATATCATCCTCCTGTGAAGCGCTATTATGGCCGCAACCTGCGACCGAGCATTATGACTCCGATGCCGAGTTGTAGCAATCTCCGATCATGGATGGCGTCGCCTTGCGATCCTCCGCGAGCCGTTGGATGCAACCTCCTATTTCAGATGAGTCGACAGGTAACGGGGCTCTGCCTTGAGTGGCCGGTCGGCTTGCTGTGAATGCGGATTACGAGCCGCCTATCTCGAACGAGACGGATCCGCTGGATGTCACGGCCTTGGCTGTCGAAGCCATTTCAACGGCCGGCCGATGTCCGGCCAACAATCGGTTCAGGCAGCCATGCTCTGGAGTGCCTGCCATTTCACAATCTCGACACAGCGCTGGCTCGGCAGTCTGATGACGTCCTTTTGTTTCAACTTGGAGAAACCTCGCGACACGGTCTCGATCGTGAGGCCTAGATAGTCGGCGATATCGGTGCGCGACATCGGCAGCTCAATCTGCCTCAGTTCACCCTGGCGCTCGGCCAGATCGGTCAGGAAGGCCGCGATGCGCTCGATTGCATTTTGCCGCCCGAGCACCAGCAGATGCTCCTGCGCCCGCACGAGGCCTTTCAGCGCCATCGGCAGCAACTCGCTGGACAGGTCGTTGCCCGGAGAGGCGCGTAGAGCGCGGACACCGGTTGCGCAGATGGCCTCGGCAAAGAAGTGATGGAAATCATCGGCTTCGAAACCGAACATCTCCCCTGCCAGATGGAATGCGGAAATCTGGCGCCGCCCATCGGCGAGCAGCCGGTAAACGCGTACCGCACCGTATTCGACCCGATAGAGCCCGCCGCATCTCTCACCCTGTGCGTAAATCTCGGCGCCGGCTGGAAAGTGGCCTGGCGGCTGTCGGATGGCAATTGGGCCGGATGGCAGGAAGTCATTGTCCGGAAGCCAGCCGATATGCGGTTGCGGCGAAAACTGCGACTTTTCCAATAAGGACATGACGGTCTCCGATTTGTTCCGGTGGACAAGCATCGCGCATGTCCGACCAGTTCGAAATCCGGTCATGTCCCTAGTGGGAAATACGTAGAGGCGCCTAGGGAGCGCCGGTTGCGGCTTCGCGAACGGCTTCGATCAGGGGATTTCCCAGGAAAGGTTTGGTGACGATCGTCATAAACGGCAGGTGCGGAATAGGTCGAATCCTGCCTGCCAGGAGAACCACGGGTCTTGCGAAACGGCGGAATTCCTCTTTCGCCACCTGCCAGTCTTCGACCGCCGCATCATCGACCACCGCGCAATCGGCTACCTCCACCCGTGACGAAATGAAGGCGTTTGAAATGCTCGCATGGGGATCGACTACGAACCCTTCGGCTTCAAGCGCGAATTCGAGCGAACGCCGGAAATCCTTGTCGGGTGCGATGACGAGAACAAGGGTCGATGCAGTCACAAGGTTTCTCCCGATGCCCGTTTCCGGGATCAGAGACGAGCAGTTGGTATCGATAACGCAGTTCAGGAGGGGCGCGCTTTGCGCCAGATCAACGCCGTCGTTCAGGCTGTCCGACATCTGCGGCGAGCGTCATCCGCACGAGTTCCGGGAGGCTTTTCGCCTGCATCTTGACCATCACATTGGCCCGGTGCACTTCCACGGTGCGTGGACTGATGTTGAGATCGAAGGCGATGGCCTTGTTTGGCTGGCCTGCGACGACCCCCGAGAGCACCTGCCGCTCGCGTTCGCTAAGCTGGTCGAGGCGCGACAGAACCAAGGACGTATCATCCGACGCTGTCGATGTGCCATTGATGCGTTCGGCCGCTCGTTTGATCGCCCCGATCAGCACTTCGTCTTCGAATGGCTTTTCGATGAAGTCGAGGGCTCCGGCCTTCATCGCCGCGACCGCCATCGGCACATCGCCATGACCGCTGATGACGATGGCCGGCATCAACGAATTCGCCGCGCCGAGCCGCGTGAGCAGGTCGACGCCGCTCATATCGGGCATCCTGAGGTCGGTTACCAGGCAGCCATCAGTCATGCCGGATGCCTCGGCCAGGAAGCCCGTAGCCGAATCGTGCACGCGCACCGTGAACCCTGCCATCGTAAGCAGGAATGCGAGGGATTTCCTGACAGGCTCTTCATCATCGACAATGTGCACGACATAGTCACCGATCTTCATTTGGTGCCTCATCGCTGGATGCGGGTCGCGCAGCCGACTCGATCCTTGGCAGGGAGAATCGGAATGTCGCGCCGCCCTCTGCGTTACGGCTGGCGGACAATTCGCCACCATGAGCCTCGACGATTCGCTTGGAAATGGACAACCCGATCCCCATGCCGCTGGCCTTGCTGGTCACGAAAGGCTGGAATAGACGCGCGGCGATCTCGTCGGAAATGCCGGGCCCGGTATCTGAGACTTCCACGATCACCATTCCTTCGTTTTCGGTGGATGTGGACACGACCAATTCTCGCCGCCCTCTGTCGCGCATGGCCTCTATGGCGTTACGCATCAAGTTGATGAGGACCTGCTGAATCTGCACCCGGTCAACCATAACAGTGGCTGATCCCGGCGAAAAGTCGAACACCGATCGCACCCCCCGTTCGCGGGAACCGACAAGCGCCAGCGCTCCGGCTTCCTCGATCAGCTTTCGGATGTCCTCCGACGTTTTTTCGGTTTCGCCGTGCATCACGAATTCGCGCAGGTGACGGATGATGCCGCCGGCTCGAAGCGACTGCTTGGCGGTCTCTTCAAGCGCTTCCTTCATGCGCGCCGCGATCACATCGTCCATGTCGCGGAGCAGTCGAACGCATCCCTGGGTATAGTTGGCAATCGCTGCAAGCGGCTGGTTGAGTTCATGGGCAAGGGTGGACGCCATCTCGCCCAGTTCGTTGAGACGGGCCAGGCGAGCCAGTTCGCCCTGGATCTCCTGAAGCCGTGCCTCGGACTCCTTGCGCTCCGTGAGGTCGCGGATGAAGCCGGTGAAGAAGGTCTTGCCGCCCGACTTCACGACGCCGACGGCCAGCTTCATGGGAAAGGTGGAACCATCCTGCCTACGTCCCACGACCACGCGATCAACGCCAATAATACGTTTCTCGCCGGTTGCGAGGTATCGGTGAATATAACCATCGTGCTCGCCGTGATAGGGCTCTGGCATGAGAATACGGACGTTCCTGCCGATGACCTCGGACTCGGCGTAGCCGAACTGCCTTACCGCAGCGGCATTGAAAGAAACGATCGACCCATCGGATTCGATGACCACCGTGGCGTCGAGCACAGTGTCGAGTATCGACCGAAGATGCGCTTCGCTTATGTCGAGCGCAGCGGCTTTCTTGTCGACCATGCGGCTGACCTGATGCAGCATTTCCCCAATCCAGGCGATTGCCAGTCCGACGGTCGCAAGAATTGTCATTTGCAACCAGGAGGCTTCCTCGATCCCGCCAATGTAGAGAGCTCCGGTGGCGGAAAGCAGCAGCGCGGTGAGCCCGGGCCTCGCGCCGCCGGCGATCGACGCTACGAGGATTGCAGGGATGAACAGGATGAGGGGCGTCGGGCTGCCGAGAAGGCTCTGCGGGGCCAGCAGCAGGATGGCAAAGGTGAGCGCGACAGCGGCGACGGCGAAGACATAACCAGCAAATCCTTCGAAACGCTTGGCAATGCCACGGAAGCGGTCTTTGCCGCCGGATTTATTGTCTGCAGGCATAGGAAACACCAAACCTCGAAGGCGCATCAGGTCCGATGCGCCGAGAACCGCCGATCATCCGTGGCCGAGGAAGACTTGCCAGCGGGGTCAAATCAGTGCGCCTCGTCCCAATTGTCGGCGGCCCGCGCATCGACCTGTAATGGCACCGACAGCGCGATCGCCGGCATGGCGGCCTCCTCCATGACCTTGCGAATCACCGGCATGACCGCGTCGACGCTTGTGGCTGGAGCCTCGAAGACGAGTTCGTCGTGTACTTGCAGGAGCATGCGGACATCGGCGCGGCCAACGTCCATCAGTGCGTCGTCCATGCGTACCATGGCGCGGCGGATGATGTCGGCGGCCGATCCCTGGATGGGTGCGTTGATCGCGGCGCGCTCGCTGTTGGCGCGGATCGACGGGTTGGAGGCGCGGATTTCCGGGTAGTGCGCCCGGCGACCGAATATCGTCTCGACATAGCCATGCTCGCGGGCGAACGCCTTGGTGCTTTCCATGTAGTCGCGGATGCCGGGAAAGCGCTCGAAGTAGCGCTTGATATAGTCGCTGGCTTCCTCGCGCGGGATCGACAACTGGTTGGCCAGGCCGAAGGCCGAGATGCCGTAGATGATGCCGAAATTGATCGCCTTGGCGCGACTGCGCACGTCTCGGGGCATGCCTTCGACCGGCACGTTGAACATTTCCGATGCTGTCATCGCATGAATGTCGTCTCCATTGGCGAACGCGGCCTTGAGCTGCGGAATATCCGCGACATGGGCGAGGATACGCAGTTCGATCTGGCTGTAGTCGGCCGAGATCAGCTTGTTGCCCTTCTCGGCAATGAACGCGGTGCGGACCCGTCGGCCGGCCGCCGTGCGGATCGGGATGTTCTGCAGATTGGGTTCGTTGGACGACAGTCGGCCGGTCGAGGTGGCGGCCATGGCATAAGAGGTGTGCACACGCTTCGTATCGGGATGAATATACCCCGGCAGAGCGTCGGTGTAAGTCGATTTCAGCTTGGTCAGCTGACGCCAGTCGACGATCTTGCGCGGCAGTTCATGGCCTTCGGCGGCGAGTTCCTCGAGAACCTGGGCAGTGGTCGACCATTGGCCGGTCTTGGTCTTCGAGCCACCCGGAAGGCCCATGCGGCCGAACATGATGTCGCCGAGCTGCTTGGGCGAGCCGATGGTGAAGCGCTCTCCAGCCAGTCGGTAGATGTCGTCCTCAAGCGCAGCCGCGCCCTGCGCAAGCTCGCCCGACAGCCGGCTAAGCATTTGCCGGTCGACAGAGATGCCGCGCTGCTCCATGCGGGCCAGTACCGGAACAAGTGGCCGCTCCAGCCTTTCATAGACGGAAACGAGGCCCTTTGCGGCGAGGCGCGGCTTGAGCACGTGCCAGAGCCGCATGGTGACGTCTGCCGCCTCGGCGGCATAGGGCGCGGCGATGTCGATCTCGATCTGGTCGAAGCTGCGCGCGGAGCGTCCGCTGCCGGCGATCTCCTTTAGCGACTGCGTCGCGTGGCCGAGCCAGCGGTCGGCAAGGCCCTGAATTGTGTGGGTGGCCGTGCCCGCATCGAGCACATAGGAGAGGAGCATCGTGTCGTCGAAAGGTTCGAGATCGACGCCATGCCGGGAAAGCACAGTGAAACTGTACTTGACGTCGTGGCCGATCTTCAACACCGACGCGTCCTGGATTACGGACTTCAGAAGCGCGATAGCCTCGCGCAGCGAAATCTGGCCTTCGACCGGGCCGTCGGACAACAGATCGGCGGCGCCGCTGCGGTGGCCGATCGGAATATAACAGGCGCGTCCGGGACGGATGGCGAGCGAAATACCCCAGATTTCGGCGAGCATCGGGTCGATTGACGACGTTTGCAACGCCAGCGCCACTTGCCCGGCGTCGAGCGCTTCTGCGGCCCAGTCCGCCAGCGTCTGAAGGTCGCGGATGCAGGTATAGCCCGTGGTTTCGACCTTGACGGCGACCGCGGCCTCGGCGCGTGCCGCAGCAAGAGCCGCAGCCGTGCCACCGAGGTTCGATGCCGTGCCAGAGGAAGCAGGGCCTGCCGGTTCGCCCGCGGCGGGCGATCCCGAGCCGACGTCAGGTCCGTGTGCCTTGCCGCCAGTTTCGACGGAGACGGGGGCAGGATCGATTTCGGACGGCTCCGTTCCAGTTGCTTCGGCGACGCGGCGTGTCAGCGTCGAGAATTCCATCGTCTTGAGGAAGGCGATCAGCTTCGGGCCATCCGGCGCATGCAGCACGAAATCGGCGAGGCCGTCGGCTACCACCACGTCGGTCTTCAGCGTCACCAGTTCCCGCGAAATCCGCGCCTTGTCGGCGTTGTCGATGATCGCCTGGCGGCGCTTTTCCTGTTTGATCTCGCCAGCCCGGGCAAGCAGCGTGTCGAGGTCGCCGAACTGCTCAAGCAGGGTTGCCGCCGTCTTCGGGCCGATTCCGGGGACGCCGGGCACATTGTCGACGGAATCGCCGGTCAGCGCCTGCAGATCGACCATCTTTTCGGGCGGCACGCCCCATTTCTCGACGACTTCCGGCACGCCGATCTGCCTGTCCTTCATCGGGTCGTACATCGACACGCTTGGTCCGACGAGTTGCATCAGGTCCTTGTCGGACGAAATGATGGTGGTGTCGGCGCCGGCCTCGTGCGCTAGGCGGGCATAGGTGGCGATAAGATCGTCGGCCTCGAACCCTTCCATCTCGATGCACGGCAGGTTGAAGGCCTTGGTGGCCTGACGGATCAGTCCAAACTGTGGCACAAGGTCTTCGGGCGGCGCCGAACGGTTGGCCTTGTATTCCGAATAGAGGTCGTTGCGAAACGTCTTCGACGAATAGTCGAAAATGACCGCGAAATGCGTCGGAACAACGCCGACATCGGTGTTGCGAGCCTCCAGCATCAGCTTCCACAGCATGTTGCAGAAGCCTGAGACGGCGCCGACCGGCAGGCCATCCGACTTGCGGGTCAGCGGCGGCAAAGCATGGTAGGCCCGGAAGATGTAGCCGGAGCCGTCGACGAGAAAGAGATGGTCGCCTTTTTTCATGAGCAACGGGTAGCGCGGAGGCAATTGCCTGTCCATCTCAAAGGCGATCAAGGCGATCACTCCTGACGGCCAAAGGGTGGTGATTGCAAAATCACGCGTTTGTTACGCAACTGTAATCTTGGCGCCCTTGAATCGCCACGTTCGGAATTCCAAATGAGGTCCATCGGCAGTCTTAGCCGAAGTCCGGAGTATGGCCCGTCCCCCGCCTAGACCGGACATTGCGGCAGCCTCATCCCCCTCTCCGGGCTGCCGCATCATTTATAGTAAGCCGCCGTGGTCGTCCCCTCCACCACGGCGGCTTTTTCTTGTGCTTCTTGCTATGAATTTATTGGATTTCAACCAGTTTTCCGGCGAATTTGGTGTCACTCTTGTCCCATTCGACGCGCTGATGCACTAGGGTTGCCACGCAGACTCGAAAGGCAATCCGGCAATGTCTCCACTCTCCGCTGTTCTCGACCACCTGGACACTCATCTCGACGCAAGCCTTGAGCGGCTCTTTGCCCTTCTGCGCATTCCCTCGATCTCGACCGATCCCGCCTATTCGGCCGACTGCCGGCGCGCCGCCGAATGGCTGGCCGAGGATTTGCGCTCCATCGGCTTTGACGCAGGTGTCCGCGACACGCCGGGCCATCCGATGGTCGTCGCACATCACGCGGGACCCTTGGCCGACAGCCCGCATGTTCTTTTCTACGGCCACTACGACGTCCAGCCGGTCGATCCGCTGGCACTTTGGACAGAAGGTCCGTTCGAGCCTGCGATCAAGGAAATCGAGGATGGCCGGAAAGTCATCACGGGGCGGGGATCGTCGGATGACAAGGGCCAGTTGATGCTGTTCGTCGAGGCCTGCCGCGCCTACAAGCAGGTGCACGGACAGTTGCCGTGCCGCGTCACCATCCTGTTCGAGGGTGAGGAGGAATCCGGTTCGCCGTCGCTGAAGCCGTTTCTCGACGCCAACCGGGACGAGTTGAAGGCTGATTTCGCGCTGGTCTGCGACACTGGCATGTGGGATGGGGATACGCCCGCCATCACGGCCTCCCTGCGCGGCCTGGTCGGCGAGGAAATTACCGTTCACGCTGCAAACCGTGACCTGCATTCCGGGCAGTACGGTGGCGCGGCCGCCAATCCGATCCGTGTCCTGACGAAAATCCTTGCAGATGTGCACGATGACACAGGTCGAGTAACAGTGCCGGGCTTCTATGACGGCGTTGAGGAGACACCGTCACAGATACTCAAGGCCTGGGAAACGCTCGGTGAAACGGCCGAGACGATGCTCGGGCCCATTGGCTTGTCCGAGCTTGCCGGCGAGCAGGGCCGGTCAGCCCTCGAGCTGGTTTGGGCACGACCGACCGCCGAGTTCAACGGCATTGTCGGCGGCTACACCGGTAAGGGCTTCAAGACGGTGATCGCGGCCGAGGCGTCCGCCAAGGTTTCCTTCCGTCTGGTGCACAAGCAGGATCCGAAAAAGATCAGGGCGGCCTTCCGAACATTTGTCGAGACCAGAGTTCCGGCCGATTGCAAGGTGGCGTTTCGCGAGCATGGCGGTTCGCCGGCCATCCAA
>Ga0209347_1004245_pt1 | contig 15199 bp, 9 predicted proteins | sample AutmiccommuBRH23_FD_187382 | JGI IMG/M metagenome (GOLD analysis project Ga0209347, IMG submission 187382) | Deep subsurface microbial communities from Mt. Terri, Switzerland - Autotrophic microbial communities BRH/23 (SPAdes) (version 2) | ecosystem: Environmental > Aquatic > Deep subsurface >... | reverse complement strand
TATCGGCGGCGATGCGTTTGACCAGCGGATAGGTTTCCGGGTGCACGGCGGAGGCGTCCAGCGGGTTGTCGCCGTTCATCACGCGGAGGAAGCCGGCGGCCTGTTCGAAGGTCTTGTCGCCCAGGCGAGGCACCTTCTTCAGCTCGCTGCGGGACTTGAACGCACCATTGGCATCGCGGAACTGCACGATGTTCTGTGCCAGCGTCGAGTTGAGACCGGAGATGCGCGCCAGCAGGGCGGCGGAAGCGGTATTCACGTCGACGCCGACGGCATTCACGCAGTCCTCGACCACCGCGTCCAGCGAACGCGCCAGCTTGAGCTGGGACACGTCGTGCTGGTACTGACCGACGCCGATGGACTTCGGGTCGATCTTCACCAGCTCGGCCAGCGGGTCTTGCAGGCGGCGGGCGATGGACACGGCGCCGCGCAGGGAGACGTCCAGGTCCGGGAATTCCTTGGCCGCCAGTTCCGAGGCCGAATACACCGAGGCGCCGGCTTCGCTGACCATGATCTTGGTGAGCTTGAGGCCGGGCACTTTCTTGATCAGCTCGCCGGCCAGCTTGTCCGATTCGCGGCTGGCGGTGCCGTTGCCGATGGCGATCAGGTCGACGGCGTGCTTGGCGCACAGCTTGGCGAGAATCGCCAGGGTGCCGTCCCAGTCGTTGCGCGGTGCGTGCGGGTAGACGGTGGCGGTTTCCAGCAGCTTGCCGGTGGCGTCGACCACCGCGACCTTGCAACCGGTGCGCAGGCCCGGGTCCAGCGCCAGGGTCGCGCGCGGGCCAGCCGGGGCGGAGAGCAGCAGGTCGTGCAGGTTGCGCGCGAACACCGAGATGGCTTCGTCCTCGGCCTTGTCGCGCAGCTCACCGAGCAAGTCGGTTTCCAGGTGGGTGTAGAGCTTGACCTTCCAGGTCCAGCGCACTACCTCGCCGAGCCACTTGTCGGCGGCGCGGCCGCGGTTGGCGATGCCGAAGCGCTCGCCGATCATGCCTTCGCCGGGGTGCATGCTGCCGGGCACTTCATCGCCGACCTTGAGGCTGACGCTGAGGATGCCTTCGTTGCGCCCGCGAAAGATCGCCAGCGCGCGGTGCGAAGGGGTGTTCTTCAACACTTCGTCATGCTCGAAGTAGTCGCTGAACTTGGCGCCTTCGCTTTCCTTGCCCGGCACTACACGGGCGCTGAGGGTCGCATTGTGCTTGAGGAAGTCACGCAGCTTGGCCAGCAGGTCGGCATCTTCGGCGAAGCGCTCCATGAGGATGTACTTGGCGCCCTCGAGCACGGCTTTCACATCGGCGAAGCCCTTCTCGGCGTCGATGAAGCGCTCGGCTTGCTGCTCTGGCGTAAGGTCCGGGTTGCCGAACAGCGCATCGGCCAGCTCGCCAAGGCCGGCTTCGAGGGCGATCTGGCCCTTGGTGCGGCGCTTCTGCTTGTAGGGCAGGTAGAGATCTTCGAGGCGGGTCTTGGTGTCGGCGAGGTCGATCTCGCGCTTGAGTTCGGGGGTCAGCTTGCCCTGTTCCTCGATGCTGGCGAGGATCGAGACGCGGCGCTCGTCCAGCTCGCGCAGGTAACGCAGGCGCTCTTCCAGGTTGCGCAGCTGGGTATCGTCGAGGCTGCCGGTGACTTCCTTGCGGTAGCGGGCGATGAAGGGAACGGTGGAGCCTTCGTCGAGCAGCGCCACGGCGGCGGCGACCTGTTGCGGGCGCACGCCCAGCTCGTTGGCGATACGGGAATTGATGCTGTCCATGTGGTGTCCTGCGGGCGGAATGACGGCCGGCCGGCCAGAAAAGCGGGCAAGTATAACTGCGCCCGCTTCAACTGGGTCGGTCAGACGGCCGCTTCGTCAGCGGAAGTCCGCGTAGGGCGTCAAGGGTTCGACCGGCAGCGGCAGGTCACCGCGCCAGGGCATCAGGTTGTAGCGCAGGTAGAGCAGCGCGCGGCTGGGGGCGTAGTCCTCGCTTTGCAGCAGGCTGACGCCGCCGCCCAGGACGAAATGATCGGTTAGGCGCCGTTCGAACAATCCCTGCAGTCGATAGCTGATGCCGCGATTGGTCGAGCCTTCGCTTGCGCTATTGGCGATGTCTGGATCGAGCGCTTCCAGCTGGCGTCGGTGCGATCCAAGCGGATAGTCCGGGCCGCCATCGCTTTGCGATACGGACCAGCCGACGCTGCTTTCCAGCAGGGCGGACCAATCTTCGTTACGCCAGGCATAGCTCACGGGCACGCTGATGGAGTTGTAGTTCTGCGGGCTCCAGTAACCGCCCTGACCGAGCGTGTAGCCGCTCAGGTCCTTGTCGTAACCGAAGTGGATGAACGTCAGGCCGGTACGCACGCGCTCGCTGGGGCTGTCGACCAGCTTGTAGTAGTAACCGGTCATTGCCGTGGTGCGACTGTTGCGCGCGACATTGTCGCCAAGCAGCCAGTGATAGCCCAGCGAGGCCCAGATGCCATGTGCGCCGCCCTGGTCCCAGCTCAAGCCAAGGCTGCTACCGTTCGCGGTCACCGCGCCCCACTGCTCGCCTGTTAGCGGGTCGCGACTGCCGCCATAGGACAGCAGCGAGTTGCTCATCGGTCGGCGCGACGCACTCAGCGACAGGCCAACGGGCCCGGCGTCGCCCCGGCCGGTGATGCCGCCGTAGAAGTTGTCGATCTCGAAACCCTGGCTCAGGCCCAGATCGGCTTCCCAGCGCTCGTCACGCCAGCCGCCTGCCAGCACTGTGGCTTCGGCCTGCTGACGCTTGTCGGCGCATTTGCTGCCGTCGAACGCGCAAGCGCCAAAGGGAGCGTCGCGTTCGAGCGCGCCGGCATCCAGCGCCAGCCGCTCGGCGCGGGCAAAGCTGCGCCCATTTGCTGCCGGCCATTCCACGTGCAGCAGCGTGGTGTCTGTCAGCAGTTCGGAGATGCCCGGGGTGCCGTCGTCGTTGCGCCAGCCGTGGTCATGCAGCAGCGTAACGGTGACATCCTGCTGCCGGTGCAGGTTCGCCACATCGCTGCGCAGGCTGCGGATCAGCCAGTCGTCCGTCTCGTTTTCGCGGGTAGCCTGGGTCAGTTCGGTATCGCTAGCGCCTTCTGGCACCAGTTCAGCATCGGCCATGGCCTTGCGGTAGTAACTCATCGCACGGTCCGGATCGGTCCCGGCCAGCAGACGCGCGGTATCGCGGCGTAGCAGTGGGTCCGGCAGCTCGACCTGAGCCTCAAGTTGTTCGAGCATCTGCAGGGCCTTTGCCACTTCGCCGATGGCCGCCCAGCTATTGGCGAGGCGCCGAACGGCGTTCGGCTCATCGGTGCTGAACTGTGGCGGTGCGTCATGCAGGGCCTGGCTGGCCTCATTCACCTGGCCCGCGGCGAGCAGCAGTTCGATCTGGGCGAGCCGTGCTGCGGAGTTGTCCGGTTCGATGCGTAGCGCGCGTGCCAGATAGGACTGCGCCTCGCTTGGCTCGCCGCGCTCCACCGCCCAGTCGGCCAACAGCAGGAGGTCGTCTACCGAATCTCCGTGGCTGCGCAGGCGCTGCTGCATCAGTTCGGTCGCCGCGGTTTCGCGCCCGGCCGCACGCAGCTTGGCTACGCGCGACATGAATTCGCGCCGCTCGACGCGTGTCGCAAGCACGCGGATGTCATCGTTCAAGCCGCTCGTCTTGACCTGCTGCAGGCTGGCCAGGGCCTGGGCATCGCGTTCGGCCGCAGCGAGGTAGAGCGCGTGCGCATAGCGTGTAGTCGGGTCACCGGGCTTGCGTTCGAGCAAGGCGTCGAAGGTGCTGTCCGCCTCGTAGTAGGCGCCCTGCATACGTAGTGAGTTGGCCAGGCGGTAGGTCAGCCACGGGTCATTCGGATCGAGCTTGCGGGCCTGGCGTAGTGCCTCGATCGCCCCGGGCTGGTCGCCACGCTCCAGTGCCCGGTCGGCTTGCAGCTGATAGCGGGCCAGCAGCAAGCCGTTGCGTAGTTCGTTGAACTCCTGGCGCTGGGGCGCAGCGAGGGTTTCGATGAATTCCAGCGCGCGCTCCGCAGATTTTGCTCGATAGAGGCGCACCAGCCCGCGGATCGCTCCGCCGTTTGCCGGGTCACGCGCAAGCAGGCGCCGATAGGCGATTTCGGCTTCGTCGGTGCGACCTTCGGCTTCGGCGACCTGGGCCAGGCCGAGCGAGGCGAAGGGGCTGTCGGGTTGTTGCCTGAGCGCACGGGTATACAGCGCCGCCGCTTCGCGGGTCCGCTGCTTTTCCAGTGCCTGGTCAGCTTGCTCGAGGGTGAGCCAGTAGCGAGTCGAGCCGATCAGGTCGCTCCACTTGCTCAGGTTGTCGATGTCCGCCTCGTTGTCCTTGGCGCGCTGGAAGTACACCAGGGCTTCCTGGCGATGAGCGGGGCGCATAAGGGCAAGGCCCAGGCCGCCAAGCAGTTCAGGATCCTTCGGGTAGCCACGCAACGCGAGGCGGAGTTTGGCTTCGGCGGCTTCGTCCTGCCCCTGATCGAGCAAGCGCAGACCGTCTTGACCGGCCCGCCAGAGCGGGTCGGCGAGCAGGCGCTGTTGCCGCTCCAGGTGTTGCCGGGCGTCACTGGCGAAGCGCCCGTTCGGATAACGCTCCAGGAAGGACTTCCATGCCTTGGGTCCGTTATCGTCGATCCGTCTGGTCGCCAGGTACTCGAACTCCCGCTGTGCCGCGGCATCGGTCGCCACCGGGTTTCGGCCCAGTTTGGCCAGCAACGCCAGCGCCGCCTTGTCCTGCCCATCGGCAAACAGCAGATTCGCCAGCAGCTGGCGGAGCTGGGGATTGCCCGGATACTCGTCATCCAGCCGGCGCAACGCATCGATTGCCGGCGCTCGCTGCCCCTGCTGGGCGCTGCGCAGGCGCCAGTACTCGACGGCCAGTTCCAGTGTCGGTGGCTGGTCGCCGTAGAGGGCTTTGAAGCCCTGCAGCGCGTCCTCCGGACGGCCAGCCAGGGCCGCCAGGCGGGCCTGCTGCAGGCGCTGCTGGCCCGCTTCACTGCTCAGCTCGACGAGCACCCGCCCGGTGCGCTCGGCCTCGGTACCAGGAGCGATCTGCTGCAGGTTCTGCTGCAGCGCCGCCAGCTGTTGCAGGTCTCGCTGGCGCAGGGCAAGCCGCATCTGCGCCAGCGTTGCCTGCGCATGGCCGGGCGCGACACGCTGCAGCCGTGTCAGGGCGTCACGAACCAGCTCGTCACGGTTGACGGCCTCGGCGGCGCGCACCTGTGCCAGCAGCCACTGGGTCTGCTCGGCGCGATCAGCCGGGACCTCGGCATGGCTCCAGATCGGCAGCAATGCCGCGAGCAGTAGAAGCGGGAACTTGCGCATGGCGGATTACCCAGCATCGCTCAGGCGGCGCCCGGCAGCCCAGCGCAAGGCTCGCCACAGCACGATGGCGAACAGCACGACACTGGCGGCGGCGAGAAATGCCAGCAGCACGGGGTGCGCGGAAAGGTGGAACCACAACAGCAGCCACCAGGGCAGCTTGCCTACGTAGTAGGGTTCGCCCGCGGCATGGCTGCTGACGCCACTGGTGCGAATCAGGGTAACGGCCCCAGCGAAGGCTTCCTGCTTGCCCGAGTCGGTCAGTGCGTCGCGCAACAGGCTGTAATCCGTCGGCGTCGAGGCGAGCAGTGCGACAAGACTGCGCTGGGCGTGAAAGGGCGACTGCTGACCGACGACCGCTGCCAGCGGGCCGTTGGCGCTCATGCCCAGGCTGCCGCCAGCAGATTGCTCGGTCGTGCCGGCAGCGCCGTGCTGCAACCAGCTGCGCGGCGACTCTAGAAGGAACGGCAGGGAGGCATCGTTGACCAGCTCATTCGGCAGTGGGCCCAGCAGCAACAGGTCCGCATCGGCCTGCGCAGCGGATTCCCAGTTGTCGGTGATGCGCACGCCGAATGCTGGATAGCCGGTATGGGAGCCGATCAGCGCAAGGGTATCGAGCAGAGTGCCGACCTGTGCTTCGTCGGGCTGGGCCGAAGTCAGCACTAGGGTCTCGGAAAGATCCGCCATCCGGCTGAAGGGGAAGCCGCTGCGCGAGAACGCCTTCAGGTCGGGCATGGCCATGTAGTGGTGATAGCCCGACAGATCGATCGTGGATTGCTCGTCGATGGCGGCCTGGATATTGGTCGGCAGATAGGTTTGGCAGCGGTCCCGCTGGGCGTTGCCCAGTTTGCTGGCGAAGTTGAACTCGAAGCGAACCTTGTTGCGCATGCCCATCTTCAGGGCAGGCACCAGCAGCTTTTCGCTTTCGGCAGTTGAATCCGAGGCAAGCACAGTCAAGCGCAGGTTCTCAACGCTGCTACGACTGTCGCTTCCTTGCAGCGGGATGCTGCTGATGTATTGATCATTGACGGTGATGTTCAGGCGCGACTCGTCAGTAGTTGCTGGCGGCGTGTAGCGATAGCGCGTCTGCAGCGGAATGCCTTTGTTGCGCCAGACGAACAGATCCGGCGGCAGGTTGATATCCAGCGTGATGGGATAGGGCTGAAGGCCGCTCACCTGCAGTTGTTGCGGGTAGTCGATCAGCTCCGAGAGCTGAACGGCACGATCTGTTCGGATCCAGTTGGGGGCGTCGTAGGGCTTGCGTGCCGGTGGTTCGACCTGTTCCAGGCTAACCCGATTGCCGCGCAGCTGGCCGCGATCCAGTGCCAGCGCCGTTGCCGCGGCGACCAGATCGTCGTCGTCACGGCCGGAAATCAGCAGCAGCTTGCTGTAGCGGTTCTCGGGATGGTCGATCAGTTCGACGGTCGGACCATCGGCCTGCGGATGTTCGGTGAGAAACGACGGGCGACGATCATTGGTAGCGAACACCAGCGCTGGCTGGGGGCGCTCCGTCGCCGAGGGCAGGGAGTCGAACAACACCGGGAAGGTCGCGCTGCGCCAGGCGGCCAGGCTGCCGAAGTAGGACGAGAGAATGCCCGCGGCGCGCTGCTCCCCAAGGGTCGGCGTGCCGGCGAAGACGACCGGGAGATTGAGCTGCTGGGTGTCGCGCTCGTCGAAGAAGGGCAGCGGGAACCAGGCCAGATCGCCGGTGACGTCCAACGCCTGTTCGTGCAGGCTGACCCGGCTCTGACGACCCAGATTCAACCAAAGGCCGCTATGGGCAGGGTCTTCACAGATATCGCTGTAGTGACCTACGAACTCGATGCGCACGCGGTTGAAGTCGCCCAGCAGGTGCGGGTCGAGTTCCAGCTCCTTGCGGACACGCTGGCCGATCTCTTCCTGAGTGATCGGCAGTGTGCCCATGAGCTCATCGTTCAGGTATACGCGTAGATGCGAGAGCACCGGGATCAAAGCCGGCGACGGCGTGTAGTCCAAGTGCAGGGAGGCGTCAGTGGCGATCCGGTCATGACGCAGGCGGAACTCGACTTGCTCCGCGTTGCGTATGCCAAGAAGCAACTGGTCGCGGGGGCGGCCCAAGTCGCTGAAGCTGCGGCTGGAGTCCCAGCTCGGCGGCGCGCTGTCGACTTCGAGGCTCGGCTCAGCGAGGGCTGCAGCGCTGAGTGCCCACAGCAAGGCGGTGAGCAGCGTCCGGGGATACGTACGGGTGATCATGACGGGGTTACCAGGGATTTAGAGGCTGGAGTACGAGGGCAGTAGCTCAGTAGCCAGGCGGCTAACCGAAGAAACGGGCGAAGGGGGCTGCTCAGAGTGCTCGGCAGTTGTTCGTAGAGGCGCTGGTAGCCGCGCCCGCCGATACGCAGCACTTCGATGAAGCTGTGTAGCGGCCGATCCGTCTCGAAGTCCTGATGGCGATTCAGCCAGACGTCGGCACGGGCGAAGGTGCACTGGACCAGGTCGATCTGCTGAGCAAGGTCGAGGTTGTCGAGCCGGATGCCCAGGCGCTCGCCTATCTGCCGCGAGGCGCGGCCAGGAAACATGAACGAGCGATCACCGCGCTGCAGGATCAGGGAGACTGGCTGATCCATGTTCACCTTTAGCCCTTGCGGGATCTGCAGGCCCGCACCACCTTCGGCGAAGTCCAGCAGCGTACACGGGTAGGCATGACCGTCTGCGAGCTTCAGTGATGCCGGCAGCTGGGCCATGACACGGTGGGCGCGACGTATCTGCCGGACTTCGGAAGCGACCGCCACCGCGGCGCCGATGATGAGCAGGTTGTAGATGACCCAGGCGGAGCTGACCAGAACCGTGCCGATTTCGGTGACCGGGCCGGTGAAAAGGCGCCAGATAGCGAAACCGAGACCGGCTACGTTCAATACCGCCAGGACGAGGTAGGGACGTGCGATACGCCAGTCGAACTGATCGTGATCGATCAGCCCGCCTTTGGCCGTGACATTGAACTTGCCCTTGCCCGGGTTGAACAGCGCGACCGTGGTGGGCCGCGCGATGTACCAGGCCAATACCGTCTCGTACACCTCGCCCCAGAACGAATGTCGGTACTCACCCTGCATTCGGGCATTGGTCAGGCTTGCATGAATCATGTGTGGCAGGACGTAGAGCACGATCATCAGTGCTGGCGCGTAGATGATGTAGGCGTGCAGCAGGAGGAATGCGAGCGGTGCCGTCAAGTAGATCAGCCGAGGCAGGCCCGCGAGAAAGTGCAGCATGGCGTTGGCGTAGCAGAGGCGCTGGAAGATCGTCAGGCCCGGACCGAGCAGTGGATTGTCGGTGCGGAATATCTGCGCCATGCCGCGCGCCCAGCGTATCCGCTGGCCGATATGCGCCGACAGGCTTTCGGTGGCCAGGCCTGCCGCCTGCGGCGTGCCCAGATAGGCCGAATTCCACCCGGCGCGATGCAGGCGTAGCGCCGTGTGGGCATCTTCGGTGACGGTTTCCACGGCAAACCCGCCGATGCTTTCCACTGCGTTGCGGCGCAGCACGGCGCAGGATCCGCAGAAGAACGAGGCGTTCCACATGTCGTTGCCGTTCTGGACCAGGCCGTAGAACAGCTCGCCTTCGTTGGGCTTGCGACGGAAGGAGCCCAGGTTGCGTTCGAACGGGTCGGGCGAGAAGAAGTGGTGTGGCGTCTGTACCAGCGCCAGTTTCGGGTCGTGCAGGAACCATCCTGTGGTGACCTGGAGAAAGGAGCGCACGGGTATGTGGTCGCAGTCGAAGATGGCGATCAGCTCGCTGCTGGTCACGGTCAGCGCATGGTTGAGGTTGCCTGCCTTCGCGTGCATGTTGTTCGGGCGGACGATGTAGCCCACCCCGACGTCCTCGGCGAACTGCTTGAAGCTGTCCCGGCGGCCGTCATCGCAGATGTACACATTCAGCTTGTCGCGTGGCCAGTCCAGGCCCAGCGCCGCCAGCACCGTGGTGCGCACGACCGAGAGGTCTTCGTTGTAGGTCGGGATGAAGAGATCGACTGATGGCCAGGTTGTGCTGTCTTCCGGTAGCTGGGCTGGCTTGCGATCGAGCGGCCAGCAGGTCTGTACGTAGCCGAGGATCAGGACGATCCAGGAGTAGGTTTCCGCTACGAGCAGGGTGATGCCGCACGCCAGGTCGAAGTAGGAATCCCAGTGCAGTGTGGCGGTGTAGCGCCACCACAGGTAGCGGCAGGAAATGATTGCCGACAGCACGATCAGCATCAGCACCGCGAAGCGTCCGGGGATGCGCCGGACCAGCAGGGCCAGGCCCCAGAGCAGGAGCACGAAGATTACCTGCGCGGTATAGCCGAACGGTTCGGTGATACAGAGAACGCCAAGCAGTATGGCCAGCGCACCGATGGCGATGTTGAGCGCGTACCGGACGGGTTTCGATAGGCTGGAAAACCAGCGCTCGGCCCGTCCGACGCGCGCCTCGGCGCTGCGTAAGCCAGGCAGGCCGAACGGCCGCTTGTTCTGCACTCGCGGCAGTCTGGGTAGCTTCTGCGCGACGCCGCGCAGTCGCTGCCAAGTCGAGCCGAGTCTATTGCGCAGCGAGCGCGCCGGCGCGACCTTGGGGGGGCGGGCGACGAGCAGCCAGATGCTCTGGATGACTATCCGCAACGGGTCGCCGACGGTTGGCCGCTTGCCCGCAAGGTGCGGATACAGTCTGCGGCGCTCGGCCATGACCCACTGCCAGCCAGGGGCTTCCAGGCGCAGCAGCAGCCAGGCTGCCATGTAGGCGACTAGCCAGCTCAGCGCGGCCAGGGTGCTCGCACCGCGCCGATAGCGGATGTACTGGTAGTAGGTCAGCGGGTTGGGCATATCAGCACTTCGCTCGCTGCGCCAGGCACCAGAGCGCCAGGCTTCGCAGGTCGCTGGCGGCCTGGCTCTTCGGTGCGTAGTGACCTATCGGCAGCTTGTGCGCCAAGGCTTCCGGCAGCGCTTCGTCCTCGTGGATCAGTTGCGGTTGCCGGTTGCCCTTCGGTTGGCTGCGCCAAAGCATTAACAGGTCGCGTTGCAGCTGGCTTGCCGGGTTGAAGCGGTTGATCAGCAGTAGATCCGCATCGGGGCGTGGCCTCTGCTGCAGCAGCACGTGGCAACCCGGGTCGGGTGTTGCCAGGTCGATCAGTACATCGGCCCGATTCGCTTCTGACACGGCTGAACGATGGCCGGGCAGTCGCTGCGGCAGGTCGAACAGCACCCAGTCGTAGTCGTGTGCGAGCAACTCACAACGCTGCGCCCAGCAGTTCGAATCCGCGCAGAGATGACCTTCAATCTGGGAAACCTCCGCGTCGCGCAATTGGCCGTACGGCAACAGGTGCAGGCCCGGAAGCAGTTCCAGGGCCGCCTCGTGCCAGGGCGCGGCATCCAGCTGCGCGCGCGCCCAGCCGGAAGCATGTGCAACATCGACACTGAAATGCAGGCGCAGCATGTTGTCCGGGCTGAGGTCTACCAGTAGTACCCGCTCGCCCTGGTCATGCAGGGCGAGGCCGAGGCCTGCCAGTAGCGAGGTGGCACCGATTCCGCCGCGCACGCCGCGCAGCACGAGCTGCTTCATGCCGGACGCCTGCTGGCAACGGCCGCGCTGCTGTTCTCGTGCGATACGCTCTCGAGCGCGCTGTTCAGGTGGGCGACGACGGAAAGCTCACTCAGCAGGGGCCAGCGCTGGACTGCCTTGTCCAGTTCCAGCGCTGCGGAGATGTCCTGATAGCCGAGCTTCGGCATGCGCAGGTGGCGTTTCAGATTGTCGACGTCGTCTTGTTGCAACGGTAGGGTCAGCGATTCCATATGCGTGCTACTCGAACCGGTTTGGGTAAGGGAGCCAGATGGCCTGGCCGCTGAGACGTATGTACGGTTTTCCTGCGCGCTCGATCACCTGCGCGCCAGCCGTTTCGGAGACCAGCTCGGTCTGCGGCAGGCCAGCGACCAGTGCGTCCAGGTCCGTGGTGCTGCTTTGCTGTTGGCGGGCGGTGTAGAGCCTGGAAACGAGTTCGGAAATCGCGAGGAAGCTCGTTGGCTGCTGGATATGCACGGGCTGCGCGTCGCGGGGAGTGCCCATCCCGATCAGCTTCAGGCCGACGGGCACCTGGGTGATGGACGGCCGGGGAAGTTCGCGCATGCCGGCGATCTGCATGCGGTCGCCGTGCAACGCTGCGCCGTGTTCAGGCACCAGCAGCAAGGCAACCGGTCGACCGCTGCGCTCCAGTTCGTCGATGAAACGGTTGAGATCATCCAGCAGGCGCTGCGCCCGGGGCCGGTATTCCGCCGATTGGGCATTGCCATCCGCACCGACGATGCGGTTACCGTCGTGCAGGCTGATGCTGTTGTAGAAGAGGCTGACCTGGGGCTCCGGCAACGCCTGACGACGCTGCCACCAGCCGTTTAGCACGTCGAAGTCCCTGGCGATTGGCGAGCCGTCGAAGCCTGCCAGTGCACGCGTGAATTTCTGGCTAGCCAGCACCGGCTGTGGCATTCCCTGGGCTTCGATTTCCCCGGCGAAGCCGTCGAACTTGCCGTTGTGGTTCATCAGGGTTTCGGCCTGGAAGCCCAGATTGGCCAGGTTCTGGAACAGGAGGCATTGCTCCGGCGCGGGTTCGTAAAGCGCCTGGTGACGGGGCTGACCGCAGCTCGCTCGCAGGAGCCGGATTGCCGCCGGCCCGCTGTAGGAGGTGGCGGAGTTGAAACGATCGAATATGACGTCCATTCGCTTGAGCAGAGCGTTGTCACGCAGTTCGACCGCGTCCAGATCGTCCCAGGCCAACGAGCAGACGTTGATGAACAGCACGTCGAAGGCCGCGGTTTGCTCACTGCGCAGCGGGAACTGCGTCTGGCGCGTGGCCTCGGTGCGGAAGAAGTGCTCCAGCCAGGTATCCAGTGCCACATTGTCCTGAGCCGGTGGTATTTCGTTGCTCGATGCTGACGCCACGGTGGGGGCGGCGTCTGCGCTCGGGGGCGAGACCAGCAGCGGAACGCTGCCCAGGTTCAGCCAGATCAGGCCGGCCAGGCAGACCGTGGACAGGCGAATCCAGTTCGCCGCATAGCTGTAGGCGATCACCAGCAAGGCGCAGAGGCCGAGCACCGTCCAGTCGACGAAGCGTCCGGCCAGTTCCAGAAGATAGGCCGTGGAAAAATTTAGCACTCCGGGCTGTGCCAGCAGTCGGTCGAACGGAGGGAGCCAGGTGTCGTGATACAGCAGCGCGACACCCACGGGGATCGCGATCAGCTGCCGCATGATGCGCCACGGGGCGCCGGGAAGGGGTACGACGAGAAACGCCGCGAAAACCAGATTCGGCAGCGCTTGGAAGTTCAGCAGGCCAAGGCCTAGCAGCAGAAACTTCAGCAGGAAGTACAGGTTCCACGCGCCCAGGCCCGGCCAGGGGGTAACGGCGGGCGCGGCTATGCTCAGCCGCTCCGGCGCATTCAAGGCTTGTCTCCCGATCCAGTGGCGCGACGGCGAATCCTGGCCCTTTTCAGGTAGCGGGGCGGGAGCATTCGATCCAATGCACGCAGCGCCGTGCGGCCGTACCGGGTCAGCAGCCAGCCGATACCGATGCCGATCACCAGGAACAGACTGGCGACTTCAAGAAGCTGCTCAAGGGTCATGGCTGTGTCACCAGCGAAAGGATCAGGGGGCGCGGCTGGAGCTGTCGACCCGGCGTCGTATCGCTGACGAGTGTTTCATTGCGGGGCAATGACAGTGCATCGTCCTGAAAGCCGGGGGCGGACAGAGGCTCGAGATCGATCAGTTGTTCGAGACCGAGGAAAAGCTCCTGCCAGGTGACTCCGAAGATGTTATCCAGGGCCGCTTCAAGTGATTCTGCGCGACACGCGAAGAGAAAAAGATACAGGGCCTTGTCGACGATGCAGGCGATATCGCCGGTACGCCGCAGATGAGCTTGGCTGAGCACCTGCTCCAAGCTCAGCCCGCGTACGGGCTGCAGCCGAAGCAACTGATGAACGATGTCGCCCGTTGCGCTGCCGGCCCACATTTCCTGGACAGCTTCGGCGAAGCTACGTGGACTCTGCTGGCCACGCAGGGGTATCGGTTTGAGCTTGTCGAGGCTGGCGTCGATGTCGCTCATCTGCCGCTGCCAGATGTGCCCCTGGGCGCTCTCGACCATCGTCAGGAAGCGGGGAAGCGAGGTACCGAAAGGCACGACCAGCGACGCGCCGCCGGCCAGCAGCAGCTGCTCGTCCCGGTAGCGCAGGCAGGGCGCCGTTTCCCTGATGATCAGCTTCAGTTGATTGCCGCAGGTACGACGCAACCGATTGAGCTGATGGGCCAGCTCGTCGACCTGCTCGTTATCGGTGATCGCGAAGAGGATGCTCGCAGCCCTCGCGGTTTCGGCATGCGCCAGCAAGGCTGCTCTGCTCTCGAACAGTCGCCATTGCGTGGACAGATTGTGCACTCCTTCAAGTACGCTGCGTTCCGCATAGCAACGCCCCTGATCCGGGTGTTCGGGCACCTCGCCGAGCTCCCCGGAAGCCGATAACTGGAAACCATCGACCTGGTGGCGGAGGGAGAACTGGCGGGCGCTTGTCATCCCGCGGTCGCTCTGCCAGTGATGCAGATACAGGCGAGTCCCGGATGGGGTTTGACCGAGCGAGGCGAAGCCGGCCAGACAATGGCTGAGTGGGAGTAAACGCTCGCTCAAGGTGTCGCTGAGGCCGTCACTGATGATCAGCAATGTCGCGCGGCGCTCGACCAGCCAGGCGCCGATCCGCATCAGCCAGCCTGCGAGCCTCGGTTCCGCGAAACGCTCCCAGGTTTGGGTGGGAAGATTAAGCAGGATTTGCCGGGTGCTCATGTTGCCCGAGCGATCCAGTTCGGAACCCAGGCGCTGCAGCATCGCCTCGAAATGGTCCGGAATAAGGGTTAAAGCCAGCAGTTCGCCAGGACCCGCGTCAGCCGCTACTTCGGCCAGTACGCGCCGCTGCCTGGTGTCATCCGATATCAACGCGGCGCATTGGTTGGCTTCCATGTTTCCGACAACCTGCCGGGTCAGTAGCGCTGCATCGCTCGCTTTTTCCGCCATGATCCAATGCAGTCGTCCGGCATTGAGCGCGAAAATCGGCCATTCGATACCGTCCAGTCCGAGCGGTGCCGGGAGCTGCTGGTTTTGGCGAAAGAGAAGCAAGAAGTCACCTGCGGGGGTTTCGGGCGCGATCTAGCGTCCTGAACAGTGTGTCGGCTAAGCGCTGAGGCGCTTTAAACCTTCTTCTGACTGTTCGTCGGAAACTGAATCGTCCTTGATTAGTGTCAATATGATATCAAGCGTCTCTGGTGTTCGACAGTGGGTGTCGATGGCCGGTCACGAGCCGGATGGGCAGTCACTAACAAGCGGGTGAGAGATGAAAGTCGAAACGAGCAATGAGGCATCTGCCTATAAGAGCAAGCCAGGTTTTGGGCGCATCGCGAAGGCTGCTGGATATTCCGCTGCCGGCCTCGCTGCGGCCTGGCGCCATGAGGTGGCTTTTCGTCAGCTGGCCCTCCTTGCCTGCGTGCTCATCCCCGTTGGCTTCATGGTTGGCAGCACGCCTGTGGAGCGTGCACTGCTGGTCCTTCCGGTGCTGACGTCGCTCGCCATCGAGTTGGTGAATTCTGCCATCGAGGCGGTGGTCGATCGGGTGTCGCTGGAAATCCATCCCTTGTCCAAGCGCGCTAAGGATCTGGGCAGTGCGGCTCAGCTGGTCGGACTGGTTTCCATCGCCGTCGTCTGGCTTGCAGTTTTGCTCTGACGTATGCGACGCGTTTGGGGCAAGACGGTTGCGCGAAAAATCTGCTAACAATGGCTGTCAGTAGGGCCGATCCACACTGCGCAATAATGCGCCGTCGACCATCTGGGAGTTTCCATGAGCAGCACTGCGCCAGCCAGCGAAGGCGAAAAAATCCTCATCG
>Ga0209347_1004244_pt1 | contig 15199 bp, 12 predicted proteins | sample AutmiccommuBRH23_FD_187382 | JGI IMG/M metagenome (GOLD analysis project Ga0209347, IMG submission 187382) | Deep subsurface microbial communities from Mt. Terri, Switzerland - Autotrophic microbial communities BRH/23 (SPAdes) (version 2) | ecosystem: Environmental > Aquatic > Deep subsurface >... | reverse complement strand
TTTATGATTGGTCGCTTTCTGGGCATTGGTGTCTCGCGCCGTTTCACCAGCCTTCAAATTATTTGGGTCGATCTCATTGGGGGATTATCCAGTCTGCTTTTGATGTTGGTTTTTTCCAATTCAGTGCTGGTTCTTTGGCTTTGCAGTGCTTTAATTGGATTATTTGTCGCTACCGGATTTCCAACCGGAATGAACCTGGCAGAAGAAATGAACGCCGTATCAGCCCGGATTACCAGTTATTTGTTTATTGCGGCCAACATTGCGGGTATGACCTCACCCTGGATTGTTGGCCAATTTATTGAGAGTTATAGCCCATCAGTCCTGATCTGGGTGGTGTTGGCAAATCTGATTTTCGTAGCTTTCGTAATGGTTGGTTTTCAGATGATGAAAGGAAAAGGCTCTTATCCAGCTCCCCATCCCAACGTCCTTGAAAGGACTCAATGGCGGGCTAGGAAACTCTTTTCTCCTGGAACGGGACATTCCTCAACCTTGGGCTCGTTTCTTCTGCGGCGATGTTTATTATGAGGTACATACCGTTTTGCTTTGATAAACTAAAAAATGTCCTCCGAGTCGTAGCCCTTATCCGCACAGAAATGCTGCTCTGAGTTTGGGCTCTTCTTGACGATATGAATAACCAAATCATCGACCGACCATTTGTCATATTCATTAGCACCCGTAATATGGCTCGCCAGGGGAGCGCCGCGTTCATCCACCAAATGATGAATTTTGGCTCCCGATTTGGCACGATCCGTCGGATTTTTGTCAGTTTTTGCACCTCCCATCGGAGATGGAACCATTTTCTGTCTAACGATTGCCATTCCCAGCCAATTTTCATCTTGCAGGCGTAATAATTGACCATCACTTTTGAACAACTTATCAAAAACTCCTTTTTGCTGCCAGGTCTGAAATCGTTCGTGCAAGGTGCTGCTCAAGACCTGGAACCATTCCTTTTTGACGGATTTCCATTGGCATCCACTCCACAAAACATACCAAATGCCATTGATCACATTGCGGTTGCTAACGCACGGTCTTCCTGGACCAATCCCTTTCCGATCTTTGCGAAGATGTTTTTTCAATTTCTTCCACAGCTTTAAGGGCATTTGAAGGAAGTTCATCGTTCTGGTTTTTGTGCTATCCTTAGGCATTCAACCGTTTTCCTGTCTAACTTTTGTTATGGCGAACTAAGTTTTATCAGGTAACGTCTCTTTTATCAACTCCTATGAATTTTCGGATAGGTTCTTAGTGTAATTTTAATATTGAATAGGCTGCGCCGATCAACCCAGCATGATACCCCAATTTTGCAGGTACTACATTGACTCTACTCGCTGGCACCATGACATTATGGTGCGAAATAGCCTGCTTCAAAGTAGGCATAAATAAATCAATGCTTTTCATAACACCACCACTCAACACAACCGTGTCTGGTACAAAAAGGGAAATAATATTAATCAGGCCAATACTAAGATAATTGGCTGCGATCTTAATTATGGATAGAGCAAATTCATCTCCACCCATTGCAGCTTCTGAAATTAGACAAGCGTCAATCCTAGATGGTTCACCATTGACCAGAATAAATAATTGCGAATTAGATAACCTATTCATATCGGATTGCGCTAAATTAGCGATCGCTGGACCTGAAACCAGACTTTCCCAACAACCATGAGCTCCACAATAACATAATGGTCCTGAGGGGTCGATGATATGGTGTCCGCCTTCAGGATGTGACCCATCCAACCCGCGATAAATTTGCCCATCAATTATTAACGCTGTTCCAACTCCTGTGCCTATTGTTATCGCTGCTAATCGGGAAGTTTTTTGTCCTGCACCGATCCAGTATTCCCCTAATGCTGCTGCATCGGCATCATTTTCCAAGATCACAGGAACTCCGAAACTTTCCTTTAAGTTTGCTACGATCGGTACGTTCTCCCAGGTTGATAAGGTATAGGGGTTTTGGATCGTCCCTAGCATGCGATTTACTGGTCCAGTCGCCCCAACGCCTATACCTAATAAGGTCGCTCCGGGCACATCAAGTAGCGTTTTTCTAATTAAAGACCCTAAAAGCGTCATCCCGGATTTTTCTCCTATTACTGATCCGATTGGAAGTTCGTGAAGAGTAAGTAAAATACCCTTTGTACTTACAGCACCCACGCGCACGTTGGTACCCCCCAGATCAATACCGATGGCAATATCCGATTCCATGCAATTCTCCCTTGAATTCAATTACAAATACTCATGTAAGTATTTTGACGACAACTTTTATGGTTTTCTCCGGAAAATCCCGACACAATGTTACCCCCTTTTCTATATCATCTAGATTTATTTGATGTGTTATCAACGTCTCTAGATTTACTTTTCCTTGGCTTACCCAATCAACACCCATTTGGATTATTCTACGATGTTCTGCACCTCGTCCTATATAATCTTGAGGGTAGACATTACTATCCAGACTCCTGGCTAATAATATATTCTTTCGAAAGAGTGGGAAAACCCTTACTTCATGGTGTAGTCCTTTCACTTCAACGTTCAATCCTGTCAGTCGTCCAAATGGTTTAAGGACCTCCACCGCAAGATCATAAAGGCTCTGGTCTCGAGATTGATCCACAGAAGTACATACATGAACTAGATCGATTTCTCCCATATCATTATGGATTAATTTTATTAGCTCTTTGTTACAAATTTTTTTATTGTTATAAATATAACTAGCCCCAAGTGCCTTTGCCTTTGACAAGCGAAAATCCACCAAATCAATACCACCAACGATTACATCAGCTGATGCCTTCACAGATTGTAAAGTCACCAATCCCATCGGACCCAATCCGATAATTAATACTTTGTTTCCCTGCTTCATGGGTGCCGGATACACGGATTGGATTAAGGCTCCATGGAACATTTCACACAGAGGGGCAACGTTATCGGGGATATTATCTGGTACCCGCGCCCATGCCCAATCTGCATCAACCTTTGTATATTCACAGAAAGCTCCATGATAAGTGTAAAAAACCAATCGTTCCCCAATCCTAACGCCAGACACCTTTGTCCCGGTTGCTTCTACAGTACCACAAACCTCATGACCCAGAATTTGTGGGTAGAAATCATGATGTGACTCAAAGGTACCTTCAAGAATGTGCACATCGGTTGCGTTGCAGATCGATGCTGTATGAACCTTAACCAGGATATCATTATCTCCAAGTATAGGTTTGGGTACATCTTTGATTTCTAATTTACCTGGTCGAACGACTACTGCAGCCCTCATCTGAACGCACCTTTCATCGATTAACAACAACCCAAGTAATCTATATAAAGTTTAAAACTTTAATGCTCCTTCAGTAAGTCCTTTTTGAATCTTACTGCGGAACAACAAGTAAACGATAACCGGAGGCCATGTAGCCAAAGATAACGCTGCCATTTGCAGATTCCATAAGGATGTGTATTTGCCATGGAAATTCATCATTCCAAGGGTGAGTGTACGCATAGAAGTATCACGGATATATATTAACGGCCAGACAAAGTCATTAAATATCCAAACAAAATAGAATATGCCAACGGTTACGATACCCGGCATGGCTAACGGAATCATGATTCGCCAAAAGATACCGAACTCATTACAGCCATCAATACGTGCTGCCAATATTAATTCCTTGGGGATGCTCATAAATGTTGCCCGTAGGAAAAAAATCGCAAAAGGCACCCAGCTCCAATAAGTAAAAAATAATGATAAGTAATTGTCTTGAAGGTTTAAGGTACTTATTATTTTGAAACTCGGAATGAGTATTACTTGAGGGGGAATCATCATTCCGATAAGGAAATAGATAAATAGGTATTGAGCTCCTTTAAATTTAAAAACAGCAAACGCATAAGCAGCAGCCGAACAGAATATCAATAATCCTAACACTGAGACGGAGGTAACAAAAAGGCTATTTAAGATCAATCTACCAAAATTCGCCACTTCAAAAGCTTTGATAAAATTACCAAAAAATAATGTCGTGGGAAGGGCGAATGGATCAGCTGTTATTTCTTGAGGGGTTTTAAAAGCTGTATAAGTCATCCAAATAACTGGAAAAAGTATCGTAATGAGTATAAGGATTAAAACAAAATAAATCAACAACTTTGAAATAAAGCTTACTTCACTGGACTTCATTCACTATTTTCCTCTAACCATCACTTAATATTCTGTTTTTCCAGCACGTGTAACTCGCAGTTGAATCAACGTAACCACAAATACAATGACAAATAATACCTGTGCGATTGCAGTCCCGTACCCCATTCTGCCACTTGTGAAGGCACGACTGTACATGTATGTGGCAAGTACTTCTGTTGCATGGTATGGACCTCCCGAAGTCATCACATAAATCAAGTCGAATATTAGAAATGCCTGATTGACTGCGAGGATGACAACCACGATGGTGACTTCCTTCAAGAGTGGAAAGGTAATGGAAAACAAGTTTCTCCATGGTCCTGCTCCATCGACTCGGGCAGCTTCATATAACTCTTTGGGGATAGTTTGTAAACCTGCAAGGAACAAGAATACACTGAAACCAAATTCTTTCCAGATATTCGCAATCATCACAGTATACAATGCGGTCTGTTTGTCTCCCAACCATTGATGTTGCCACGAACCTAGTCCAAGTTTAAACAATAATGGATTGACGATGCCAACGGTTGGACTCAGGATTAATGAGAAAAGTAGTCCCACAACAATGAAGGACAATACAGTAGGGATGAAAAACACTGTACGAAAGATCTCTGCCCCCTTGAGACCCGAATCAAGAATAACGGCTAAAAGCAAAGCCAAAGTCATTTGAACCAGTACTGATCCTCCAACAATTACCAAGTTATTTTTCAAGGAAATCCAGAAAAAGTTATCGGAGTATAGTTCAATGTAATTACCCAATCCAATCCATTTAATTGTCTGGGCACTGATACCGTTCCAATCTGTAAAACCAATTCCAATTGCCATCACCATCGGAACCGTTGAAAAAAGCGTATAGAAAATAAAACTTGGAGCCAGCAAGAACCAATAGATCTTACGATTGATAAAATTCCCAATTCTCTCAGTTATAGTAGAGTTAATGGGGAAATCTTGGTTCCTTTGACTGGGAACAAGTTTTTCGATAAATTCCACTTAATTCTCTCCTAACAATTCTTTGGTAATTCGACTAAGACATCTTCAGGCTTATAGGACTAAGATGTGAGGATGTAATTAATGAAGAATGCGGTTGCATAAATCTTTCTAACGGCCTAGAGAGCCTGTCAGTATTAACGATTATCCCATCGTCATTACGACTTTAATCGTTTTATCCATTTCATTATGGCAAAGGTGTATACCTTTTATAGCTTCTTCCATTGTAATGCGATGTGTTATGAGAGATCTTAAATTCACTTTTCCTGACCGCATCCAATCAGCGCCCATTTGAAATACTTCACGTTGTTTGATACCCATTTCTGGTTGAACCAGTGGATATGCATCTAAATCCAGACTACGTGCCATTAATATATTCTTCCTAAATAGTGGAAAGACCTGGACAGAATGTTGCAGACCTTTCACTTCGACATTTAAGCCAGTAATCCGACCAAAATCTGAACAAACTTTTACTGCAAAATCAAACAGATCCTGTTCTTTTGACATATCAACTGATGTGCAAACATGGATGAGGTCAATCTTCCCCATGTCGTTGTTGATTTGCTTGGCAATTTCATCACTGGAGAATTGGGAACGGTCATAAATATAATCTGCTCCCAATTCCTTTGATTTCTGTAATCGAAAATCAAATAGATCGATTGTGCCGACTGCCACGCGGTTCATCGCTTTAATCGACTGAAGCGTTGTTAAGCCCATTGGACCCTGACCGATTATAAGTACATTTTCACCATCCTTCATCGGTGCAGGAAAAACAGATTGGATAAGTGCCCCGTAGAACATCTCTATTAAAGGTGCTTCTTCATCCGAAACATTATCAGCAACCCGAGCCCATGGCCAATCTGCATCAACTTTGGTGTATTCACAGAACGCACCATTGCCTGTATAGAATACGATCCTTTCACCTTCTCGCAACCCCTTAACCAACTTGCCAGTTTCTACGACATCCCCACACACTTCATGTGCAAATATTTGGGGATAGTAATCATGATAACCAGTAAATGTTCCCTCAAAAATGTGATGGTCGGTTGAATTACAGACTGAAGCACTTCTTACTTTGATCACTATTTCATTTTCACCACAAACTGGTCTTGGTACGTCTTTTATTACTAGCTGACCTGGACGTTCAATAACAGCAGCTTTCATAATGAGTACTCCTTGAGAATTCGTAATAGCATCATCTTAGATTCCTTTGATGTAAGTCATTAATTAGAAAAATATTATTAATGCACCCCGTGTTTCCGCAAGTATTTAGTCTCAACGGCGTAATACTCATCGGCTAGATCAGCGGTTACGTGCGGTTCTATCATAATTATTCCTTCATATTTATCTTCAGTCAGGCGTGACAATATGCGTTCAGTATTGACTGCGCTGTCTGAAAGAGGTGGATAATTGATAAAACCTTCCGTTAATCGACCCGTTAAGGTTCCTCCTTTTGACTTCACAGAATGAAGATTGGCATTAAATAAGCACCCACCTTTTACATGGACGTAAGCAATATATTTCTTCAAATATTCATATGCAGCTGGGTAACCTTCTTCATTGGCTTGATAATAATTTACCGGGTCGTAAGTGGTTTTAAACGCTTTCGAACTAACAGCCTCCAGAATTTTCAACATACCGCTAACCGTTCCAGTTGCATCATGTGCTTCATTTTCCAGAAGCAATGTAACACCTTTTTCTTCTGCATATTTTGCCGCTCTTTGCATGAGCTTTACAAAGGGCTCGATTGAAGCCCCTTTCTCCAATGCAAAATGATAGCAATAACAATTAACCAATTTTGAATTCAAGACATTGGCTACATCAATAGCCTTTTCTAGTGCCTGAAGATACTCCTCAGGTCTTGCAACAAGTTCAGATGAAAAAGCAGCTGGAAATGTTATACAGGCAACGCCAATTCCAAATTCATTCAAAATTTGTTCACATCTGTAAATGTCTCTATCTTCATAACGATCTTCCCAGGCAACCAAATTAGGATTGCCTCCCTCTAGATTCCAAGGCCATAATTCTACCCAGCGGGTTTCAAACTGCTTAAATTTACTTAATATTTCTGAGAGTGTGTGGGTTTTTCCAAGTGTATAACCAGCAATTCCGAGTATCATAAAGCTCTCTCCTGAAAATTATCTTTACATTTATTATAGCTGGAGCACTTCAAGATGACAATGCACCAGCTAATTGAATTATCAGCCTTGATGCAAATCTTTAGCTGCTTTCGCAGAAGCATCCTCCATATTTTGGGCAGCTTGTTCAGGAGTCAAATCGCCACTCAAAACACCCTGACTGGCATTCCAAACGTGTTCGACTACTAGGTCCTGACGCATTAAATGGTCATTAAATTTAGTTGCATCTGGTGTATTTTGCATTTGACCGATTTCTTTCTTTGCTAATTCAGGAATATTCCAATCCTTTGTGTCGAACTTGAAAAAGGGTAATCCTGTTACTTGTTCAGCCCAAATGCGATTCGGTTCTTCCGTAGTCCAGTATTCAAGGAACTTTTTTGCCTCTTCAGGGTGGTTCCCACGTTTAGAGATAACAAACATCACTCCGCCGCTTGTGACACTTTCCTGTTTCCCAGGAAAACCCTCAACCTCGGGAAACAAGATATAATCCATGGGAAAGTCAGGAGCCTCAGAAACCCAGGATCCGATGAACCATCCACCGGTCTGATGGAAAGCGGCTTTACCATCGAAAAAGTATTTATAAGCGGTCGGCCAATCGTCAGCCAGATAACCTTCCGAGAAATAACCTTTATCCAACAACTCACGATACATCTGCCATGCTTTTAGACCAGGGGCATCCGTAAATTTCAGATCAGTTTTGATGGTTTTATCAATCGTGCGCATGTGAACTGCTTCAAAGTCTCGCTCTCCATACATACGCTGCATCAAATGGCTGATCCAGTGGCAGCCATTCCAACCCTCTTTATTCCCGTATGCAATTGGGGTTATTCCAGCATTTTTCAGTTTTTCGCACGCAGCCAGGAATCCAGACCAAGTCCTCAACGATGCTACATCAATGTTATTTTCAGCGAGAATTGTCTTGTTGTAGAAAATCAGGTTTCCGATCCAATCATCAAATGGAACACCCCAGAGTTTTCCTTGGTATTTTAGATCAACAATTGCAGCTGGAACCATTTTTGGCAGAAGCGGTGTTACAAAATCTGTCAAATCAAGTAATTCACCTGCTTCAGCATATTGCCATGCATTCGATCCTCCGTTGATTTCCGTGAAATCGGGGGGAACGCCACCTGAATATGCCGTTTTCAAAGCGGTTTCAAAAGGATTTGCCTCAAAACTGGTATGGGCAATCTTTATTGAGGGGTTAGCCTTTTCAAACAGTTCTATGATCGAATTCATTGTGGTCCCTTGAGGTGGTTGGGCATAGGCATCCCACATTGAGACTTTAACAATTTTTCCTGCTTCTGGTACCTGAGTAACTCCTTCAGATGGTACCTTTCCACAAGCGGTTAGAGCAACTGCAACTGCACTAAACGCAGTCGTTTTCAGAAATTCCCTTCTATCCATCATGTTCATTTTGAGTCTTCTCCTTTTCTTTTTTTATCTAAACCTAAATCCTCAAGTATCATTAGCCTATACAATAATCTCAAATATCACCTCCTCGCTGCTTACCATAGATCTAATTATTAAAATCTCTTCAGCTTTAATGTTCCGCGTGTTTCCAAACATGAATACATCCCGAAAAACCGGGTAATTCGATATCAAAATCTAGACCAGTCGAAGAAACCCATTGAATTCCCTCTGGTAAGACCAAGCCTGCTTTACCAGAAATACTAGCGGTAACAGTGGAGCGGATTGGTTTTGCAGAATGGTTAATAGTTATGATGTAGTCTGTTTCTTTTCCTAATAACCAGCCTAATTCCAGTGAAGAATCGTTAATTGAGAAAGGTGAACGAATATTTGCTAAGGATCTCAGACACCGATAAAGGAGTTGGGCATTCCCTGAGGTCTCAAAAGAATTTGCTGTGTCGCCTAATGCATATTCCAATGGATAAGTGCATAGTATAGTAAAACCCAAACCAACAGACTTTGTTAGAAGCGCAGGTCTTCCATCTTGATCAATCGCTAGAACATTTCCGTCCGAGACTTCAAGTTGCACACCCATACCTTCCAAACCTTCTGGGCAACGAATTTCTATCTCGTCCCCGATTTTTAAATCATAAAAATCCTCTATCATTGTTATCTTTACAATACGCTGCCAGGGAGAGCGGTCAGCGATTTGGGCTCCAAAAAGGTTATTTACATCTGGTAGAGCGATTGCTGATTTTGCACATAATGAGGAATAGAGTACTGCACCATCTTGTACGAGAGATTTCGCTTTCTGCCAGAAAGTTGTATATAGATGACAAATGGGGTTAGGTGAAATTGTTGAAGGAACTGGTGCCAGAATTAGGCGTAGGGATGACCAGTCATCAAGTTCACGAGGAAAACTTACTATTATTCCTGCTTGTCGGCATAAGATAAAACTGGAAAGCCAACTTTTCATATTAAACTGGTTTCCAAGGGTATCTACTTCACCAGAGAGGATATCCTTGGTTACATAATGGATTGGCTTATCACCAGAAAAACCATATTGGCTGTAATCGGGACCATGGCTCCATTCGTGGGGAACAATTAGACCTGCTTCTGGAGTTGCTGGGGTAATATGATCAAAATCAATATGTCGGAGAACCTTAGCAAAGTTCTCCAATTCATGCCCTGCAGGTTTTACATTTCCTTGATAATCTGTGATACCAAACTGTGTTTCATGAGGACAACGTATGTATGGTGCTCGGCTAAAAAGGTCCGGGGATGCATCAGTGTAGCACCAGGCAAGATACCCTTGTACTCCAGCAGCAAGTGCGGAATGTAAAATGGTTTTATAGTATTGACCCACTACACTCGGACTGAATTGTGAGTTACCAGCCCCGAATTCTTGCATCATAACCGGGTGACCCGCTCCTCGGCTTAGCATTATCTCAAATGAAGCCCCATATGTTGTTCTTGTTGAGAGTAACGGTTCACGATACAGTATGGGATCATAAACGGGGTATGGATGTACACAAAATATATCCACATATGGTGCAAGATTATCAGCTCGAAAAGGTCCTCGGTTGGTCTCTTGGCCAAGGGTTCCACAAAGTATTAAGTGGGTAGAATCATATTTTCGAAGCCCTTTGCACAAAGAATTAACCCATTCAATAGCCATTTCATCCGTAGTGGTGTCAGCTACAATCCAAAAAGGTGGTTCATCGGTCAAGTCCCAAGCAAGGATAGCGGATTCCGCATAATAACGACGAGCAAACTCCTCTACATGTTTTGTTTGCCAAGAGAGTAACTTGGGATCACTATGTGGATGTCGCCCATTTCTCCATGGGATATCCCAATAGGCATCTCCTACCTCACCCCCTATCAATAGAGCCGGTTGTAAATAGATTTTGTAACGATGAGCTAGAGCGATAAAGTCATCGAATTGAGAAAAAGCGATTTCGTTATATTGTCCTGGGTTCGGTTCAAACCAACCCCATAATAAGTCAAAACGAATAACGTTAAACCCCATCCGGCTTATTTGTGAAAAATCTGATTCTACAAGGTCGACGTCCCATTCATATGGCCATTGCATACCAGCCTTCGCAGGTACCCAGTTGACACCGATTGGAATGAATGTTTTCCCGGATGTTGTCAAGTAATTACGGTTTAGGGTTACTGGTGTAAGCAACTGGATCCTTTCTGAATATTCATGAACAGCAACCATTTGTATTTAGACAAGCACAAGAACTGACTAAAAAAGGCAACTTGACACAGGTAATAGAAGCTGTTATTATATTGATATGTTAATATGTTGATATAGCAAGTATACAAGAAAAAATATTGATTGTCAAGTACATACACACCCCATAGGATATAAATATGAGTCGCTTACTTGAAGAAATAGCCGAACAACCCGATGTACTTAAACAGGTTGCTGATAATTTTAGAGAAAGATCAACCGATTTAGAGAAATTGGTGCATAAAATTTCCTCCGACACCTATACCAACATAATACTGACAGGAATGGGTGCTTCTTATCATAGTTGTTATGGATTATGGCTGAAATTAAGTAATTTGGGCGTTCCCATCTCACTTTGGGACACTTCAGAACTAATAAATTTTGCTCCAAATACCATCAGAAAATCAACTCTGATTATAGCAGTTTCACAATCTGGAGAGAGCGCTGAGATAAGAAAGCTAGTTTCATTAACTGAAAAACCAGGAGTTCTTGTTGGGATAACGAATTCTGATGATAACTGCCTTGCAAGGAAAGCAGACATACTACTAGACCTCTCAGCTGGGTGCGAGACTTCAGTGTCCTCTAAGACCTATTTGGCATCCTTAGCTATTTTGCATTTACTTGGATGTAAAATTGAGGGTAAGAATGATGTCGATGGAGAAACAGAACTCATGTTGATCGCAGAGAACATACGATCAAACTTACTAGATCAAGCAGCTAAGGCTGAAGAAGTAGTAAATTTCATAAGTTCTGCGAATCAGGTCACGCTTCTAGGGAGGGGATATAGTCTTGCCTCAGCAAATTATGGGGCATTAATTTTAGAAGAAGCAGCCAAGTTGCCAGCGATAGGAATTTCTGCAGCTCAATTTCGCCATGGACCATTAGAAATTGTTAATGAGAATTTTCATGCTATTATACTTGGTGGTAGCAAAGAAATTTGGCAAATGAACCTTCGTTTAGTAAATGACATAACCTCATTGGGGGGTAAGGTTGTAGTAATATCATCCGAGAAGCAAAGGAGTGCAACGAGATCGTATAACCTATGTACGATTCCGTTTGCTAAAGATGAACTCCTGCCGATGATTGAGATTCTTCCTCTTCAACAACTTGTCATCGCTTTTGCAAATGCAAAAGGTATTGAAGCAGGTGTGTTTAGCAATTCAGGAAAAGTAACCTACTTGGAGTAATAATTACTTCAACCCGCATTCCACGTCATGCAATCACAAAAAACAACCTTTTTAGCCAGGTAAAATGCATCATGATTAATTTCTCCCGCTTAGATTGTGAAAAATGATATACCAATGACAAATTATGTCAAATATGGGAAAAAAAGGCACATATCTACTACTTTTAACATAACAAATGCCCTGCCCTGTATTTTTCGCTTTAAAATATAACGATTTTGTCGAGTCTGGTTTTCACCAATTGGATGATAGAAAAAACGGTTGAATTCATCTAACTTTCACTCCTCTTGCATGTAAAAATTGAAGTGGATAAAACAGCAGCAGCGAAGAGGGAACTAATTGTGATCAAGAAAATTGATTTTATAGCCAAGAATCTGACGTCAAATGCAGGCTTATTTCTTCTTCTCGAATATGCAAAGGCCAACGATATTTTTGAACTCATTGACTCAGATCTGGTGTTTGATAATGAATCAACCAATAATATCAAGATGAATCATATCAAAACGATGCGCTGCTGCCATTTTATCGGAATTGATAAATTGGAACGGCTCAAACTTTTGCAGGGAGATCCACTGGTTAACGAGTTTGATATTTCGGTGAAGGAACCTGAAACGGTATCCAGATTTTTAGGAAACTTAAGCTATAAACCAACTAAAATGTTCAAAGATATTAATTTCACAGTCTTCAAAAAGCTACTTTCTAAGCACAACCTTACATCCATTACCATCGATATTGACAGCAGTGTGATCAACGTGGAGGTCCATCAAGAAGGTGCAGCTAAAGGATATAATCCAATCAAGCTTGGTAACCTGTGTTACAACATCCAGTTTGCTTTCCGTGATGAACTCAAGGCATACATCACTGGATTTGTACGAAGCGTCAACACTTACACAGCCAATGGGGCAGCTGAAATGATCAAAGAAATCGTTGCCAATATCAAAACGAATAATTTAGAAATCCTGTTCAAAATGGACAGTGGGTATTTTGATGAAGACATTATTGAAACGATAGAATTACTGGGATGCAAGTATTTGATCAAAACTAAAGAATATCCAACCCTTGTGTTTCAAGTAACCGATCCACCCATATTATTCGTGAAAGGTAATGGGAACAGGGAAACAGCTGAGCTTTTAACAAGTCTAAACAAATGGAAAAAAGACAGAAGATTTGTTATCTCCTGGGTATTGAAACTAGAAAAAGACAAAGCACAATTATCTTTGTTGGACGAAGATGAATACCAATACTTTTTCTTTGTGGCCAATACAGAACTACCTTTCGAAAAAGTGGTCATTTCTTACAAAAAGCGTGGCAACGCTGAGAATTACATCAAGGAAGCAATCTGATATGGCGGTTGGACATTTTTTGCTGAAATCGTTTTGGGCAAATGAAGCAGTGTTTCAAATGATGATGCTTTCAAATAATCTGTTGTAACTGTTCAACTTTGATTCTCTCCACATTTCAGAATACAGGCAGTAAATCAAAACATTCCGATTGATCTGTGTTTCTTGCTGGGAAAATTATCAGAACAGCAAGATATGTTGTGATGAAGCTCCCAGCAAAATATCCTTACAGACATGTGTATGAAAACTGCTTATCTTAAGAAGGTAGAATCAAATATTGTCCGAGTGTTGGCTTCAGTTTGTTGGATGAGGTCCGTTTACCATACCCAATTTTCTGTATTGCAATATTTATTCTTAAAATTCCTATCAATGTGGTACCGAAAATGCTACAATTTAGAGAGTATATCCAAAATCCTTTGCAGGATGAAGGTAAATGGAGGTGATTTTATTTTGAGGCGGTATTCAGGTGGAATATCCTTCCAAAATACTTCGCCAGATGAAAATTAAAAAGAAATTTGATATTGACGTGTAATCCGGGTTCTATAGAGGTTAATTTTTCAACCAAAAGGAACAAAAAATTATGGCTGAACATAATCAATCTAGTGAAGAACGCCTTGATATGGCAAATTACGTTCCCCTCTACAAACAACTTGCTCAAATCTTTCAGCAACGTATCAAGACTGGAATCTATACTAGTGGTGAAAAGCTTCCGTCTGAAAGAGAATTGATGGAAACTTTTAAGGTCAGCAGAATCACAGTTACAGCCGCGATTCAGGAACTTGAACAATATGGCTTGGTTTATCGAAAAAAAGGCAAAGGAACCTTTGTCACGCGACCAAGAATTGTCGGTCTATCCAGTTTTGGTAGTTTTACCTCTGATATTCTACAACGCGGGATGATTCCTTCATCGCGAATTATTGAAATGACGACTGTTCCGGCAGATGAGGAGCTGACTACACACCTTGGTGTTGAGGCAGGAGAATATTGTATAAAGTTATCACGTGTTCGCTTTGCAAATGAAATACCCGTTGCAATTGAAACAACCTATTTACCCGAGAAATTAGTTCTGGGATTGGAGAAGGAAGATCTTGAAAAGGGAAGTCTTTTTGCGATATTAGAAAGAAGATTTGGATTACATCCTTCATGGTCTGAGGGAATTTTTGAGGCTGCTTCAGCCAAACCGGATCAAGCACAATTATTGAAAATTAAACCTGGAGCTCCTGTGCTTCTGGTCCAAAGAGTAACTTTGGATAAGAATGATGTACCCCTGGAATGGGCATATTCAATATATAGGGCGGATTCATTTAGTTTTTCAACCGGAAGACAAGCCATTGATAATTAATTGAGGAGTGTGAATTAATGAGTTGTCATAGTCGGAAAAACGGTTCACCAAACTGAAAAATCTGCCAAAATGATCAGTAGATAAGCTTTTTTGCAAGCACCGTATACGACCGAATATGTCAAAATCTACTTGTCACTGTATGAAGGTTTCGAGCAAGGGCAAAAAGATAGTACTCATCGAGGCCATCCCTATGATTACGAAACGAGAGTTTTGATCCTGTTTTTTACCATCATGATCATTCGTCGGATCATCGCCTTCAAAGCCCAGCATCGCTGGTTGAAACATCACCAGGACAAAGTTGGGTATCCTTCATCTCCCTGGGTCTGGTTAGTGGAGCAATAGGTCCATCCATACCCTCCTTAGCTGAGAACACCAATAGTTCATTAAATGAAATCAGTTCACTGTTTATATTTAGCTCATTAGGATATGT
>Ga0209347_1004243_pt1 | contig 15207 bp, 16 predicted proteins | sample AutmiccommuBRH23_FD_187382 | JGI IMG/M metagenome (GOLD analysis project Ga0209347, IMG submission 187382) | Deep subsurface microbial communities from Mt. Terri, Switzerland - Autotrophic microbial communities BRH/23 (SPAdes) (version 2) | ecosystem: Environmental > Aquatic > Deep subsurface >... | reverse complement strand
GCACGGACGGCTCCAGGATCGATTGGGGTTAGCGCCTTCGAACCTAGATCACCGTCCGTGCGCCCCCACTCACCCTCCCCGGCCCATACCACACACTCCCCGATCCACATGAACGTCAGGAGAGCCAAAACAAAGAACGGCGGCTCCGAACAGGCGCACACTCGATTCAGCACCCACGTGAGACAGGGGGCGACGAGCATGGCCACTATCGGCTCCACTGTTCCCGCATCTGCCCGTCGGCTCGCGCGTACCGCATTGATCGCCTCTGCGATCACGTTCGCCGCCGCCGCATGCCCAGGGATCGCGACGGCGGCACCCGTATGGGACATCGAGGAGTACGACTACTGCATGCGGCAGACCGGAGGGGTGCCGCCCGGGAGCGATCCCATTGCGCAGGAAGAGGAAAACGATCGGTACTGCTGCCACCGCTCCGGTGGTGTGTGGAACGGAATCACCTGCGCTGCCCCGCCCGCCGAGGGTGCGGTACTGCTGCCGGACGGACCGAAGGTCGGTCTACCCACGCTGCCGGTGCGACCGCCCATCGTGGCGCCGCCGCCCCCGCCGGTGCTCGGCCCGGTTGTTCCCACGCTGCCCCCGATCGCGGGCTGAGCGTTCGGCTCTCATCGCAGGCCCGGTGAACCCCCGCTGAGGTCTTTCTGCCAGCGTGCGTTCAATTTCTGCCAGGGGAAATGCTCGCTCGACCCGCCGGGTTAAACCGGTCAGAAGCCACAAGATCAACACAGGGAAGCAAGAAAATGAAGAACTTCACCATCGCCACCGCCGCCGCCGGATTCGCCGCCGCCTTCGTCGGACTGGCCGCCCCCGCCCTGGCCGCACCCTCGGGCAACGGCAACGCCGCAACGACCATCAGCGAGCTCGAGGCCCAGGGCAACCGGGTCATCGTCAACCGCCAGAGCGGCACGGCACTGAGCGACGCCACCGTCGTCTCGGTCCGCCAGGGCAGCCCGATCCGCGAATACGTCTGGGACGCCCAGGGCGACCGCAAGATCCGCCAGAACGTCGGCCACGTCCTCTACGTCGACGTCAAGTAACCCCCAACGAAAAGGGCCGCCCCCAACCGGGGCGGCCCTCTTTCGTGCAACGCCGCCCGCTATCCGCCGGCCACCGCTTCGTCCTCGTCCGGATCCACCGCTGCCTGCCTGCGAGTCCGCAATCGGTACATCGTGAAGTCGGGGGGCACACCCTCCTGCTTGGGCGCGAAGACCTGCCTGCGGAGTTTCTTCGCCGTCACGCCGAGGCTGTCGAACTCCTCCGGGGGGATCCGCTCAAGGGTCGCCTGCGAGACGATCAGCTCACCTCTGGTCGCACGTTCCATCACCCGCGCCGCGAGGTTCACATCGATACCGAGCCAATCCGAGCCGAGACGCTGCGGATGGCCGGTGTGGATGCCGACCCGCATCCGTGGCGTATAGCCTTCCACCTCAACGGACTTGAGGTCCTCGCGGGCGGTGATCGCCGCGCGCACCGCCGTCGCCGGATCGGCGAACACCGCCATGATCCCGTCGCCCATCCGCTTGACGATGTGACCGCCGGATTCGAGCAGCGGGGGTTCGACGACTTGGGCGACCCGGCGCAGCAGCCGCAGCGTCGCGTCGTCACCGGCGCCCAGCGAGAACGCCGAGAACCCGACCAGGTCGGTGAACACCAGTGTCGCCTCGGCGTTGGCGGGCCGGCCGGAGACCCGCTCCGTCAGTGCCTGCCACACCTGCAGGGCGCCCAGGCTGACCTCACGGGACACCGCATTGCGCTCCAGGATGCGGTCGGCGGCGCGGGCGGCCGCCCGGGGTCCACCCACCCCGTCGACGGACAGCGGGTCGCCGAACTCGGGGTCGCCGGGCAGCGCACGGCGCGCGCGCCGTAGGAACGAAATGACGTTGGCGCTGTGGTTGACATCTTTCAGCCAGCCCAGCGGCCGTGAGGACTGACCGCCTCCTCGCTCGTCCGGCGGGTCGTCGTCCACGAACCTCAGCCTAATCAGGGCGCGGGCGGGCGGGTAAACAGGCAGGTCACGGCCGTGTGGCACTGCGGTTGAGGCTGCGTAACACTGCTGCGGCGCGCCGCCCGAACCATAGACAACGAGTGTTGTCAACGCCTATCGTGGGACGGTGCGATCAATGGCGATGGCAACGGCGGCGAACGACAATCCTCTCGGCCCGGATTCACTGACGTGGAAGTACTTCGGGGACGTGCGCACGGGCATGCTCGGAGTGTGGATCGGCGCGATCCAGAACATGTATCCGGAACTCGGTGCCGGCGTCGAGGACCATTCGATCCTGTTGCGTGAGCCGTTGCAGCGAGTGGCCCGCTCGGTGTACCCGATCATGGGCGTCGTCTATGACGGGGACCGGGCGGCCGATACCGGGGCGCAGATCCGCAGCTACCACCAGACGATCAAGGGCGTCGACGCCGACGGCAGGCGCTACCACGCCCTGAATCCGGAGACGTTCTACTGGGCGCACGCGACGTTCTTCATGTTGATCATCAAGACCGCCGAGTACTTCTGCGGCGGGCTGACCGAGGCCGAGAAACGCCAACTCTTCGACGAACACGTCCAGTGGTACCGGATGTACGGGATGAGCATGCGGCCGGTACCAGACTCGTGGGAGGCGTTCTGCGACTACTGGGACCGCAAGTGCCGCGACGAACTCGAGATCAATCGCGCGACGCTGGACATCTTCTCGATCCGCATCCCGAAGCCGTGGTTCGTGTTGATGCCGACGCCGGTGTGGGATCAGATGTTCAGACCGATGGTCGGCGCGCAACGATGGATCGCCGCAGGACTTTTCGACCCCGTGGTGCGGGAGCGGGCCGGCATGCGGTGGACGCCGGGTGACGAGGTTCTGCTCCGCCTGTTCGGCAAGATGGTCGAACTGGCCTTCGTGGCCGTGCCCGACGAAGTCAGGCTGCATCCGCGGGCCGTGGCCGCGTACCGCCGCGCGCAGGGTCGCCTCCCCGCCGATGCTCCACTGGTCGAGGCTCCCGCCTTCACCGCCCCCCCACGTGATCGCCGGGACAAACCGATGCACTACGTGCCACCGAACAAGTCGCTGCTCGACCGCGTCGGCTCGCTGGTGCACACGACCTTCTCTCTTGCGGGTATGCGCCCCGCGCGCGGCCGCGGTAAGGCAGCCTGAACGCATGCTCGAATGGTCTGACGTCGATATCGCCGTGCGCGACGCCGTGCGCGAGTTCGTCGACAAGGAGGTCCGCCCGCACGTCGACGCGCTGGAAAGCGGCGACATGGAGCCCTACCCCATCATCCGCAAGCTGTTCTCGACGTTCGGTATCGCCGACATGGCGCGCGACTCGCTGAACAAGCGACTGGACCGGCTGCGCGACGGCGACGTCTCGTCGCAGCAGAGACCCTCCTCGGGCGGCATGTTCGGCGGCGGCGGTTCTCCGGGCATGGGGTTCGTGGTCGTCAGCGAGCTGTGCCGGGTGTCGATGGGCGTGGTCACCGGGATGGGCGTGAGCCTGGGGCTCACCGTGCCGACGATCATGGGCCGCGGCACCCTTGCCCAGCAGGAACGGTGGCTTCCCGATCTGGTGACCTACGACAAGGTCGGCGCCTGGGCGATCACCGAACCCGACTCGGGCTCCGACGCGTTCGGGGGCATGAAGTCCTATGTGGTGCGTGACGGGGACGACTACATCCTCAATGGCCAGAAGACGTTCATCACCAACGGTCCGGACGCCGACGTCGTCGTGGTGTACGCCAAGCTCAACGACGATGCGGCGGGTGGTGCCCCGTCGAATCCGCGTGACCGCAAGGTCCTGACCTTCGTGCTCGACCGCGGCATGGACGGCTTCGTCCAGTCGAAGCCGTTCCGCAAGATGGGCATTCACTCATCCCGTACCGGAGAACTGTTCTTCAACGACGTCCGCCTCGGTCGTGACCGGTTGCTCGGCGAGACCGAGGGAGATGGTGCAGGCGATTCCGGCCGTGACAGTGCGCGTTCCAACTTCTCCGCCGAACGTATCGGCGTCGCGGCCATGGCCCTCGGCGTGATCGAGGAATGCCTGCGGCTATGCGTCGACTACGCCAAGAGTCGCACGCTGTGGGGCAAGGAGATCGGTCAGTTCCAGCTGATCCAACTGAAGCTCGCCACCATGGAGGTGGCGCGGATGAACGTGCGCAACATGCTGTTCCGGGTGATCGAGGCGGCGGAGACGGGCGCACCGATCTCCCTGGCGGAGGCATCGGCGATCAAGTGGTACTGCTCGCAGGCCGCGACCGACGTCGCAATGGAGGCCGTGCAGGTGTTCGGGGGCAACGGCTACATGACCGAGTACCGGGTCGAGCAACTCGCCCGCGACGCCAAGTCGCTGATGATCTACGCGGGAAGCAACGAGGTGCAGATCACGCACGTCGCCCGGGGTCTGCTCGGCGGTTCGGCCGTGCCGAGCAACTAGACCCTGGCTCTGCGCTGGGCCCGTGAACTCTCGTAGAGGCAGATCGCCGCGGCCGATGCGACGTTCAGGCTCTCGGCGTCGCCCTCCATCGGAATCCGTACCCCCGTCGTGGCACACGCGGCCACCTCCGGCGGCAGGCCGTGCGCCTCGGGGCCGAACAGCCACGCCGTCGGCGCCACGAGTTCGGCGTCGTCGAGGCTGATCTCGCCGTCGAGGACGGTCGCCAGCACCTGCAGTCCGGCGTCCTCGAGTCGGCTCACCACTCCCACCGCATCGGGATCGCTGACCACCGGGATCGAGAAGATGCTGCCCGCCGATGCGCGCAGGCACTTTCCGTTGTAGGGGTCCACGCTGTGCCCGGCGAACACCACCGCATCGGCCCCCATCGCGTCGGCGACCCGGATCAGGGTGCCCGCATTGCCGGGCTCGGAGACGCCCACCGGCACCGCCACCAACGTCGCCGCACCGTCGAGGATGTCACCGAGAGAGGTGTCGTCGACCGAGCACACCGCGACGAGGCCCACCGGGGTCACCGTGTCCGACAACGCCTTTGCGGCACGCTCGGTCACCAACTGGACCTCGGCTCCCACCAGCAGGTCCGCGAACCGTGCCGCTGCGCTCTCGGTCGCGAAGACCTCCGACACGACACCGCGCCGCAACGCGGCCCCGACGAGGTTGGGCCCCTCGGCGAGAAAACGTGCGGCGCGGGTTCGTCCGGAATGGCGGTGCAGCTTGATCGCGGCGGCCACCCGGTTGGAGCGCTCGGTGAGCGTCGACATTTCCCGGGTCGATTCGCTCCTGCCCTCCGTCAGGCAGCCTCTCCGGAGGGTGCGTTGACATCCTCGGGCAGAGCGGCTTTGGCGACCTCGACCAGCGCGGTGAACGCGGCCGCATCGCTGACGGCGAGCTCGGCCAGGTTCTTGCGGTCGACCTCGACCCCGGCGGCCTTGAGGCCCTGGATCAGTCGGTTGTAGGTGATGCCGTTGGCGCGGGCCGCGGCGTTGATGCGAGTGATCCACAACTTGCGGAAGTCGCCCTTGCGCGCCTTGCGGTCACGGTAGGCGTAGGTCAGCGAATGCAGCTGCTGCTCTTTGGCCTTGCGGTAGAGCCGGGACCGCTGGCCGCGGTATCCCTTGGAGGCCTTGAGGATGGTGCGCCGCTTCTTCTGCGCGTTGACTGCGCGCTTCACGCGTGCCATGGGTGTTTCCTATCTCGTTCGGGTCAGGTTCAGGCTTCGGGCGCCACGGGCGCCCGAAAGGTCAGCCGTTGAGCAGCTTCGCGATGCGCTTCTTGTCGTTGGCGGCCACCTCGGTGCGGCCGTCGAGCCGCCGGGTGCGCTTGCTCGCCTTGTGCTCGAGCAGGTGGCGCCGGCCGGCCTTCTGGCGCACGATCTTGCCTGTTCCGGTACGGCGGAAACGCTTCGAAGCGCCGCTATGGGTCTTCGCCTTGGGCATGGTTCCTCAGTTCTGCTGGGTGGTGTCAGGGTTGTCGGTGGGCTGCGCTTCCGCGGCGGGCCGTCGAGCGGCGGCCGGTGCATCGGCGTCCTGCGCCGCCTTCGCGCGAGTCTTCGCACCGCGGTGCGGCGCCAGCACCATCGTCATGTTGCGGCCGTCCTGCTTCGCGGACGTCTCGACGAAGCCGTAGTCGGCGACGTCGGCGCCCAGGCGCTGCAGGAGTCGGTAGCCCAGTTCGGGCCGCGACTGCTCACGTCCACGGAACATGATCGTCACCTTGACCTTCGACCCTGCCTCCAGGAAGCGGATCACGTGACCCTTCTTGGTCTCGTAGTCGTGCGGGTCGATCTTGGGACGCAGCTTCTGTTCCTTGACGACGGTCTGCTGCTGGTTCTTGCGAGACTCGCGCGCCTTCTGGGCCGTCTCGTACTTGAACTTGCCGTAGTCCATGATTTTGCACACCGGTGGCTTGGCGTCCGGGGCTACTTCGACGAGATCGAGATCGGCATCCGCGGCGACGCGGAGTGCATCTTCGATGCGCACGATGCCTACCTGCTCACCGCCCGGTCCGATCAGGCGAACTTCAGGTACGCGAATGCGCTCGTTGACGCGGGTCTCAGTGCTGATGGGGCCTCCTATGTTGTCCTCAGGAGTCCCCCACGCCGACGGCACTCTGCCCCGAAGAACAGATAAGCCCTGCTCAAAGCAGGGCCCAATGCCGACCAGGACAGACATCAACGATGTCTGTGACCGGACCGCTGTACCTTCGAGTGAATCGGTGGCCAGCGGTGGGAGTGGGACTCCACTTGCTGTCCCTGGCGTCAGCCGGGACGGTCGCGCATGCCAGTCTAGCAGCCATGACCGATGATCCAACCCGCGCTGCAGAGGCCGACCCACCCGCGCGCGAACTCGCCGACCCACCCGCGCGCGAACTCGCCGACATCCCCGCGGTCGAGGTGATCACCCGCGCCGCGGTGATGCTGATGAGTGCGGCCGCCGAGAAATTGGGCCTGTCGGCAACCGATCCCGACGACAGCCCGCACCGTGACCTCGACGAAGCCCGCCGACTGATCACCGCGCTCGCTGGACTGGTCACCGCATCCGCCGAGTACCTGGGGCCGCACGCCGGGCCGGTACGCGACGGCCTCAAAACGCTGCAACTGGCGTTCCGCGAGTCCAGCGCCGCACCCGAGGAGCCCGGTCACGGTCCGGGAGAGAAGTACACCGGCCCGGTCTGGTAACGCCACTCGGCGTGGCCGAACATCCGCACGGGTCGCAGCACGAGCGAATATCCTCGCGGCCTATGACCCTGACGACCCCGGCGCGGACGCGTCCGACCTCCAGTTTCCGGTGGGTGCCCCCGGCGGCCGGCTGGGTGGTGGGCGTCATCGCGACGTTGTCGCTGCTGGCCAGCATCTCCCCGCTGATCCGGTCGCTCATCAGGGTCCCGCGGGAGTTCGTCAACGACTACCTGTTCAACTTCCCGGACACCAGCTTCGCGTGGGCCTTCGTGCTGGCACTGCTGGCTGCCGCGCTGGCTGCGCGAAAACGCATCGCCTGGTGGATCCTGGTGTTCTACATGGTCGCGGCGGTCGGCTGGAATGTCGCCGACCTCGCCGAAGGTGGCGAACGGTGGTTCCAGGACGTCGGAGAGCTGATCGGCCTCGCCTTCCACCTCGCGGCGATCGCGTTCCTGCTGCCGGCCCGTAAAGAGTTCTGGGCAAGGGTGCGCCGGGGTGCCCTGCTCAAGGCAGCAGGCGTGCTCGTCGCCGCGATGGGTGTCGGCACGCTGATCGGGTGGGCGCTGCTGGAGTTCTTCCCCGGCAGCCTGGCCCGTCCCGACCGGTTCTGGTACGCGCTGAACCGGGTGAGCGCCTTCGCCGGCGCCGACGCCGATTCGTTCAGCGGGCATCCGCATGTGTTCGTCAACGCGCTGCTCGGCCTGTTCGGCGCGCTGGCCCTGATGGCGGCGGCGATCGTGCTGTTCCAGTCGCAGCGTGCCGACAACGCGCTCACCGGCGAGGACGAGTCGGCCATCCGCGGCCTGCTCGAGCTCTACGGCAAGAACGACTCGCTGGGCTACTTCGCCACCCGCCGCGACAAGGCCGTGGTGTTCGCCCCGAACGGCCGCGCGGCCATCACCTACCGCGTCGAAGTCGGGGTGTGCCTGGCCAGCGGCGACCCGGTCGGCGATCCCAAGGCATGGCCGCAGGCGATCGAAGCCTGGCTGGGGCTGTGCCAGACCTACGGCTGGGCACCCGGGGTGATGGGCGCCAGCTCGACGGCCGCGCAGGCCTTCCGTGAGGCCGGCCTCAATGCGCTGCAGCTCGGTGACGAGGCGATCCTTCACCCGGACGATTTCCGGCTCTCCGGGCCCGACATGCGGGCGGTGCGTCAAGCCGTGACCCGAGCCAGGCGCGCCGGGGCCTCCGTGCGGATCCGCAGACACCGCGACATCGGCAGCGACGAGATGGCCCGGGTGGTCGAGCGGGCCGACGCGTGGCGCGACACCGACGACGAACGCGGCTTCTCGATGGCTCTCGGCAGGCTCGGTGACCCCGCGGACGGTGACTGCCTTCTGGTCGAGGCGATGCAAGGTGACGGGGAACAGGTCGTCGCGATGCTGTCGTTGGTGCCGTGGGGTACCAACGGGGTGTCGCTGGACCTGATGCGCCGTTCGCCGCAATCGCCCAACGGCAGCATCGAATTGATGGTCAGCGAACTGTGCATGCAGTCCGAGGACATCGGGGTGACGCGCATCTCCTTGAACTTCGCGATGTTCCGCTCGGCGTTCGAGCAGGGTGCCCAACTGGGAGCCGGGCCGGTGGCCAGGTTGTGGCGCTGGCTCCTGGTCTTCTTCTCCCGCTGGTGGCAGCTGGAGACGCTGTACCGGTCGAACATGAAGTACCGGCCCGAATGGGTGCCGCGCTTCGCCTGCTACGAAGACGCGAGGCTGGTCCCGCGTGTCGGCGTGGCCTCGGTGATCGCCGAAGGCTTTCTGGTGCTTCCGTTCTCACGGCGCCACGAGCAACCCCACACCGGCCACCACATCAATGCGCCGGGATCCCTGATGGCGACGGGACTGCTGCACTCCGACGGAACCACCCCCGATGAGAGCCTCCAGCCCGATCTGCCCGACGACGACGACCTACCCCGGCTGCCCGAGCAGGTCCGGGTCCGGATGGCCAAACTCAAGGCGCTGCAGAACGACGGCGTCGACGCCTACCCGGTAGGCAACCCGCCCAGCCACACCGTCGCGCAGGCGCTGGCCTTGGCGGACGCCACCGAGGTGTCGGTGGCCGGCAGGGTGCTGCGGGTGCGTGACTACGGCGGTGTGCTTTTCGCCCAACTGCGCGACTGGTCCGGCGAGGCCCAGCTGTTGCTCGACAACGCGATGCTCGGTGACGCCGGAACGGCCGACTTCACCCGCACGATCGATCTCGGCGATCTCGTCGAGGTGACGGGAACCATGGGGCGCAGCCGATCCGGCGCCTGGTCGGTGATGGTGACCCGGTGGCGACTCATCGGCAAGTGCCTGCGGCCCCTGCCCGACAAGTGGAAGGGGCTGACCGACCAGGAGGCGCGGGTGCGCGCCCGCTACGTCGACCTGGCGATCAACACCGAGGCGCGCGATCTGATCAAGGCGCGCAGCGGCGTCCTGCACGCGATCCGGGAAACCCTTGTCGCCAAAGGGTTCCTGGAGGTCGAGACACCGATCCTGCAGCAGATCCACGGCGGCGCCAATGCCAGGCCCTTCCTGACCCACATCAACGCCTACGACCTCGACCTGTATCTGCGCATCGCCCCCGAGCTGTATCTCAAGCGGTTGTGCGTCGGTGGCGTCGAGCGGGTCTTCGAGCTGGGCCGAGCCTTCCGCAACGAGGGCGTCGACTTCAGCCACAACCCGGAGTTCACGCTGCTGGAGGCCTACCAGGCGCACGCCGACTACAACGTGTGGATCGACGGCTGCCGCGAGCTGATCCAGAACGCCGCCCAGGCCGCCAACGGCGCACAGGTGTTCCTGCGCCCCCGCGAGGACGGCGTCCTGCAGCCCGTGGACATCTCCGGGCAGTGGCGGGTCGAGACCGTGCACGGTGCGGTGTCCGCGGCGCTCGGCGAATCGATCGGGCCCGAGACCGATCTGCGCACCCTTCGCCGGCTGTGCGACGCGGCGGGCATCCCCTACCTCACGCACTGGGACGCGGGCGCGGTCGTGCTCGAACTCTACGAACGCCTCGTCGAGGACCAGACGACCGAACCCACGTTCTACAAGGACTTTCCGACGTCGGTGTCGCCGTTGACCCGGCCGCACCGCAGCATCCCCGGGATCGCAGAGCGGTGGGATCTCGTCGCCTGGGGCGTCGAACTCGGCACCGCCTACAGCGAGCTCACCGACCCCGTCGAACAGCGCCGCCGACTGCAGGAGCAGTCGCTGCTCGCCTCCGGCGGCGACCCAGAGGCGATGGAACTCGACGAGGACTTCCTGCAGGCCATGGAGTACGCCATGCCGCCGACTGGCGGTCTCGGCATGGGGGTGGACCGGGTGGTCATGCTGATCACCGGCCGCAGCATCCGCGAGACTCTCCCGTTCCCTCTCGCCAAACCGCGTTAGCAGCCGGTTCACGGCCGGTCATCTGCACCTCGGCGCGGTAGCCGCCGGGGGTAGCGTGATCGGTATGCCGGACGAACCCAGCACCGAGGCTGACGTCACGCCCCCGCCCGCCGCCGAACCCGTCGACACCGGCTACACCGGCAGCGGAGTGCCGACGTTCGAGTCGGTTCGCGAGAAGATCGAGACGCGCTATACGACGTCCATCGGATCGGCGGAACTCGCCGCCGAAACCCCGGAGGGCCGCAGCGCCGACGAACAGTACGCCGCTCGGCAGAAGGCCGCGGCCGAGCGTCTGGCGCAGATCCGTCAGTCCATGCGCGCAGAGGACGACGCTCAGTAGTCGGACTCGGCGGCGAGCAACTCGGCGAGGAAGGCGTCGTCGCCTGGGCGGCGCAGCCGCGCCCGCACAACAGCGCGCACCCGGTCCCGCACCTGAGGCGACTCGTCGACCTCCACGCCTACGGTCACCTCGGTGCCGCGCCAATCATGGTTCCAGGCAGCGGTTTCCGGCACCGGATCATCCCGCTCGTCGAACAGCGCGAGCGTTGCGCTGCCCGTCGCGTCGAGGCTGCCTGCCCCGCTGATCGCTCCCGAACTGAAGCGCACCTCGATTCCCGCCGGCGAGCCGGAGCCCGCCAGTTCGGCATGCACCACCGCATTGACTCCCGCGGCGTCGGCCTCGATGCGCCAGTCGACGGTGTACTCGGCCGCGTCGAAGACGCCCTGCGGCACCGCACCCCAGTTCACCGACCCCACGCCCGAGGCGATCGCAGGGCTCCGCCCGGCGGTTCCTGGCCCCGCCGCCAGTGCGTAGTCGGCACGGCGTCCATGCGCGGTTCCTGCGGCCGACTCTGAGAATGCCACGCCGACGTCCTCAGACAACTCCGCGCACGCCGCCACGATGTCCACGACGCGCGGATCACCCATCCGCGCCAGAGCGGTGAGCGCCTGGGTGTGCGGACGGAGCAGCACGGCCACGTCCGAATCGAATGTGCCGTCTCCGAAGAAGTCCTCGGCGGCGGCGGTGAGCAGGGCGATCTCACCGTCGAGCAGCGCGGTGTCCAGTTCGGCGATGCCGTCGCGCCTGCTCGCCGGCCACCATCGCCGCATCCAGTGGCCGAGCGCCAGCCGTCGCAATGGGGCAAGCGTGTCGGCCGCGAAGTCGACGCCCGCCACCTCCCGCTCCCCCGCCGGGACAGCGGCCTCGAGAGCCTCGGCGATCGCGCTGTGCCCGCTCTCCCCGGCGAGTCGCCAAAGCCATTCGGCGCGTGCGGGATCGGTGAACGCGATGTGGGCCCGGGCTGCCGGGTCGTCGACCGTCCATGACAGCACCGCGCCGCAGACCTCCAGCACCGCTGTCAGCGGTACCGCCTCCGGCGCCGGGCCGGTGGTCCACAGGCCGCCAACGGCCACGAACCTCATCCTTAGGGCCCTCCTGCTCCTCGCGTCCGCGCCACCTGCAGTTCCAGCATGGACTTGATGCGCTGACGGTGGTCCAGGCTCACGGATCGGGCCACGCCCTCGAGCACCGCACGGACGTCGTCGACGTCGGTGCACGGTTCCTGCCAGACGTCGCGGCCGTGCAGGCGTGCCCACAACCGGTTCAGGTACGGCTTGCGGAAAGCCGCGAGGTCGTCGATCACGTGCTGCTGGCGCGGATGCACCGGCACACCGGCGACCAGATACCGCCGGGCGTGCAGCACGTAGGCCTCCTTGCGCAGCCTGGCCTGGATCTGGCCGGACAGATCATGACGGGGCTGTGCCGACTCGTCGAACGGCGCCAGATCGACGGCGACCTCGATCCCTGCGATCAGCGTCGCCTGCTTGTCCTCGGCCAGCAGACCCCATGGCGCACAGCATCGATCGACCTCTTCGGCGCACAGCAGCGGCACGTCGGGGAGCTCGTCGCGATCCATCGCCCGGCGCAGGGTCGCGCGGACCCGATCGACCACACTGCGGTCAAGCGGCCGGTCACCGTCACTGCCGGTGACCGACGGAATCGACTGCGGCTCAACGGCACTCAGACCGAGTTCAACGATCGACCACGGCAGCATCGAGCAGTCACGGTGGGCGGCGGCACCGAGGTTGTACGGCGTCGCGTCGGCCACCAGCGCCGACCACACCCGCTGGCGGGCCACGGCGGCGTTGTGACCGTCGGCCCGTCCCAGCACGGTGGTCAGGCCCGCCAGGAACGGGCCGCTGATCTGGTCGCCGGCACGCACATCGCGCCAGCTGCGAACGAGTTGCGCCGACAGCGCCGCGACCACCGCACCGTCGCCGACGTGCTGATTGAGCACCTCGATCGCGGTGCGGTCGCGGTCGGAATGGATGTCTCGCAGGTGCCGTTCGGCGGCCTCACGGTCGGCGTGAGCGGGCGCGCCCCTGCCGACCGCGAGCTCGAAGCAGGCCGGGAAGTAGAGCTCCTGGGCGTTTCCGGTGGTGATCCGGAGTCGGCGTCGCTCCCGTTTCAGGAGGTCGAACCACTCGGCGGTGGCGCGCAGCGTCGCGGCCTGCCCGACGATGGCCTGGTGCATCTCCGCGGCGACGTCCGCGGTCACCAGTGGGGCCGAGTACTTCGTGTTGGCACGGAGCCGCAACACCAGCGGGTCGATGATCCTCTTGACGGTCCGGCTCAGTGGGCCGCCGTCGTCGGCACTGAGCACCTCGACGCCTGGTCCGATGCAACGCCACGCCCGTTCGATCACCGCACGACGTGGTTGCCGCACGGCGACGGCAACCTCGGGGCCGGCGCTCATCGGAACAGAATAGAAGTTGGGTTCGGTAGCCGGGTGGCTCACCGAGGCTGAGGGCATGCCCAGCGTGTTACCACTCGTGTTCTTCGGTTTTCTGCTCGTCGGCACGGCGGCGGTCCTGCTCGTCCCGACGGGCACCGTGGTGAGGTCCCGCGGTGTCGTCGTCGCGGCGCGGTTGACCGGTGAAGGCGACGCGGACTGCCATGAGGTCGAGCTGGACGTCATGGTGAGCCGCCCTGATGGCGGCCAGTTCCCGGCCAGGGAGACCACGCTCATCCCCCGGTCGTCCCTGGACAGGTTCGCCCCCGGCAGCATCATCGACATGTGCTACCGCCCCGGCGATGAGACCGCGGTGGCCGTGTACGTGCCGCGGGGGTGAGCGTCGCATGGATCACGGGATGGTCCCCCCGTCGCTCCGCTCGCCCGGTGGTCATCGCGCCCCGTCCACCGCGAAGGTGGTCAGCGCCGCCCAGTACAGCGGGCTCGCCGTGACGTCTCCGGCACGCCACCGGTCCAGCTGCCGCCGCTGCCAGGAGTTCACCGCAAGGCCGGGGTGCTCGGCTTGGTGGGCGGTGTCGACCGCGACGACGACCTCGCCCATGGGATCGGCGAACTCGCCTGCAGTACCGCAGAACTGACGGTATCCGGCGGTGGTGGGCAGTGACCACAGCGTGGCCGTCACCAGCACCGCGCCGCCGAGGATCAGCGCGGCCACCAGCCCGGTGGCCTCATCGAACCGGTAGTCGCCCCCCGATGCGCAGGCCAGCAGCGCGGCGCGGGGCGGGATGGGCAGCCGTGCCGTCATCATGTCTGCGGCGGTCAGCGGCTGCGGGTCGGCCAGGTGCACTGCCGCGCGGTCGGCGCGTCCGACATCGCCGTCGGCGGCGGTGGCATGCCCGACGAACAACAACCTGCTCGGCTGCCGAGCGAGCTGCTCGGCGAGCCAGGCGCGGTCGGCGTCGGCGTTGCGGAACAACGCCACCGCGGAGTCCACGCCGGGGAGCACGTCGCCTCGTTTCATCAGCGCCGCGAAATGGCGGGCCAGTCGGCCTTCGGCGTCGGGTCTGCCCAGCACCGAGCCGAGCGGCGAGTCCGGGCGCTGCCCAGGCACCCGCGGATCGAGGATCAGCAACGGTGGACCCTCACCTCGATCATCTGACCGCGGCGGGCGCCGAGGCGAGTTCACGATGTTGGGTGGTGCGGCCATCAGGATGTCGGCGACTTCGATCAGCCGCGGTCCACGGCCGCCGGGCGTGGCGTTCGAGGCCAACAACGACCAGGGCACCGTGGCCAGTCTCGCGGTGGGCGCCACGAACAGTGCGGGCAGTGACCGGGACGCGTGTTCGGCGATGAGCTGCCAGGCCGCCGGGGCGATCAGGTGTTCACCGAGAACGGCGGCCAGTTCCTTCTCCGCCGCCGGGGTTGCCAAAGAGCCGCTGGCAACGGCACGTTCGATCGCCTCACGGGGACTCTCCGGGGGCCGTGGATCCGGCACCGCGTCGGTCAGCAGGTCCCCTACTGTCCTGAGCGCGGAGTCCTCGATCACCCAGGTGACCGTCGCGGACGGTTGTCCGACCACCCGCAGGCTGGCGTAGGTGGCGACGCCGACGTCGGCATAACGCAGTACCAGGGTGGGGTTCGACGGGTTCAGGGCCATGTCGACCACTCCGGGTCGTCGGCGGTCACCTGACGGCCATAACGCTGGAATGCCAGCTCCCGGTATCGCACCAGGATCGGCTCGGACCCGGGATCCATCCGCAGCGGCGGGAGTGCGCCGAGCTTCGTCAGCGGCCCGGTGCCCGCGGCGCCGGCACCGCCCCCGGGCCCGGGCCCGGAGGCCACCAGCGCGTACTCGCCGGTGTCGTCGACGGGGACCGCGGCGGTAGCGGTGTCTGCCCAGTCGGCGGGCGCGGACGTTTCAGGCACACTGAAGGTCCCTCGCGCGCAGTGGTAT
>Ga0209347_1004242_pt1 | contig 15210 bp, 15 predicted proteins | sample AutmiccommuBRH23_FD_187382 | JGI IMG/M metagenome (GOLD analysis project Ga0209347, IMG submission 187382) | Deep subsurface microbial communities from Mt. Terri, Switzerland - Autotrophic microbial communities BRH/23 (SPAdes) (version 2) | ecosystem: Environmental > Aquatic > Deep subsurface >... | reverse complement strand
TGTTGCCAAAGCCACAGGCACCCCTGCCCCTATCATTCTCCTAGCGGGAGCATAATGGTCCTCCCGCAGATTAAAGGTAGTACCTGGCAGTACAATGGCCACTACCTGCTGTTCCGCCATCATGCTGATTGCCTCGTCAGGGATAACCAGCAGGTGATCAGCTGACGTCGCACCCAACTCTGCTGCCAACTGCGAACCGCCCAGCGCCACAATTTCATCAGCATGAATCTTCAACTTAAAACCCAATTTTTTTGCCGCTTCCAGAACTCGCCGGGATTGCTCTAAGGTGAAAACCTTGTCCTCACAAAAAATATCACAGAATTCAGCCAACCCCCGTGCCTTCACTTCCGGTAGCATTTCAGTTACCACCAATTCCACATATTTATCGGGCTGTTCCTTGTAGTCTTCGGGAATAGCATGGGCCCCGAGAAAAGTGGGCACCAATTCTAAAGGCTGATTATAGCCTATTTCCTTGATAGCTTCCAATTGTTTAAGTTCATCCTCAATAGTTAGGCCGTACCCGCTTTTAGCCTCGGCCGTGGTAGTACCTTGTATAAGCATCTGCCTGGCGTATTTAATCCCACTTTCCACTAGTTCCTCTTTTGAAGCCTTCCGGGTGGCCCGTACCGTACTCAAAATACCACCACCGCCAGCGAGTATGTCCAGGTAGGGAACCCCTTTGAGCTTTAACTCCAGTTCATGCTCCCTTGAACCGCCAAAAACAAGGTGAGTGTGTGGATCCACCAAGCCGGGGAGCACTGTCTTGCCTGACGCATCTACTACTACCGTATCCGAAGTCACTTCCACCTGATTTAAGATATTATTGGTAGTATCGACAGCAATAATCTTGCCGCCCGCCACAGCAACAGCACCGTCTTCAATGAGGCCAATATCCTGCATATACTCTGCCAATTTAGGCTGTTGACTGTTTCCAGCGCACGTAACCATCTGGCCAACATTTCTAATCAACAAATCAGCTCGTTTTTTCAATTCGTTCACCTCCAGTACAGTTGTTATTCTCTATAATCCCTTCTTACTTCCCACAAGAGAAACCTGTAGATTAACTTGCGAATAAGTAAAAATTCTTGCTACCATAAGGCTGCTAGCTAAACTTTGACGGAGGAACGCCCACCACATTCTTAAATACCCGGCTGAAGTATTTAGGATCTTGATAACCTACCCGGCGGGAAATCTCAGAGACATTAAATTCAGAATCGGAAAGTAATCTCTTCGCCTGTTCGATTCTGACATCAGTAAGGAATTCGATAAAAGTTTTGCCCGTTTCTTTTTTAAAGATATGACTGAAATAATAACTACTCAAACCGGCGCTGCGTGCCACTTCTTCCAAACTTAAATCATAATGATAATGCTCATTGATGTACTCAACCGCTTTATGAACCATTTTCAAGTTGCGCTGATTGCGACTACCGCTAACTTCATCCGTTAACTTCTCCACCAAACGGTGCATATACCCTCTTAAACGTTGGACGGTACTGATATCAAACAATAACCTGGCGTAACGCGAGCTGAACCAGCCAATTTTAGCCGGGTCCATACCGCCCTCTGCAGCAGCCCTCAATAAGTTTACCACTAATTCCAAACAGCGGGCCTGCACTATGGGTGGGCTAAGGTTCGCATCCTGCAGCGCCCCGCTAAACATTTCATCCACAATATCCTCTGCACCCTCCCGATCACCGAAACGCACCTTGGACAAAAGTTCCTCTTTAACGATGGGTGAAAAAAGTGTAACTCCCTCGTTAAACGGTTCAACCTCACTGACGTGTATTATCTGCCCACCACCTTTAAAAAAGCGATGTTCGAGAGCTCCGCAAGCCTGCTGGTAGGATAGGTTGAGGTTTCTGATATCCCGATAGCGCTTACCAATGCCAATAGAAACCGAAGTGAAAGACAATTTTTCCACCAGTTCCTTTACCTTTCCAGCTAAATTGACAGAATCCTTAACAGCCTGTTCCCGATCCAGATAATCTAAGTGAAACACAACTGCAAAGCTGTCATCAGATACAGTGCACACCAATCCGGTTTCTAACTGCCGGACAGCTTCTTCCACAGTTTTTAATACCTTCAGCCTTAACTCGGTCTTACGCATTTGACTCTGATTTGCAGTAATGGCGGCAAAATTGTCAATGCTGACCACCATGGCACAATTAGGCAGTTTATCTATTTTCAGGAAATCAGTCATCTCCAAGATTTCTTTCATACTAGTCTCATTACCATAAACCAAATCATAGGCAAACTTTGTATAAATATGAGTTTTTACTTTTACGAGTTGGGCCATATCCTTCCAATTCTCGGGCTGCCCTTGGGCAAAATGCTCAAGCAGCATTTCAGCCAAGGATTTCAGGTCGTCCCTGTTAACTGGTTGCAGCAATATCCCGTCCAGTCCAGCGTTGACATAGTCTTTTATAGAAAAGACATCTTTATCTCCCAATAAAGCTATGACAATATTGCCACCTGACTTTAACCGAGTAATGACCGTTACATCTTCCAGTACGGCATCCCCGGCAATAACGATAAGAGCCTCCCCCGCGAGGTAGCTGTCTTTCAGACTAATGCTGCCCACACAGGTGAGGTTGTCTAAGAGGTTACTGCAGTTTAACAGGTACCGCGCTGCTTCTTTTAATTTTTCATCACCGCCAACCAACAGCAGTTCCATAGCTTATTCCCCTTCGTCTAAAGTTACACGTGGGTAAAATTGGGATGCTTCCTTGCGCGCCTTCTCGCATCCCGCGTCGGCATGGCGTACCACTCCCAGCCCCGGGTCATTAGTTAACACTCGGTCCAGTTTGTCGGCAGCCGTATCAGTACCATCAGCTATTACAGTCATCCCAGAATGGATGGAATAACCAATACCAACACCACCGCCGTGATATAAACCTGCCATGGTTGCGCCAGAAGAACAATTTAATAAGGCATTTAATACAGGCCAGTCAGCAATGGCGTCACTACCATCAGGCATTGCTTCCGTTTCCCTGTTGGGCGAAGCTACAGAACCCGAATCCAGGTGATCCCTGGTAATTGCAATAGGAGCTGCCAACTCGCCAGTCCGAACCATCTCGTTAATTATTTTTCCAAAATGCGCCCTTTCTTTATAATTTAGCCAACAGACCCGTGCCGGAAGCCCTTGGAAGTTAACATGTTTTTGCACTTTTTTAATCCAATTGGTAAGTCTTTCTTGGTGTGCAAACTCCCTGAGAACGACTTCATCGGTCTTAAAAATATCTGTCGGGTCTCCGGAAAGAGCAACCCATCGGAAAGGGCCGCGTCCCTCACAAAATAGGTCCCGTAACGCTGCTGGCACAAACCCCTGAATATCAAAAGCATTTGAAACACCCGCTTTAGTACCCTGTTCCCTAATATTATTGCCATAATCGAAAACTATTGACCCCTGGGCCTTAAATTCAAGCATTGCTGCTACATGTCTCTGGATAGATTTTAGTGACAACTCCTGATATTTTCCAGGTTCCGTTTTACGCTTCCGTTGCGCTTGCTCCACCGACAGACCCTCAGGGATGTAACCGCTAAGCAGATCATGGGCCGGAGTCTGATCAGTCACAATGTCAGGTATGACCCCTTTGGCTAACAGTTGGGGGTACACTTGGGCCGCATTCCCCTGCAACGCTATGGATAAAGGCCACTCTCTTTCAATACTCTCCCGAGCTAAATCCAACGCCTCATCCAAATTACGAGCCATCACATCGCAGTAGGAGTTTTCCAGGCTACGTTTTATGGTAGCACGATCCACATCGATAACAATAGTAACTCCACCGTTCATGGTAACAGCCAATGGCTGTGCCCCACCCATGCTTCCCAAACCAGAAGTTAGCACCAATTTTCCCCGTAGATCAGAACGGAAATACTGTCTGGCGACCTGAGCAAACGTTTCATAAGTCCCCTGTAAAATTCCCTGAGTACCGATAAAAGCCCAAGCGCCTGCAGTTGATTGTCCGTACGATGTCAACCCCTTGGCCTCCAGGTCCCGAAAGGTTTCCCATTGAGCCCACTTAGGAACCAACATGGCCCAAGATGTGATTACTCGCGGAGCACCCGGGAAGGTTCGAAAGACGCCAACGGGCTTACCTGAGGCAATAAGTAAAGTCTCATCATTTTTAAGGTCCTTTAACGTTTCAATAATAGCGTGCAATGATTGCCAATCCTTTGCAGCCTTGCCGCTGCCTCCGTAAACAATCAGTTCCTTGGGATTGCTGGCAACATCGGGGTCGATGCAGTTGAGTAGCAAACGCAGCAGTCCCTCCTGCTGCCATCCTCTACAATTCAGTTGTTTCCCCATAGGTGTCTTTATTTCCGGCAATATTATCACCCCAATAATTTGCTATACTGTTGTTCCAGTAACTACATTATCCTCCCAGATAGGCTTTCCGAATACTATCGTTATCTTGAAGGTTTTCTGCCAAGTCCTGATGCACAATCTGTCCCATTTCTAAGACGCAACCCCGATCCGCTACTGCCAAGGCCTTTTTGGCATTCTGCTCCACCATCAGGATGGTTATTCCCTGGTTATTCATCTCTTTAATGACACTAAAAGCTTTATTGACTAACAGCGGCATTAACCCCATGGATATTTCGTCTATCAGTAGGAGTTTAGGTTTAGTCATCAATGCCCGGCCGATAGCTAACATTTGCTGCTCGCCACCACTCATAGTCTTAGCCAGTTGGTTTTTTCGCTCTCCAAGACGGGTAAACACATCATAGACTTCTTTCATTGTCTTGGCTATTTCAACATTGTTTTTACTATGGTAGGCTCCCATCAGTAAGTTATCTTCTACGCTGAGATCTGGAAACACCCGGCGCCCCTCAGGGATATAACCGATACGCATTCCCGCACGATCCCAAGATGGGCGTTTGGTAATATCCTTTCCCTCAAAGAAAATCCTACCCTGTGCAGGCTTGATTAAACCCATCACCGTTTTCATAATGGTCGTCTTACCGGCACCATTTGCCCCGATAATACTGACAAACTCCCCCTGTTCCACCTGAAGTGAAACATCGTAAAGAGCTTGTGACTGGTCATAAAATACGTTGATGCCGTCCAATTTAAGCAATTTCATCATCCTCCCTGCCCAGGTAAGCCTCAATTACCTGCGGGTCACTCTGCACTTCCGCCGGAGTCCCTTCTGCAATCTTCTCGCCATAACTTAGTACTACCATCCTATCACAAAGCTGGTTAGCAACTGCTAGATGATGCTCCACCATCACTATCGTTATCCCTTTCTTTCGTAGCTGCATAATAAGCTGAATAAAATCCTCAGCGGCTTCAGCACCCATCCCGGCCACAGGTTCATCCAACATCAATATAGACGGGTTCAAAGCCAATGCCCTGGCCACTTCCAAGTGTCTCATGTAACCTAAGCTCAACTCTTCTGCGGGTACGTCCTGCTGCGAAGAAAGATTTACTCGTTCTAAAATGCGCTGCGCTTTAACAATGTTTTCCTTGGTTTTACTACGTTTAAAAATTGACAATAGACCACCGTAATCCTTCAGTCCCAAAGCGGCAATAACATTATCCATCACTGTCATATCTTTAAATATACGGGTAATTTGAAACGTCCTGGCTACTCCTAAGTTTGCAACCTTATGCGGTGAAAGTCCCTGAATTTCCTGTCCCTTTAACAAAATTCTACCGGCGGTAGGAGCGTAAACTCCGCAGACCGCGTTAAACATGGTGGTCTTGCCGGCGCCGTTAGGTCCGATAATGCCCACTATTTCCTGCTCACGCACTGTCATATCCACACCATTGACAGCCTTTAAACCGCCAAAGTACTTTTTTAAACCCTTTATTTCCAAAATGGCCTGTGCCATACCCATCACATCCTAACCCTTTGTACTGGCAGAAAACCAAGATTTCTTGCGTGTTATCATGTTCCACAGATAACTATCATCGCCCACAAGTCCCTGAGATTGGAAGCGCATCATTAACACTAACAGACCGCCATAGACCAGCATCCGATAGTCAGATACAAAACGAAATACCTCAGGTGCTAGTCCCAACAACAGCGCACCGAAAATCGGTCCCCGAATAGTACCCAATCCACCAATTACAGCCATGGACAAAATAGTAACCGAAGTCAAAAAGGCAAAATCATTGGACATGATAAAGCCCATAAAATGGGCGTAAACGCTGCCGGCCAACCCAGCTAAAAAAGTACCAAGAATAAAGGCAATAATCTTGAATTTGTTAACATCTATACCTAATGCTGCCGCAGCCATCTCATTATTGCGGATGCCCCCCAAGGCCATGCCCAACCACGAATTTTCCAACCGACGGTTCACGAAATAGGTGAACAATATCAAGCCTACAACCAGCACCAAAAAGTGCACGTTTCCAAAATCTTGACCAAAGAAGGTCGGCCTAGGGACACTCAATCCCAAAGAAGCACCAAATAAAGGTACATATTGGAAAATAGCTACTACAACAAAATTAATTCCAATGGTAGTAATAGCCAGAAAATCTTCCTGTACACGGAGACTGGCCAAGCCCAGCATCATGCCAACAAGTCCGGCAATAATACCAGCAAGCGGAAAGCTAACCCAGAAAGACAGACCAAATGCACCGGACAATACCGCTGAGGTGTAGGCGCCAATGCCAAAGAAGGCAGCATGTCCCAGGGTAGGCTGTCCGGCATAACCGGTGATGATGTTTATGCTCATGGCCAGTACCACAAAAATACCCACGTTTATCGCGACAACAATCTCATACATGCACTCCCCCCCTAGTTCTTGCTTATTAGGCCCTGGGGCCTAAATAAGAGAATAATAATCAATACTACAAATGCAATGGCATCTCGGGGCAGGAAAAATCCGATATACCCGCCAATTAACGTTTCCGCCAAACCTATAACCATGGCGGCAATTACCGTACCCACCGGACTTCCCAACCCACCAAGGACAATAATGGCAAGCATTTTGTACGCAGGAACATCCCCCATGGTTGGAAATACCGAACTATAAAGAATACCCACCATAATGCCCGCAGCAGCCGCAAAACCATAACCCAATAGATAGTTAAGGGCCACCATCATATTAACATTTACCCCCATCGCTTTTGCAGTTTCCAAATCCTGAGCCGTAGCCTTCCAAGCTAACCCAATCTTGGTCTTATTAAGTAAAAACCATAGAACTGCCAATAGCAAAAAAGTAGTGACAATAATCAATATCCAGGCTCCATTAATATTTAAGCTTTCGGTATAAATGCTGGAAAAAGGTACTTCCGCGTGAAAGCCCTTGATGCTTGGGCCAGCTACCATGCGAATTAGATCTGACAAAAAAATAAAAAGACCAATACTAGCAATCAAGGACACATTAGGCGATTTATCCAGCATTGGAACGTACAACAACTTCTGCACCAGAACGCCATATAGCCCGGTTAGCAGCATACCTACTATAAAGGTAAGTAACAGACTGCCGGTAGCATTGTAGGTCAACAACCCCACATACGCGCCAAGAGCATAGGCACCGGCATTATTAATATCAAGTATCCGCATAATTCCATAAACTAAGGTGGCACCCATGGCAGTCAAAGCATAGACGCTGCCAATTACTATACCATTGATTAATTGCTGCAAAAACATAATAATTCTCCTTTACAAGGTTTATTGAATGTTAGAGGACAGCCGCGAAAGCGGGTGTCCTCCATTACATCAATTATTACTTGTTAGGCGGAGTAATGATCTCAGGATCATCAATCTGGCCGTAGCTATGGAATTTACCATTTTTAACCTCTTGTACCTGTACTGCCTTTGTTACTTCTCCTAGTTCGTTGTAACCATGAAGAACTCCGGTAACAGCCTCAAAATTCTTAACTTTGCTAAGACCTTCCAGAATTTGTGCCGGCTCAGTACCGTATTCTTTCATCACGCTGGCCAATACCATGAAAGCGTCATAAGTTGACGCAGCTACCATGTCCGGTGCATGTCCAGAAAAGTCTGAGTAATCGGTTAGAAACTTCTGCACCACTTCCCGATCAGAATCTCGGTTCAAGTTTGTGGTAATAACTAATCCATCAGCGGTATCTGCGGCAACCTCTAGGAACTGAGTAGTAGAGTCAACGCCTTCGGTTCCCAGTAGTTGCGCTTCTAAACCTAAGTCCTTAGCCTGGCGAACAATTTGTGCACCTTCTCCTGCATAGGCAGGCATATAAACCAGGTCGGCACCTTCTTCTTTAATTTTAGTCAACACAGGGGTAAATTCTTTTTCCCCGAAAGAGAATGAGTCTATAGAAACTACTTCAGCCCCTTTAGCCTCAGCATATGCCTCAAAAGATTGGGCCAACGTGCTACCAAAATCATTATCAATGTGAAGGATGGCTATTTTCTTGGCGCCTAGCATTTCTACCGCTACATAAGCACCTGCTTTACCCTGAACAGTACCAACAAAAGATTGACGGAAAATAAAGTCACCAGCTTTGGTAATTTCGGGATGAAGAGCGTATGCGGAAATCATCGGAATTTTTGCACGCTGGAAAATCGGTGCAACAGCTCGAGTGGGGCCGCTGTAAGAACCTGAAACTGTCGCTACAACATTATCCTTAGTAGTCAGTTTCTGGGCAATGTTTACTGCCTGCTTGGAATCTAAACCATCATCATAATCTACCAATTCAACCAGCTGGCCATTGATGCCGCCAGCATCGTTGATTTGTTCGACAGCCAGTTCCGCAGCATTCTGAACACTTTCCCCATCTGCGGCAGCGGGACCGGTCAGCGGTGCAAAGAAACCAATCTTAACCGGTTCTTTACTTTGTTGCTGTTCACCCGTTTGAGACTGCTGCTCACCACCATTGTCCGCGGGCTCCTGCTTAGCACCGCAGCCAAATACTGCAAAAGCAAATACTAAAATTAGCAAACCAACAAATATAATCTTTTTCATAACTTCAACTCCCTTTGTAATTATTTATATACTTTTAAATTTGTAGAGAATTTTGCTTTCTTTCTCCCCTCCTTGCCAAAGAATTTTTTTAGATAGTGTAAGGTCTTATGTTATAATTCAAGAACTTCATTTAAAGTCCTAGGGGATTATTTTTGGACCGAGTGGAAATATTTGCTCTCTTCTGATTTAAAAAATACAGGCCTATGTAACATAGGACCTTACCCCAGCATATGCGGGAATTATACGCCTTTCCAAGTAAAACTTTCTTCATTTTGTTCGGAATTATAATAGCCACCCGGTGGCCTGGCTTCAACCCCTTTGCTGCAAACCATTCGCTAAGACCCAACATTCTTTGTAAGTAAGCTGTTTCTGATAGAAAGTATATAGGACGTTTTAATTATAAAAACTGTTTACAAACCTCTAGGCCAAGGGACAAAAAAAATTGCCTCCTATGACCAACCGGAAAAGAGGCAATATTTTTTAGGTGCAAAAAACCACGCTCAAGTTTTTGGCGAGTATAAAAAATCCTTAAACAATTTACTTATCGCTACTATGATAGCGGTAAATTCCAGCCTACCCAACCACATGCCAAGTATCTCGGCTACTTTTGCCGCTGCCGGCATATCCGGTCCGGTGATGCCAACAGAAAGTCCAACGGTACCCAAGGCGGAAGCAAATTCAAATAAGGAATCCTTTAGGCCATAGCCGCTAAACATGAATACCAGCACACCAACCAGGTAAGTCATGAAATATATGAAGATATAAAAGGCAACCTCCAGCAGGTGTTCCTGAGTGATAATTACTTCATCACCCTGCCTGTTGACAGTGTGACGTATTATGGCAGTTCTGGGGAATAGTTTGGTTTTTATTGACCAGTAAATGGTCTTAAAAGCAAGGGAGACCCGGTAGAGCTTTAGACCGCCTGCAGTTGCCCCTGTTCCCCCGCCGATAATCATTAAAATAATAATTAACAGCACCGCTGTCTCGGTCCAGTGGGTAAAGGGGACAGTTTGAAATCCCGTTGTGGAGAGGGCTGAGAACGCTTGAAACAAAGCAATCCGAAATGTATGCCCTACGCCCTGATAGACATTAGTTATCAATGCATAAAGGATCAAGGGTACAGTAATGCCCATGAGTATAAAGAATGCCTTTACTTCATTATCCATCAGCGCCCTTATACGTCTTTGTGATAACAAAACATAGTGGGTGGAAAAGTTGGTGGTACCTAGGATCATTAACACTAAAGTTACCGCCTCTACAGAAATACTATTCCAATAGCCGATGCTTTCTCCTCGGGTGGAAAATCCCCCTGTGGATAAAACAGCCATGGAATGATTGACGGCATCGAACCAGGTCATTCCTGATAGCATATATAAGACAGTACCTACTCCAAAGTAAGTCAGATAAAGTTTTATCAATATCCGACTGGTATCAATAACGTTGGGCACAAATCTATCGTTGCGCGCCTCTGCCTCATAAAGGCCGTTGGCTTCGGGGCCGATTACCGCAGAAAGCGCCAGCACGGCAATACCAGCCCCGCCGACAAACTGCATTAAACTGCGCCAAAATAATAACACCGGAGAGGCTTTGGACACGTCAACCATAGATAAACCGGTTGTTGTCCAGCCACTCATGGCCTCAAAAATAGCATCCAGCCATGTCAATTGGCCGGCGACTACAAAAGGTACCGCTCCCAAGATGACGGCAATGACCCAGGTAAAGCTTACCACCACCGCCCCGGATTTCATGGAAAAAGCACTCACCCTGTTTTTAGTATGCCTTACTATTCCATAACCCCCCATAATAGCCAGGGCTGCCGGCGCAAAAAAACTTATTAAATCTATGAAGGTACTTGTCTGGAATAGCAGTAAAGGAATGGGAAGTAACTGCACCACGCCGATGCCCATAAGTAATTTCCCAAAATAATATGCAATTGTTCGATATTCTTTTAGAAGTTTTTCTCTGTAAGTCAACAAAATCACATCCTTCTTTTCCCTATCCCATTAGGACGGTTTCCAGGGCCTCTTGATTATCTAAGGTAGTTACCGCTATTAAGGCATCTCCGTTGTGCAGTACGGTGTCTCCTCGGGGGAATATCACTTGATGCTCTCGCAAAACTGTGACCAAGACGCAGTTCTGCGGCAGTTTTGAGGATATCTGCATCACGCTTTTATTAACTACGTGGGAATCTGCTCTAATAAGTACCTCAACTATGGTCATAGAGCCCCGTTCAAAGGTCAGCAGGGTCTTAATTTCATCGGTTACCGCTTCTTTTTCAATTAGCCTGGCGATTGTGCCGGTGCTGCTCACAGTGGTTTCAATGCCCAAACGATGGAAAACGTCCTCGTTCTTGGGATTATTTACCCTTGCAATAATCCGGGGAATGGAGAAGTTCTCACTGGCCACCTGAACAGCAATCAAATTATCTTCATCTTTACCGGTAACCACTACCAAAACTTTAGCCAAATCAACTTCCGCTTCCTTTAGGGTATTTAAGTCCGATCCATCACCCTTTATTACTAAAACCCCAAGTTCGTCGGAAATTTTTTGAGCCCGGTCCGGATCCTTTTCTATCAAAGTCACTTTATGCTTGTGGTCCAATAGCGTTTTTACCAGGTAATAACCGACCTTGCCGCCGCCGATAACGGTAATTCTCATGCTATTACCTCCATTATCTTTTGTATTTGCAGTGTCACGGGAAAGATTATTTCAATATCATGCCGAGCTGATATCAATTGGGCATGCTCGCCGCTGGCGCGGGCTATTACCAGTTCAACCGAAAAAATCTTTTTGGCTATTTGGGCGGCCATTAAATTGGCATTATCATTTTGGGTAACTGCAATAAAGACGTCGGCTTTTGCCATGGCGGCTTTCTTTTGCACGTCCACGTCAATGGTATTGCCGTGGACCGTCCGGCCGTTAAAGCCCGGTTCCAACTGTTCAAAAGACTTATTATCCTCGTCAATAACTACGATATTATGCATGGCCTTAGCCAGAGTATTGGCCAGTTGTGACCCAACTGCACCGCAGCCGGCAATGATCACATACACAAGCAATCACTCCTTTTTCAAATTCAGTTTTATGGTTATGGCTGATGAAGCAATATGGCACGTCAGAGAAAGCTGGACTAGTTTCACCGATTTCGTAATTTTTAGCTCCTTGCCAGTCTTTGGCGGGTAAAATGGCATCATTTGTCCCGTCAAAACTGGGAGCAAAGAATTTTCGCCCTAGGGCAAAGTGCCTGTCTAAAGAAGGATCTAATGTTAACCACTTATCTGTCATCAATACACGGGTGATGGCATGCCATTTTTCAGTTGCTTGTTTTGAATTAGTTAATACTTTGTGGTCTTTAATCAATTGAAAGGCAATTCCAGCGGGAACGCCCTTGGCCCTGCATAATGCGGCAAACAGGCAGGCTTTGCCCAGTGCATTGCCTCTGCCAAACACCAGAACCGCCGAAGCACTTAGGAGACGCTGTTCCTCAGTCGGGTCATAGAATATCTGGTCCCTGACAAAGTAGAAGAATCTTCTGACGGTACCGGGAAGGTCAGTTTCGGTTTTGGCCAGCATTTTTGCTTTCTCAGCGATTCTGGCATCAAGAGAGTTAATGTATTCGCTTGGCTCAAAAAATTTTTTAAAAGTTTGCATAAAGGTCATCCTTTCATCTGTTAGTAAAAAAACAAAGACCAGCCGTTTCCTTTCGGATAACAGCTGGTCTATCACCGGCAAAACCATGACGTGGCCCTGCGGTCATTTCCCAGAAACTTATTCAGTTATTCTTTTTCATTTAATTTCTCTTCCAGGTTCTCCGCCAGTATAAATACTTCCATTCTTTCACTGGTCCTAGTGCTGATATCACCGTGAATGCTTACAACTTTAACACCCGTGATATCGTAAATTATTTTTTCCATCTGTGGTCTGGTCGTATAATCAAGATGATAGCGCAGATCTTTTACTAATCTACGCCCCTCATTATCATGTGCTAAGTTACTTTCCGCCGGGGTCAGCACACCTCCCAGTCGTATGATAATCATGTCCTGCACAATATAGCTTTTACCTTTATTAGCACCTCTCCCGGTTTGTTCTTTTTGAATTTTTATCATGGCATTGGTTATCTTTTCTTCCACGAGGCCTTTAGTACCCATATTTATCATCCCCTTTAGTAATGATTAAAAAATAGACCAGCCGTTTCCTTTCGGATAACAGCTGGTCTATCACCGGCAAAACCATAACACGGCCCTGCGGTCATTTCCCAGAAACTTATTCAGTTATTCTTTTTCATTTAATTTCTCTTCTAGGTTTTCCGCCAGTATAAATACTTCCATTCTTTCACTGGTCCTAGTGCTGATATCACCGTGAATGCTTACAACTTTAACACCCGTGATATCGTAAATTATTTTTTCCATCTGTGGTCTGGTCGTATAATCAAGATGATAGCGCAGATCTTTTACTAATCTACGCCCTTCATTATCATGTGCTAAGTTACTTTCCGCCGGGGTCAGCACCCCTCCCAAGCGAACGGCAATCATATCCTTAATTATATAACTTCTACCTATATTGGCACCCCTTCCGGTTTGTTCTTTCTGAATTTTAATCATAGCATTGGTTATTTTCTCTTCCATGATACCTTTGACGCTCATATCCAACCATCCTTTGAAGAAGTATTTGCGGCGCAGCATTCTTCGTGGTCGGTATTTGGCTGATTATTACACCATCCGAAATACATCCCCATAACATAATGAGAAAAACAAAAAAATCATGGAGAAAAGCCATGATTCATAAGATATCATCTCCTCTCCCTACGCCTACGAGGTTAGCTGTCGGGTTCGGGTCGGAAAAGTAACCCTACCTCTGCAAAGCAGAAGATTCACCCCAAAAAATTGGGTCCCCCGTTCCAAAAAAGATTAGGCGATAAGCTTATATTAAAATTTTGTTTCTTTCCTCTTATTTTACGCCTCTTAAATGTGAAGTCAAATAAAAATTTCATAAAATTTTGTTCTGTAAGCCCCAATAATACGGTTAAACCAATATAGCTATAAAAAGAGGTACTATTTCACTGCAGGACAAGCTATTTTGGATAGCATGCTTGGTTTAACTGGCTCGAATGGGAGAAAACAAAGGTTGTTACTTCGTAAGGGCTTCCTATATTTCTATTAAATTGCATTTTGACTAAACTGTTAATTCTAAAGAGCTTTCAATCCTAACCGGTCTAACTATAGGCGGAATTATTAAGGCTCTTAACACTGGTCGCCAAAAGGACAAAAGATTGGCCGTGAATGGCAGATCCCTGCTGGGAAGCATTAGAATTTATCACAAGAAGTATATAAGAGAACCCCACTAAGCATAGCATGTTGGGCTTTTTTACTACATGGCACTAATAGAAGAAATTGGGTTACTATAAAAAAACTCATGTGCAAAAAAATAAGCGACCATTACCCGGTCGCTTATTTAGTATTATCCTCCAAAATATTTACGACCTGTTCCTTTAAGCCAGATAGATCTTCTTGGCAGGTTTCCCAAAGTGATTTCCATATCTACGCCAAAATATTCGTGCGTCAGTTTATCTCTCATTCCAGCCATTTCTTTCCATGGAACCTCGGGATATTTTTGCCTTGTAGTCTGCGATATAACTTTAGTTGATTTATTGAGGCGCCTCGCCATTATTTCCATTATTTGTTCTTCTCGTTCTTGAAATGCTTTCTGTTGCATCCACACGAAAAAAGTGCAGACACCAGACCTATTATTTCCAAAGTATGGTAAGATGATTCTGAGGAGAAAATTTTTTGAAGGGATGTGTTGCTATGGCGCGTTATGAGTTTGCGACAGCAATAAGCTGCATGGACGGTAGGACACAATTACCCCTCATCAATTGGGCACAGCGTAAATTTAATGTAGACTATCTTGACATGATTACAGAACCGGGAGCGGACAAATTATTAACTGAAGGTGACAACGAGGTAGTAGAAAAAATCAAACGAAAAGTGACTCTCTCACTAGATGCTCATGGTTCTCGCCTGATTATAATCGCAGGACACCATGATTGTGCTGCCAATCCTGTTAAAGAAAACGACCATCGGAAACAAATACGAAATTCCGTCAAATTGATTGCTTCTTGGCAGCTCCCTGCTCAGGTAATCGGAGTATGGATTAATGAAAAATGGCAAGTCCATCTGATAACTTAGCTTCTTCCTATTATTAAGGGACGGGCCACGGGGACGTCAGACTGTGTGAAAAGTGACCTTCGGGGATTCCAAAATACCACAAAAATGATATAATTTAACTATATAATAATGTGGTAAAGGGTGATAA
>Ga0209347_1004241_pt1 | contig 15213 bp, 16 predicted proteins | sample AutmiccommuBRH23_FD_187382 | JGI IMG/M metagenome (GOLD analysis project Ga0209347, IMG submission 187382) | Deep subsurface microbial communities from Mt. Terri, Switzerland - Autotrophic microbial communities BRH/23 (SPAdes) (version 2) | ecosystem: Environmental > Aquatic > Deep subsurface >... | reverse complement strand
GGTTTTGTCAGTCTGTTAGGTGTTTACGAAAATCTTTGTGCTAAAAAGGCGAACTGATGGAAGAGCCGTGTGCGATGGTCCGCATGCACGGTTCCGTGAGAGGGGCGAGTAATCGCCCCTACTCTATTGAATTTGATAAACTAAGAGACAATCATTTTGTTAAAGTTAGCCCTTTAAAACATATTAATTTAGTGATAATATATAATAACATAATAATTATAATGGGGGGAGAATTCAATGTCCTTTGCCTACTTTATCAGCTCAGATACCATTGGTCATCAAGACCCTGAACTGGGCAAACGCCTAATGCACAGTTTCTTTTTGAAGCTCTTGCAGGCGGCTGAGAAACCGTCCCATATTCTTTTTCTGGAAAAAGGGGTGCAGCTTTTGTTACCCGAATTTTCCGCAGTCGATGCTCTGAAGATTTTAGCAGAGGAATCGGGCGTAACTCTGTTAGCCTGTGTGACCTGTCTGGATTATTACGGTATCAAGGATAAAATCGAGGTTGGAGAGGTTTCCACTATGCCTGAGATCATCACGGTTATGCATGAAAGCGATAAAGTGATACATATCTAAGATCCATAAATGTAAGCGAATTGTGAGAAACGGGGAGGATAAAAGAATGGATAACAGAGAGTTATGGACAGCCCTAGGAATGGATTTAGAGAAACATGATGATTTTTTAGCCCCTGTACCAGCGATTTTTACGAGCTTGTTTTTGGATCGACCCAATCGCCCTGCAGCGATGGGGTATTTTGATGCAGTAGTCGGAGATGTGCATGGGATTCGTGTGCATGAACTCTATGCTAAGAGAGAAGCGGGAGCTAAGGTGTTTTCGACCTTTTGCGTCTATGTTCCGGAAGAAATTGTTGTTGCGACTGGAAGTGTAAGCATCGGCTTATGTGCTGGAGCCCAGTATACAGTTTCTTCGGGGGAAAAAGTCTTGCCTCGTAATCTCTGCCCATTGATTAAATCAACCATGGGCTTTAAATTAGACCGGATTTGCCCGTATTTCCAAGTTTCGGATTGGGTCATCGGGGAGACGACCTGTGACGGGAAGAAGAAGGCCTGGGAGATCCTAAACGAACATATTCCTACCTATGTGATGGACCTCCCGCAAAAGAAAGACGCCAAGGATGCCCGTCTCTGGGAAGAAGAAGTGCGTGAGTTTGCTTCCTTTATTGAACGCGAGACCAAGGTGGATTTAACCGCCGAGAATCTTGCTCACGGGATTCAGGTGATCAATAATAAACGCTTAGCCCTCCAAAGGTTAGCTAACTTAAGAAAACATAATCCAGCTCCTATTCACGGCTTAGATGTCCTCTTAATCAATCAACTGTCCTTCTTTGACGATCCGGTTCGCTTCGCGGCTCAAGTCAATGCTTTGTGTGACGAACTTGATGTACGGGTCAAAGAGGGGTTCGGAGTCGCTCCTGCCGATGCACCAAGGATTCTGGTAACAGGGACACCGCAACCGCTTCCAGCTTGGAAACTTCATGCCTTAATCGAACAAGCTGGGGCTGTCGTTGTCGGGGAAGAAACCTGTACAGGAGAACGCTATTATAAGGATGTCACCGAGCCAGCAGATAGTGTATCGGATATGCTCGCTAATATTGCTAAGCGCCCCTTAAAGGTGAATTGTGCCTGCTTTACCCCGAATCAAGGGCGCATGGAAGATATATCTTTCATGGCGGAACATTTAAAAGCAGATGCTGTGATTGATTTTACGCTTCAGTTCTGTCAGACCTATGGTGTAGAAAGTTATTTTGTGGGCAAAGAAATGGAGAAGAAAATGATTCCCTACCTGCGCCTGGAAAGTGATTTTTCTGATGAAGATCAGGGGCAACTTTTAACCCGGATTGAGGCTTTAATCGAGATGATTCGTGCATGAGGCAAGCGGGGTTAGATCTTGGCTCGGTTAATACAAAGTTGGTCGTGTTAGAAAACGGGGAACGACTATTTAGCCAAGTCGTACCCTCCCGTTTTGATTCCGTGCAAGCGGGTATCACCTTACTTAAGTCCTACCTCAAAGAACATGGAGAAAAACCCGAAAAACTCGTTGTTACAGGGTATGGACGGGTAAACTTTCCCGAAGGACGGGTGATTACGGAAATCACCTGTCAGAGTAGAGGGTGTCATGCCTATTTCCCGGATAATGCCTACATTCTTGACTTAGGGGGGCAAGACGCTAAGGTTATTAGGAAGAACGCCGAGGGAAAAGTTGTTCAGTTTATCATGAATGACAAGTGTGCTGCCGGGACCGGGCGTTTTTTAGATGTTATCCTGAAGGGCTTAGATCTAACGACTGAGGAACTGAATTTAGCTGCAGATGCTAAGCCAATGCCTATCAATTCCATGTGTACAGTGTTTGCTGAATCAGAAGTTATCACGATGCTTGCTAAAGGGATCCCCAAACCTGAAGTCATTGCGGGCCTTTTCAAAAGTACGGCAAAACGTCTTGCTAATTTTGTTGAGTCTGTCGGACATCCGGAATCTTTGATATTTACCGGAGGAGGCGCATATTACAGCCTTCTTGTCTACTTCCTCCAACGAGAGTTAAAGGGGGACGTTGTGATCCCGCCGGAACCCGAATTAACAGCTGCCTTGGGTGCAGCCTTACTCGCATAAGAACTATGAATGGCACTTGCTTGAGTTGGCAAGTGCCATCTGTTAAATGCACATAACTGTATACTTAGCTACAATCTGGGAGGAGCGTTATTATGGGAAGAGAAAAAATCATTGCCGATGTAAGAACAAAGGCTGGAGGGTGTTTCCAAAGAGGCGAGTTTTATTGTTCCGAGGCCGTTGTTCATACCCTCAATGAATTTCTTGGCTGGCCCTTGGATACTTCAATTGTCCGATTGGCCTCCGGTTTCCCGGTCGGAATCGGTAGATCTGGGTGTGTTTGTGGAGCTATCAGTGGTGGAGTAATGGCCTTAGGGATAGTTTACGGCAGGGATCCTGGCAATGCCATGAACAGTAGAATGTTTCCTGTCGCGGCGGAACTTCATGACCATATCAAAAAAACATATAAGAGTACTTGTTGTCGAGTGATTACTAAAGATTTAATCTTTGACTCTCCGGAACGAAAAGCGCACTGTGTGAAAATCACCGGAGAAGTTGCGGCCTGGGTAGCAAATAAATTGCTGGATGATGAAGCGCTTAAAAAAAGAATCCAACCCGTAGAACTATAGGGAAATCAGGTTTTATAATTTAAAGCGTTAGAGAAGACCGCAACAGTCACGAATGCAGAGCGACGGGTAAATGGTCATAGAATCCGTACTATTTAACTAAATATTAAGTCGGTATTGCATCGTTGTGATGCAATACCGACTTAATAGAACTCTGCTTCTAGTAGCCTTATTGCCTATAACGCTAAATACCACTGCAAGCTTGCAGTGGTATTTAGCGTTTCCAAGAGATGCCATTAAATAAAAAAGTTTGATATCTTGTGAAGTATTACCGTTCAGCACCAATTTTCGACAGTTAAACATAGTTTTCAAACCATAAGCAAAATAAGGTTTCGAATTATAATAATGGCATGCTAATTGCATTAGCAATAAATTATGTTTATAAATAAGATATAAGTGATAATTGGTGCGTAATAAAATTTAAGAAACTGGAGGGATAACAAGAAAGAAGTGTGTAAATTCTTAGGAACACCAGCGGAGTCGTTTGACTTCCAAGAAATCATCTATGAAAAGAAAGGGGACACTCCTCCTCTTCTTGAGTACAAGTCAGGGGTAGTCGGAGGAATGTCCTCAATTACTTGATGAGGGCGGAGAGAAATGGAAAAAGAATCAGAAAGAAAGATTGAAGGACAGCCTGTTATAAGTCTCGCAGGCAGCAATTTTGGAGATGTAATGGTTGTCGGCGGAGGGATCAGCGGTATTCAAGCTGCTCTTGATCTTGCCACTGCAGGTTTTAAGGTTTACATGGTTGAGAAATCACCGACCATTGGCGGCAAGATGTCCCAGCTTGACAAGACCTTTCCTACGAATGACTGCTCCATGTGCATTGAATCGCCTAAGTTTTCTGAGTGTAACAGACATCCCAATATTAAGATCATGACCTATACTGAAGTTGACAGTGTAGTAGGGGAAGCGGGAGACTTCAAGGTAACCCTGATTAAAAAGCCTAGATATGTTATAGAGAGCAAATGCACGGGTTGTACTGTCTGTGTTGAATACTGCCCGGTCATGTCCCCTGATCAATTTAATCAAGAGATATCGAAGAATAAAGCCATCCATATATACTTCGCTCAAGCAATTCCTCTTGTATCTTATATAGATGAAAGCTGCCTTTACTTTAAAGAAAGGAAATGTACTATTTGCCAATCAGTCTGTAAGTCTGAGGCCATAGATTTTAATCAAACGGCAGAGAGGGTAGAGGTAAACGTTGGGGCGATCGTTCTGTCTTCGGGCTTTGAGCCATTTAATCCTAAGTTAATGAACGACTATGGCTATGGCAAGTTTGAGAACGTGGTAACCAGTCTTGACTTTGAACGGCTATTATGTGCCACTGGGCCATACGAAGGTGAGATACTTCGCGCTTCCGACAAGAGGCATCCCCATAAAATAGCTTGGATTCACTGCGTTGGTTCGCGACAGGTTAACCCTGCGGGCGGTAACAGCTATTGTTCAGGTGTATGTTGCACGTATACCCAAAAACAGGTAATTTTAACCAAAGACCATGATGATGAGGCCGAGTGTACCATATTCCATAACGATATTCGTTCCTATGGCAAGGATTTCGAACGATTCTACCAAAGAACAGAAAAACTTCCCGGAATTCGATTTATCAGAAGCTATGTATCAATAGGGAAAGAAATCTCGGGAAGCAAGAATGTAACAATAAGATATTCTACATTAGAGCATGGAGTTAAAGAGGAAGAATTTGATATGGTGGTTCTATCCGTTGGATTGAACCCTCCTGCTGATGCAAAGGGCATCGCAAATATGTTCGGTATTGAGCTCAATTCTCACGGCTTTTGTAAAACCAATCCTGTTAATCCTATGGAGACCACTAGGCCTGGAATTTTCATAAGCGGAGCTTTCCAGGGCCCTGTAGATATCCCCGAGTCGGTTATGACTGCCAGTGGGGCTGGTTCCCAATGTGGTGAACTCCTTGACTACCGGCGTGGGAATCTGGCTAAAGAAAGGATATATCCACCGGAAAGGGATACCTCGGAAGAGGAGCCCAGGGTAGGAGTCTATGTGTGTCATTGTGGAGCGAATATCGGAAGAATAGTCGATGTCCCCTCTACAGTTGAATATGCACTGACGTTACCTAATGTCGTTTACGCTGAAGAAAGCCTCTTTATATGTTCTACTGAGGCTGCTGCGAAACTGTCAAAATCGATCCGGGAAAAAGGGCTCAATCGCGTGGTAGTCGCCGCCTGTACCCCTAGGACACATGAGCCGCTATTCCGAGACACGCTTCGGGAAGCGGGAATTAACCAATATTATTACGACATGGCTAATATTAGAGAACATTGCTCTTGGGTCCACTCCAAAGAAAAGGAGAAGGCCACCCAAAAGGCACAGGATATTGTCCGGATGTCGGTAGCCCGAGCTTGCCGTTTGGAGCCCTTGCAGGAATTTGATCTGCCCGTCAACAAGGCGGCCTTAGTAGTCGGAGGAGGTTTCGCCGGTCTGACCAGTGCTCTGAGCATAGCCAACCAGGGACATGTGGTCTACCTAGTGGAAAAGGATACTGTCATTGGGGGAATGGCTCGCAGAATCCATTACACCTTGGAAGGGATGGATGTTCAAGGGTATTTGCGAGATGTCATACGCAAGGTTTATCAGCACCGCTTAATCCACGTCTATACTGATGCTTCCATCATTGAGACTGGCGGTTTTGTGGGAAATTTCGTAACCAAGGTAAAGTCTGAAGGAAGGGTCGCAGAGATAAACCATGGAGCAACCATCCTCGCTACAGGTGCTGAAGTATACCAACCCACCGAGTACCTATATGGTGAAGATGATAGAGTAATAACCCACTTGGAGTTGGAGGAGCAAATCGCCAAAGGAGATGAAAGGCTGCTTAACTCCGAGAGTTTGGTGATGATCCAATGCGTGGGTTGCAGAAATGAAGACAGAAATTACTGTAGTCGGATATGTTGTAGCGAGTCGATAAAAAATGCCTTGAAACTTAAAGAGATAAACCCCCAGATGGATATCTACATTCTATTCCGCGATATGAGAACGTATGGGTACAAAGAGGATTATTACCGGGAAGCGGCAAGTAAGGATGTAAGGTTCATCCGCTATGAGCCGCAGGATAAACCTCAGGTGGAAGCCATTGAGGAGGATGGCCGGAGTGTCTTAAGGGTTACCGTGACCGATCTAGTGTTAGGTAAGAAGCTTGAAATAGCTGCGGATGCACTATCTTTAGCTGTTGCCGTTATTCCGTCAGCGGGAAGCCAGGAAGCAACCAAGTTATTCAAGGTGAATACGAGTCTAGATGGTTTCTTCCAAGAAGCCCATGTCAAACTAAGACTGGTTGACTTTAGCACAGACGGCATTTACCTGTGTGGGATAGCTCACTATCCCAAGCATATATCGGAAACAATTAGCCAGGCTTATGGAGCAGCAGGTAGGGTCTTGACTCTTCTCTCCCATAATACAGTCGTAGCCTCCGGCTCTGTTTGTGAGGTGAATGAGAGTAACTGTATTTCGTGTGGAGCATGCATTGCAGCATGTACATATGGTGCCATAGAGTTTCATGATACCCCAAAAGGCAGAAAGGCTGTGGTTAATCCTGTTCTTTGTAAGGGAGATGGTCTCTGTAACGCAAAGTGTCCAACAAGGGCTATTTCTCTAAAGCACTATACCCATGAAGAACTCATGAGTCAAATTGACGCGGCTATTCCAGACTTTGTAGCAGTTCAATAATAATGAAAGCCAGGATTACTAAGTAAGGCGGTGAATTAGAATGAGTACAGAACTTACGTTTAAACCAAGGATCTTAGGCATGATATGCAATTGGTGCACCTACGGAGGGGCAGACCTTGCTGGAGTTTCTCGTTTTCAATACCCCCCTTATATAAGGCTTATAAGGGTGATGTGCTCTGGCAGAGTTGAGCTGGAACATATACTTCGAGCTTTCTCAAATGGACAAGATGGGGTGTTTATCGGCGGTTGTCATCTTAACGACTGCCATTACAATACTGAAGGAAATTACGATGCAATCAGCATGGTGCTTCTAGGTAAAAAAATACTTGAGTACATAGGGGTGAACCCCGAAAGATTAAGGCTAGAATGGGTATCAGCCGGTGAAGGAATCCGATTCGCCAATATTATGAATGAATTTAGCATGAAGGTAGAGAATTTAGGACCTCTCGGCAAAAGCGAAGGAATAGACAAAAATGACTTAAGGTCCAAACTTGAAGCAGTTACAAACCTAGTCCCCTACATTAAGCTGGTAGATATGGAAAGACTGAGAGTGCGTTTTAAAACAGATGAAGAGTATTATAAGTTTTTCAGAAGTGAAGAGTTCGGCAGGTTGTTTGATGAAACAGTTGGAGAGAAATTGGCGATCAGTCAAATTATCACACTCTTGCGGGAAGGATCCCATACAAGCGAAGAGATTGCAAAGGTTTTAGGCCTGACCACTTCTGAAGTATCACGGCATCTTAATAGTTCGTCAAGGCAAGGATTCGTCAGGTACGAGGAAAACCAAAAATGCTATGTTCTCGCGTAAAGAGAGGGCGACATCGAGCTTTGGATACTTGCCTGGAACCAGCCGGGAGGCTTAAGGGCGCTGCTGAATAATTCTGCAATGAATACCTCGAGTGTGGAAGTGGCGGACCAGGGAGTACTGCTGGATATGGATAATCCCGTGGATTATCAGAAGGTGTTGGAAAACTGCACCGATTAAGGAATCCATCAATTTTCGGTTATTTTAGACGCCAGCGTAAAGCAACAAAAAAGAAATACAATTGATACACGAAGAAATAACTGCTTAAAGAAAAGGAAATAAAAAAAACTAGCTTATTAACTAAAAGAAGACTATAATGTAAAAGAAATAATAGTTAATAATGTTTTAGTGATGAGATAAAATGCTATAAAAAGTTGTTTAGTATTCTACTCCTAAAGGCCAAGCTATCGTTACATAGCCGCGACTCACCAGTATACTTTCCAAAGTTATTATTGCGCCACTAGCTCAGCTGGTAGAGCATCCGACTCTTAATCGGCAGGTCCCTGGTTCGATCCCTGGGTGGCGTACCAATCATAGCAAGAGTTTCAGAGCTTAGTAGTAACCTGAAGACATTGAATACACTACCATACACCAACCTAGAAAAGGCATATAATTAACCGTCAAAAGTACCAACTTTGACGGTTAATCAATTTAGTAGCTACATTCATTTAATGAATTAATGACATAGTCCACATCCTGGTTTGAATTAAAATAGCTAAAGCTAAAGCTAAAGCTAAAGCTAAAGCTAAAGCTAAAGCGTACTGTTCCATGGGGAAACGTACCAAGTGTATGATGGGCTGCTGGAGCACAATGAAGGCCGCAACGAGTCATGATTCCAAAGTCCTTAAACAATTGATAGCTAACTTCCGCATTATCGTGATTCAAAAAGTTAAGAGAAGCAATCCCTGTTCGGTCTTGTTTTTGGTCGGGGCCAATGAGCTGAACCCCAGGAATGGTTTGCACATTTTGAATAAACCTGTGAACAAGATTAAGCTCTTTTTCTCTAATAGTAGTAATGCCTTCCGCGATTATGTATTTAAGTGAAGCATTAAGCCCGTAAATACCTGGCAAGTTTAATGTGCCTGCTTCAAAACGATCTGGCATATAAGTTAGTTGAAGAACACTTTCTGATGCGCTTCCTGTTCCCCCTTCGATCAAGGGTTCAACGAGAGAGGCTAATTTATCGTTAAGGTAAAAGCCGCCTATTCCTTGGGGTCCTAAGAGACCTTTATGGCCTGTAAACGCTAACGCATCGGCCTTTAGTCTAACAAAATCTATGGCTAAGAAACCAGCTGTCTGTGCACAATCAATGATAAACAACAGTTCATACTCCTTGCATAGTTTGCCGACTTCTTCTAAAGGTAATATCGTACCACTGACATTGGAAGCATGAGTCATTATAACCGCTTTTGTATTAGACTTAATTTGGAGGCATAAGTCGCTGGTGCGAAGTTCCCCTTTGTTATTACAGAGAACAGTCGATAGTTCTACCCCTTTTTCAGCCAGTGCGCAAGCTCAGCTTTCCAAATGGAAAGGACAAGCTGGTACAGGAGGCTATCCGCATTATCCTGGAGTGCATCTACGAACCTACCTTTTCTAACCTATCTTACGGTTTCCGCCCAAAACGCTCTACTCAAGGGGCTATAGCTGAGGTAGAGACGTGGAAGGGTACGGTTTGGTTTATCGAGGGTGACATCTCCGCCTGCTTTGATGAAATTGACCATCGCATTCTGGAAACAATACTTCGCAAACGTATCAACGACGAACGGTTTCTCCGGCTTATCAATAAGATACTCAAGGCCGGCTACTTCGACATGCAACATACTCTCCAGAGAACCAAAACCGGTAACGCACAGGGCTCCTGTTGCAGCCCCATCCTCTGCAACATCTATCTTGATAAGCTGGACAGACTTATGGAAAACATTATTAAGATTGACACCACAGGTGGCTACCGCAGGCAAAACCCTAACTACGCCAAGGCAAGATACCTTTACAGAAAAGCGGTCAATAAAGGCAGCGACACCAAAACCATTAAACACCTGAAGTATGCAATGGAAAACCTCCCGTCCAGTGACAGATACGACCCCGATTTTCGCAGAGTGAAGTATGTGCGTTACGCCGACGATTTTCTGATTGGCGTGATTGCCCCCAAGACCTATGCAGTCGATTTGAAACAGAAAATCAAGGAGTTCTTGAAGAACGAGCTCTGCCTGAGGTTGAGCGACGAGAAAACCAAAATCACACATGCTGCAGAAAATGAGGTGACGTTTCTCGCATACATCATCCGCAAGGGCACCGGCAAACACTGCAAATTTCACAGCAACCCTTTTGACTCAACCATCCGTATCTACATGAATACGGATGGTATCCTGAAAAAGCTACTTTAAAACGGTATGTGTACAGGTAATGGTTATCCCATTGGTATCTCTCGCCTCCTTAGGGAACCTCCGGAAGAAATCATCAAATACGGCAACCAGGTACTCCGCGGGCTCCTGACTCAGCAACGCGGGTGCTACAACTTCTTTAAGGGCTGGCGCATCCAATACGTTGTTATGTTTTCTATTGCTAAAACCTTGGCACGCAAATTCGACATCAGTGTAAAGAAAGTATTTGCCCGCTTCGGTAGCTCTCTATCGGTCAGTTACAGAAATGCCAAGGATAAAGCCTGTTCGGTTTCGTTGGCACTATACAAATCTTTTTCGAGACAAAAGGACTTCTTTGCCAAGATCAAGTCGGCAGTTATATCTATGCCCCTGCCTAAGTACAACTTGATGGATCCTCAGGGCCTTTTGCGCTAGCGAGTTACGACAAAACGGCTGGAACTTATATCTATCAAGCGAATAAAGACTATTTCTATGGTGAGCCTGTTGTCGATAAGCTCATTTTTAGTCCAAGTCAAAACCCGAAAGAGGCTCTTGAAAAGGGCGAACTTGATGTTGCACAGAGAACGAAATATGGTGAGGCCATGCAGCTTCAAAAGGAGGGGAAGTTTAAAGTCATCGAAGGACCGGGTCTGTGGGTTGGCAGGATGTATTTTAACTTTGGAGTACCAGAGTTTAACCAACGTGAGCTGAGACAGGCTTTATATTACGCCATCAACCGTCAAGAGCTGGTCGAAAAAGCGACTAAAAACAGTGCCGTAGCGGGCAATCCTGGGCATATTCATCCCGATTCCGAATGGTATTCTAAAGATGTAAAGCAGTATGAATTTAGTCCCGAAAAAGCGAAACAACTCTTGGATGCTGCGGGGATGAAGGACGTCAATCAAGATGGCACGAGGGATTTCAAGGGTAAATCCATGGAGTACGAATTCATCGTCACGGATGATCGGGTCAATGAAGCGGAAATGATTAAAAATTATTGTTCTGCTGCGGGGATTAAAATAAATGTTAAAGCCATGGATGGGCAGAGCCTAGATTCCTTAATGAAGGAAGGGAAATTTCAGTTAGCTCTCAATGGGCATGGTTCCTTTGGTGGAGATCCGGTGCTGCTTGCCAGATTTGCTTCGGAAAAAGTTACTCAAGGGTCTACGCCCAAAATAACAACTCAGGGCGGAAAAGGTTGGTCTAACGATCAATTTGATCAACTCTTTACTGAGCAGTTACGGGAAAATGATCACTCTAAGCGCTACCAAAAGGTTGCCGAGCTTCAAGAAATCATTGCCGAGGAACTCCCGACGTTAACCCTGTATTATAGGAAAATTACCTTTGCTTATAATCAGAATAAATTTGACGGCTGGTTTTTCACGAAAGACGGGGTCGCTATCGCTGTGCCCACGACACAAAACAAGCTGGTCTATATTAAGGGACAGTGGAAATAGTACGGGGATCAATGATGAAGATTCTAAAGAAGACGATTATTTATATAGTTCTGGTAGCTTCAATAAGTTTTTTACTGCCCAGGTTAATCCCGGGTAGTCCCTTCTTTTTTTCCCATTCGGATATGTATGTGCTCAATACCACGATGCCGGAAGATAGCTTTAACTCCTTTGTCCAATACTATCACCCAGACAAACCTGTACCAGAGCAGTTTTTGTTGTATCTCAAAGATCTCTTGAATTTTGATCTGGGGAGGTCCTTCCATTATAAACTGCCTGTTGCTGATTTATTGACGGGGTGCTTGGGTTGGACGATTTTCTTGTCCTTTGTATCCATTGGAATTTCATCCAGTATAGGAATACCTTTAGGCTTATTTTATGCGGTTAGAAAGGCTAGAAAAAGGGCAGTTTGGCTGAACATTTTTACTGGACTAAACTCTGTGCCGGTTATTGTAATAGCTATCATTATGCAAATGTTGTTAAGTTATAAGTTTGACCTGTTTCCTTCGAGTGGAGCATACACTCCGGGAATCAGCGTTAGTGACCCTGGTTGGATACTGGATGTAATAGGGCATGCCATTTTGCCCTTATGGGTACTTGTGTTGGCTGAACTGCCTCCAATTTTTATCTTGACCCATAATACCTGTTCTAGAACCAAGAACCAACCGTTTGTGGAAATGGCCCAGTATCTTAATATTCAAGAGCACGTTATAAATTACAAGTACATCTTGAAGAACACCTTACCCGAGATTCTGAGCAAGATAAATATTCAGTTTCTCTACGCTATCTCGGGAGTTTTATTTGTCGAAGTGGTATTTTCATATCCGGGTATCGGAACCCTGCTCAAGACCGCCGCCTATAGCAGGGACTACCCGCTCTTGCAGGGTATTCTGCTGGTCACGGGTATTTACGGAATTGTGATTAATTTAATCTTTGAACTAATCATCAAAAGGTTAAACCCGAGGGTGCAGGCATGAAAATTTTTCATTCAAGTAAAGGATCCTGGATTATTATACTGGTCATGGCCCTGATAGGATTAACCTACCCGTTGATTTCTCCCTACGAGGCCGGTGATTTTAGTTTTGATTCCTTAGTGTCCCCATCCTTCGATCATCTTTTGGGAACGATGAAATGGGCCATGATATCTTATCCATGCTCCTCGTCGGCTTCAGGGTATCGATAGGAATTGCTATAGCTGCATCAGTATTAGCCACGTTAAGCGGGACGGTCCTAGCGATCATAGCCGCTTACTATAAAGGCTTAGTCGATCGGATGATTGTGAGGATGACGGAAGTGTTTATTCTTGTCCCGGAAATTGTGGTCTTGCTTTTTATTACGGCGATTGCCAAGCCAACGGTTTATAACAGCATTCTAGCGATTGCCTTTTTTTCCTGGAGTAAAATCACTAGGATTATCCGAGCTAAAGCTCTCAGTGTTATTGAGCTGGAAAAGGTTCAATACACCCTGCTTTTGAAAGGCAACATCTTCGATATTACTCTAAAAATGTGGCGAGAATTGTATCCTGCAGTTGCCACGATGTTTGTTTTCCTGTGTGGTAAAGCGGCTGTGTATGAATCCACCTTGGCCTTTTTCGGGATAGGAGACCCTCTGGCCAAATCCTGGGGGCGTCTTATGAGGAATGCTTTAGATTATGAAGGGATTTTTAGTGGCAATACATATTTATGGTATCTTCTACCACCGCTCCTTTGTATTTTGATTTTTGTGTTGGCTATTTCTAGGATTGCCTATAACGTTGATGAAATTAGAAGTTAGAAGTGAAACGTAATGATTTTGAAGGTTAGTAAGTTTAAAGCAAGGTATTCAAGTAGCTCTGCCTGGTGGAGTTTTCCAAAACTTGAACTGAGTAAGGGTATGTGTTTGGCGATCATGGGCAAAACCGGGTGTGGTAAGACCACCTTGTTAAATGCCCTTTTTAGTCATTCTTTCACAGGCATGGTGGAATACGACCTTGCTGAACTAATGGGGAAGGATCTGCGGGTCTGGGGGAGGGAGCGGTATCAAGCCATCAGTTATATGCCCCAATATGCCCAAAACGGCTTAAACCCGTCATTAACCATCGGGGAACAGATTGAGTTGGTTAAAAGAAGCTGCAAGGTACCTGACTCAAGACTGGACTTATTTTTTCAAGATCTAGGCTTAGAGAAAGAGATCAGTCGTTTATACCCTTTTCAGATTAGTGGGGGAATGAAGCAAAGAGTGGTCATTTTAATGGGATTTATCAAGCAGCCTCGGCTCTTTATCTTGGATGAACCTTCCTCTGCCTTAGATTTTATGACCTTATCTAAGACCATGGATTTTCTTAAAAAGCGAAAACATGAGGGAGCGGGCCTAATTGTTGTGTCCCATCATTTGGGGTTTGCAACGAGTATCGCTGACAAGGTGATTGAGCTGTAGCATTCTCTCAATCAATTGGGAATTGAGTAGAGCTGAACTCTATCAGGAGGTTAAAATGTCTGAACTGTTAAAAGGGACGAACCTGACCAAATCCTTTGACACTCCTTTTGGGAGCGCGGTGATCCTGAACGGAATAAACCTGAAGCTAGAGGAAGGGAGTATTATTGCGCTGATCGGGGAGAGCGGCGGGGGCAAAACCACGCTTTTCAAAATCTTGATGGGTTTGGAAACAGCAGATTCAGGCAGTGTGTTTATGCTGGGAAAAGAGGTTGGACGACTTAGAAAGCGCAGTTTTGCAGAATGTGCGTCTATTCAGTATGTCTTCCAGGATCCTTACGCCTCCATGGCGGATGAAGCAACGGTTATTAGCACCCTGTCTGAACCGGCAAGACTCTGTAAACGAAATCATCGAGATTACTTGGAACCTGAAGAAGCACTTGTTTTAGCAGGGCTTCCTGGGGAAGAATTTATGGACCGGAAAATAAAGAGCCTTAGTGGTGGGCAAAGGCAAAAAATCGCCATAGCCCGTGCCTTGATTACACTTCCCCAAATCATTATTGCGGATGAAAGTATGTCTATGCTCGACGAAGGTTCTGCGCAGGAAATGGGTTCAATTTTTAGCAGAGTAAACAAACTGCTGGGGATTAGCTTTATTATCGTGACTCATAACAAAAATATATTGTTTGATTTATGCACCTTCATACTTGTCCTTCATCAAGGGAAAATCGTAGAAGCTGGGCTGAAAGAAGAGGTCTTGACCTCGCTCCAAGCGGAATATACGCGTCAATATTTGGAGTGCATGTTAAATATTGAAGGGAGAACTGACTTTGAGCAAAATAATGTACGTAAATCTTACGGCTGAAACCGTGGAAGAACGGGAATATAATGACGTACTCAGTCAATATTATGGCAGAGGGCTGACTTCCTACCTTGTTAAAGAAAATGTGCCTCCTCATGTAGGGAGACATAGTGCGGAAAATTGTCTTATTTTAGTGCCGGGGCTTCTATCGGGAACCTTTGCGCCAAGTACTGGGAGATTGAGTATTGCCGCGAAGAAAGCACAGGATTCTGGAATACAATACCTGAACTTAGCGGGGCCATTTTCGCAAAAAAATGGCTTGTTGTGCGCCGGGCAGTTCTATTTGTATTGGAGGATTAAAGTTCCTCTGTGCGCCGATTCCATTCGGAAGCACTAGCTAACAGACAGGGCGTCGTCCGTGAGGAGGGGTCCGGAGGGTCTGAAGGCAAACTGTGGAACGGAGCGAAAGCGAACCGAT
>Ga0209347_1004239_pt1 | contig 15215 bp, 14 predicted proteins | sample AutmiccommuBRH23_FD_187382 | JGI IMG/M metagenome (GOLD analysis project Ga0209347, IMG submission 187382) | Deep subsurface microbial communities from Mt. Terri, Switzerland - Autotrophic microbial communities BRH/23 (SPAdes) (version 2) | ecosystem: Environmental > Aquatic > Deep subsurface >... | reverse complement strand
AATTAAAAGTAGTGTAAAATCAACGAAGCTGTGGGCTGATTTTACACTACTTTTTTAACTTTTCCCTGAATTTTCGAAAGTAGCTGCCTCAGAATGGCACACTAAAACATCATTTTGAGACAGCCTCTTGTTTATTTAAGTAGACCCCAGCCAATTACGCGCCGGGGAGAGGATTCTTAGCCGGACCATAAATACCGATCAGAGTGGCCGTGGTGATAGTCTGGGGTAAAACGATTTTTGCAAACTCAGTGTAATCGGCATCAGCTGGGATTTCTAAATTAGCAGACTTTAAAGCATACAGGGTAAATACATAACGATGAGCGGCATCAGGTGGCCAAGGTGCTCCATAGCCAGTTTTAAAACCTGGAACATGGAAAGCAGTAATAAAATCACTGTTAAGTTCCTTGGCACCTGCTGGTATGTTTCCAGCAGGGCTTGCACCTTCAGGCAGATTATTAGAAGAAGCCGGAAGGTTATAAATCATCCAATGGGCAAAGCAACGTGGAAAATTAAACATTGACGGAACATCAGGGTCTGTAACGGAAAGAGCGAAACTCTGCGTTCCAGCAGGGGCATTTTCCCAGCTTAAGGCGGGCGATACTTGATTCATCTCCGTGTACTTTTCAGGAATTGTTCCACCGTTTTCAAAAGCAGAAGACTTAAGCATAAAGACTTTTAGCTCGGACATAACTATCCCTCCTAATTTTTAGACATAATATAATTTCATAAAATGGATTTCTAGATTAATACTTGAAAATCCTGCCATACATGAAGGAAAAGCTTTAATTCATTTCGACAATTTAGTGAACTCGTTCAACTAAAGTTGAACATCGAGTCTTCGGTGGGGGACTCTACCTCCTTCGCCGCCAAGTGTTTCTATTGGGGAAGGCGGCTCGGCGATACTCTCCACTGGAGACTATCGTCACCGAAGCAGAATAAGGTATACCACTCCCACTTGTAGAAGTGGGAGTCTTACGATTTGGATAAATAATTATCATAAGTATCGAGCCCGAGTAAATATCTAAAAGGCATCGTCTCATTTAGAATAGCGTTTTGAATATTTAGATAACTGCAGGATAATGATGACTTGGGGTAGAATACTTCTTTAAGAAAACTTCTAAGTTGTGACTACTGCTAACGAGGAGGAATTTTGATGAGTAAAGAAGCCCTAATAGCCAAGATCATCGACCTTGAGTGGAACATGTTTCATAATGTGTCCAATATCGGTGGAAAAGCGTCTTGTCAGGAAAATCCAGAAACTTTCAAGATTATGAGGCATAGCCAAGCGGTAAGTTGGTCAGAGGATACCCTGGAAAGCTATCTGAATGATCTTTCTACTGCCCAGGAAAACAAAAGAAACTTGTTAACTGAAAAATATGCTCGGATGATGAAATACACTTCTCCGTTGGAATACGCTAATATCGAGCACAAACTCCCCTCTTTAGATTCGGAAATTCCTCTGTTGATAGACAAAATTGTTAAAATCGTTATGGGATGGGAAGAGGAACTTTCGGTTAAATTCCCAAATATTCTCAAAAAGGGTAGGCCCATTTATAGTACGCAAGATTCTATGTATGTAACATCTGTTGAAACATATTTGCGAGGAGAACTGATGACTTATTCTCAAAAGACTTTAGAATTGTACTATAACAATATCTTAATGCAACAAACTGAGAACATTAATGGCTCAGAAATCACCCTTTTTTATATGATCAAACAATACGGTTTTAATTCATTGGAAGAGGCAAATGAAAAACTAAAACCGAATTTTTAGACGCAGGCTTACCCTTTGAAAGCGAATTTCTTATAAAACTCGAAGGTTTCTTTCATTCCCTCAATAAATGGAGTGAATATAAAATTCAATGTATCTGCAATCAGAGAACCTGAGTAAATTTCATGTTGATCTAATGGGAAGGGCAACGCTATATTGTCTTTGTTGATTGTATCAATGCTTAGACGTTTTGTCTTGATTGAGTTGCCGCTCACCTGCTCAAGTACTTCAATTAGCTTGTCGTAAGAGATTAGTTCCTCGGCAGCTAGGTTATAAGTGTTATTGAACACTTTTTCATTAGCCAAACAAGCAAATAAAATTTTGGCTATATCTTTTACATAAATAAACTGAAAGAGAGCTAGAGATTCTTGAGGGATAGGTATAGTTTTGTTGGACAGGATCAGATCGAAGAAAAACGATTCCCTTGGGGCATAGTTAAAGGGCCCATAAACAAAGGCCGGTCGCAATATAGTGTACGGAATATTACGTTTTTGACATACCTTTTGAGCCTCTAACTCTAAAAGCCATTTGTTATAACCGTATTCACCCAGGGGTCCGGGAAGCGCACTAAAATGTTTTGGCGAAGCCTCCAATTTCGGAAAATCAAGGGAAGGTTTGTAAACAGTACAGGTACTTATATAGATGTATTGTCTAATCGTTCCCGGCAGGTTCTCAATTAGATTATTAATTTCCTGCGGGAAATCGGCACAAAAATCAATCACTGCATGGTAATCCAAAGGGGGGATTACCTTTTTCATCTCTGTAATGTCTCTGCGGTCACAAACATGTTCTTCAACCCCCGGTATCCTCAACGGATTCCTTCCCCTGTTTAGCAGGTGAATAGAATAATCGCTCTTCTTAGATAACCCCATCACAAAAATTCTACCGATAAAATAACTTCCTCCGATGATTAAAACGTTTTTTTTCATCTTAAAGTATTTCCTTTCCCCTGGATTTTGTTATTACTATCTTTCCCAAACAACTTTTCCGTTAATGATTGTCATCATGGCCTTAATGTCTTTAAGCTCTTCCGGTTCAACTTGGTTGGGGTTACTACTTAAGATAACCAGATCAGCAAGCTTACCGGGAGTAATTGATCCTTTGATCCCCTCTTCAAATGAGGCATATGCTCCTCCGAGAGTGTACATCCTTAAGGCATCCATGGGAGAAATGCCCTCTTCAGGAGCAAGTACCTGTCCATGCAACTCCTTTCTGGTTACGGCTGTATAGATACCTATCAGGGGATTGCTCGGCATCATAGGAGAATCAGAGCTTAAAGCTACCTGTAGCCCTGTTCGGTGATAAGAACTTATGGGGAAAAGGCAGTGAAGCTTTTCGTGTGGTACAGTCTTCATGAAATCTTCACCACCATAGTGCAGAAATGAAGGCTGCGTTACTACCATTGGCCGAAGTCTCGCCATGGGTTCCAGTAGATCAGGCGTACAAACCATACAGTGTTCCAGGCGGTGACGGTGAAATGGCCTAGGGCTTTCGCGGAGAACCAGCTTCAGTGCACTCAGAGAGGCCCGTAAATTATATTGGTCATGGACGTGAAATGCCAGCTGAAAACCGGCCAAGTGAGCTTGGAGCGCGTGGTGGTTGATATCTTCTTGTGGTGGATGGGGGTGACCGCTGCTCTCATCCAGGGCAATTTTCACCCCTCCAATACGCAACTGATTGTCACCGCTGCCCATAGACAAGCCATAATCAGTAATTTCCCCCAGAGCCGCACTTCCTATCAACATGGAAAGCCTGTTTGGCAGTAATCCGTCTTTACTTTTGAATCTCTGATAGGTTTGCCAGTGGTTAAGGTTGTTGTTCCAGCCGGCGTCTTGCAGGGAAGTAATCCCGTAGGAAAGATATTGCAGACTGGCCAGCTTAATACCTTTTTCTAATTCCTCATTATCTACTGAGGGGACTCCTTTTTGCACATTAGCGTTCATGCCAAAGATAATCCCGTTAGGTTCTTGAGTAATAGGGTCCCGGTTAATCTTTCCACCGGCTGAGTCGGGCGTATCCTTGGCGATTCCGACAAGTCGGAGTGCCCTACTGTTTAAAACGCAGGTGCCTGCAGAGTAATGTACCAGTATTACCGGATGATCTGGTGCCGCTTCATCCAAATCCCAGCGAGTGGGATGTCTCTTTTCAGTGAGGCTGATTTCGTTGTATTGAGCTGCTCGCAGCCATTTACCGAGCGGAGTCACTTGGGCGCGTTTCCGGATTTCATGCTTAATATCTGTAATACTTTTTACAGCGAAAGGCGAGCAGTCAATATGCAGAAGAGTTATCGCCTGGCCGATGGGATGGCAGTGGGCGTCGTTAAAACCAGGAATAACGGTCATTCCTTGGCAATCGATGAGTCTGGTATTCGGTCCTGAAAGTGAGTCTAGTTCGGATTTATTTGTGACGGCGATAATTTTATCGTCTTTAACTGCGACAAGCTCTGCGTGCATATTTTTTTCGTCAAATGTAAATATTTGGGCATTGTATAAAACCAAATCTGCTGAATTGTAGGCCAAATTTCTCTCCTCCGATTCTATGTAAGAAGAAGTTCACATACCGCAAAGATTCTCCAGTCAATCGTTATTTTTCGATTATACCAAAAATAAGCATCGAAATGGGAATTTTCTAACTTATTAATTTATCCAAATCGTAAGACTCCCACTTCTACAAGTGGGAGTGGTACACCTTATTCTGCTTCGGTGACGATAGTCTCCGGTGACGATAATGTCCGGTGGACAGTATCGCCGATAGCGCACGGCTATTAACGAATACTAAGCGCTGAGGATTAGTATCGCCGAGCCGCCTTTCCCAATAGAAACACATGGCGGCGAAGGAGGTAGAGTTCATCCTACGGCGCGATAGTATTCTTCAGTGGTTCAGCGCCTTCGGCGTAAGTCTCCACAGACGATAGTCTCCAGTGGAGAGTATCGCCGAAGCGCACGGCCCTAAACGAATACTTCGCGCGTAGGATGACTTACGTCACCGAAGACTCGATGTTCAACTTTAGTTGAACGAGTTTACTATATAATTTAGTTTATTATAAACTGTGATCAAGGTCATTGCTTTTAAGTTAGACTATTGAGATAATTGTACTACAACTGGGTAACTTCTGTTACATATTGAATTCATTTGAGTTAATAAAAAAGGAGCTTGAACGAAAATGAAAATGACCATTCCAACCGATGAGGTTTTGCGTCTTCAACAAGTCGCTTTGGGTAAAGAAGCGGCTGATCTTATTTTATCTGGAGGAACTGTACTCAATGTATACACAGGGGAACTGCTTCCTGATTACGTGATTTTGGTTTCGGGTGAACGTATTGCCTATGTAGGACCCGACCAAGGTTTTCCTTTAGGTCCGAAGACTTTACAGCTTGATGTGCGCGGACAAGTGGTGATTCCGGGGCTTATTGACGCCCATTGCCACATAGATTATTGGCAGGGGTTAAGAGAATTTGTCGCTTTGGCTCTTCCTAGGGGTGTTACAACGGTGATTACCGAAACTTCGGAAGTAGCCAATGGCATGGGAATAGCCGGTGTGCGGGAGTTTGTGGCGAAATTACCCACGTATCCCCTTAGAATTTTTGCTACCGCCCCAATAATTACGTTTCTTTGTGCACTTAGAACTAAGCAGCCTGCAGTCAGCGTGGCTGAAATGTTAGAAATTCTAGAATATCCAGAAATACTAGGATTAGGAGAGGTTTATTGGTCCCGTGTGGTTGATGGAGCACTGGAGGAAGGTCTAAACACATTAGTCGCCAAGGCACGTTCGCTAGGTAAAACGGTGGAAGGGCATGGCGCCGGCGCTAGAGATGGCAGGTTAAATGCCTTTGTTGCTTATGGAGTAGATAGCTGCCATGAATCGATTAGTTCTGAAGACGTGCGAGCTAGATTGCGCCTAGGTTTAGCAACTATGATTCGCGAAGGTTCAATCCGCCGTGAGTTGGAAACCGTTATACCAGAGCTAACCAAGCTGGATATCGACCTGCGCCGAGCCATCTTGGTTTCCGATGACGTGTGGCCCCACCATTTAGTTAAATACGGTCACATGGATCATATAGTTAATAAAGCGATAGCCCTGGGATTGAATCCGATCAAAGCTATTCAAATGGCTACTTTAAACGCTGCTGAACATTTTCACCTTGATGCTGATCTAGGTGGGATTGCCCCGGGAAAATGCGCTGATCTAATTGTTATTCCTACAATTGATAAGATTGATGCCCAATTGGTTATCATTAAAGGGCAGGTAGTGGCCCAGCAAGGGAGATTGCAAATTGATCTACCAGCGGAGCATTATCCTGCTGAGTTTAGCCAAAGTCTCAGACTTCCCACCGTAGCACCTGAGTACTTTCAGCTTAAGGCTACTGGTAATAGTGTGCGTGCTAGGGTCATTGATTTGATAACAGAAATTGTAAACCGAGAAGTTCATCTAGAACTGCCAGTGCACAATGGGTTGGTCGAACTTAGGGATGATATTTTAAAAATTGCGGTCATTGATCGATTTGAAGGGACGGGCAGCAAGTCTCTCGGCCTAATTAAAGGCTACGGTCTGCGGCAGGGGGCGATTGCTATCAGTGCTTCCTTTGATGAAGGAAATGCTGTCGTTGTCGGCAGTAATGATCAGGATATGGCGATTGCAGTAAATCGCTTGCAGGAACTAGGTGGGGGAATGGTGTACTGTTGCGACGGTGTAGTAAAGGCAGAACTGGCCTTACCAGTATATGGAGGGGTTTCCAAGCTTGCTGGACCGCTAGTAGCTGAGAAGCTGGAGTTTCTGATCAACACCTTACAGGAGATGGGCTGCCACACAGACAATCCTATTTTGACACTCTTGACGGTCACTTTTACCGCTATACCTTCTTTGCGGCTCACTATTCAGGGATATTGGTTGTCTAAGGAAAAGCGAATTGTTGACCTTTTCGTCTAAGGTACTTAACCATTCGCTTAATCGACTAAGCGAACTCGTTTCGCTCGATGATTCAGTAAGGGTCTCTACCCTCCCCCACTGAATTAAAAGGTATTATCATGAATTGTGCCGAATTCACTTCTTCTGGCACTTGTTCTTGAGAAGTGAGATTAGAGAAGTGAAATTAGAGAATTGAGAGGTGAGGAAAGATGTCTTATGTCTCAGTGAAAGGAACTGATATTTACTATGAGGGAACTATTGGCAAGACGGTGCCAATTATCTTCGTGCATGGAGCTGGAGGCTCCAGTCAGCGCTGGCCGGAGCAATTATTAACCTTAAATGGTCACTATAACACGGTAGCCTTGGATCTGCCCGGTCACGGGAAATCAGGCGGAAACTTGCTTTCTAGCATCAGTGATATGGCCGAGTTTATTGCTGATTTTGCTGGAAGCTTATCACAAGGAGATTTTATCCTCGTCGGGCACTCAATGGGTGGTGCCATTGCTCAGGAGTTGGCTTTACAGCATCCCAAAAAAGTAAGGGGTTTGATTCTGATCGGAACTGGCGCCAAACTGAGAGTAAGTCGAGAGCTTTTAGCTACACTGGGCGCAGGACGAATTCCCTTTAGAAATGCGGATTATTTATTTGGCTCGGCCACACCGAAGCATAAAAGGGATGCATTTTTACGGGAAATGAACGAAGTGTCACCAGCTGTGTACTTAGCTGATTTTAATGCCTGTAATGAATTCGATAGGCTACAAGCTATTAAAGAAATCAAAGTACCTTGTTTAATTGTTGTCGGAGATGAAGACGTAATGACGCCTGTGAAGAGTTCCCAATTCTTACAGGATAATCTTGTTAATTCTCAGTTACGAATCATTAAGGGTACCGGGCACTTGTGTATGCTGGAAAAACCAGCAGAAGTGACTGAGATAATCGAAAGTTTTTTGGCTTCTTCTTTGATATAATCGATAAACTGGATAATAACTTGCCCCCATGATGTTGGGATCATTGTATTTATGTTAAACTATTGAGATAATAATTAAAAAATGTTAGAGGGGTTAGTGGTTATGACTAAGGATTATCAAGTTATGTCAGACGGCACCTATTTGATCAAAGCCCCAGCTCGGGCTATAGAAGACGAACTGGATAAACAAGGTGTATCAGTAGGCCAGGCCTTGGAATTTTTTAACCAAGCAGAAGAATTATCAAACTCCAAACAGAATGCCGAAGCAGCCGAAGCTTTTGAGAAATCGGTAGTAATTTCTCCTACGATGTCAGCCTACCTTAACTGGGGAAATGTATTATTTATTTCTGGCAGGAATGACGACGCTCAACAGAGTTACTTAAAAGGCCAGACTCTGGCCGAAAAGAATCAAAGCAGCTGGTTTGAAAGTGCTTTCTTAAATAACATCGGCCATCTTTACTTCTATCAAGGGAACCCGGATGAAGCTATAAACTATTTTAATCGGGCTCTACCGCTCATAAAAGAGACTGTTGAGAATGAAGATGTAAACGCTATACTGCTGGGTATCTATCTAAAAATGGGGGGTATATACGAACATAGAAAAGAACTGGATCTAGCCGTAGAATGTCTTCAGCAGGCGTTGGTACTCTTCAAGAAAATAGGCGGAAATTTAGGAATAGCCAGGTGTCTGAACAACCTTGGCCTGACACTTGTGGCTAAAAAGGACTATGATCAGGCCTTAAATACTTTCAAAGAAGCATCGGAAATCTTTAGGGAAATGGGTTATCGAGAAGGGGAAGCCGAACAACTGGGCAACCTTGGTTCGGTCTATAGAGATACCAATAAAAACGACTTAGCTATACAGCACTATAGTGAATCATTGGCTGTATTTAAGGAAATTGGGCACGAGTTGGGCATAGCTAACGAATTGGGTAACATCGGATACATATTGTATATAAAAGAAGCTTATGAATCTGCTCTGGACTATTTCCTGCAGGCGGAAAAACTGTATTTAAAGTTGGGAGTTACCTCTCGTGCCTTAACGACCAGAAAAAACATTGACAATCTGCGTAAAAAAATAGGTTAAAAGAGGTGGGATTGTTTTTGCAGGGCCTGGAACTGGCAGAAAAATATTATAATCACTACGGAAGACCTATGATCCTGGAAAAGTTTTATGAGTATGAAAGCAGGATCGCTGTTGGATTGGTGGGGGACGGCTCAGAATGTTATGGGTTTGATGATGATTTTTCCAGGGACCATGACTGGGGACCGTCGTTTTGCCTTTGGCTAACTAATAAAGATTATCAGATCATCGGAACTGCACTCCAGGCGGAGATTGACAAGTTTCCGCAGGATTTTGCAGGGCACGGCCCGCGGCAGGTGAGCGCGTACGGTGATCAAAGGGTAGGAGTTTTTAAAACAGAAAATTTTTATCAACGCTTTATCGGACTCGATCGACTTCCGTCCAGCTTGGATGAGTGGCTCAGGATCCCGGAAGACTCACTGGCAGTCTGCACAAATGGCAAGGTGTTTTATGACCAGTTGGGCGAGTTCACCCGGTTTAGAAATGTACTCAAGGAATTTTACCCTGAAGACGTAAGGTTAAAGAAAATAGCAGCTCGCTGCATGACCATCGCTCAGTTCGGCCAGTATAATTTCAGGCGTTGTGTCAAGAGACAGGAATATGTGGCTGCCGATTATGCTCAAGCTAAGTTTTGCTCTGATGTTATCTCCTTGGTATTTTTGCTAAATAAGGAATACAAGCCTTTTTTTAAATGGATGCACAGGGCTATACGTTACCTGCCCAGCTTGGGGGAATATGTTTATACGGCAGTGAATGACATTGTTACCACTACCGATTATGATCAGAAGTATTCCTTGATTGAAGAAATCTGCACTGCTATCAGAGCAGAATTAAAGTCCCAAGGTTTAAGCGATTCAGCCAGTGATTTTTTGCTTGATCATGGTCCGATCATTCAGCAAAAGATCGAGAATCCCAAATTGCGGGCCCGAAATATATTGGTAGGCTGAAATGTCCATTAAGGAACCGTAAACTTAAGTCTACACTTTTTGATTAGTCCAAAAAAGAGCCGGGCTGGTTTTAAACCAACCCGGCTACTTATTTTTATATTAAAGAAAAAATAACATAGTAAATTAAAACATAAAAATGTTTAAGATAGGGACCTCCCCCGCCAAGAAAACCAAAACATCTAGAGTATAATGGATAGTTGGAGGAGGTCACAAGTGCGGAGACCTAAATTTATCTCCTAAATAATCGTGCCCAAAAGCTACGATTTTCAAGTTTTCCGAATTCAAGTTTTGCCCGATTAATTGAGTTTCTTAGGTCTACCTTGGCCCATACTGATTTAATAGTGATCATCCTTTCTTATGTATTGATTATAATGTAACCGTGATTGTGCATTTTTAAACATTGAATTACAATACCATTTATTTATTCACACATAACTTTCCAGTATCTTATTTCAAAAGAAACGCTAATTTCTAGTTCAATGAAGGGAAGGATGTGTACTTAATGAAGATAATAAATGATCGAATTTATCTAGGTATGATGTCTGGAACGACTGGCTTAATTGCATTGACCCTAATTGATGTTATCTCATCGAAAATGAACATTTCCCAACGTTCGTAACATAAGAGGTTTATGGTGCAAAGTTTGCCTTTGTTCAAAACGCTCAAGCTCTAGTTTGTTTTAGAAACTGTAAATAGGAGGTTTGTACATGAAATCTAGAATAACTGGTAAATTGCAAGATACGATTGTCATCGGAATGTTAGGAGGTCTGATAGGCACAATCTGTATGGAGATAAGCAATACCTTGATTTACAAAGCTAAGAAAACTGAAGTAGTGTATCCTCAGATAACTGGTCAATTCTTTTTCTCGTAGCAGCTGCTCAAGCTATGGTCACTTTGGCTGATCCTAAGATTTTCGCATCAAAGCATAAACTGGATGAACAGCCCGAAGAGCAACCTCGAACATTTGAATACCATGGAACAAAAGAAAACCATCAAGACGAACAACCCGTTTATCACTAAATGGACTTAAGAAATATCGGAAATGGAGTGAGTGAGTTGATAAATACGAAACATCAGTGAACATTGCTAAACAAATGGTTGGAGTAACGAAAGTTGCTATTACTAATAGTATCCCAGACGCTCTCTCGATTGCTTCTATTGCCTCTGCTAACAATGAGCCAATTCTTATAACTGACAAAGATGCTATTCCAACTAGTGTGGGGGCATATTTAGCATCTACTACAGGCTCGGCCATCACTTCTTCTGATGTGATCGGTGGAACAGGTGTAATCAGTGATGCTGTAGAATCAAAATTCCCAAGCCCAACTCGTCATTGGGGAAACACTGAATACTTTTTTTACATTTTTCTATTTAAAAAGATCGGCCCCCCTCCGATACCAACTGCTCTACCCATTAAACCCACATAGCATCGTGGGGGCTGCTCTCAAACATAAAAATAAATCACCTTCCAGCACTGTTAGCTTGAGGGTGATATTTAGTATTTTATGACATCTTCGAGACATAACTTCTTTGGGATGAGTTTGAAAACTTTCTGGTTCTGTGCCTCATTAATGTTGTATTAACTCTTTACGGTCAGCCGTTCCAGGGACTCTCTCTAGCCAACCGCTTTCAATCATCAATTCTCCCCCGTCCTTTGCTAAAGCAAGAACCTCAATTACGAAATTACCGAAGGTGGATGCCAAATCTCTTCTGGCAGTATATGATAAAGAAAGTCCGTATTCAGCGATAATAGTCGCTATAACAATGGTGACGTGACACAAGATTAATTTATCACTATATGGAGATTCAGTAGCGTCGGTGACTAAGTTGCTTGTTATTATTGGTTGTGGTAAATCTTCGTCATCTAAAAAAGAACCTAGTTTTTTGAGTTGCTTATCTGCAATTTGTTTTGCCTGTGATATAAAATACTTAACCTTCTCAGACTTAACAACCTGAGCATAACCTAAATTTAAGGTTTTCAATAACTGCTTAATCTCCATCAAAGAAACGATGTGACTGATTTCTAGTGCATTAAGAGGTCTCTTATTTCCCAAAATAGAGCCAAAATAACTTTTATCATGTACAAAATCCACCCTGTCTGGAATCACAATGCTAGGTGCTTTTAACAATAGCCCTTTTGCTAATAATATCTCAGTGGCTTTTTGATGTATTTCATGAGAAGTATTTATGCATTCAGAAAAATAACTACGAAAGTCAGAACGAGAACATAAACTCAAAGAGTTACTATAATTTATCAAAGTAAACTTGAGCATCATTCTAGTATATTTAATTGTAAAACTCTCAGAAAATAATTGTTTCGAATTGACATCAACATCCTTTTCACCGTAAGCTTCAGGGATGGGATGACGAATCGAATTAAAGATGTCCTCCATAGTATTTACCCGTTGGCTTGAGACATCAAGTGCACGTTGCAAAACTGTGTGAATATCAGGGTCTTTAGATTTAGCTACATAATATTTGAGAAAACACACGGCCATACATTCTGCTAAGTAACTAGACCAAAGTTGTCCCACTTCTGAAGAAGTTGGCAAAATGTCAGATAAATTGTGTCGGATAGCTCCAAAGGGAACTTGTTCTACTTGGCCTTGATTAGCTTCTTGAACATTGTTCATTTTCCGCCCCTCCATATTGTTCATGGTTTCAGAATTATACTTTCATTAAAATGCCTAGAATTTCATTAGAAGTTTTTTAAAATTGGTGTGGAACACTTGTTTCTTCACGATTAGGATTTACATCTGAGTAAACAGGTCGAATATTATTTCCATTCGACCCTTTTAGTTGTTCAGTTGTTTTTTCCGTTGGTTTTGAGTAATCATTTTGAGGTGGAGTATCAAAAAGTGAATCATCACCTATCTTAGCTGCAGTGAATACCGATACTAAACCAAATGCAGCATGAGATACAATATACGAAAGATTACTTAGAGCATCTTTTGGTTTCACCTTGTTATTAGCAAATCCACTAAGCATTGCTGTCATAACTGCACCAAAGGTAACTCCAAAAAATATTCCTTTGGGAACTAGCTTATCTCGTCCATATTTAGTTAACATTTTAACCACCGAAAATCCACCAACCATGCTTAACCCAATATTCATGATTACTCCAAGTAATTGTCCTGGCCATTTTTCAGCTTGTCTACGGGAAGATACCCAAACTCCTGCAGCTGTCGTTCGATAAGATCGTTGCGAAATCTTTATTTTTGATGATATTACATCAATTAGTGTTAAAGCTACTAACCCAGCAGCACCAGATATCATACCAAGAAAAATTCGATCATTTATTTTCTTCATTAAGTTCACATCCTTCCTTTCAACTTATAGTTTCCTATATATAAAATTACGATACTGGAAAGTTATGTGATTAAGTTTTCTTGTTAGCTTGGGGTGACTTCTGGCATCTTAAGACATTACTTCCCTGGTCTGGGCCACAATGTGTAAGAAGAAAATCTCAGAATTATACTCAGTTTCGAACAGCTTCAACTCACCCTTGATCTCGCTTTTCATATGCTTCAATATATTTACAAAAAGAATACCCAAGACCGGTTAGTCTGAAAAACGACCCGAGTTGTACCCCGCTTTGGTCTTGATATGTCCCTTCAACCCAACACTTTGTCTTAATAAGTCCTTTAGATCATCTAACTTGCCGATTAAACTCTCGGACACGGAGACTTCACCTAGAGCACAAGACACTAGGTATAGTAGTTCTTGATTAATACTTATTGAATTAGTCTTAGCCATTTGAGCTATTCTATAATGCAGTTCTTTAGGCATTCTTAATAAAATTTTTCCTGAGGCATCCCTAGAATCCTGCTCAATACGAGGTTCAGGAATGCTTTCTCCTCCAGATAGTTTTGAGAAAATCCACCCTTTCTTGGCATCCTCTAAATTGGTCAAAGCCTCTTGTTTAGTTTCCCCATGAGTGATGCATCCTGGAAGATCTGGATGTTCTGCAACCCAACAGTCTCCAGTACTTTCATTTATTTTATTAAGTTTTATCGGATAATCCACTTGATCATACTTCTTGCATTCTTCCATTACTGCGTCTTCATCATGTGGTTTATCAATAAATTCATCCAAAATGGAACGTACGCTTTAGTATAGTAAATCAAGAAAACATTCGAAAACTGGAAGTAATCACCCCTAGACGGGAGCTTTTCCTTATTTTGATGCTATTGCAAAGTGGCTTAGTCATAATAACTGTTCCTAACGAATTAAACTCGCTACTGACTGACACTCTTCAGATCATGATAAATAGTTGTTAATCAAACCGATAATTTTTTTGCTAACCTACATCTAGGAAATATCTCCCGGATCTTTTACCATAATAGTCATATAGGTATATCTCTCTGCCATGATTAACAAATCTCTGTGTCGTATAAATTGAGTTATACGACAGTTTGTGTTATAATAAAGCCCCTAAACATAGCAAATGAGGTGCTCTAATGGACGAAAAAAGTGTCGTAAAAGTTATTGATGATTTTCTGGTTCACATTTTGGACAGAGGTAAGAGTCAATTGACAGCCAAGAACTATAGGCACTCACTAGAAATGTTCAATGACTGGCTGCAAAATAACGATGGAGATCTAGCTAAGTTAACCCGACTAGATGTTCAATTGTTCATCCAACACTTAGAGTCAAAGGGCAACAGTGCCAGCACGATCAATAACCGCTTTGCAGCTATTTCTCAATTTGCTCGTTTAATTGGAAGCCCCAATATAATCAGGAATATACGATTACCACAAGTCCGTCAAGCTAAGAATATTGCTCCTGAATCGTTAGAACGTACTGAACGGAACAATCTTCTTCGTGAAGTTGAGAGAAACGATAATCCTCGTGACATTGCCATAGTGAACCTACTTATTCGAACTGGCATTCGTGTATCTGAGCTGGTAGCACTTGACAGAGCAGACGTTGTCACAGGAGAACGGTCTGGTTCTATTAGTATCCGTAACGGCAAGGGAAACGTGTCTAGACGTGTTCCACTCTCAGCAGAGGCACGTTTATACTTGTCTAAATATCTTGAGATTAGGGATGATAACGACACAGCATTGTTCCTCTCTAATTTCCGGCAACGGATCAGTGTGAGAGCCGTCCAGCATATGCTTAGTAACTACGGTGTTCACCCTCATGCATTAAGACATACCTTTGCCAAGGAATTGGTGAGCAAAGGTATCGACATTTCTACTGTAGCTGATCTGTGTGGGCATGCAGATATAAATGTTACACGGAGATATTCCAAGCCTACCGAAAGAGATCTGGAGGCAGCTATTAATGTGTACCCCATGTCAAGGACAATATGGGTTTTTGGAATTCCAATCAAAAGGTATTTATGCTATACTAACGGTGCTTTACCACAAGGGAGGATAGGGAAACGCTGAGGAGCGACCCGAGCGCCCGTGTGGGTTTACAAGGGAGGCGATGCGTATCAGCACCGCTTCTTTTTATTGCAGACAAGTACTGCCTCCCTGGAAACCAAGCGAAAAACCTCGGGGTGTGGGGCAGAGCCCCACCTTTATTCTTC